>Ga0307374_10003334_pt1 | contig 27513 bp, 28 predicted proteins | sample OX3MG_FD_202532 | JGI IMG/M metagenome (GOLD analysis project Ga0307374, IMG submission 202532) | Soil microbial communities from Risofladan, Vaasa, Finland - OX-3 | ecosystem: Environmental > Terrestrial > Soil > Coastal area > Acid sulfate soil | place: Finland: Risofladan, Vaasa | collected...
CAAATCTTCCATCTCACCGCCGCTTTCTGCCGGGAACGCTGGGCCGCAATTCGAATTTTACTCACTTCCCTTCCTGATCTTGGCTCGGAAAATCCTGGGAAATTGTAGCCGCCGGCCGTCGCACGGATCACCAGCTTCCACTGGCCCCGCCGCCACCAAACGATCCTCCGCCGAATCCGCCAAATCCTCCCCCACCGCCGAATCCCCCGCCAAATCCCCCGCCGCCCCAGGACCCGCCTCCGAACCCTCCGCCCCAATACCACCACGGCCCAGCCCACGATACCCCGTGTCCCTTGCCGTATCTGCGCCCCGCGCGCAACCGCAGCAGGAGTCCCAGAAGCGGGAAGAACAATAACATCAGAATCGATAGGAACGGCACGGCTACGTTTCTCGGCGTCAGCGGGGGCGGCGGTGTTTCCGCGCCCATGGGATTGCTTTCCGACTCTCGCGTGAGCGCGTTGAGCGTCACGCCGCGATTCTTCGCGATCACCGCGGCCACGCGCTCCGTCAGCAGCAAAATCGCGCCGCTGTAATTTCGAATCCTGAGCTGCGGTATCGCTTCCCTGCCGAAGCTTCCGACCAGACCATCCGGCAGAATGCCCTCAAGGCCGTAACCAACTTCAATCCGGTACTGATGCTCGTGCGGAGCCACAAGAATCAGCACTCCGCGATCCTTTTGCTTCGGCCCGATTCCCCAGTGTGTGGCCAGATCGATGGAAAAATCGTCGATCGATTCTCCTTCGAGAGACCGCACCGTCACGACCGCGATTTGCGCCTGCGCTTTTTGGTCCACTTCCCGGCAAATCGCCTCGATTTCTCTTTTCGAGTCGGGCGCGAGAACGTGCGCGAAATCGCTCACGTATCCCTCAGGCCGCAGATCCTTGGGCTTCTGCGCGCGCGCTGCCGTCGCCAGCAACAGTGCCGTCAGGCACAAACCCGCCACTATCGCCATGCCGCGGAACCGGCGCGCCGCCCGCAAAGTCTGCCGTTTTGCTCCCATCACCAAGGAATCTATCCTCTCAAACCGTAAAAAGCCACGCGAAACTGCCAGATTGCCGAGCCATTTTAGGCCGTCCGCGCCACCGCGTCAAAGTCGCAAGTCCGGCACTACGCCGCAGCGTACGCCGAGGGCGGAGGTCTCTGAGCAAACCACAAGCCTCCAAATTGACAATCCTTCGCGCCTCCGCTACTCTTGCTATTCGATTCCACTTCCGAAGGAGTACTTGATGGCTCAGGGCGCCGCCGTAAAGCAAAAGAAACGATCGAAATCCGTCTTCAAGAACATGCGCCAGACCGAGCATCGCACGATCGCCAATCGCTCGAATCGTACGCGCATGCGCAGCGCCGTTCGCCTGTACCGCGCCGCGCTCGCCTCGGGCGACGTCGCCAAGACCGAAAAGCTCGTTCCCCAGACGTTCTCGGAGCTGGATCGCGCCGTGAAAAACCACTCGCTGCCCCGCAACACCGCGAATCGCTACAAGTCGCGCCTGACGATGGCTCTCAACCGCCTCCGCCAGTCAAAAAAATCCTAGGCGCTAGCCTTCGCCGCTGTGGCCGTCAGTTGGGCGATCAGGAACTCCATCGTGGCGCGCGGATCCGGGCCGCCAGACTTCAGCGCGCTGTCCGCTTCCGCCAGCGCAACGATCCCCGAGACAAGCTGTTCACGCGGAATTTTTCTCGCCTGCGCCAGGGCCACTCCTGCCGCATCCGGGCGCATACCCAGGTCCCGCGCCGCCTGAAATTGGTTTGTCCCCGGAGGCAATTCCCGCGCTTCGATCAGCTTGCGGAACGTCCACGCGAGCGCACCCACGATTGCCGCCGGCTGCTCTCCTTCGCGCAGTAAGCTGTCGAAAAACTCCATTGCCGCGCGACGGTCGTGCGCCGCAAGGACTTCCGCGAACTTCCACACAGTGTATTTCTTCGCGGAAACCACCAGTGCTTCCACGTCGGAGACCTCGATCCTGCGTCCCATCGCAAATAGCGACAACTTTTCAAGTTCGAGCCTCATCTTCGCTGCTTCGCCATTCACGGCCTCGGCCAGCTCCGCAGCGGCGCGCGCATCGATCTCCGCGCCAAGCTCACGCGCCATCTGCACCGCCAAAGCCGCCGCGTCCTCGACGCTGGTTGCAAGCTCCACAACCATGGCATGTTCGGCGAGTATTTTGAAAAGCCTCCGCCGGCGATCGAGTGCCTCCGCTTCAAACACCACAATCGAAAACGGCGCGGGATTCTCGAGATATGCTTCGATCCTTTTGGCTGCCGCCTCGCTCGCCTCGTCACCGCCGCGTTCGAGCGCCTCCAATCGATCAAGAAAAACGATTTGATGCGGAGAGAGCATGGGCACGGTTTCCGCGCGCTCCAGCATGTCTTCCAAACCGCCTCCGGAGGCCGAAAGTCTCGTCACCGCCCAATCGCGAGCGCCTTCAGGCACGAATTTCTCGATCAGCGCTTTCCGGCACTGCTCGCGAAGGTACGGGTCCGTCCCGATCAGCACGATCGCCGGAATCGCCTGGCCCTTCGCGATCCGTTGCGACAGATTTTCCAGCGTCACCTGCGGCATCAGAAACCCTCGATCAGGTTCGACACAAGATCAGACGCAAAATCCCGTGACATTCGGCCCATCGCCGGGCCTTCTTCTTGAAAGAATGCGTTCACGTCGCCGGAAATCTGGTATTCGTCCCGGAACACAAAATTGTCGTTGCGATAGACCACTTTCTTCGTTTTCTCATCCACCAGGCTCACCTTCAATTTCATGGTCACGAGCATGGTGTTGACGTGCCCCGACGTGGCGTCATAGAGCAGCGGCACCGCGTCGATTTCCGTAATTTCTCCGTGCAGCACAGCGTCCGCGCCCTCCTGCACGGGCACCACGCGGTATTTGGTTCGCGCCAGCAGTTCATGGACCACGGCGTTCGTCACGCGCTGCTCGATCCGGTAGGTCGGCGTGCGGTTCGTAAATGCCGGCACGGCAATCGTGTGCCAGCTCGACGGCAGGTGGTCCCCGGCGGTGCCAACAACGTGATATCCGCACCCGCTCATGAACAGGCAAGCGCAGGCAAGCGCTGCCAGCATCGCGCACCGCAACTCAAACCTTCGGCGCAAGCAACTCCTCCGCAATCCGCACCGCGTTGACCGTCGCAAGCCGTAAATTATCCGCCACGCCCCACAACCATACGCCCGCGCTCACGTTCGCATCGCGTTCCGTCCGAGCCATCTGAATCTTCTCTTCGCCGGCCGCGGTGCTATTCGCCGGCAGCGGCTCGCCTTCGCCAGGCAGATGGATGCCCGCAGCCGAGAGCGCCTCGTCGAGTTTCGCCGGCTCGCACGCCTGCGCAAGCTCCGCGTACGCCGCGAACGCGTATCCGTGAAACACCGGCGCTTGAATCAGCGTCACGGCGGGCGCCGCGCTTCGTTCTCCCAGATACCTGGCCACGCCTTTGGCGATATCTTCCCGCATTTCCGCCAAACTTGGCCGGCTGGCCTCGCCGTATCCGGCCAGAAGGTTGAACGCCACCTGCGTGTCAAAAATCGTTTGCGAGATGGGCCGCAAGAGCAGCAAATCGGCTGTCTGCTTCTCGAGTTCCTCGACGCCGGCCTGATCCCGCCCGGACACCGGCGGAAAAAACACAATGGCCAATCTTACCGGGTGAAATTTCTGGAGCGCCGCCACCAGCGTGGACGCGATGATTACCGCCGGTGATGGCGAAGAGAAAATGTGTCTGTCATGGGATTTCCCGCCCGACGGTTCTGGCGGAGCCAGCAGCGTGTCGAGTTCCGGAATCCACGGGGCCGCGCGCCCTGTCTCCTCGAGCGCGCCGGTCAAATCAATGATCGTCGCGCCCGCCTCTTGCGCCAGCTTCCAGTTCTCCCGCGCTTCGCGTGCGCTGCCCGCGAAGAAAACGAAGCGCGCGCCTTCAAAACTTTCCCGCTCCATCGCCTTGATGAACGTCGGCTCGCCCGCCGCCTCCGCCAAGGTCCCAACCGGCACGCTCGTATCCAGCAGCGCAATTTCCGCCGCCGGAAAGTTGCGGTCTTCGACCACCTGCTTCAATTCTTTTCCGCGCAGCGACGATGCGCCGACGATGGCTATCCGGCGGGGAGGATTCTCGCGAGGCATGTTCATCCGGGACGCGCAACCGTCCGATGGCGCACTTTGCGCAGCGCCTCCATCACGATTCCATGCAAGACGTACATGGTCGCAATCAGCAGGAGGGTAGCTTCCGAGTAGCGGAAAATCGCCGCAATAATCAAAGCCATTCCCACAACGGCGAGCGACGTCCGTCGCCGGCCCAGGTTAACGCCCTTGAAGTTGTAATATCGGATCTTGCTGGCCATCAAAAATCCCAGCAGCAAAATCAGCAGCACCCACACCAGCGACTTCCGCCAATCCTCAATCGGATTCCACATCGCATGAACCGACGCGGCAATCGCGCCCGCTCCGGCGGGTGTCGGCAAGCCCACAAAATACTTTGACCCGCCTGCCATCCCGATATTGTATCGCGCCAGCCTCCACGCGCAGAAAATCACGAACGCGAAGCTTGCCAACCATCCCAATTGCACGACGTACGGTGCGGCAAGGGACCGGTTGAGCACCACGCCCTTCACGCCCCATCCAAATGCCAGAAAAGCCGGCGCGACGCCGAAGCTCACAACGTCCGCCAGCGAATCGAACTGTTTGCCGAATTCGGAATTCGACCCCATCAGCCGTGCGATTTTTCCATCCAGCATGTCGAAAACAATCGCCGCGCCGATGGCCCGCGCGGCGTTGTCCATATCGCTCGCTTCGCCGCGGAACGTCTCCAGAATGGCGTAATAGCCGCACAGCAAATTCAGGACGGTGAACAAGCTCGGCAGCATGTACGCGCCGCGGCGCAATTTGTGATTGCGCGCGGTCGGTTGCTGCTCCGGCTCAAAATCCATCGGTTTTATTTCGTCGCTTGCCATCGTGCCAGTTGCGTGCCTCCTCCGGCCACGTGTTGCCCGCGCTTCACCAGTATCTCCGCCTCGGACGGCAGCCATATATCCACCCGCGAGCCGAACCGGATCATTCCCACTCGTTCGCCGAGCGCCACTTCGTCTCCCACGCGTTTCCAGCACACGATTCGGCGCGCCACCCAACCCGCGATTTGCTTGAAACTCATCTCTCCGGACGGCGTCTCAATCGAAATCGCGTTCTGTTCGTTCTCCGCCGACGCTTTCCCGTTCCACGCCGCCATGAACCGCCCCGGATGGTACTCCACTTTCCGGATTTTTCCTGCCACCGGCGCCCGATTCACGTGTACGTCGAAAATAGAGAGAAAGATGCTGACGCGCTTTCCGGGCCGGCCCTCCCAGGGTTCGTCGACGATTTCCACCACTCGCCCATCCGCCGGAGAAACCACCGCGCCCGGATCCTGGGGAATTGTCCTTTCCGGGTCGCGAAAAAAATATAGGACGAATAGCCCGAGCGCCACCAGCGCCGCCGCCCACCACCACTGAAACACCATCAGGATAATCCCAACGATCAGCGGCGGAAGCGCAAATCTGTATCCGTCCTTCACCATAATCGCCGAATCGAACCTCGCACAAACAGACCTGCATTGTACGACAGAACAAGACGATACGGTGGGAGCTTACCTCGCGGGACTCTCTCGTCGGCGCCGCGCAATAAGCTGTTGCATCTGGTCTTTCAATCGCAGCTTCAATTTCTTGATTTGCACTTCGAGGAGCATGTCTTCTGCACTGAGGTACGCTTGCCGGGTTAATTGGTGGAGTTGCTCTTCAAATCGGGAATGTTCTTGGGCCAACCTGCAAAACTCTGGGTCGTTCGAGATCAGGTCCCCTGGAATTTCCTGAGCCGTCGCGGGCATGCGTTCCCTCCCAGTTGAAGTTTGGTCTACATGGAGGGAACCTATCACAGTTTCTTGCTCCGCGCCAAGCGTCTCCACGCCGAAAACTTTACTCACTCGTCGCAGCCGCCGTTAACAGCACGGCGTCGTCAACCGGGTCGCGGTAATACTTGGCGCGGACGCCCGTCGCCCAGAATCCATGCACTGCATAAAACTGCCGCGCGGCCGCGTTTGACGCTCGTACCTCCAAATATGCCTTGCTGATGCCGTTCCGGGCGCCCCATCGCATGGCCTCGCGTAACAACTGGCTGCCGATTCCTTGCCGCCGCGCCGCGGAAGCAACCGCCAGATTCAAAATTTCCATTTCGTCCGCCAGTTTGCGTGCGGACAAAAACCCCACCACCCTTCCGCCAGTCTCGGCGACAAAGCATGGCGCCTCTTCGCGCGCAAGCGCTTCGTAACTTTCCCGCGGCCACTGCGCCGATTCGCGGCTCTCCATCTGTATTTCGACTAATGCGTCGGCGTCGCGCGCTTCCAGCGGGCGAATCCGGATGGACCCTTGCGTCACGGCTCTTTCCACTGTGCCTCCGCATCCGTCCGGCGTATGTAGTTTGCATCGAGCCGCAGCGCATCCGTGACTTCGCCGCGATGGGCGCGTTCCAGCGCAAGCTCCGCGATTACCGGCGCGAGCACAGGCGAAACGCGCGCGACGCTTCGCGAAATCGCGGGCGCAACGCCTTTCGCTGCCGTCAGCGCACCCTGAATCGCTTCCGGAGACGGCGAGAAAAAGCGCGTCATTCTACCCCGGGCCTGTTTCTCAACCATTGCCAAAAATTCCTCCGCTGTACAGACGTGCTCGTCGCCCTCGCGCACCAGCCGCCCGCCCTCGCGCCGGAAAAGCGCCGCATAGATCTGGCCGCGCCGCGCATCCATCACCGCCGCAATCAATTGCTGCTCCTCCATACTCGCCTCCGCCGCCACCGCTTCCAGCCCGCTCACCGCCACGATGGGCTTGCCAAAGACTTCCGCCCAGCCCTTCACTGCCGCAAGCCCCACGCGGAGTCCCGTAAACGACCCCGGCCCCGCCGCCACGGCAAAAATATCGAACTCCCGCATCTCGACGTGCAGTTCCTCGAGCAGGAAGTTCAACTGGCGAAACAGCCGCGTTGAATACGCCTCCCGGCCAAAGGCGGCCACCACGCCGGACACCTGGCCATCGCGCAGAATGGCGACACTCCCCCCTGGGGTGGACGTATCGACTGCAAGTAGCAGCATAATCTGCCAGTTTACCGGATTTGTGCCTTGACTTTCGCGCGAAATGCGCGCGCAGGTCCTCAAAAAATATAGGTAGTTATACTGAGATTCTCTTGACCTTCACCCTACGCAAGCCTAGTATTTTTACAGCAGCTTCTGGGGAGGGTGCATCCGGTATGGAATTCAAATTGGGTGAGAAGGTTGTATATCCGAACCACGGCGTAGGCGTCATCGAACAAATCAGCACTGGTTACCTCAACGGCCGTTCCGAACGCTACTATATGCTCAAAATCGTTTCCAGCGGCCTCAAAGTCATGGTCCCCCAAACCAACATCATGAACGTCGGCTTGCGCCCGGTTATCCGGTCGAACGAGGCCGGCGACGTGATCACCTATCTCGAAAAGGGCCGTTCGGCGTCTCACCACGACTGGAAGCACCGCTTCAAGGAAAACTCGGAGCGCATGCGCACCGGCTCGCTTATGGAAGTCGCCGCCGTTCTGAAGGGTCTGGTTTCCCTCAGCCGGACCAAGCCACTGTCGTTCCGCGAAAAGAAGATGCTGGATCGCGCCAAGCACCTGCTCGTCACCGAACTGGCCACGGTTCGAAATACGACCGAGCAGACCATGGAGACAAACCTCGTGCGCGCTCTAGCCAAGGCGCGTCTTCAGATGCCCGAAGCGCTCGAAAAGCTGGAGAATTAGCGCAGGTTCTCGACGAACGGGCGCATGGCCCGTTCGTCATACTTGTAGTTGCGGGGTTTTAGCGAGTTCAAGCCTGCCGTCCAGTCCAACCTGTACAGGCAAGCTTCAACTCCTACTCTGAGGCTGCTGAAAATACAGGGGTTTTAACCCCAGACGAGCGCGGCGCCAGCTTCCGGGACTGCGACGAGCTTACTTTCGCCTCTTGCGCCGGTTGGTGCTCTGCGTACCCCATCCGCCGCCGCCGGGTGTCTCAATCCTCACAATCGCTCCCGCGGGCGCGTAAAAACTGCCCTTAGCCGCAACTTTCCGCCGCCGCCCCGCAACCACGACCTCGTTTTTGCCTGCCGCGCCCGGCTTCCCGCCCGCCAGGCCATACGGTCCCAATTCCCGCCGATCCGACAGCATTCCCACCTGCATCGGCACAAGTAACTCGATTTCGCGGATGATTCCGTCTCCCCCGCGAAACTTCCCCGCGCCTCCCGAGCCCCGGCGAATCGCGTAACGCTTCACGCGCACCGGATACGCATGCTCGAATACTTCCACCGGCGTATTGAGCGAATTCGTCATGTGCGAGTGGATCGCGCTCTCGCCGTCGCTTCCCGGGCGTGCGCCCATGCCTCCGGCGATCGTTTCGTAGTATGCGAACGCCGCCCCGCCGCGCCCGGGCCGCGTATCACGCCCGCCCAATGTCAAATTGTTCATCGTGCCCTGGCTCGCCGCCGGAATCCTCTTCGGAATCGCCCGCGCCAGCGCGCGCAACAGCGTGTCGACGATCCTTTGCGATGTCTCGACGTTTCCTCCCGCCACGGCCGCTGGCGGTCTCGCATTCACGATTGTCCCCTCCGGCGCGGTAATCCGTATCGGCCGCACCAGCCCGGATGTCGCCGGCACTTGCTCATCCACCAGGCAGCGGAAAACGTAAAACACGGCCGAGTCGGCAATCGCTTTCACCGCGTTTACACTCCCCGCGCATTCCGGCGACGATCCTGTGAAATCCACTTCCGCGCGCGCGCCGCGAATGCAAACTGTCACGCGAATCGCAATGGGCGTATCACTCACGCCGTCATTGTCCAGAAAATCCTCTCCGCGATAGACGCCGTCCGGAATTTGCCGCAGCGCCGCGCGCATCATCTGCGCCGAGTAATCCAGCAGGTGCCGCCCGTAACGATCCGTTTCTTGCCTTCCATATTTCCTCGCGATTTCGATGAGCCGCCTCTCGCCCACCCGACACGCCGCGAGCTGCGCGATCAAATCGCCTTCACGCTCCGCGGGCGTGCGAACATTCGCCAGCAGCAGCCGCAACACGTCTTCCACGATTCGCCCATTTTCAAAAATCTTCACCGGCGGGATGCGCATGCCTTCCTGAAAAATCTCCCGCGACAATCCCATGGATCCTGCCTGCGCCCCGCCCACGTCGGCGTGGTGCGCACGGTTCGCAACATAAAACGCCGGTTTTTTTTCGCGCGGCAGATACACCGGCATCACCATGGTCAAATCCGGCAAATGCGTCCCGCCGGCGTAGGGATCGTTCAGCAACGCCACATCTCCCGGCTTCAACTCCATCGCGCGAATCGCCGCGTCCACCGACGCGGGCATCGACCCGAGATGCACCGGCATGTGATCGCCCATGGCCAGCACTTCGCCCGCGCGCTCGAACACCGCGCAGGAGTAGTCCCGGCGCTCCTTGATGTTGGGCGAAAACGCCGAGCGGCGCAGCACGGCGCCCATTTCCTCCGCCACGGAATGAAAAATGTTTTTGAAAATCTCGAGCCGCGCGGGATCGAACTTCATTGCGCCCGCTCCATCAGCAGATTGCCGTGCGCATCCACACGCGTCTGCCATTGCGGCAGCACCACCGTCGTCGCGCTGTATTCGGCCACAAGCGCCGGGCCGCGGAACCGGTTCCCCGCGCGCAATCGCGAACGCTCATAGACTCGCGTCTTCGTTGCGCGCCCGCCGAAAATCACATCGCGCTCGTCCATCAACGCCGCGCATGCATCCACTCCCGCGCTGTCCGCACGCGGCAGCGCCGGCTTCGGCGTCAATCCGATGGCTCGAACGCGCGCGTTTACAATTTCGACGGCTCTCCTCCTATCCGCGTATCCATATCGTTTCTCGTGCGCGCGATGAAACTTGCTCACGAAGTCGCCTTCCGCCGTCACGGTCAACTCATACGCTTGCCCGATATAGCGCATGTCCAGCGTCCGCTGGATCCTCATCCGCGGTCCCTGAAAACCCTCCTGCCGCATTTCCGCCGTCGCATGCTTTTCGAGTACGACAAATTCACGCCGCAATTGAGTTTCTACCGCGCGCGAAGCCTCGGCCGGCAATAAAATCGTTTTCGAGAAATCCTTCACCACGTCTGCGCGCAAAATTCCCAGCGCGGAAAGGCCTCCCGGAAATTTCGGTATCAGCACGCGCGGAATCTCGAGCGCCGCAGCCAACCCGCATGCGTGCAATCCACCTGCACCGCCGAAGGCAACCAGCGCGTAATCGCGGGGATCGTAACCGCGCTCGACGGAAATCACGCGAATGGCTTTCTCCATGTTCGTTTCGACCACGTCGAGAATCCCTTGCGCGAATTGCTCCGTGGATTTCATCGCGCCCCGCGCGCGCCCGAGCCATTCTCGCGCGCGTTCGAGGTTCAGGCGAAACTCACCGCCCAGAAAACCCTCCGGCACGATGCGCCCCAGAACTAAATGCGCATCCGTCACCGTTGGCTTTGTCCCGCGGCCATAGCAAATCGGCCCGGGATCCGCGCCCGCGCTTTCCGGCCCGACGCGCAACGCCCCGCCGCGATCGAATCGCGCCAGCGATCCCCCGCCCGCGCCGACGGTGTGAATGTCGAGCATCGGCACGGCAACGGGCAGCCCCGCCACTTCCGACTCATTCGTCGTTCGCGGCGCACCTTCCAGCAACGCAGCGTCTGTCGACGTCCCGCCCATGTCAAACGTGATGATTCGCGGAAATCCCGCCAGCTCCGCAACGTACTGCGCGCCCAGCACGCCTCCCGCTGGCCCCGAAAGGATTGTCCGCACCGGCTCGCGCGCCGCTGTGGCCGCCAAAATAATCCCGCCATTCGATTGCATCACGCGCACACGAGCGGCGCTCTTCGCACGCTTCGGCTTTGCATGGCGAGTCACGAGCCTGTCAATTTCTCCCAAGTAACGGCTCATCACCGGCAGCAGATAGGCATTTTCAATCGTCGTCGCCGTGCGCTCGTATTCGCGGAACTCGGGAAAAATCTCCTGCGACGCGGAGACCTGAAAACCCGCTGCCCGCAATCGCCGCGCCATCCGCTTCTCATGTTGTGGATACGCAAACGCAAATAGCAGGCACACCGCCGCCGCGTCCGCTCCGCTTTTTTTCACCAAACGCACGATCCGCGCAAGCTCGGCATCCGTCGGCCGCGCGAGCAACCGCCCCTCCGCGCTCACGCGCTCGCGCAATCCAAATCGTCTTTCGCGCGCGACAAGCGTTTTGGGACGTTCCACAAAAAAGTCATACAGCCGCGGCCGAGCCTGCCTGCCAATCTCGATCACGTCTTCGAATCCTGCCGTTGTCACCAGCGCGACTTTCCCGCCACGCCGTTCGAGCAGCGCATTCGTCCCCACCGTCGTCCCGCAAGTGAGCTCGAGGGCTGCGGCTGCCCCGATTTCGCCGCCAATCTTCGCAATCGCCGCCGCAATCGCGAGCGCGGGATTTTCCGGCGTCGAAAGAACTTTCACAATTCTTAACTCGCCTGCGCGCACGAATACGCAATCCGTGAATGTTCCGCCGGTATCCATTGCAAGTCGCATGGCCGCGCGATTGTATAGAATTCAGCGCCTCCGCGCAAAACGATCGCTCCGTTCTGCTTGGTCCCGCCGCGGAAATACACCATGACATTGCAGTTCTTCCGTGAAATCTGCCGCTAGTACCAAAGTCCTACGCTCCTTTCCTCTATTTGTTCTGGAAACGCGCCGTCCTCGCGTTCTTTCGCATTCAAAAATCTTTGGCATACTATTTTGGACGATTCACTCTGGCTGGCCTTAGACGGTCCGCGCCCTCGAACCGGCTCGCGGGCAGCGGCTGGCATCCATGACGACGACAAGGCAAACCCGAGGCGTAAAGCCCGAAGAGCGCGAACTCGCGCGCAAGCGCCGCGCGCAGGAGCGATTCGAGGCGGAGCTCGCCGAATGCGAATTGCGCCTCGCCAGCCTTCGCGGCGAACTCGGTGCGCTCGAGCAACGCTATCTGAAGCTGGTCGGTCTGCCCTACGCCGAGCTGGACGAACTGCGCGCGCAGGTGGCTGAACATTTGGCAGCCGAAAATCCGGAAAACGAGCGCCTGCAACGCGCGGCCCAGGAAGCGCGGCGTCGCGCCAATGAATCTCGCGCCGCGGCCTCGGTCAAGGAATCCGAAACTACAAAGCAATTTTCACCCACGCCCGCGTTGAAGCGCGCCTATCGCGAAGTCGCCAAGCGCATCCATCCCGATCTCACAACCAATCCAACCGATCGCGCCCGCCGTCAGGAATTAATGGCCGAAGCCAACGAAGCCTATCAGCAGGGCGACGAATCCCGCCTCGCGAAAATCCTTGACGCGTATGAATCGTGTCCCGAAGCCGTCGAAGGCGAAGGCGCGGGCGCGGAGCTTGTGCGCGTGATCCGCAAGCTCAGTCTGATGAAAAATCGCCTTGTCGAAATCGAAACCGAGTTTCAGACACTCGTCAATTCCGATCTGCACCTGCTAAAAATTCAGGTGGAAGACGCGCAGGAACAGGGCCGCGATTTGCTCGCCGAGATGGCCGAAAAGGTCCGCAAGCGCATCGCGGATTTGCGCGAGCGCCTCGAAACCACGGCGCCCGGGCGTGTGCACTGATGCCGCGCGCCAAACGTGAAACGCGCGGTATCGTCCGCGGCCAGTCCAGCGGGGGAATTACCGTGCTTTCATCCTCGCTCGTCCTTCGTGGCCTTCGCGAATTTCCGCAGACTCCTCGATGGAACATCAAGCAAGTGTTCAGCGAGCCCCGCCCGTATCTATCAATTTCTCCACAGGGGCACATCGCAACCTATTCCGCTGCATCACGCGAACTCAGCCAGCGCCTCGAAATTTGGGACCTCGAACTCGCGGGGGCGCCGTCTGTCATCCGTTTACCCGACGAACCCCTCGTCGCTCACCCTGATTTTCCGGCTTCGTTCGCGTGGTCGCCGGGAGGGCGCTCTCTCATCGCCGCCTCCGGCACATGGCAGCCCGAGCTGCACTACATCGGCGCGCGCGCCGGAAAGCTCGTTGGCCGCTTCGCCCCGTTTCGAGTCTTTCCCGCGCATCTCTGCTGGTCGGATAGCGGCGAATATTTCGTAGCGGCAGCCGACGGCTCCGAAGACGCCGCGCTGACGCTTTGGATGGCCGGCGATTCCCCGGAACAGTTTGAGCCGCTATGCCAGTTGGACCGCGCCACGTTTGCCGCCGCGTTTTCGGACAATGACGACTCTGGCGATCGGGGACACTTCTGGGGCTTCGGAGCCACGGCGTTTCAGCCAGGCGACAAATCCTTCGCGACGGTTCTCGAGTTTGATGGCGACTGGTCCGACGATTCGATCGTCCTCGTTCGCCCTCCCGCGCTCGAGACCATCGCAAAATTCGATACCTCGGGTCACGTCACCGATTTGTCCTGGTGCAGTGACGCGCGCCACCTCATTTTCTGCGCGTCCGGCCAGGCCTATTCGCTCGACTCCGCCAACGGAAGCACAGCCTCGCTCCCCTTTGCCGCCGAGCTCTGCCATTGCCATCCTTCGCTCCCGGTCTGCGCCTTCTACAATTCATGGCTGAAAAGCTCCGCCAGAGGCCGCATCTTCGTCGCCGATTTGCAGCGGAGCACGATTATCGATGAATGCTGGGCCGAGGGAATCGCCAGCCTGCGTTGGAGCCAGGATGGGCACACACTCTACGCCGTTTCGCAGGACGGCGCGGCATATCTCTTCGATAGTCCTCTCGCTTGAGTGGTTCCTGCTCCCGGGCTGCGCTTTGAGTGGAGTTGATTTTCGATTTTCGATTTTCGATTTTCGATTTTCTGCTACGCGTCTCTCGCCGCTGCTCCGAGAGGAAAATTCGGCGTCGCATTGAGCGACGCATCCGCCCTCTCGCCCGCAACAAATTTCGAATACGCCGCCGCCGCAATCATTGCCGCATTGTCGGTCGAAAGCGCGCGGCTCGGGAAAAACGCTTCCAGCCCGCGCTTGGCGGATTCCAGCTCAAATCGCGCGCGCAATTCGCGGTTTGCCGCCACGCCACCCGAAACCAACACGGACTCGGTATTAAAGTTTTCCGCCGCCGCAAGCGTTCGTGCCACCAAATTCCCCACGACCGCGTGCTGAAAACTCGCCACTAAATCGAGTGTCGTCTGGCTCGAAAGTCCGCGCAGTGCGTCCGCGCTTCTCTCGCCGCTCGCCAGCACTTCATCCCGCGCGTCAATCTCCGCCTGCAATTCCGGATGCTTGCGCAAATAATAGAGCACTGCCGTTTTAATCCCGCTGAAACTGAAATCGTACAGGTTCCCTTTCATCTTCGGCTCGCCAAATCGCACCGCCAACGCATTCCCGTGAACTGCCAGCTTGTCGATCACCGGCCCGCCTGGATATCCGAGCGCCAGCATCCTCGCGACTTTGTCATACGCTTCACCCGCCGCGTCGTCGCGCGTGCCTCCGATTCGTACATACGAAAACTGCCTCGCGCCATTGCTCGTCCCTGCCCCGCGCGCTTCCACGCGATACAGGAGTGTGTGCCCGCCAGAGACGATCAGGCACACGCCCGGCAATTTCGGCGTGCGCCCAGCGATATGCGCTTCGAGCAGCACCGCATGGACATGCCCTTCCAGGTGATTCACCGCAATCAGCGGCTTTCCCAACGCCAGCGCCACCACCTTGCCGTACGTAAGCCCCACCAGCAGCGACCCGACCAGCCCCGGCCCTTGCGTCACGCCGACCGCGTCCACATCCTCCAGCGCCATGCCCGCCTGTGCCACCGCTTCGCGCACCACGGGCACGATTTGCCGCAAATGTTCGCGCGACGCCAGTTCCGGCACCACGCCGCCGTATTTTCGGTGAATCTCCACTTGCGATGCCACCACGCTCGACAGAATCTCGACGCCGTCGGCGACAATCGCCGCGGCCGTCTCATCGCACGAAGACTCAATCCCCAATATTCGCGTCATCTGCCAGCGTTCCTCCTGATTTATTCGGTCATGTTAGTATAGCTCATGGATCAACGGCTGCGCCGCGACCTCGACGCCATCGCGCGCGACCGTTCTTCCGGCGCTTCCGAACTCGCCCAGCGCGCATGTCTCGCGCTCCAACAATGGCTCGGCCGCCGACCAGATATCAGCCGCGACGAACTCGTCGCCGCCGCGCGTGCCTTGCTGATTGCCCAGCCGGCCATGGCTCCGCTTCTTCGTCTCGCGAACGAACTCGCGCTGGCCGCCGGCGAATCTCATCCTTCGCAGTACCTCAAGCCCGGGCTCGCTCGATTTTCGTCCACGATGCAACGCGGCCCCAGCCGCATCGCTCGCCATTTTCGCGACGCTCTCGGGAAAGGCGATCCAAAAATCATCTGCACGTATTCGTATAGTTCCACCGTGCTCCACTTCATCCTCGCGGCTCGCTCGCGCATCTGGCAGGTGATCTGTTCCGAAGGCCGCCCGGGGTTGGAAGGCAGAAAGACCGTCGAACAAATTCTTCGCCGCGGCATCAGCGCGTCCCTCACCACCGACGCTGCCCTGCACATGTTCACAACGTACTGTCACGCCCTCGTGCTTGGTGCCGACTCACTCGAACTCGCCGGCTTTACCAATAAAGTCGGAACGGGCGCGCTCGTTGCTTACGCCCTGCAAATCGGCCGTCCCGTTTGGGTGCTCGCGGACACATCCAAGCTCCTTCCGCCAGAAATCGACGCGCTTCGCAACGATAATAGCGATAACAACGCCCGCTACGGTCCCAACTCCGAAATCTGGGCCGATCCCCCAAAACGCCTCGCTATATTGAATCCTTACTTCGAAAAAACGCGCTACCGCCCGGGGATTCGCATCCTTACCGAAAACGGCTGGCGCACTCCCGCGCAAATATCCCGCGACATAAGCAAAGTCACCATCTCGCCGCTGCTCGAAACATTGTCGGAGGCGCCGCATTGACAACTCTGTGCGCTCCACGTAACTTGTGGCTCTGATTTTTTCGAGGCGCGACTCATGACCGACAAACCCAGACGCGTTCGCAAAGCCGTCTTTCCCGCGGCAGGCCTTGGCACCCGTTTTCTCCCCGCCACAAAGGCGCAGCCCAAGGAAATGCTGCCCATTGTCGACAAGCCCCTCATCCAATACGCCGTCGAGGAATGCGCGGCCTCCGGCATCGAGAACATCATTATCGTCACCGGGCGCGGCAAGAACGCCATCGAGGACCACTTCGATCAGTCCCCGGAGCTTGAGCGCTTCCTCCGCAACAAGGGCGACACGGCGCGCGCCGATCTCGTGCGCGACATCGGTTCGACAATTCACTTCAGCTACATTCGCCAACGCGAGCCGCTCGGTTTGGGTCATGCCGTTCTTGTCGCCCGCGAACTGGTCGGCGACGAACCTTTCGCTGTGCTGCTCGGCGACGTCATCTGCGACGGCCCCCAGCCCGCCACGCGCGCCTTGTGCGATGTCTACGAAGCCACCGGCATTGGCGCGATCGCTGTCGAGCCTGTTCCCCGCGAACTGATTCATCTCTATGGCATCGTGGACGCGCGTCCCGCCAGCGAACGCAAATGGGGCGACCGCCTCCGCCAGGTTTTCGATCTCGTCGAAAAGCCCGACGCTGACAGCGCTCCCTCCAATCTCAGTGTCACGGGCCGCTACGTCCTTCCGCCGCAAATTTTCGATTATCTCGAAAAGACGAAGCCCGGCCGCGGCGGCGAAATCCAGCTCACCGATGCGCTGCGCACGCTCGCGCGCAACGACGGCCTTTGGGCTCTGATTACAGAGGGAAAAACCTATGACGCGGGAGACAAACTGGGATTTTTGAAAGCTACCGTGGAATTCGCGCTGAAGAATCCGGAATTCGGCGCCGAATTTCGCGCCTATCTCAAATCTCTTGAGTTCTAACGGTGCCGCGCTACTTTTCCTTCGCCTTCTTCGTGGAACTTTTCGCCGTCTCTGACGCTGAGGCCTTCTCCGTCGTTTTTGACGCCGGAGTTTCTTTCGCTTGCTTGCTGTCTTTGGCTTCCTTGGATTCTTTCGCTTCCTTTGCTTCTTTGGAATCCTTCGAGGTGCCGTCCGAATTTTTCCCCGCGTAGTCCGTCACGTACCATCCGGATCCCTTGAACTGGATGGCCGGCGCCGCCGCCATGCGCTCCGCCCGCGCTCCGCATTTCGGGCATTTCTTGATCTCCGCCGCTGTGACCTTTTCGATCTTTTCGAACCGGTGCCCGCATTTGACGCACTTGTATTCGTACAGTGGCACGTTCTCTACCCTCGATTCATCTCCGCCAAAATCTTACCATGCCTCGCAACATCGCCGGCCGCCGCTTATGTCATTCGCCGGCGCGCATTGTGCTAGACTTCGCTCCGGCAATCTGTTTTTGCCTCCGTGCCGTCATGACATCCGTACAGTCTGAAAATACCCGCCACGGCTGCCTGTATCTCGTTGCCACGCCCATTGGCAATCTCGAGGACATCACACTGCGCGCTCTGCGCATCCTCAAAGAGGCTGACCTGATCGCCTGCGAAGACACGCGCCAAACGATGAAGCTGCTCTCGCATTTCGATATTCGCAAGCCTCTCGAAAGCTATCACGAACATAACGAAATGACCCGCGCGGCCGAATTGGTCCTGCGCATCGAAGAGGGCGCGCGCATCGCACTGGTCAGCGACGCGGGCACGCCGGTCATTTCCGATCCCGGCCACCGGCTCGTCTCCCTCTGTTTGCGCCACAAACTTCCCGTCATTCCCATTCCCGGTCCTTCGGCCATCATCGCGTCGCTGGCTGCATCCGGCATGTCCTGCGAGGAATTCACCTTCGTCGGTTTTCTCCCCGCGCGTCCTGCCGAACGCCGCCGCCATCTTCGCCGGCTCGCCTCCGAGCCGCGCACCATGGTCCTTTACGAAGCCCCGCATCGCCTTCGCGCCGCGCTCGAGGACGCCCTGGAAATTCTCGGCGATCGCCACGCCGCTGTCGCCCGCGAGATCACCAAAATTCACGAGGAATTTCTTCACGGCCGCATCGCTGAACTCATCGCCGCGCTCGCCGAGAAGCCCGCGCGCGGCGAAATCACGCTTCTCATCGCTCCGCCGGAGCTCGCGCCCGCACAGGCCTCCGCCGTCGGCACAAAACCCATTTCACTTGCGGAACGCGTTACTGAAATCGAGAACTCGCTCGGTCTCGACCGCAAAGCGGCGCTCAAACAAGCGGCACGCGAATTCGGCCTCGCCAAGCGCGAGGCTTACAAGCGCCTGATCGCTGAAGAAAATTCTTGAGTTATTCCTGCACGAAGGAACCCGCCAATCCACTAACGGCCCGGCCGAAAGGCACGCCGTTAGGGGTCGCAGCCTGCCTGCGCAGGCAAGCTTTAGCTGCGACATACCTGCCGGGTGCTTCAGGGGTTTTAACCGCTGAAGTACTCAGCCCTCTTTTTTGCAAGCCTTGCCAATCCGTACAATGAACGAAGGCCGGGTCCAGCACACGCGCCTCACGCCCCGCGCGCCTCCGCGGCGCCGGCAAAAAAAGCATCCACGCGATCCAGCACCTCGGCCGGACTGCGCGCCGAATGCACTTCGTGGCGCAATTCTCCGCCGTTCCTCACGCCGTGCGTGAACCAGCACGAGAACTGCTTCATTTTCCCAATCGCCTCCGGCAGTTCCGCCGCAATCAGGCTGCGAAAATAGCCCGAGAGCAGTCGATAGCGATCCGCCTCGCTCGGTTGATCGTAATGCCCCGTCGCGAAATACTGCTCCATCTGCCGGAAAATCCACGGATTCGTCGCCGCCGTCCTTCCGATCATCACCGCGTCGCATCCCGTCTCCGCGATCATTCGCTCGGCATCCTCAGGCGCGCGGATGTCGCCATTGCCAATCACCGGAATGTTCACCGCCTGTTTCACGCGCGCGATCACCGTCCAATCCGCCTGCCCTGAGTACCCCTGCATGCGCGTCCGCGGATGCACCGCGATTCCCTCGACGCCGCTCTGTTCCGCCATCCGCGCCACTTCCACCGCAACGATGTTCGCCTCGTCCCATCCGGAGCGCATCTTGATCGTCAGCGGAATTTTCACCGTCGCGCGCACGGCGTCAAATATGAGTCCGAGCTGCTGCAAATCCTTCAACAAGCCCGACCCGCCGCATTTCACCACTTTTTTCGCCGGGCAGCCTAGATTGATGTCCACCTGATCGAAACCGAGGTCTTCGACCAGCGCCGCCGCCGTCGCCATCACTTCGGGGTTTGCTCCGAAAAGTTGCGCCGCGATCGGATGCTCGTCCTCATCGTAATAGAGGTACCGCAGCGTTTTCGCCGCGCTGCGCGTCACGCCCTCGGCGCTCGTGAACTCCGTCATAATCAGTCCGCATCCGCCCAAGCCGCGAATCACGCGCCGAAAGATCGTGTCCGTCACGCCCGCCATCGGCGCCAGCAGCGTCGCGGGACGAATCGAGAGATTGCGAATTTTCAATTCAGCGGGGAACATGGGGAATTAGAGAGCGGGTTCGCCGGCGCGCATCACGCTCGCCGGCGTTTCCGGAGCGGCCTTCGCGCCAGCGTTCTGTGCGCTGGGCGGCCACGTTTTATCCGACGCGCCGCGCGCGATTTGCGCCACCAGCGCCTCCGCGGAGCCACCAAAGAAATTCTCGACCACTTGCGCCACGGCATGCGCTCGCGCGTCTTCCTTGCTCAGGTTCGCGCGGTACTTCCACGCGCGGCCCGCGCGTTGCCGTTCCACGATTCCCTTTCGCGCCAGCCGGTCCATGATCGTCATAATCGTCGTGTACGCGCGCGGACGCCGCGGCGCGAGGCTCTCGCGAATCTCCCGCACCGTCCCTTCGCCCAATAGCCACAACGTCGTCATGCAATCCAGTTCCAGAGGAGCAAGATCGAGCAGCGACCGTCGCCGCGCCGCGTGCCCGCTCCCGCCCGTACGTTTTGCCGGATCGTTCATCCGTTTTTCCTCGTCGTGCCCGGCATCGCCGCGCCGAACAATCCGCCGCTGCCGCCCGCCTGGCGCGCGGGCGCCGCAATCTTCGCCTTGGGCTCGGCCGGATTCAGATACGCATTCGCATTCAGCAAATTCCGCCGCAGCGCGGGATTTCTCCCCGTCCACACTTCATCGCTTTGCGTTTCGCCCAGCGTCTCCCGCATCGCACCCATCTTCGAATCCAGATCGTCCAGATAATGCAACAGCACCGCTTCGCGCATCGCCGGCAGCTTCGGCGAGCCATACTCGTACTCCCCGTGATGGCTCACAATCAAATGCTCGACGATCGCCGCCAGCGGTTTCGGAAAATCCGGGATCGCGTCGATTTTTCTTCGCACCATCCCCAGCCCAATCACGATATGCCCCAGCAACTGCCCTTCGGTCGTGTAGCGGATCGCCCGCGAATAGGAAAGCTCCTGCGTCTTGCCGATGTCGTGCAGCACGATTCCCGCGAGCAGCACGTCGCCATCCACTTCCGGATAATGCTCCGTCACGCGCTTCGCCAGCCCGCATAGGCTGACAATATGCTCCAGCAGTCCGCCCAGATACGCGTGATGCATCGTCATCGCTGCCGGCGCGCGCTTCAACTTGCCCGCGAATTCCGGATCGTCGGCAAACGACGCGAGCAGCTTCTGCAGCCACGGATTTCGCACGCCCGCGATTGTTTCCCGCAGTTGCGCGTAAAGCTTTTCGACGTCTTGCTTCGTGTGCGGCAAAAAATCGTCGAGCGCATAATCCGTTTCGGCGGCGATCACGATCTGGTCGATCGTCAGCTCCTTTTCGCCCCGGTAGAGCTTCACGCGTCCGCGCACGCGCACAATGTCTTCGCACGCAAACGTCTGCGCCAGATCCGCGAAGTTGTCCCACATTTTTGCTTCGATTGTGCCGCTGCGGTCGCCCAGTGAGAGGTGCAGCCAAGACTTCCCGCTGCTCGCGGACGTCCGTATTTCCTTCTCGCGCACCAGAAAGAACGTCGCCACAGCCTGGCCGTCTTGCAGGTCCGCAACGAAGGCAGATTTCATTGGCCGCTTGTATCCTTTGCCTTTTTCTTCTTCTTCGATTTGCCCTGGTCCTCGCCGAACGGCGTCTCTTGGATTACGTTGCCGCCGGAGACTCCTCCAGAATCCTTGTATCCGGCCCTCACGACCACGTAACTATCCTTGCGAAGCTGCGTCAGATACTTCCGCATCGCCGGCTGAATCTTCTGCTGGTATAGATCGTTTTCCACTTCCTGCTCCACTTTCGACAGCGGTTGCAACCCTGCTACGTAATGCTGATTCACGCGCAGAATCTGGAAGCCATCCGATGCGCGAATCGCATCCGTAAAGTCCCCTCTTTTTAGGCTGAAGACCGCCTTCTCCAGGGATGGCGCCAACTCGCCGCGCTTGAATGTGCCCAGTTCCCCGCCGTCGCTTGCTGTTGGACCCTTCGAGTAACGCTTCGCGAGCGCCGCAAAATCTTCTCCGGCCTTCAGTCGCTTCACCAGGGCGTCCGCCTGCTGCTGAATTGCGGCCACCTCCGTGGCTGTTTTGCCCTTCGTGCTCAGGAAAATCTCCGAGAGGTCCACTTCCTCCGGTCTCACGAATTCGTCTTTGTGCGCGCTGTAGTATTTCTGCACTTCATCGGTGCCGATATGAACGGTCGGTCCCACTTCTTGCTGGATCACACGTTGCGTCAGCATGGAATCGCGAATCTGTTGTTTGTAATCCTCCCAGCCAATGCCCTGCGCTTCGACCGCTTTCTCGAGAGCGTCCATGCTCGGCAGATGGTTCTGCTGCCGCACCTCGTCCAAACGCTTGATCAGATCCGTCTCCACGCTGATATTCAAATCCTTGGCGCGCTGCACCAGCAGGGATTGATCGATCAGGTCGCGCAGCAAATTCTTCTTTTCCCGCGCCACCATTTCATTGATTTTCTCCTGCGTGCAGCCCTGGCACTGCCGCTGGACGTCCCCCGGCAACGCGGCCTCCGCCTTCTGATACTGCGACATCGTGATGATGTCGTTGTTTACGCGCGCGATGATTTCCTCCACCACGATTCCACGCGCGTGCAAAAACGCCGCGGGGATAAACATGACAGCCGCCGCGCAAAACACGATTAAAAGTTTTTTCATGGTCATCGGATTCTATCCCTACGCTTGTAGTTGTAGCAATACCTTTCTCATCGCTTCCGCGATTCCCTCCGCCGGACGTTTCCATTCCATCCACAGCGTCCCGCTCGGATCCAGCCGCATGTCCTTGCGCGAACGGATCATCTTCACCAGTTTCTCCGGCCTCACCGGAGTATCCTCATGCCAGCGAATCGCCGCCCGTTCGCCCCGCCGGTCGATCGACGCCACCAAGAGCTTCTCGGCCAGCGCCTTCAGCAGCGCGTATTCCAGCAGATTCTCCACCGCTTTCGGAGGCTGCCCGAAGCGGTCGCGCAATTCGGCCAGCACTTCCTGCCTCGCCTCCTCGCTGGAAACGCCCGCGATCCGCTTGTATATCCGCAGCCGCGAACTTTCGTTTTCGATGTAATCCTCGGGGATTCGGATGTCCAGTCCCAGGTTCAGCGTCGCGCGCCGCTCGGATTGGACCACCTCGCCTTTGCGCTCGGCCACCGCGCGCTCGAGCATCTGACAATATAAATCGAAGCCCACCGATTCAATGTGCCCATGCTGTTCGCTCCCGAGGATGTTCCCCGCGCCGCGCAACTCCAGATCCAGCGCCGCGATCCGGAATCCCGCGCCCAGATCGCTGAATTCCTTGAGCGCCGCCAGCCGCTGCCGCGCCAGTCCGGAAAGGGAAACTTCTGGCGGCACCAACAGGTACGCATACGCGCGCTGATTCGACCGCCCCACGCGTCCGCGAAGCTGATACAGTTCCGCCAGCCCGAATCGATCCGCGCGATTGATCAAGATCGTATTCGCGCGCGGAATATCCAGCCCGTTTTCGATGATCGTTGTCGCCATCAGCACGTCGGCCTCGTGGCGAATGAACTTCATCATCACCTTGCTGAGTTCCCCTTCGCTCATCTGCCCATGGCCCACCACGATGCGCGCCTTCGGCACCAACTCCTGCACCATCATCGCCAGCGACGCGATCGATTCCACGCGGTTGTGCACGAAAAACACCTGGCCATCGCGCTCCATCTCTTCGCTGATCGCCCGGCGAATCAATTCCCTGTCGAACGGCGCGACCACCGTTTGAATCGCCAGCCGGTCCTTCGGCGGCGTCTCGATCACGGACATATCGCGCAATCCCACCAGCGACATGTGCAGCGTGCGCGGAATCGGCGTCGCCGACATCGTCAGCACGTCCACATTCTTCCGCATTTCCTTGATGCGTTCCTTGTGCCCAACTCCGAACCGCTGCTCCTCGTCCACCACCAGAAGTCCCAGGTCCTGAAATTTCACGTCCTTCGAGAGCAGCCGGTGCGTGCCAATCACGATATCGATTTTCCCCGCCTCCAGATCCGCGAGAATTTGCTTTTGTTCCCGCGGATTTTGAAACCGGCTGAGCATCGCGATGCGCACCGGAAACGCCGCGAAGCGCCGCCGGAAAGTATCGTGATGCTGAAACGCCAGTACCGTCGTCGGCGCCAGCACAGCCACCTGTTTCGAATCCGACACCGCCTTGAACGCGGCGCGCATCGCCACTTCCGTTTTTCCGTACCCTACGTCGCCGCACAATAAACGGTCCATCGGCTGCGCCCGCTCCAGATCGCGCTTCACGTCCTCGATCGCGCGATCCTGATCCGCTGTTTCCTGAAACTCGAACGCATCCTCGAATTCCTTCTGCCATGGAGTGTCCGCGGGAAACGCATGGCCCTCCACCGATTTGCGCTCCGCGTACAGCCGCAACAGTTGCTGCGCCATGTCGCCAACCGATTTCCGCACGCGCGATTTGCGCGCTTCCCACGCCTGCGAACCCAGCTTATCCAGCCTGGGCTCCGCGCCGCCCAGCGATTGATACTTCTGCACCAGGTCGAGCCGCGTCAGCGGGACATATACCTTCGCGTCTTCCGCGTATTCCAGCAGCAGGAATTCGCCATTCACGCTGTCCACGCTCACCTGCCGCAGCCCCTGGAACCGGCCGATGCCGTGATCCACGTGCACCACAAAATCGCCCGCTTTCAGCTCCGAAAAGTCACTGAAGAAACTCCCCGTCTTCGCCCGGCTGCGCGGCGGCGACGGCGTAGCGACCGTCTCGAATAAATCGGAATTCCCGAATAGCGAAAGCGCCGCGGAAACAAATTCCACGCCTTCTTCAAGCGGCGCCTTTACGAGCACCGCCGCGGGCACGCTGCCCGCGCTCGATTCATCCGCCAGCCGCGACGCCGTCGCTCCCTGCCCCAATTCCCCCAGCCGAAACGGCAATTCGAATTCGTGGCACAGGTCTGCCAGCCGTTCCAATTCGCCCGTGCTCGCCGCGCTCAGGAAAATCTGCTCGCCGGAATTCAGCCGCCCTTTCAACTCCGCCATGAACGCGGCCACGTTCCCGTGATATCGCGTCGTCGGGCGCGTCGGCAAAGTGAATTGCGAGCCGCCGGATTTTTCAATGGCCAGCCGCTCGATGCCGAAGCGCGCAGTCGCTTGTTTCGCCCGCTGCCATTCCTCATCGCTCAGGATGTAGCTTTCCGGCGGCGCGGCTTCCGGCTCTTTCGCCGCGGCCTCCGCGAATCGCGCGCGATATTTCTCGAGCGCTGCGTCCAGCGCCGCAGGCTCATCCTCGATCACCAGCGCATTGTCGCGAAGCCCCAGCAAATTCGCTTCGCGCCGGTCGGCAAGAAACGCGCGGAATTCCCACCCTGGAAAAAATCCGGCGGGACTCTCCGGCGCGCGCCGCTCGGCATCCTCATGCCCGGCAAGCACCAGCGTCCCCAGCCGCGCGAGTTGCTCGGCCGTGCGCGGGCAATCCGTTAGCGGCAATAAAACCACGCGCTCGACCGGGCTTGTGGAACGCTGCGTATCCGTGTCGAATTCCCGCAGCGTTTCCAGCGTATCGCCCAGCAGCTCCAGCCGCACCGGACGCTCCGCCTCCGGCGGAAACACGTCCAAAATCCCTCCGCGCACCGCGAACTGCCCCGGCATTTCGACCGTTTCCACCGCCTCGTACCCAACGCTCGCCAGATGCGCAAGCAATTCCTCGCGAGGCACCTCCTCGCCGCGCGCCAGCGCCAGCGCCAGGCTCCTGTAATACTGCGGCTCGCGCAGACGCAGCACCGCCGCCGCAATCGGCGCAATCACCAAATCGGCTTCGCCGCTCGTCAACCGCCAGAGCGCCGCCGCGCGCGCCTCGGAAATTTCCGGATGCGGCGATTGGTGATCGTAGGGGAAAACTTCGTGCGCCGGCAGCACCGTAACCTGCGCGTTCGCCTTGCCCAGCGCCCTCAGAAAATAGAGCGCCAGCCCCGCAAAATCGTCCGCTCTTTGATTGGAGTCAACCAGGAGAATCGTTTGCTTCGCCAGCGACCGCGCCGCAATCGCCGTCAGCAGCGCCTTCGCCGGATCCGTAAGGCCCGTCAGCACCACCTCGCGTACGCCGCGCCGCAGGCGATCCAGGCATTCTTCGACTGCGGGCTGGCGCCCCACGCGGGCGAGCAGCTCGCCGACCAGGGGAAGGATCATGTTGGAATTTTCAAAATGCTCTCAATAATTGACGACGTCGAATAGCCCGGCTCCAGCGGAATCAATGCCACGCGCCCGCCCGCCGCTTCCACTTCTTCGCGCCCCACAATTTCATCCGCGCCCCAATCGCTTCCCTTCACCAACACGTCCGGCAGCACGCGCGCAATAATCTCGCGCGGCGTCGGCTCGTCGAACAGCACCACATAATCCACCGCCGCAAGCGCCGCCGCAACTTCCGCGCGTTCATTTTCAGGAATGATCGGACGATTCGCGCCTTTATTCTCCCTCACGCTGCGGTCGCGATTGAGCGCCAGCACCAGCACGTCGCCCAATTCCCGCGCCGCTTCCAGCAGCCGTACGTGCCCCGGATGCAGCAAATCGTAGCATCCATTCGTGAACACCACGCGCTTGCCCGCGCGCTTCGCCTCTCCAACATGCCGCATCAACTCCTCTTGCCTGACTACCTTCCCCAACTCTCACCCCCTGGGGACTGCCTCACTAGCCCTGTCATCCCGAGCCGCCACGCGGCGAGGGATCTGCCTCTATGTGGAGTGCGGCGCGCTTTTTGCGTCCCGGGGGCGTCTACGGGACGGCTCGACGCCGCTTTGTCTTCTGGCCTTTTCGCGGCCGAGAAATCCGCATCCTAAATTCTAACACGCGCGTTTCTCCGTACGCCGAAGCCGGAACAGCGCGATTGAAGGGACTTCCGCACCACTTTTCGCTTGGCCTTCGCGTCTCGTAGGGGCGACCCTCGGGTCGCCCGCACCGCACGAACGCGCGGCGTTTCCTCTGCCGAACCTGTAGCGGCGGCCTTTACCTTGCCTGCTGCAAGCAGGGCTGGCAGCCTTATTGCGATGCTAATCTCGCGTCATCTAAATTTTAGCACGCGCGCCGCCGCAAACACGAACGCGCGGAACCCGACAGCAAACGCAAAGAAGATTGTCGTCTTCCGATGAAAGTTGGCGTATTTTACTGAGATTATGAAACTCTTAATGCTTTCGTTGGCGTTTGCACTATTGTGCACTACGCCCCGGAGCCGGCCGTCTGTACAACAAACACCGCCGAAGACGCACCCGACGCGGGTGATCACCGAATGTGCGGAAGACGGATTTTACGCGTTCATTCCTGACGGTCAGTCAAGAGCAAGAATTGCGCGGATCGGCAACGTCGACCTGGAGGCCGCATTCATACCTCCGAATGATGATGGAGCGAGGTTCTGGTTTGTGCGGGATGGGAAGACAATCTTTTCTTTCACGGCGAAAAACCTGTTGGCGTCGGGAGTATGGATCGCGGTCGACGACGACGTCAATCCCGCTCTAGGCTATGGCTACGATTATATCGCCTTAACCTACAGCGACGGCGGCGCAATTGGAGGCTTCCGCGTCCGGGTCTTTCACCTCGACGGCGATGTCGTAACAGATGTATCGAAGGCCATTCGGGGAGCGGTCGCAGATTTTAGGGCGCGCCACTACTGCAAAGAGCGTGGCAACAACGTAACTGCCCTGAAATGGACCAAGGGTGACCTACTGCTCCTGACCGAAGTTTATCCCACAAGCGACTGCGGCCCCGATTTGGGACATACCGAGGCATACTTGGTGAGCGTGCCGGACGGAAAGATTCAGGAGCATCTCACGCTCAATCAGCTGAGGCAGTATCCAGGCGTATGCCTGGAGAATGACGACGAAAACTAGGATGAACCAACCGGCAAGAAGATCTCAGTGTCGGATTAACGTCAGTGCTGATGACATAACTGAGGTCGGCCTCGCAACGGTCCGAGTAAACTGTGGAGTGTCTGACCTACAACTTGCTCGGATCGAAGGAGGCCGAGATGAGAATTATAGGCGTGGACTTACATGCTCGACAACAATCGGTTGCGATGTTGGATACCGACACAGGGGAGTTGATCGAGAAGATTCTCCAGCATGAAGGT
>Ga0307374_10003336_pt1 | contig 27513 bp, 28 predicted proteins | sample OX3MG_FD_202532 | JGI IMG/M metagenome (GOLD analysis project Ga0307374, IMG submission 202532) | Soil microbial communities from Risofladan, Vaasa, Finland - OX-3 | ecosystem: Environmental > Terrestrial > Soil > Coastal area > Acid sulfate soil | place: Finland: Risofladan, Vaasa | collected...
AGGGTCATCGCGTAATCAAGTAGCGAGCGGCCCAGCGCGCTCACGACGCCGGCGGTGATGGTGCCGGCCAGGCCGGCGGCGCAGGCCGGATTGCGCACAAGCGACCTCCTGCTCAGCGCCAACGGCGAGCCCGTGGTCAGCGCCCAGACGTTGCAGAAGCTGATGCTCGGTGATGCCATCGGCCACCCGCTCGCGTTGACGGTCCTGCGATCCGGTGCCCTGGTGGATGTCATCGCGACACCGTCGGAGCTCCCGACCGACTGACGTTCCGAGCGGGGGGCGCCGTGCCGGTGACCTCACGCCACGGCCGGAGGGCCCCACCGTATGGTTAAGCCGGTGCTGTCGCTCATCCTCGTCGCCGGCGCGCTCGGGCTGTCCAACTTCGGCGCCGCCATCGGCATCGGCCTCGGAGGCCTCTCCCCCGGCTTGCGTGTCCGGGTTGCGGTGGTCTTCGGCGCCTTCGAGGCCGCCATGCCGGTGCTCGGGCTCGTGCTCGGCCACCAGCTGTCGCGTTCCCTCGGCGCTGCCGCGGCGCACCTCGGCGGTTCGTTGCTCATCGTCGTCGGGCTGTACACGGTGTGGCAGGCCCGAAGGGCGGTCCGGCGCGGATCCGGCGCAGCCCCGGCCGCGACCCGTCTCGGCCCCCTCCTGGTGACCGGCGCCGCGCTCAGTGTCGACAACCTCGTCGCGGGCTTCGCACTCGGCGCGCACCACAGGGTGTCGATCGCAGTCGCCGCCTTCACCATCGCGGCGGTGAGCGTTGCCCTCTCCCTCATCGGGCTCGAGATCGGCCACCGGCTCGGCGCCGCCACGGAAAGGGCGAGCGGCTCAGTTGGCGGAGCGGTGCTTGTCCTCGTCGGCGTGGCGATCGCGGCCGGGGTGTTCTGACCGCGCCGGCCGGCCCTACAGGAGTGCGCGCACCTGGTCGACGAAACGCTCCCCTGCGGTGTCGAGCCCGAGCCGGGAGATTCGGACGCGGCCCGCCTCCGCCAGGGACCCCTGACGCTTCGGGTCGGCGAGGAGATCGGCGACGGCCGCGGCCACCTCGTAGGGTTCCGCCGCGTTCACGAGCACGCCGGCCTCGCCGAGCACCTCGGGGAGCGCGCCGGCCCGGTTCGCCACGACCGGGAGCCCGCGGCGTAGCGCTTCTATGACCGTCACTCCGAACCCCTCATGCTCCGACGTCACGACCATGACGTCCGACGATGCCATGGCGTGCTCCACCGCGTCGTCGTCCATCCGGCCGGCAAAGGTCACCGCGTCGTGCAGGCCGAGGTCGGCGCTGAACCGCCGGAGCGCGCCCGAATACGCGGGCACGACGGTCTTCCCGATGATGTCGAGGGTGGTCCCGCGGTCATAGTGGGTCCGGGTGACGAGCAGCGCCATCAGCGCGTGCTCCAGCACCTTGTTGGGCGCGAGCCGGCCGACGGTCAGCCAGCGGGCGCCCTCGGGAGGCGGCGTCGATGGTGCCGGGGTTCGGGGGAACGGCTCCGCCGGCTCGGGCAGCAAGGCGGCCGGAGGGATCACCGTGGTATTCCGGTAACCGACCTCGTGCAACTCGCGCTCGTTGTACGAAGAGACGGCGACCGCCAGCGCCGTCCGTGGCGCCAGCATCTGCAGTTCATGGCGCGCCTGCACCTGGTTGCGGGCCAGCGGGTTGTCCCATGGGGCGAAGAACTCGGGCGGCGTGATGTTGTGGTAGTTGACGACGAGGGTCTCGGACCGCGAGCTCAGCCATCCGGCCAGGGCGGAGGCGGTGGCGAGCTGGTACACCAGCACGTCGCCCGGCTCGCGCCGGGCCTCGTAGGCCGAGGCCGGCTCGCACTCCGAAGCGGTCTCGGGGTCGAGGATCTCGACGAAAATCCGCGAATCGATGCCCTGTGCCACCAGGAGGTCGCGCAGGCGGAGCGCGTGGCGCCCCACCGCGTCGCGCCGGTGCAGCATGGGCACGAACTGGTGGATGCCACTCACGATCGCACCCCTTCGGCGGTCGGCAGCGCGCCGAGGAGGTCGACGAAGCGGGCGGCCGCCGTCCCCAGGGCGAGCTCGTCCAGGCGCCCGGCCGCCGCGTCGGCCAGCTGGGCCTGCCGCCGCCCGTCGCGCACGAGCGAGGTGATGACCGACGAAAGCAGGTAGGGATCCTTGGAGTCGACGATGACCCCGGAGCCGCCGAGCACCTCGGGCAGCGCTCCCTCGTCGTAGGCCACGACCGGCAGTCCGACCGCCATGGCCTCCACCACGGGAACGCAGAATCCCTCGTGCTCCGAGGTCACCACGAGCACGTCCGCCCGCGCGTAGGCGGCCGCCACAGCGGCATCGGTCGCAAAGCCCCCGAAGGTGACCGCGGCGGCCAGGCCGAGATCGGCGACGTAGTGGCGCAACGCGGCGTCGTACGACGCGCCGGCCGGACGGCCGAGGATGAGCAGCGTGGCGCCGGGGTCGTCATGGGCGCGGGCGACGGCCAGCGCGGCAATGGTGTCCTCCACCGCCTTGTTGGGCGCCAGGCGGCCGACACTCAACCAGCGCGCCCCGCGCCCCGCCAGCGGTTCCCGGGTACGCACGGCGGCGCCGATGATGTCGGCGGAGAGCGCGGCGGACGGCGGCACCACCGCCGTCACGGCGAAGCCCGCCTCCACCAGGTGCCGTTCGTTGTAGGCCGAGTCGGCCACCGCCAGCGCCGACCGCCCCGCCATGGTGCGCAGTTCGTCCTGCGCGCAGCGCTGACCGAGCGCGACGTAACGGTCCCACGGCTCTATCAGCTCGGGCGGGGTGATGTTGTGGTAGTTGACAACCAGGGTCTCGCGCCGTGAGATGAGCCAGGAGGCCATGTAGGAGGCGGTGGCGAACTGGTAGACGAGGATGTCGTCGGGCCTGGCGTGCGCGGCGTAGTCGGTCACCGGCATCGTCTCGTCCCGCGTCCGGGGATCGGTGACGTCGACGAATACGTGCGAGGAGAGCCCACGGTGGCGGCAGGCGTCGCGCAGCCGCAGGGTGTGGCGGCCCACGGCGTCGCCGCGGTGCACGACCGGGACGAAGTGGTGAACCGCCCTCACGCGGGCACGATGGCCGCGAGACCAACGCGGCGGGGCGTGCTTCCAGACCCTGCCAGCGGCGCAATGTCCACGAATCCGGCGCGGTCGAGGAGGACCATCCAGGTCTGAATGTGCAGCGAGAGGCCGTCGAAGAGGTCTCCCGACACCGGATCGGGAGCGGCGGCGGACGGTTCGGCTGCCACGACCACAATGGGGGCACCCGGGCCGAGCGCCGAGCGGGCCCGCGCGAGCAGGCCCACCAGCTCCTGCAGCGGCAGGCGATCGGCCACGCCGCTCAAGACGAGACCGCCGAGCGAACCCGCGGCTCGGCCGGCCAACACCTCTGACGTCTCGCCGATCGTGACGGCGTGCCCTTGCTCGAGTGCCTCGAGCGCGACAGCGCCCCTCGGCTCGGCGCCGATGGGGGTGACCCCTCGCGCGGCGAGCGCGGCCAGCAGGGCGCCAGAGGCGCAGTCGCCGTGCAGTACCTCGCCACCGGGCGCGGCGGCGGCGACATGGGCGGCGATCGTGTCCACCCAGTCCCCCAGCTCGGGATCGGGCGCGAACCAGGCCGGACCGTCGAGCGGCGTGTCCTCGCGAGCGAGGCGGTCTTCCAGCGTGCTGACGCGGGCGGACAGCCAACGGAACGCCTCGACGACGATGGCCATGGCGTCGCCGAGCTCTGCGGTGGACCCGGCGTCGGCGCCGGTGCTGCTCCCGCGGCGTCGAAGCCGCCCGGCTCGCGGGGCGTTCCGCTCCTGGAGTCGCAACGTCTCGGCGTGGGCCGAGTCTCCGGGGTGGTCCGGCCCGTAGCGATCGGCCAGCTGGTTGAACGCTCCGGTGAAGTTCCAAGGATGGCTGCCTTGGGGCGCCAGGCGGGCAAAGGCGGCACGCAGCGCCTCGGTCGCAGCGGCGCGGCCTGCCGTGCTCACCGCGTCGGCATCGGCATCACGTGGAGGGGGGACAGTGTCAGGCACGCGGGCCGATGCTACCGAAGGTCACGCGGGATCACCCGCAATGGTGCAGCTCAGGAGCGTTGCGAGCCATGGTCATCCGCCGAAGCGGGGTAGCGGAAGAGCCCGGGAGTGCCGCGGCCCCGGGCGACGACGGTGTCGAGGAACTCGGCGTAGCGGGCGATCAGCACCGGCCACTGATAGTAGCGGTCGACATACGCCCGCCCGTTGCCGCCGAGTGACCGGCGCAGGTCACCGTCGTTGACGAGGCGATGGAGCGCCGCTTCGAATTCGGGGTACGAGCTGAACCACAGGCCACCGCCCGAGCGCTCGCAGTGCTCACGCGTCGGCCCACAGGTGCCGTTGACCATGACCGGGACGCGGTCCACCCACGCTTCGAGGACCACGAGTGAGAAGGACTCCAGCGCGGAGGCCGACACCGACACGAGGGCGTCGTGGACGATGTCCCACTTGTCGGGCTCATCTACCGCGCCGGTCACCACGATGTCGGGGTGCGGATCGGGTCGGTACGCGACCGGCCCGACCAGGGCGAGCGCCAGCGGACCCGGATGCCGTTCCTTGTAGGTCGCGAAGTAGGTCGCGAGCATTTTTGATCCCTTGTGTTCGTCCACCCGGCCCACGCTCACTATGTAGGGCCGGTCGCCGAGACCGATCAGGTCGCCGCCTGCTCTCCCCGACCCGGCGGAATCGCCGATGCCGAGCCCCAGCACGATCTGCGGGCGCTCGGCCACAGGGAACGTACGCTCCACCAGCTCGCGCTCCGACGCCGTGTGGAAGCAGAACGCGTCGGCATCGTCAAAGGTCCCCCGGAAGACGGGAAGGTAGAAGCACGGCTCGTCGTGCGCGGCGGGGTGGAGGACGGCCGGGACCCGCACGCGCCCGATGGCGGCCACGGTCGGGTGGTACAGGTAGGGGTAGAAGGCCACGACGTCGGCATCGGTCGCGCACACGGCGTCAATGAGTCCCGGTGAGACGGGCCCGTTGTAGTCCACCCAGCGGCGGCCCTGCTCGGGTGTGGCCCGGCGGGGGGCCAGCCGCACCCGGCCGTCCAGCTCGTAAAAGTCCCGCAGGCGGCCGTGCGCGGAAACGAAGCGGTGCACCGGAACGCCATTGACGACGCTGTTGCCCGGCTCCAGCTCGTCGGCCCACGTGATGGGGTCGAGCGCGCAGGTGGTGTACACCTCGGACTCCCAGCTGGTGAGAAGACGGAGGTGCTCGGCCAGCATGCGGGCGGCGTTCTCGGCCCCTCCCATGACCTGGGTCCCGTAGCGCGGGGTGACGAAGGCGATCTTCACTGCGGCCTCGGCGTCACGGTCGCGATGGCGTCGACCATTTGGGGACCTACCGCGTCGAGGGAGAAGGCGGTCAGGCGCGTGCGCCCGCCGGCGACGAGGTGGGCGCGCAGCGCATCGTCGGTGCACGCGCGGTGCAGGGCGGCTGCGACAAAGGGCGCATCGCTCGACCCGAGCAGGAGGGCGCCGTCGCCCACCGTCTCGGGGACCGCGCCGACGGCGCGGGCGATCACGGGGACACCGGCGGCCATCGCTTCAATGAGGGGCACGCCGAAACCTTCGTGCGCGGACAGCGACAGATACACGTCGGCGGCGGCGAAATGCGCCGCCAGGGCAGCTTCGGACAGTTCGCCGGTGAGGCGCACCCCGCTCGTCAGACCCAGATCGCCAATGAACCCCCGCAACGCCCTCGTGTACTCGTAGCTCTGCGTACCGCCGACGAGGTGCAGTCGGGCGGAGGGGTCATACAGGCGCCGGTAGGCCCACAAGGCCTTGACCAGCTCATGCTGTGCCTTGGACGGCACAACTCGCCCGACGAAGAGGATGTCGTTCCCCCCGCGTGCCTTGAGTGTGGCCAGCTCGGCGGCCACCAGCGGGTCGACCAGCCCCGCGACGCGGCGGTAGTCCACGAGGACGGGGACCACCCGTGTGGCGGTACAGCCGGCCCGGCGCAGCGCGGTCTCGTTGAACCGGCTGTCGGCCAGCCCCAGCACGGCGCGCGGTGCCAGCAGGGCCAACTCGTCGGCCGCGCGGGCCGCCCGCTCCTCGGTATGGGGCTCCCAGCCGGCGAAGTACTCGGGCCCGGTGAAGTTGTGGAAGTCGAGTACGAGCGGCTCAGGCCGCTCGTACAGGAACTCGGCCACCGCCGACGAGGTGGAGAACTGGTAGATGAGCACGTCACCGTCGGCCGCATGGGCCGGGTACATCCAGTGCTTGAAGGCGTGACTGGCCAGGTCGTCGTGGATCGCCTCGGCGAAGATGTCCGACCGCCATCCGGCCCGCCGCAGGATGTCGCGCAGCAAGAGGGTGTGGGTCCCAGAGGCGTCACGCGGGTTCAGCGTCGGGATGAACTGGTGGACGGCCGCCGGCGGACCCTTGGGCCCGGCGGCGCTCACCGTGCCAGGGTCGGCTCGGCAGAGAGGACGCTGTCGCGGACAGCGGTCACCAGGTAGTCGAACCCGTCGGGTCCGCTCTGGACGGTGACCCGGTAGCCGTCGCCCTCCAGCAGGTGTCGCCAGGTCTCGGCCCGGAGTGGCCGCCCGGGCGCGAGGTCTGCCTCGTACGGCGCATCGGAGGACGTCCACGAGGCGGGGCTCACCGAGTGCACCGCGAGTGTTCCGCCGGGCGCCAGCGAGGTGGCCACCAGGCGCAGGAGTTGCTCGCGCTCCCCACTCGCCATGCCGTCCACGACGGCCGTGAGCACAATGGCGCCGAGGCCCGATGGTGCGACGGCACGCAGGTGCTCGGCCAGGTCCTCGCCACGCAGGTCCGTGACCCCGACCGAGCCGGCGTCGGTGAGGGCGGGACGCGGATCGACGCCGTAGGCGTCACCCCCGGCCGCGCCGATGCGCTGCACCAGCCAGCCGTCACCGCAGTGCGCGGTGAGGACGCGACCCTTCGCTCCTGCCGCGGCGGCCACGGCGGGTTCGACCCACCAGGCGTCGGGCCGGTGCAGGGCGGGGAACTCCACCACGCCGGCACCCGCCACCCGCTGCACCTCAACCTTGCGCTCCAGCTCCTTGAGGCGCCCGTCAATGATGTGCAGGGTGCGGCTCACGGCCGAGGCGAACTGGCTCACCTGATGGGTGATCCAACCCACGTACCACAGCAGCAGTGAGCGCATGCCCTTCTTCACGGCCGCGCCCACCGCGCGGTTGGACGCGACCGGCACGACGGGGTCGACGAAGGTGGCTGCGTCCACCATGCGCAGAGCCTCGGCCAGGTCGCCCCCGCGCCCGGCCACGGGCGAGTGGGCCAGGAAGAGCTCGTCCAGCTCACGCTCGAGCTTCGGCGGGAGGTCGCCGGTGGCGCGCCGGACGCGCACGTCCTCTTCTATTTCGGCCATCACCTTGGCCACGTAGGCCTGCGGGTCGTCGGATGCCGCGGCCGCGGCTGGGCTCACTGTCTCGGACACGTGCTCAATCCCTCTGCTCAAGGTGCTCAAGTTCTTCGGGGGCAAGCACCGCCAGGCTCTCGGGTTCGGGCGGTTGCAGGTACGCCGCCATGTTGAGCGCGATCTTCCCGGTCGTCTTGCCCGGATTCATGACCTCGAACCTCCCCGCCGGTTCCCGCCAGTCGTAGAGCACACCGCCCCGGTTCTGCACGCCAATGAAGTACTTGAAGCTGCCGTCGAGCAGCGGGACGTTCTCAATGACGAAGTTGATCAGCCCGGCGCCGACGGGCAGGTCGAAGCGGTAGCCGAGGATGGCCGTATCCGTGCGCGTGATCGGGACGTCGTCGTCGTCCAGTAACTCCACAGTGAACACGACGTCATCGGTGGCGATGGAGGCGTGGTACCCGACGCCGATGACCAGCTGGTCCCCCGTCGTGAGGTAGGGGACCTCCGCGGCCCGGGGGTAGGTGTGCACCGTGTAGGTCAGCCGGACGGGGTGGTCCCGGTCGGGCACGCTCACCGCGACCGGGGCGGCGGCCTCGCTCGGCGCGCCGCCCTCCTCCACGACGACGAGCGTGTCCTCCTCTTCCAGCAGCCCCTCGCGAAAGATGCGGACGGCCTCCCCCGGGAGGCTGTCGGTGACGAGCTCGCCGTGGCTCAGCACCACGGCTCGGTCACAGATCGACCGCACCTGGTCGGGCGAGTGCGTGACGAGGAGGATGGTGCGGCCCTCGTTCTGGAAGAGCCTCACCCGGTCGATGCACTTGCGCTGGAAGCGCTCGTCGCCGACGGCGAGAACCTCGTCGACGACCAGGATGTCGGGGTCGACGTTGACCGCCACCGCGAAGCCGAGCCGCACGTACATGCCCGACGAGTAGAACTTCACCGGACCGTCAATGAACTCCTCCAGCTCGGAGAAGTCCACAATGTCGTCGAAGACCTTGTCCACCTCACGCTTGGTCATGCCGAGCAGCGACCCGTTGAGGTAGATGTTCTCCCGCCCGGTCAGGTCCAGCTGGAACCCGGCGCCGAGCTCCAACAACCCCGCCAGCTTGCCCCGGACGACCACCTCACCCGACGTCGGCTGCAACACGCCGCACACGCACTTCAGCAGCGTCGACTTCCCCGACCCGTTGCGTCCGAGGATGCCGAGCGTCTCGCCTTCGTTCACCTGGACCGAGACGTTCTTGAGCGCCCAGAAGTCCTCGTGTGAGGTGCGGCTCGCGTGGACCACGCGCTCCTTCACCGAGTTGTAGCGGCCCGTGGTCAGCCGGAAGCGCTTGGAGATGTCCTTGATGTCGACGGCGACATTGGCCACCGCTACAGCTCCTCGGCGAAGTTGCCCTCGAGCCGGCCGAACACGGCGAGGGCGACGAGGAAGAGCACCGCCGCAATGGCGAGGACGCCGAGGTCCAGGGCGAGGTACCACACCTGAGAATGGATGGGCAGGACGTAGAACGGCGTCCGAAGGAATGAGCCGTTGGGCTGCTTCACGTTGGCGTAAGCGGTGGGATGGGCGTAAATGAACCGCTGGAAGGTGAGCACCAGCGGCGTCATCGGGTTGAGGAAGTAGATCCAGATAAGTCCCTTGGGTCCCAGCTTGTGCGCGATGTTCTGCTGGAAGGCGTAGACGATCGGGCAGGCCCAGAACCAAGCCGTCAGGATGACTTCAATCAGGTGCTGCGTGTCGCGCAGGTAGACGTTGATGCAGGAGAGCAGCACCGCGAGCGCGCACGCCAACACGACGGTGGTGAGAAGGGCCAGGACGGCCAGCGGCATGTAGGTCAAGTCGGGGCCCGCGTGCAGGACCACCATGAAGACGATCATTACCAGCGACTGGAAGAAGAAGAAGACGCAGGCGGATCCGACGGCCGCCAGGGCCAGGATCTCGCGCGGGAACGAGACTTTCTTCACGATGCCGGCGTTGTTCACGATCACGCCGGTGCCGGTGTTCACGCCGAGGGAGAACAGGTTCCACAGCAGCAGCCCGGCGAAGAGGAAGATGACGAAGTTGGGTTGGCGGTTGTTCAAAATGACCTGGAAGACAATGAAGTAGATGGCCAGTGACATGGCCGGCGCGATCATCGACCAGACCAGGCCGAGCACCGAATTCTTGTACTTGACCTTTATTTCGGTGCGGACGAGTGACACCAGCAGCTCGCGGGAGTCCCAGATCTCCCGCAACCGCTGCGGCACGCTGATGGTGGGTGAGACCACCCGCGTGACCTTGGGGCCGCGCGCGGCCGACCGCAATCCGGCGGCGTCGCCACCGATCGCGGACGCGTCAACTCCCGGACGCGCCGTACCGTTGCCGCCGTGGTCGCCGCCGTCTTCAGGAGGGTTGGCGCCCGACTGTGAAGCCGGGACCTCCACTGCCACGTCTATGCGGTCCCTGCCGCGGCCACAGAGCGGTCGATGACCTGGTCGATGAAGCCGTACTCGAGCGCCTCATCGGCGGTGAACCAGCGGTCGCGGTCCGAGTCCGCCTCAATGCGCTCCAGCGGTTGGCCCGTGTGGAAGGCGATCCGCTCGGCCATCATGCGCTTGAGGTAGATGATCTGCTCGGCCTGAATGGCGATGTCGGCCGCCTGGCCCTGCATGGAGCCCGAAGGCTGGTGCATCAGGATCCTCGAGTGCGGGAGGGCGAACCGCTTGCCTGGAGCACCGGCGCAGAGCAGGAACTGGCCCATGCTGGCCGCCAGGCCGACGCAGATGGTCGACACGTCGGGGCGGACGTACTGCATGGTGTCGTAAATGGCCAGGCCGTCGGTGACCGAGCCCCCCGGGGAGTTGATGTACACCGAAATGTCCCGGTCAGGGTCCTCGGCTTCCAGGAGGATCAGCTGGGCGCAGACGAGGTTCGCCGTGAGCTGGTCGATGGCGCTGCCGATGAAGACGATGCGTTCCTTGAGCAGGCGCTGGTAGATGTCCGAGGTGGGGTCACCGGGGCCGCTGGCGCCGATGATGGGAGGCAAGGAAGGTGCGGAAGCCATTGCACGAGGCTACTTGCCGAGGGGGGCACCCGTAGCCACATGGCCGTACACTCCCTGTTCACCCGCAGTGCGGGGCCGCTGCGGGCGTGGCGGAATTGGCAGACGCGCCGGGTTTAGGTCCCGGTCCCCATTGGGGGTGGAGGTTCGAGTCCTCTCGCCCGCACGCTGTAGACGAAACCGGGCACGAACGGACTGGAGCGTGATGGATCACGACGTAGTCGGGCTGTGGACGCGGGCGGCCGAGACCTACGAGACGGAGGTGCCCTACTTCCGGCTCATGGGTGAGCGCATTGTCGAGCTGGCGGCGCTGCAACCCGGTGAATCTGTCCTTGATGTTGCCTGCGGCAAAGGTGCGACGCTCCTCCCGGCGGCACGGGCGGTGGGCCCGTCCGGACAGGTCACCGGGATCGACATCGTGCCGGCCATGGTCGAGGCGGCCCGATCGGCCGCCGTCGCCGCCGGGATCACCAATGTGCGCGTTGAGGTCATGGACGGGGAAACCCTCGAGTTCGCCGAGAACTCGTTCGACGCGGCGATCTGCGCGTTCGGACTCGGCTTCATGCGTCCCGACGTGGCCCTGGTCGAAATAGCCCGAGTCCTGCGGCATCCGGGACGGCTCATCGCCAGCGCGCCGGCAGGTGGCGGACCAGACTGGGCGTTCTTCGGCGAGCTCTGCGCTCGCTACGGTCTGGAGTCGAGCGCGCACCCTGGCGGGACGAACCTCCCGGCGCCCGCCGACATGCCACGCATGTTCGCGAGTGTCGGCTTCACCCTGGATCCCCCGGTGTTCGACAGCGTCACGGTGCTGTTCCCCGATGCCGAGGCATGGTGGCGCTGGGTCTGGTCCCACGGTCAACGAGCATTTCTCGAACACCTCCCGGCCGACCGCGTCGGGGCCTTCCGCGAGGACGCAAATGTGGCGCTTGCGAGTTTCACGACGCCCCAGGGGATCCCCCTTGAGCAGCAGTTCGTAGTCCTGACGGCGCACCGGGCGGGCTGAACCCGGCACTGCGCCGCCTACGTGCGCTCCCCGACGACAGTCCACATCGGCATGGCGTAAGGTTCGTCGGTCAGGACGTGCCCCAGGTGATGCGACTGTGTGTGCTGGGTGATGGTCGTCTTGCCGAACCCCAGACGTTCCAGCATCCGCACGACGGCGCCCGGGTAGATCGACCACCAGTTGGTGATCTCGTGAGTGGCCAGAGGCGAAATGCGCATGATGTTGGACTCAATCGGTTGCTCGGTGTCCTGCAGCACGTCGGTCACCACCATGGTGCCCGTTGTGCGGCGTGCCGCCTCACTGAGGGCCCCCCACGGCTCGCGCAGGTGCAGCAGGATGGCTCCGAACACGGACACGTCGAACGTGCCCATGTCGCCTGGCATGTCGTAAATGCTCCCGTGCACCAACTTGGCTTTCGAGCCGTTCTCGCGGTGCATGTACCACCAGCAGTTGTGCACCCGGTCGATGTTGGCCATGTTCTTCAACTGCTCCAGCGACATGTCCATGCCGTTGACGGGTAGGACGTCGACCGGCACGTCGTAGCCCGCTTCGAACGACACGACTTCGGCGCCCTGGCGCTCCATGTGGAAGGTCAGGTAGCCCGAGGCGGGGCCCGGCTCCAGCACGCGCTTGCCCCGGAAGTCCACGCCGCCCAGGTAGGCGTTCTCCCCGCCGCGCAGGTCCCAGGCCCCCTTCATGACGCGGCCGTCTCGCAATTCGAACGTGTGGTACCAGTCGCAGTCTTCAATGGTGGCCGAAGCACGGCGTTCGGCCATCTGGCGCTGGTGCTCGTCGGTCAGTTGACCCAAGTAGTGGGCCGGCGGGTACGAGGGCCACAGGTGCGGCCCCGAATCACCGCGCAATGCCCCGTCCGTCGCACCGAGCCGTGCGGCGGCCGGACCATCGCGCCGCCACTTCGCCATTCGTCGACGGGGTGCGTCAGGCATGCCGTACCCTAACTGAGGAGCACCATGGCATCATCGACCGACACATACTGGTCCGACGTCTCGCGGCAGCGCCGAGTCCTGGCTGACCACGTCGACGCGCTGGACCCGGCGGCGTGGGACGCACCTTCGTGGTGCGAAGGGTGGCGCGTGCGCGACGTCCTCGGGCACCTTGTCTTCCTGGCCGAAGCATCCCAGCTCTCCATGTCGGTCGCCATGGTGCGCAGCGGGTTCCGGCCGAACGCCTTGTTGGACAGGCGCGCCCGTGCGCTGGGCGACCTCGGCGTGCCCGAGCTGGCTGACCGCCTGCGCGCCGCGTCAGCCGGAAGGTTCCATATCGCGGGTCTGCCCCGTGCCGTGGTGATGGGTGAGGTGGTCACCCACGGTGCGGACATGCTTCGCCCCCTGGGGCAACAGGTGGAACTCCATCCCGCCGCCCTCATCCCGGTGCTCAATCTCTACGGACGGATCGGGAGCCTGGCCTTCGGGGGCGAGCGATCGATCGGTGTGCGCCTCGTGGCCACCGACTGCAACTGGTCCCACGGAAACGGCGACGAGGTGCGGGGACGGGCCGTCGATCTCCTGCTCCTGCTGGCCAACCGTCGCCAGGTGCTGCCGGCGCTGTCCGGAGCCGGGGTCAAACGGTTCGGCTGAGAGACCCCCTGTCACGCCCGACGCCGGGTCGCGGCGACCTACACGTGCGCGTGCACCACCGCGCGGTAGTGGATCGGCCCATCGGGCGACGGGCGGTCCTGCAACATGAACCCCCGCGCCGCGCGGCCGAGACGTGCGCGCGGGCCCACCGGCGGCGGCGCCGGTGCTGGCGGAGGGCCGATCACCGTCTTGACCGAGGAGAAGCCCGCGGCGCGGCACAGCGCGTGCAGCCCGGTCATGTTGGGCTCGTACCAGTTGCCGAAGTCCGTCCCCATCTCCCCGCCCGAATGGAACTGCAGGAGGCTCTGGTCCTCGTAGGCGTGCACGCACAGGGCGAGCGTCTCAATGACGGCCACCTCCTTTGTCACGCTGCGCAACCGCTCCAAGCAGGTGAGTGGTTCCTTCATGTGGTAGAGGACGCCGAGGTAGAGAACGACGTCGAAGGTGCCGAGCGCCTCCAGGTCGGTGGTGGCAAAGTCCGCGACGTACGGCTCCGCTTTGGAGCCGATGGCCGCTGCAGCGAACTCGAAGCCGCGCCGACCCGGGAGGTCGGGGCGCCAGAACTCGGTCAGATCGAGCGACTGGTCGGGCAGCGTGCCGTCCTCCAGGCACTTGTTCCAGTACCCACCGCGCGCCACGAAGTCGACGCCCCAGGCGTAGTGGTCGAGGGAGACCACCCGGCTGGCGCCGCCGCGCTCGGCCAGGAACGAGTAGTACCCGTCCCACGCGCCGATGTCGAGCACGCTACGGCCGGTGAAGTCCGGGAAGCGCTCTGGCGGGAGCTGGACCTCCGACAGCCCCTTGGTGCGCACCCCGTTCCCCAGGTCGATGGAGTGAAACCACTGGATGGCGTCGGCCTGCGCCTGGAGCTCTTCGGGGGAAGGCATGAGGGTGAAGACTATCCGGGCGGCCCCCTCGGCCGAATGAGCGGATAGCTTCGGCGCTCATGCCGCATCTGGTCGCCGCGCCGGACAAGTTCCGCGGCACGGCATCGGCTCCCGAAGTGGCGGCGGCCATCGCGTCGGCCGCCGAGGGACAGGGCTGGAGCGCCGACCAGGTGCCGATGTCCGACGGCGGCGAGGGCCTACTGCAGGCGCTGGGTGGAGAGCCGCGCCACACGCCGGTGCACGGCCCGCTCGGTGTGTCGACGTCCGCCGAATGGCGCCTCCGCGACGACCAGGACGGTGGACCGCCCGAGGCGGTGGTCGAAATGTCCTGCGCCGCAGGAAGGGCGCTCGTGCCCCGCCCACAGGGGGACGATCCGTTACGGGCCGATACGACCGGAGTGGGCGAGCTGCTGCTGGCCGCACGAGACGCGGGCGCGCGGCGCATCGTCATCGGCTGCGGCGGCTCGGCCACCACCGACGGCGGGTGGGGCGCCGTCCAGGCTGTCGGGTCGTCCACCGCCCTGGCCGGCATCGACCTGGTCGTGGCCTGTGACGTCACCACGCCGTTCCGCCAGGCGGCCGCGCTCTTCGGGCCACAGAAGGGCGCCACGCCGGAGCAGGTCACCCTCCTGACAGCGCGGCTCGACGCACTGGCGGAGCGGTACCGGCAGGACTTCGGCACCGACGTCGACGCCCTCGCAGGGAGCGGGGCGGCGGGCGGGCTGGCCGGCGGGTTGGCCGCGCTCGGCGCGCGCATCGTGCCGGGCTTCGACCTCGTGTCGGCCATGACCGGGCTACCCGGTCGAATGGTGCGCGCGGATCTCGTGGTGACGGGGGAAGGGCACCTGGACCCGCCTTCCTTCCACGGAAAGGTGCCCGGCGGCGTGCTCGGACTGGCCGCCGGCATCTGCCCTGTGCTCTGCGTGGTGGGCGACGCCGACCCGGCCGTCCTTGATGCGCCGCCCACGGGCATGGAGATCATCAGCCTGACCGGTCGATTCGGGCCCGAACGGGCCCGGAGTGACACCGCCCGACTCGTCACCGAGGTCGTAGCGGAGGTGCTGCCCCGCTTTTGCCCCTGAGCGGCCGGATCGGCCATGCTGCTCGCGCCGCGCGGCACCACCGACCGCGCCGGCGCCGGGCCCGGCTGACTGAAGACGCCGTGCTGACCGGCACACGTGCAGAGAAAGAGGACACATGGGACTGCTCGACGGCAAAGTGGCCATCGTCACCGGAGCTGGACGCGGGATCGGACGTGAAGAGGCGCTGCTCCTGGCCAGCGAAGGGGCACGGGTCGTCGTCAACGACGTCGGGGCCGGCCTGCACGGTGAAGGGAGCGCCGACATCCACCCCGCCGACGAGGTCGTCGCCCTTATCCGGGCGAACGGCGGCGAGGGCGTGGTGAACTTGGACGACATCAGCTCGTGGCAGGGAGCGAAGAACGTGGTCGACCAGGCCGTCGACACGTTCGGATCGCTGGACATCCTGGTGAACAACGCTGGAATCCTCCGCGACAAGATGAGCTTCAACATGGAGGAGTCGGACTGGGACGACGTGATCCGGGTGCACCTCAAGGGTCACTTCGCCCCCACGCACCACGCAGCCGTCTACTGGCGCAACAAGGCCAAGGCGGGTGGGGAGGTCAGCGGTCGCATCATCAACACCTCTTCCGAAGCGGGCCTCTACGGCAACGCCGGCCAGGCCAACTACGGCGCGGCCAAGGCCGGCATAGCCGCGCTGACCTGGATCCTCGCCCGCGAGCTCGGCCGCTACGGCGTCACGGCCAATGCCATTGCGCCGCGCGCCCGCACCCGGATGACCGAGAACCTCTTCGGCGAAATGGCCAAGAAGGAAGAGGGGGGTTTCGACGCCTGGGACCCCAAGAACATCGCCAACCTGGTGACGTTCCTGGCGGCTCCCGAATCGGCCGACATCAACGGCCAGATCTTCGTGGTCTTCGGCGGGAACATCTACGCCATGAGTGCGTTCCAGCCGGTCGGGCAGGTGACCCGGGACGCTGCGTGGACCCCGCAAGAGCTCATCGCAGCCAAGGGCGAACTCTTCAAGGGCATCGACTCGGGCGTGCCGAAGTTCAGCTTCTTCTAGGCCGCCCATACGCGCCCGCGTCGCGCGCCAGGACTACTGTTCCTCCCGATGTCGGATCACACTGTGCGTGACGCCATTGCCGGCGCCTCAGGTCAGCGCTCCCCGTTGGGCACGTTCGCCGAGTGCCCGCATTGTGCCGGCGAGCTGCAACCCGAGCACGCCCACTACCGCTGTGCCCGGTGCGGGTGGCGCGACTCCTGCTGCGACTGACGACTCTCGCCGCGCGGCCCACCCGTTCACCCATGGTGCCCGCCGTTCGACGGTGCGCCGCGACCCTTCGACGGGCGGGACCGTCGCCAGTTGAGGCAGCATGAGGGATGCCCCATGACAGGAAGTTCCGCTTCGCCGCCCAATTGAGCAAGGGGCCGGAAGGGACGGCCCGTTCCTGGGCCGACCAGGCCCGACGCGCCGAGGACCTCGGCTACTCGACGTTGCTCATGCCCGATCACTTCGGCGACCAGCTGGCCCCGTTCCTGCCTTGGCCGCCGTGGCCGCGGCCACGACAACCCTGCGCATGGGCTCGCTGGTCTTCGGGAACGACTACCGGCACCCCGTCGTGCTGGCCAAGGAGGCCGCCACGCTTGATGTCCTGAGCGAGGGCAGGTTCGAACTCAGCCTCGGCGCCGGCTGGATGAAAACCGACTACGAGCAGGCCGGCATCGTCTACGACCCTCCGCCGATGCGGGTGGAGCGATTCGAAGAAGCCGTCCACGTGGTCCAAGGCCTTCTGCGCACCGACGGGCCATTCTCCTTCGACGGCGCGTTCTACCGCGTGAACGAGCACACGCTGTTCCCGCGTCCGGTCCAGCAACCCGGGCCCCCGCTCATCATTGGCGGTGGCGGCAAGCGCGTGCTGTCGTTCGCAGCCCGCCACGCCGACATCGTGAGCATCAACGTCAACCTGCGAGAGGGGACGGGTGGCCCCGAGACCGCGCCCAACGCCACGCCCGAACGCACGCGGGAGAAGGTGGCATGGGTGCGCGAGGCCGCCGGTGACCGATTCGGTGACCTGGAGCTCAACGCCCTGATCGGCTTCGTCATGATCACCGACGACGCGACCGGCATAGCCGACGCCATGGCGCCCCACTTCGGCATCAGCACCGAGGACGCGCTGCACATCCCTCTGGCGCTCCTGGGCACGTTGGACGACATGGTTGAGGAGCTGGAGTGGCGGCGGGCCGAATACGGCATCTCCTACTGGTCGATTGAGGCGGACAGCTGGGAAGCGCTCGGACCCGTGGTGACGAAGCTGGCCGGCACATGACGATCACCACGACCACCGGCTGGGAGGCCATTGGCCGCCAACGGGACCTGTGCGGGCACCGGGTGTTCACCATTGACGCTGCGTCCATCGGCCCGGAGGTGCACGAGCCGCTCCTGATCCTGCACGGCTTCCCCACCTCGTCGTTCGACTACGTCGCCGTGCTCGACGGGTTGCGGGGCGGCCGGCGCGTCCTCCTCCTCGATTTTCTCGGGTACGGGCTGTCGTCCAAACCCGACATCGCCTACACCATGGCGCTGCAGGCCGATCTCGCGGCGGCGTTCGTGGCCGCGCTCGGGATAGGGAGACTGGCGCTGCTCACCCATGACATGGGCGACACCGTCGGTGGGGAGCTGCTGGCGCGGCGCGCCGAGGGCACATGGCGCGTCGAGGTGACGCGAAGGGTGCTGACCAACGGCAGCATCTACATAGCGCAGGCGCACCTGACCAACGGCCAGCAGCTCCTGTTGGGCATGCCCGACCAGAAGATGGGCCCAGACATGCCGGTCAACGCCGAGAGCCTGACGCGGAGCCTGCACGACACCTTCAGCCCAGCAACGCCGTGGCCACCGAGGTCAGCGGAGGACGATCCGCTGCCGCCAACGGTGGAGCAGATCATGCGCGAGGACGGCCACCTCGTGCTCACCCGCCTCATCCGCTACATAGAGGAGCGGCGACAGAACGAGCGCCGCTTCACCGGCGCCATTGAGACCGACCCCTCCCCCTTGCACATCGTCTGGGGGCTTGACGACCCGATTGCCGTGCCTGCCATGGTCGACACGCTGCAAGCGGCACGGCCCGATGCCTCCGCCGAGCGCCTGGCCGGCGTCGGCCACTACCCGATGGTGGAAGCACCGGATCAGTTCCTCCAGGCCGCTCGCCTCGGTCTGGCCTAGACACCACCGCACCGTGACGACCGACCCCGCGGCCATCGTCTACCGGCGCGCCAGCCCCGCTGACATCGGGGTGATTGCCGCGCTCCACGCCGACAGCTGGCGGCGGCACTACCGGGGTGCGTTCTCCGATGAGTTCCTCGACCACGACGTGTGGGATGACCGGTTGACCACCTGGACCGAACGCCTGCAAACTCCGGTACCTGGTACCCGCACCATCGTTGCCGAGCAGGACGGCCAGGTGATCGGGCTCGTCCACCTCGTGCTCGGAGACGATCCGACCTGGGGGGCGCTGATCGACAATCTCCATGTCAGCCACGAGCGCAAAAGAAGCGGGATCGGGACGCAGCTGATGTCCGAGGCGGCGCGAGCCCTCCTCCATGCGGACCCCCATGCCGGCGTGTACCTCTGGGTGCTGGAGCAGAACACCCCGGCTCAGGCGTTTTACGACCGGCGGGGTGGACAGTGCGTCGAACGACAGTCGCGCCGGCCCGATCCGGGTCACCGCTTCCGCTATGTCTGGACCGATCCGTCCCGCCTCATCCTCACGGACTGATACCGAGCCGGCAACGTTCAGGCTCTGCGGCGGCGCTCCCGCCGCATTCGTGCCCTGTGCAGGATCGCCATCGCGACACCTGACGCCACCCGAACCCGGAGCCGGGAGCTCTGCCACGAAGGTCGCCGGTGCAGGATTGCGTTGCACGGTCGCCCCACGAAGAGGCGCGTCACCGACCCGGAGGGGTCGCGTTCGAAGACGACGGGGATGACCAGACCTTCGAGGGTGCAGGCGAACTGAAGTGGATCTTCAGCGTCGGTCGGGTACAGCTCGACACCGTGGCGAAGCGGCGACAGCGGCGACAGCGCCTGGAACGTGAGCCGGCGCTTGCGCACCACAATCTGCACCTCCCCGCCCATCATCTGCCAGAAGCGCAGGTTGGTCAGGAAGCCCGGATCCGGCGCGTAGCAACCGGTCAGGTCGGACCAGCGCTGGGGCTGTACCGGTATGCCCGTCCTGGTCATCGTGTCCGCAGGCTCGTCCACCTCAAGCAGGGAGTGCAGCAATGTCGAGGCCAGCCGGTGGGCGCCCACCATCGTCGCGGTATTGGTGAGGACGACGACGCCGGTGCCCGCGGACGGGGCCACCAGCATGGCCGAGGCGAAGCCGGGGTTGTTGCCGTCGTGGCCCGCCACCGTGTGCTCGCCGCACGCGCCGAGAAAGAAGGCCAGCCCCATCGCCGGTAGCCGGGGATCGATGGAGTACTGCGGTGTCATCATTTCGGCCAGTGTGGCCGCCTTGACGACCGACCCTCGCCGCACGCCGCCACCTCCCGCAAGCCATGCGGCGTAGGTGGCTATATCGGTCAACGAGGAGAGGACCGAGCCTGCGCCGAGGGTGGTGTGGTCGTAGTCACGGACCGGCCGGAAGCGTCCGAGGATCCAGTGATGTCCCGCGGCCAGTTCGGCGGCGACGCGCTCGTTGCGGACGTAGTCGGTGTTGGGCATTTTGAGCGGTCCGAAGATGCGGTCCCGCATGTAGTCGGCGAACGGCACACCGCTGATGTCCTCCACCAGCTGACCGAGCAGCACGAACGCATGATTCGCGTAGGCCCATTTTGAACCGGCCGCCACCTCGGTCCGCAACCGTCCGCCGTACACCCGCGGCAGATCCGCCACCGCAGCACCCGGCCGAGCCAGCCCCCACGCCTCGCGGCGCACGAGATCGGGCACGCTCGGCATTTCGCCGATGCCCGACGTGTGGGTGAGGAGGTGGCGGAACGTGACGTCGGCGCCGCCGGGAGGTGGCGTCACGGTGATCCCCTTCAAGTAGTGGTTCACCGGATCGTCCAGGGCGAACAGCCCTTGGTCCCGGAGCTGCATCAGGCCGAGCGCGGTCATCGTCTTCGAAATGGAGGCGATCCGGAAGACCGTCGCCGGCGTGATCGGTCGGCCGCTCGCTTCTTGGGCCGGACCGATGCACACGACGTCCGGTTGCTTCCCCTTCTGGGTGACCGCCACCGCAACACCACCCAGCGAATGGCGGTGCATGGCCTCCACGACGAGATCGCGGGTGCTCGGCACGGGGTTCATTCTGCACCCGGCGGCCCGACACCGCAGCGGCGCGGACTGCTCAGGCGGGGGCGACCACCTTGAGGCTCCTGACCTCCTCGGGCAGGCTGGCGTACAGGTCCGTGATGAGGTCGTCCCGTAGCACCTTGACGGCTGCATCGTCCCACTGGTTGTCGAACTGGTAGGGATCGTCGTCGACGTTGTAGAGCTCACCGGTCGCGATGGGTACGCCGCCGGGACCGCTGCTCATCGCCTCGTAGACGACGGGGCATGGCGTGAGCACGCCGTCCCCCCACACCTCCTCCAACCCGTTGGGTTGTCCCGCCGTCGACGGCTCGTACACGGTGCACAGCCACCCGTCGCGGTAGATCGACCTGAGGTGCATGCCATACCCGGGGAACTGGCTGTCCCACTCGCACAGCATCCGCACACGTTCGGGCTGCCCGTCGCTGGTCGGCAGTGCAGCACCCTGCATCCACGGTGCCGGATCAATGCCGGCAATGGCGCAGAACGTCGGGGCCAGATCGACCTGGCCGACGGGATCACTGACGACGGCGGGCGGAATCGCAGCCGAGGGGGCCGGCCGCCAGACGAACGGCAACCGCATTAACGCATCGGTGTGGTAGGGGCCCTTGAACAAGAGGCCGAAATCACCCTGCATTTCGCCGTGATCGGTGGTGAAGACGACATCGGTGTTGTGGAGCCAGGCGCGCGCCGCGACCGTCTCGAGGACCCGACCGATCGCCTCGTCAATCAACTCGTTCATCACGTGGACCTTGGCGTTGACCTCGCGGATCTGGTCATGGGTCAAACGTGACGGCACGAAACTGGCCGGGCCGCCCTCCATGTTGGGGAACCGCCCGTCCCAGTAGCCCAGCCAGTGCGCCGGCTTGCGGCTGAGGACCTCACGGATCGCCTCGTCGTTTCCGGGATGTCCCGGGGGGAGGTCGAGCTCGCCCCAGGGCACCCGGTGCAGCTCTGACGCCGGCGGGTCCCACGGATGGTGGGGATCGGGGAACGACATCCAGCAGAACCAGGGCTCGCTGTCGCCGAGGGAGTTGAGCCAGTCCACCGTGAGGTCGGCCACCCAGTCGGTGTGGTACCACTCCCGCGGGATGGGGTTGTTCTTGGTCTCGGGTGCCTTCGTGTCGCCACCGGGCTCGGCCTGCAACAGCCCGGCGAAACTGTGCAGATGTTCGGGGTGGTGCTGGGCCAGCCAGCGCCCGTAGTGCGCGATCGGGTGGTTCCCCCAGGCCGCGGCGTGCATGGCCTGCTCTGATCGCTCGAAGCCGCGCCAGGGCCCCGTGTCGCCGCGGGCCACGCGGGCGTTCTCCTCGAACTGCAGGTGCGGATCGAACCCGGGCTCGAAATGCGCCTTCCCGAGCAGGGCGGTCCGGTACCCGGCCTCCTCGGCCAGATAGGCCGCGATGGAGGGCGCGTCGGTCGGCAACGCAATGCCGTTGGCCACCACGCCATGGGTCCGCGCGTACTGCCCTGTCAGCATGGTGGACCGGGCCGGCATGCAGACGGTGTTCTGGTTGTAGGCGCGTCGGTAGTTGATCCCCTCAGCAGCCAACCGGTCGACAACGGGGGTGCGGGCCACCGTGCCGCCGTTGCAGCCCAGGCTGTCGTAGCGCTGTTGGTCCGTCGTGATGAAAAGGATGTTGCGGCGGGGAGCGGCGGGCTCAGGCATCGGTGGCCAGCCGGTCCAACAGCGGTCGGCAAGCCAGGAGGACGGTGCGGTCCAGACCGCGCTCACGGTGCGTGTGTGCCTCTGCATACTTCGGCGACGTCACCATGTCGACGAACGCCGCTCGGCTCGGGTACGAAACGAGGACGGCCATGTCCCACCCGTCATTCTCGGGATCACCGATCACCACGTGCTCGGGCTGCCCCATCCAGAGGACGCGTCCACCTCGCGCCTCGACCATCTTGACGGCGGTGTCGCCGTATTCACGGTACGCGTCACTCCCGCTGCTGGCCCCGTCGCTCTCTCCCGCCGAGAAATGCAGCAGGTTGATCATGACCACTTCTCCGTCCCGATCATGGTGGGCGAACGCCTCGAACTGCTCTTTGGTGGGGGTGATGGCCATGGGTGGGTCCTTCCTGTGTACGGGCGATGTGTTAGGCCGCGGCCCGATGGGCCGCGTGGTGAAGAACGGCGTCAATGAGTTGAGCCATGACGCGGGACGCCTCAGGGAGTGTGAGTCCCTTCAGCCGACGGAGCTGGTCCCACGATTCCCAGCTCGAGACGACGTCGAGCGCATTCAGAGTGTCGTGTGCGTCACGTGTGGACAGGATGGCCAATTCCGGCCCGAAGACCGACTCCACTTGGGTGCGCAGGATGCCATGGTGACGGTCCAGGCCCTCCGCAATCAGCTCAGAGCTCGCGGCAAGGCGCTCACCGACCCGCCGCACGGGTGCGATCGTCTCGAACACGAGAGCCCTGTTCTCGACCAGAACGGCAATGCGGGCGTCGAGGGCTCCGTCGGCTGGGAGGGTGACATAGAGCGACGCGATGCGCTCCGTCTGGCGCTGCACGGCTGCGGCGTGCAGCGACTCAATGTCCTGCGTCAGTCGGAAGACCGTGCGGATGGAAATGCCCGACCGGTCGGCGATCTGCTGGGCCGTCGGGGTCGGGATCCCCTCGACAATGAGGTCGAGGACGGCATCGACCGCTCTCTCGAAGGAGTGCGACCGTCGGAGATTGCGGCCGTCAGGCTCAACCTCGGCGAGGACCGGCACATCGGCCACTCTAATGAATTGGCATAGAGACTGTCAATAGTCTCGAACGGACGGGCTGCTCCTCACTCTCCGGCCAACATGCGGCGGAGATCGTCCTCCACATCCCCGATGAGCTGCATGAGCAACTCGACCCTCGCCGCGCTCCCTCGTGACGACAGCAATCGCTGGGCATCGAACGCGCTGACGGGCGCTTCGGCGCAGAGCTGCCATGAGGCGATGTCGCCGTCCTCGTGGAAGTCGGCGTCAGCCGACAGGGCCGCGGCCGCCCCACTCTCGGCGAGGAGCCCGCGGGTCCGGCGCACCCGCTGTTCGGTGTCGTGTAGGACTGCGGCGGCCGCCGGCTCGCCCTCCCCCGGCCAATCCTCCACGAGGGCGAGCGGATAGGGAGCATCGGGGAGCCACTCAATGATCCGGATGCGCTCGACGCCGGTGGCCACCAGGAACCATCGACCATCGGCCAGTTCGGCCGCCTGCGATACGACCGCCAGGGTGCCGACAGGCGCCCGCTGGTCGCCGCCTCCCACCTCTGAGCCACGCTCAATGAGGACGATCCCGAACAGGGCGTCTGCCGCAAGACAATCCCTGATCAGGGCCCGGTAGCGCGGCTCAAAAATATGGAGAGGCAGCTGTGCGTGCGGGAAGAGCACGGTCCCGAGGGGGAACATCGGCAGGCGCCGACGTCCCGGTTGTCGCGTCGGTGTCCCGGTCATTGCCGCCACTCTGTCACCGGTGCGAAGGGAACCGCCCTGCAGACGCGAGCAGGGCCGGCGTCGAGGCCGGCCCGCTGCTCGTCATATGTCGTGCTTGTAGGCAGCTCACACGGTTCCAGCCTTCGGCGCAGTTGGTGCGGGGGCCGCTTCGTCGGTCGGCCGGCACACGCACCGGCGCGAACGCGGCCATATGCTGTCGCCGGGCGTCTCGCCGTGAGAACTGCTCTGCGGCGTCACCGAATCCGACATCGGTGACGCAGGTTCAACCCGGCGGCTCGCCCTCCTCGTTTGAGCGTGTCGATGGCATCGGCAGCTCCTTTCCTCTCGGGGCAACCGAAGTCACCCATCAGGCAATAAATCCAGTATCTGCCTGACCCGGCGATCTGTGAACCCCGCCCGACCTGGCTCTTCGCGAAGGCCCAGGTCGAGCGCCGGTCCGAAACACAATCTTCAACTGGCTCGTCATGATTCGTCGCGGCGCGACGGGTACTGAGGCCAGGGGCGCGTGGTGGGGACACCCGCATACAGTCTGGAGATGGCCCTCCCCCCTCCCAGAGACAACACCACCGCGCTCGTCACCGGATCCTCATCCGGCATCGGCGCGGACATCGCCCGCCAGCTGGCCCAGCGCGGTCATGGGGTGACACTGGTGGCCCGGCGAGAGGATCGGCTCAAGGCGTTGGCGGACGAGCTGGCGGAATCTCACCACGTACGCACCGAGGTCATTGCCGCCGACCTGACCGATGCCGACTCGCGTGGGTCGTTGCCAAGCGAGTTGGAGCGCCGGGGGCTCACCGTCGACATCCTGGTGAACAACGCCGGCTTCACGACCATGGGTCCGGTGCACCGGGCCACCCGCGACAAGGAGCTGGCCATGGTGCGGACGAATGTTGAGGCTGTCGTCGACCTCTGCACCCTCTTCGTGCCCGGCATGGTCACCCGTCAGCGGGGTGCCATCCTCAACACGGCTTCGACCGCAGCCTTCCAGCCCTTGCCGGGCCAAGCGGTGTACGGGGCATCCAAGTCCTTCGTGCTCTCCTACGGGCGGGCCCTTGGCGCCGAGCTGAAGGGCACCGGCGTGACCGTGACGACGCTGTGCCCGGGCCCGGTCGAGACCGGTTTCGCTGAGGCATCGGGTCTCTCGGACGAAGAGGCGGGCGATGCGCTGCCCAAGATCATGTGGGTCCCGGCTGAACAGGTGGCCAAGGCCGCAGTCGATGCGCTGGCCGCAGGGCGGCCCGTGGTGATCCCGGGTACCGCCAACCGCGTAACCGCGGCCGCCGCGCACCTCATTCCCAAATCCTGGATCCTGCCGCTCCTCACCAAGCAGCACCCCGCCCTCCGGGATACCACGAAGTAGCCGACGACCGCATAAGGGCCGGCGCGGGACAACTGGGTAACCTCGGTATGGTCACAGCACCGTCTGGGGGTCGTATGACACAACCACAGCTGGCCCATGATCTGGAGCTCCCCGTCCTCAACACCATCGGGATGGAGCGCCACGCCGCCAACCTGGCCATTGCGGAGGCCCGCTCGCAGCACTGGCTGTCACGGACCGAGCTCGGCTACTCCGTGAGCCGGTTGGAGGACGTCACCGCCATCCTGCGCGACAAGCGCTTCCACTCCGCACTGTCGCTCCTGCCGGAGATGAACGGCGTGCCCCGCGAGACGCAGTCCTACATGGAGACCCGCCGCCAATCCATCCTCTCCATGGAAGGAGACGAGCACGCTCGACTGCGCCGGCTGGTGGCGCCCGCGTTCACTCCGGCATCGGCCAACCGGCTCCGCCCGACCATGCGCGCCGTGGTCACCGGCCTGATAGACGCCGTCGCTGGCGAGGGCCGGTGCGAGTTCGTCACCGATGTCTGTGAGCCCTACCCCATCCCGATCATCTGCGAGCTCCTGGGCGCTGCGCGCGAGGACTGGAAGCTCTTCTCCAACTGGGCCACGGACATCTTCCGCATCTTCAACAACAACCTGCTCGAGGATCTCCCGTTCATTGAGCGGGCGTCGAACGAACTCTCCGCCTACGTCGCCGACATGGTGACGGAGCGCCGGGCCGCACCCCGCGATGACCTGCTGAGCGATCTGATCGCTATTGAGGAGGAGGGCGATCGGCTCTCGACTGAGGAAATGACCATGCTGGCCCAGGCCGTCCTCATGGCCGGGACCGACACGACCCGCAACCAGCTCGCCTGCAGCATCGCCGTCTTCTCGGAGCACCCTGATCAATGGGCCCTCCTCGGGCAGCATCCCGAATTGGCGCCTCGGGCGGTCGAGGAGTCACTGCGGTACCTGGGCGCGGTGCGGGGCACGGTGCGATTCGCCTCGGAGGACATCGTGTACCGCGACGTCCTGTTCCCCCAGGGCACCATCGTCTCCACGTCGTTGGCGGGGGCCAATAGAGACCCCGAGGTCTGGGAGGGGCCGAACGACTTCGACATCACCCGGGAGCGGGGCACGGTCCAGATGACCTTCGGCTCGGGCATCCACTTCTGCCTGGGCGCCGCCTTGGCCCGAGCCGAACTCCAGGAAGCGCTGCCGATCCTGGCCGCCCGCATGCCCCACCTGCAGGTCGACGGCGTGGTCGAGTGGAAGCCCGCGACCTTCGGGATCTGGGGCCCGAGCCGCCTGCCCATCCGCTTCGACGCCACCTGACCTGCGTCGACGCCCTGGCGGAGTCAGCCGCGCCGTGCAGGTTCATGTATGTGGAACCTCGCCCCGCCACTCGAACCTGATGGATACACCTGAGACGGAGCACCATCGGCCTTTCGTCGGCGACGACTTCGTCATCCCCGCTCCGCCTGGGACCGTCACCTTCGTGCTGGCGCCTCTCGAAGTCGCCCACAACGAGGCCGACCTGGCGGCCTGGAGCTCCAGCGTTGACCACATTCACGCGACACCGGGTTTTGAGCACCACCCATGGCCCGATGAGCCGATGACCCTGGCCCGCAACGAGGCGGACCTGCGCGGCCACGTCGAGGATCGGTCCATGCGACGCGGGTTCACCTACACCGTGCTGTCAATCCCCGAACACGCTGTCATCGGGTGCGTGTACATCTACCCATCCCCGTCGTCGGGCGTCCACGCGCATGTCCGCTCGTGGGTCGTGGCCAGCCGGCACGAGCTCGACGCGCCCCTCTATCGCCTGGTCTGCGACTGGCTGAAGGCCGAATGGCCCTTCGCCACCGTGGAGTACGCGCCCAGACCGGCCTGACCCGGGGACCTCCGGCTCAGACCTTGCTCGGCAACGCCGCTGTCGCCTCGCCGACCAGCTTGTCCTCGCCGTCGCCGTTGGACAGCGTGACAGAGAGGTCGACCAGGTTCTTGCCGTCCTCCTCGCGCTTGCCCGTCACCACGATCTTCGAGGAGAGCACTTCATCGGGCCAGGTCTGCCGCGCAAAGCGCACCTGGTAGCGCGTGACGTTCCCCACGCCGACATAGTCCGTCAGCGCTGAGCCCAGCAGGCCCATGGAGAACATGCCGTGCCCGAAGACGCTGGGCTGCCCGGACGCCTTGGCGGCCACCTCGTCGTGGTGCATCGGGTTGAAGTCACCCGACGCGCCGGCGTACTTCACCAGGTCGGTCCTCGTCAGCTTGTGGGTGATGACAGGAGCCTCGTCGCCCACCTTCACATCCTCGTAGTACATCTTCTGCTCACCCACTGCATCGACCTCCAGTCGAGTAGTCGTCCAATTCATCCAACGAAGTGCACATCACAATTCATGCACCGAAGAGGTGCACCAGGTGGTCGATCGACCACACGTTCCACGCATGCGTTCCCAAGACCACCACCGAGGCCAGGATCATCATGAAGTTCTGGCCTTGCTCGGCCCAGTCCG
>Ga0307374_10003337_pt1 | contig 27513 bp, 21 predicted proteins | sample OX3MG_FD_202532 | JGI IMG/M metagenome (GOLD analysis project Ga0307374, IMG submission 202532) | Soil microbial communities from Risofladan, Vaasa, Finland - OX-3 | ecosystem: Environmental > Terrestrial > Soil > Coastal area > Acid sulfate soil | place: Finland: Risofladan, Vaasa | collected...
TCTCGGCTACGCGACAGATATTACGTGGCAGATGACCATTTCGAGCGCGGCGTTCATGATCGAGCACCCCGACAGGGCCAAGGACGAGCAAGCCGTGGCGCTGGCCGGGCTGCAGGCCGCGCTGAAGGCTTATCAGGCCATCCTTAGCCAGGAACCTTCCGCGCGCTGGCCTTACGTGGATCATCTGGTCCGGTTGCGCGATCAGGGCAAGCTCGACGATTATGTTTCCGATACGCGTCTAAAGTGCAGTCAGGATGAGGAAGATCCGGACCCCGGCACGATGCGGGCGCAAGCCGATTGATTCGCCGATTGATTCAATTGATTTGGTTGATTTGTCCTGTGCGCCGGCCCGCCTTATACTTGCCGTTTGGTGTTTCCGCCAGCGGCCATGTGTATGCGGCTGACGCGGGAAAGACGGACACGGGCCGCAATCGATGATTCTACTTCTCGACAACTACGATTCGTTCACCTATAACCTGGCGCAGTTCCTCGGCCAGTTGGGCGAAAAACTGGAAGTGATTCGCAATGACCAGATCACGCTCGACCAGATAGCCGAAAAAAAACCGCAACGCATTGTCATCTCGCCCGGGCCCGGCACTCCGGAAGACTCCGGAATTTGCGTGGACGTGATCCGGCGCTTTGCAGGGGAAATTCCCATCCTGGGCGTGTGCCTGGGACATCAGGCGATCGGCTACGCGTTCGGAGGCAAGATTATCCGCGCCCCGGAAATCATGCATGGCAAGACCAGCCGCATCCACCACGACAACAGGACGATTTTCAAGGGCCTGCCGCAGGATTTTGTCGCCACGCGCTATCACTCGCTGATCGTGGAGGAAAAATCGTTTCCCGCCGACCTGGAAATTTCCGCGAGAACCGATGGCATCATCATGGGCCTGCGCCACCGTAAGCTGCTGGTCGAAGGCGTGCAATTCCACCCGGAATCGGTCCTCACCGACGTGGGCATGCAGCTGCTCCGAAATTTTCTCGCATTAAAGTAGGACAGGCTTCAGCCTGTCCGGTTTTGATTTTTAGCCACGCCATGTGTGCGACAGCTTTCAGCCTGCCGGGTTTAATTCTTCACCATATTGCAAGTGCCACAGGCTGAAGCCTGTGCTACTGGGGGTGCGATAACACGCGTGACGTGGTTCAGGGACTTTCGGGCTAGCGCTTCTTCATGGCGGGGCAAATTTCTTTGTACTCGCACCAGCCGCACAGGGGGGTGACATTCGTGGGGAAGGCAATCGCCTGCTCGATCTTTTGTATGAGGCCCAGCGTAATCTGTTTGACCGTTTCCAGTTGCTTGTGCGTCTTGGTGATCCTGATTTCCTTGTCGAAGGCCAGGTAGTGCCAGATCAGTGAAATTTTCCCCGTGTCGGGCCAGCGATGCCGGATGGCGATTTCGTACAAGGCGAGCTGCCGGTCGTTGCCGACCTGCTCGGCGTTGGGCAATCGGCCCGATGTCTTGTAGTCGTGAATTTCCAGCGTGCCGTCTTTGTTTTTTGACAGCCGGTCGATGATTCCTCGAATGTCATGTTCCTCAGAAAGCGGAAACAGGAATTTTTCTTCCAGTTCGAGCGTGGTGGTTTGCGTGAACGGGTGAAAACTCCAGTGGTAATCCATCAGCATTTTCCGCCCCAATTCCAGGTAAGATTCGGGGGTTTTCCATGACTTTACGATTCGCAGCTCGGGCGTGTAGCCTTCCTCCCATTTCTGCTGATAAAACGCCAGCAGATCGTCGCGAGACATGGCCTCGCCGTGCATGGCGCCGGCGTACAGCTTTTCCAGCGCACGGTGTACCGAATCGCCCAGGTGCAGCTCGATGCTGCGTACGGGCGCTGGAATTTCGTCGATGTATCGAAATTTATATTTTTGCGGGCACTGCTGATACGACGCGAGTTTGCTGTGGGAGAAGCTGGGCACGATTTATCTTTCGTAAAAGCGCAAGAGGCCGCAATTATTCGATGGATTGTGCGGCGGGTCAAGCAGTCATGGATTTGTAGCGCTCACCTTCAGGTGAGCATTTAGTTGAATCGAAAATGCCCGCCTGAAGGCGGGCGCTACCCGTCGCGCCTGCAATCTTAGCGGCTGCCTGGTTGCTAGGCCCTCGGCGTGAAAGCGATCAGCGCGTCGAGTTTCTTGCGGGCTTCGCCGGAATCGATGGATTGGGCGGCCGTGAGCGCGCCCTCCAGAAAATCGGCGGCGCGGCCGGACACCACGATTGCGGCGGCGGCGTTGGCGACGACGATATCGCGGCGCGGGCCTTTTTCGCCGGAAAGAATCGCGCGGATGATTTCCGCGTTCTGCGCGGCATCGCCGCCGGCGATTGCTTCCAGGGGCGCGCGTTCCAGGCCGAAATCTTCCGGTGTGATTTCATAAACCCGCACAATGCCGTCGCGCACCTCGCCCACAGTTGTTTCTCCGGCCAGGGAAATTTCGTCCAGGCCTCCAAAGCCATGCACGACGAACGCATGGTCGGCGCCGAGTTCACCGAGCACCAGCGCGATTTTTTCGACCACTTTTTCCGAATACACGCCCACAACCTGCGTGCGCGCCCCGGCGGGATTGGTGAGAGGGCCGAGCAAGTTGAACGCGGTGCGCCCCAGGCGGCGCCGCGCGGGCATGGCGTGGCGCATGGCCGCGTGCATGGCCGGCGCGAAGAGAAATCCGATGCCAATTTCGCGGATGGCCTCGGCGATTCGCTCGGGGGAAACGTCCAGCGAAATGCCCAGCGCTTCCAGGACATCCGCCGAGCCGCACTTCGATGAAATGGAGCGGTTGCCGTGCTTGGCGATGAGCACGCCCGCTCCTGCCGCCACGAACGCCGCAGCGGTCGAGATGTTGAACGTTCCTGAGGCATCGCCGCCGGTGCCGCAGGTATCCACCAGGGGTTGCTCTGGGCGCGTTTGGTCCGAAAAAATCGGCGTAGCGCGGCGCCGCATGGCGCGGGCGAAGCCAACCAGTTCCTCGACCGTTTCGCCCTTGGTCCTCAGCGCGGCCAGCAGCGCGACGATCAAATCTTCCGTTGCGCGGCCGGATAGGATTTCCTCCATCGCGCTTTCCGCTTCCTGGCGCGAAAGATCGCTGCCCGTTTCCAGCTTCCGGATGAGCGGTGGCATCATCGGCGGGCGCGCCTCGCGCACCGGCACTCGGCCGCTATCGGCCGAGTGCGCTTGAAATTCCTGTTTTCAATCGGTACCTGGGATAAGCCCATTTCGTTCCTTTTGCTTGCTCGGTTCGCGTGTTCCCTATAGACTCTATAGTTTCGATTGTACGTAAATTCTAGCACTGATGGACGGACGATGAAGATCCATGAATATCAGGCAAAGGAAATTTTTAGAAAGTTTGGCGTGCCCACGCCACGGGGCGAGATGGTTACCACCCCGGACCAGGCGCGAGCCGTAGCAGAACGGCTTGGAACGAAAATTGTGGTCGTGAAAGCGCAAATCCACGCCGGAGGCCGTGGCAAGGCGGGCGGCGTAAAGCTGGCGAAATCGCCCGCGGAAGCGGCTGAGCTGGCCAAGGCGATGCTGGGCATGAAGCTGGTGACCCCGCAGACCGGCCCTGCCGGGCGCATTGTGCAGCGTTTGCTGATCGAGGAAGGGCTCGACATCAAGCGCGAGCTGTACCTCAGCATCCTGGTGGACCGCGCCGTCGCCGCTCCGGTGATCATGGCAAGCACGGCGGGCGGAATGGAAATCGAGGAAGTGGCGCACACAAAGCCGGAATTGATCCTGCGCGAGAAAATTCTTCCGGCGACCGGCCTGCAACCTTACCACGCGCGCAAGCTGGCGTTCGGGCTGGGACTTTCCGGCGACGCCGCGAAGGCCGCGGGACCGTTCCTGCAGGGGCTTTACCGCACGTTCCTCGAAACCGACGCATCGCTGGCGGAAATCAATCCCTTGATCGTTACCGGCGATGGCAAACTGGTTGCGCTCGACGCCAAGATGACGTTTGACGACAACGCGCTCTTCCGCCACAAGGAACTGATGGATTTGCGCGATTTGAACGAGGAAGACCCGCTGGAAGTGGAAGCGTCAAACTACAAGCTGAATTACATCAAGCTCGACGGCAATGTCGGTTGCATGGTGAATGGAGCGGGCCTGGCCATGAGCACGATGGACATCATCAAGCTTTCCGGCGGCTCGCCTGCCAACTTTCTGGATGTCGGCGGAGGGGCTTCGGCCGAGCAGGTCAAAAACGCGTTCAAGATTCTGATCAGCGATAAGAGCGTGAAGGGCGTGTTTATCAATATTTTTGGCGGAATCCTGCGGTGCGACGTGCTCGCCAACGGCGTCGTCGCCGCGGCAAAGGAATTGAGCCTCAAGTTGCCTGTGGTGATTCGAATGGAAGGAACCAACGTGGAAAAAGGGCAGGAAATTTTGCGGAATTCAGGATGCAACTTCACAATCGCGAAGGACATGAAAGATGGAGCCGATAAAGTGGTGAAGCTGGCCGGGGGTGCGCAATGAGCGTTCTGGTCAACGAAAAAACTCGCGTCGTCGTGCAGGGCCTCACCGGTCGCGAAGGCTCCTTTCACGCGCAGCAGATGATCGAATACGGCTCGCAAGTGGTGGCGGGCGTGACGCCGGGCAAGGGAGGCACCAAGCACGAGGGCGTGCCCGTGTTCAACACCGTTTCCGACGCGATTCGCGAAACCGGCGCGGACGCATCCATCATCTTTGTTCCGCCGCCGTTTGCCGCCGACGCCATTCTCGAAGCGATCGATGCGGGCATGCCCCTGGTCGTTTGCATCACCGAAGGCATCCCCACGCTGGATATGGTCCGCGTGGCGGCCGTGCTGAAGGATTCCAAAACGCGGTTGATCGGGCCGAACTGTCCCGGAATCATCTCTCCCGGAAAATGCAAGATGGGAATCATGCCGGGGCGGATTCACAAGCAGGGAAACATCGGCGTGGTAAGCCGCAGCGGCACCCTGACCTATGAAGCGGTGCATCAATTGACGCTGCTCGGCATCGGCCAGTCCACCTGCATCGGGATTGGCGGCGATCCGATTATCGGCACGACGCACACCGATGCGATTCGCCTGTTCAACGAAGATCCCGAAACGCAGGCCATCGTCATGATCGGCGAAATCGGCGGCAATGCCGAAGAACTGGCCGCCGAATACATCAAGAAAAACGTAAAGAAGCCCGTCGTGGGATTGATTGCCGGGCAGACCGCGCCTCCGGGCCGCCGCATGGGCCACGCGGGAGCGATCATCAGCGGCGGAGCAGGCACTGCTGCGGAGAAATACAAGGCCATGGCTGCGGCGGGAATTCTCACCATCCAGAGCCCGGCCGATATCGGCTCAACGCTGGCTGCGGCGATTAAATAGCACACTCTTCAGCCTGTGTGGTTTTAGTGTGCAGCCGGGACGAGAACTACACAGGCTGAAGCTGTGCGGTTTTGGTTTGCGCCAATCTGAAAAGCACACAGGCTGAAGCCTGTGCTACGGAACCTCATGGAGACAAAGGAAAATGGCGATGGAACGTACTTTAGCAATCATAAAGCCGGACGCGGTTGGGCGCGGGCTGGCCGGGGAGATTCTTTCCCGCATTCACAAGGCCGGATTTCAGGTTGTCGCGATCAAGTCCATGCACCTCACGCGCAAAGAGGCTGAAGGCTTCTATGCCGTGCATCGCGAACGCGGTTTTTTCGCGGAGTTGACCGAATTCATGAGTTCCGGCAAAGTCGTCGTGATTGCCCTGGAAGCGGAGGGCGCAATCCTCAAATGGCGCGATACCATGGGCGCCACCGATCCCGCCAAAGCCGCGCCGGGCACCATTCGCCGCGACCTCGGCACCAGCATCGGAAACAATTGCACGCACGGTTCGGACGCTCCGGAAACGGCCGCGTTTGAGCTGGGATATTTCTTCGCCGGCTACGAATTGCTCTGATTTTTTCCGGCGCTCCAAAGAAACTCGTTCCGATCTGAAATCCTGTTCCCAAACGGGGGTTTTGTAGCGCCACCCTTCAGGGCGGCATTTTGAATGCAAGCAGATGCCCGTCCGCCGCGGCGGATGGGCATCTGCTTGATATGGGCCGGGGCCGAATTTTCACACCGGCTCTGATGTCCCGGGCTCCCTTGGAAATCCTGCAACGCTATTATGTCGCGGAGCAGGACACTGCGCGGCCTGACCGGACAGGCCTTTTCCTTTCTAAATTAGGTAGAATCGAAGCCGATGGAACCCATGCGCGAACTTGGCAGGATGATGATCTTCGCGGGCGCGGCGGTGGCGGCGATTGGCGCACTGGTGTGGCTGGCCGCAAGGCCGGGAGGTTTGCCTTTTCGTATCGGACGCTTGCCGGGCGACTTCGCGGTGCAGGGCAAGCATGGATCGTTCTATTTTCCCGTGGTGACGTGTATCCTGCTGAGCGTGGTTCTCACGCTGGTTCTGTGGCTGGTGCAATGGCTGAAAAGATGAAGCAATTCGAATTGAATCTCGCGCCGGAGCGGAAAATCTGGAGCGTCGCGGAACTAACGGCGCGGATCAGCGGCGTGCTGTCCGCGCAATTTTCGAATTTGTGGGTCGAAGGGGAAGTTTCCAATTTTCGTCCGGCACAGTCCGGCCATTTGTATTTCACTTTAAAGGACGCCAAGGCGCAGGTGAAGTGCGTCTGTTTCCGGTCGCAGGCCATGCGTCTGAAATTTCGGCCCGAGGACGGCTTGAAGCTGATCGTGCGCGGATCGATCAGCGTGTATGAGCCGCGCGGCGAATATCAGATTTATGTGGAGCACATCGAGCCGTCCGGAGTCGGCGCGCTACAGCTGGCGTTTGAGCAGCTCAAGAAGCGCCTGGAGGCCGAAGGCCTTTTTGACGAGGCGCGCAAGAAGCCGCTTCCTCTATTGCCGCGGCGGATTGGCGTGGTCACTTCGCCCCGGGGCGCGGCCGTGCGGGACATCATTCGCATCCTGAGGCGGCGATTTCCGAATCTGCACCTGATCGTGTACCCGGTGCGGGTGCAGGGAGACGGCTCGGCGGAAGAAATTGCCGCGGGCCTGAAATATTTCAACCGGAAGCAGGCGGTGGACGTGATTTTACTAGCGCGCGGCGGCGGGTCCATCGAGGATTTGTGGTCGTTCAACGAAGAAATCGTGGCGCGCGCGATTGCGGCGTGCACGATTCCCGTGGTGAGCGGCGTGGGGCACGAAACCGACTTCACCATCGCGGATTTTGTGGCCGATGTGCGCGCCTCCACGCCGTCGGCGGCGGCGGAAATTGTGGTGAAGTCGCGCCAGGAGTTTCAGCGGCACCTGCGGGAACTCGAGCACAAAATCTCGCAGCGCATGCGCTACGTGCTGCTCGAGTGTCGTCATCACCTGAAGGAACTCACCACCCACATGGGTTTCCGGCGCCTGGAGGAACTGCTGCGCCGCCACCGGCAGCAGACCGATGAGCTGGTTTCGCGGCTCACCATTGCGCTGCAGGACCGCATCGAGCGGCTGCGCCACCGCTACACGGTCGCCGGCACGCGCATCGCCTCTTTCGATCTGCGCGCGCAAATCCGCACGCTCGGTTTGCGGCTGATCCAGCGCAACTCGGAAATGGGCGTGCGCATGGAGCGGTTGCTGGTCGGAAAGATTCAGCGCCTCGAACGGCTGCGGCTGCAGCTGGAAGAGCGCAGCCCGCTGCGCGTTTTGCAGCGCGGCTACGCCATCTGCACGGACGCGGAGGGAAATGTGGTGAGCGCCGCCGACCAGGTCGACATCGGCGCCGAGGTCAGCGTGCAGCTCGCGCGCGGCCGCTTGGGCGCGGAAGTGCGCCGCCGTGAGATTCCCAAACCATAGCTGGATGGCGCAGGTTCGGTAGCACAGGCTTCAGCCTGTGAGGTTTTGAATTTTGCGGAGAGATTTAAAAAGCAGGATGAGTGGCGGGGCGAAAGGCAAAGGCGAAAGCGAAAGGCGAAAGCGAAAGGCAAAAGCTCACAGGCTGAAGCCTGTGCTACTTGAGGTTATTCGTCGGGCGTGCTGGCGACTTTCAGCACGGCGAGAAACGCTTCCTGCGGAATGTCCACGCGGCCAACGCGCTTCATGCGTTTCTTTCCTTCTTTTTGCTTTTCCAGCAGCTTGCGTTTGCGCGAAACGTCTCCGCCGTAGCACTTGGCGAGCACGTTCTTGCGGATCGCGGCCACGGTTTCGCGCGCGATCACGCGGCTGCCGATGGCGGCCTGGATGGGAACTTCAAACATCTGCCGCGGAATCAGTTTGCGCAGGCGCGATACCAGTTCGCGGCCCCGTTCGTAGGAAAAGTCCCGGTGGCAGACCAGCGCCAGGGCATCCACCGCTTCGCCGCCTACCAGCACGTCCATTTTCACCAGGTCGGCTTCCGAATATCCGGCCAGATGATAATCGAGCGAGGCGTAGCCGCGCGACGCACTTTTCAGCCGGTCGTAAAAATCCAGCACGATTTCGTTGAGCGGCAGCTCATAGGTCAGCATGACGCGCTGCGGCGAGAGATACTCGAAATTCTTCTGCACGCCGCGCTTTTCCTCGCACAGCTGCAGGATTCCGCCCACCGAATCCTCGGCCGTGATGATCATGGCCGTGATCACCGGCTCCTCGATTTTCGCCATTTCATTGGGCGGCGGAAATTTCGTGGGGCTGTCAACTTCCATCACCACGCCCGCCGTCGTGGTGATGCGGTAGCGCACGCTCGGCGCGGTCGTGATCAGGTTGATGCCGAACTCGCGCTCCAGGCGCTCCTGCGCGATTTCCATGTGCAGCAGCCCGAGAAATCCGCAGCGAAATCCGAAACCAAGCGCCACGGAATTTTCCGGCTCGTAAAAAAACGCGGCATCGTTGAGCTGCAGTTTTCCGAGGGCGTCTCTCAGATTTTCGTAGTCGCTCGCCAGCACGGGAAACAGCCCGGCGAAGACCATCGGCTTGATCGCTTCAAATCCGGGCAGGGCGGGAGCGGGGTGCGCCGGGTCGATCACCGTGTCGCCCACGCGCGCGTCGGCGACGCGTTTGATGTTGGCGATGATAAAGCCGACATCGCCCGCCACAAGCTCGTCCAGAACCACGGGCTTGGGCGTGAGCGCGCCGAGCGCCTCCACTTCGTAGATTTCGTTGTTGAAGCAAAGCCGGATTTTCATGTGGCGCGTGATCCGGCCGTTCATCACGCGCACCAGAACCACTGCCCCGCGAAATGGATCGAACCAGGAATCGAAAATGAGCGCCTGCAGCGGCGCGTCGGCGGTGCCGGTGGGCGGAGGAACGCGCGCCACCACGGCTTCCAGCACCGATTCCACGCCCAAGCCGCTCTTGGCGCTGATCAGCAGCGCGTCGGATGCGGGAATCGCCAGGACGTTCTCGATCTGCTCTTTCACCTGGTCGGGCTGCGCGGCCGGGAGATCGATTTTATTGATGACGGGAATGATCGTGAGATTGTGCTGCGCCGCCAGAAACGTGTTGGCGACAGTCTGCGCTTCCACGCCCTGGCTCGCATCCACCACCAGTAGCGCGCCCTCGCATGCGGAAAGCGCGCGCGAGACTTCGTATGAAAAATCTACGTGTCCCGGCGTGTCGATCAGGTTGAGCTGGTATTCGTTGCCGTCCTGGGCCTTGTAATGCAGACGAATGCTCTTGGCCTTGATGGTGATGCCGCGCTCGCGTTCCAGGTCCATCGAGTCCAGAACCTGCGCGCTCATTTCGCGCTGGCTGAGCGCTCCGGTGAGTTCCAGCAGGCGGTCGGCCAGCGTGGACTTGCCGTGATCGATGTGCGCGATAATGCAAAAATTGCGTACGAAACGTGGGTCCATCGGTCAGCCTGCCGGCGCTCAGCTTCTCGCGCCGGGGAAAGTTCTCCTGTTGTAAGTGTTTCGGCGGCGCGGGTTCGGTAACCAGCCGCCCCGCCGCATTTCGCATTCCCTCTGGAACTATTCAGTGTGCCACAACTGGCCGCAGTCAGGAAGCGGGCCGGCCAAGTCTGCAGCGAGCCATTCCCAGAACTTGCGATTTCCAAGGGCAATTCGAACCAGGCCAGTGCCGGGCAAGGAGGGCCATACGGCATAGACCTATTGTGCACAATTCAATTTGAAAGCGGGAATCCCGACCGCATAGAGTTGTATCTTCAGCCCAGGCAATATACCGGGCAGCACAGGCAAGATATTGACGCGGCAGCGGAAGCGGAGCGAGACCCTCCATGAACAGAAAGTTCGGCGTCCATCCGGATGTGCTCAAGCTGGGGCTGGTGAGCTTTCTCACGGACGTCAGTTCGGAGATGATTTTTTCCGTTTTCGCGATCTTCTTCACGACCATCGCCGGGGCATCGAGCGCGTTGCTGGGCCTGGTTGAGGGTTTCGCGGACTTCTCGGCATCGTCGCTGGATTACGTGGCCGGCTGGTTGTCGGACAAGACCGGCAAACGCAAGGTTTTCGCGCTTGCCGGATACGGATTTTCGACGATTGCAAAAGTCATACTGCTGGTTGCGAACTCCGTTGCCGCCCTGAGTTTCTTCCGCATCATCGAGCGCCTGGGCAAAAGTTTCCGCGGCCCGCCGCGTGACGCCTGGCTTTCGGCGATTGCCGCCAAAGACATCCGGGGATATTCGTTCGGCGTGCACAAGGCGTTTGACAAGGCCGGAGCGATTCTGGGCCCGCTGGTTGCCTATGGGCTGCTTTCGTGGCTGGGAGACACGGCCTCGACTTTTCGGATATTGTTCTGGGTGGCGTTTGTTCCCGCCGTGCTTAGCATTTTCGTGCTTGGGCTGATCAAGGACCAGCCGCAAGTGCAGCGCCAGCGCGAAGGCATCTTCGTGGCCTGGAAGACGTTGAGTTCCGGGTTTAAACGATATCTTCTGGCCGCGGGAATTTTCTCGCTGGCCTATTTCAGTTTCGGTTTCCTGCTTTTGCGCGCGTTTGATGTGGGTTTTTCGGTCAGGAATATCGTATTGCTGTACGCGTTGTTCAATGTCTCGTTCGTGGCCGCCGCGCCACTGGCCGGCAAGCTGGGCGACCGGATTGGAAGGGAATATATCGTCGTATTGAGCTACCTGATCTACCTGGTCATGAGCCTGGGATTCGCTTTGGCAACCACGAAGATGCAGATCATACTTCTGTTCCTTGTCTACGGCGTCTTCTATTCGATGGACGAGGCCCAAAGCAAGGCATTCATCGCGGATCTCGAGCCGCAGAGGCGCGCGACGGCGATCGGACTGTTCAATTTTGTGACCGGAATGATCTATCTGCCCGCATCGCTGATTGCGGGAGCGTTGTGGGCGGCGCACGCCAATCTGGTGTTCGTTCTGGCGGCGTTTCTCTCCCTTGCGGCAATCAGTACATTCGTATTTTTGCGCCCCGCACAGCAGGGCAAGACGTAACTGGCAAAACCCGGAGGGATGTAGAATAATTCTTTCTGCTTCCTGAGAAGCCGGCACCCGGAGTAGCCGGCGAATGGAAGCGTGGCCTTTCGCGGCGATTCTCCCTGAGGTCGCTCTACTGGACCGGAACTCCCGTGCGAAAAATTTATTGGACGCGCCGGCAATCGTCGCATAGCGGTGCTGTAGGCCGGCTGAACAGTTAACGATGGAAAATCCGAGCCTTCCCGGAATCAAGCACATTAACCCGTGGATCATCGCCATCACGGTGATGCTGAGCACGTTTATCGAAGTGCTGGACACCACGGTGGTGAATGTTTCGCTGCCGCACATTGCCGGGAGCATGTCGGCGACCGTGGACGAGGCCACTTGGGCGTTGACGTCTTATCTGGTGGCCAACGCCATCATCTTGCCCATCACCGGCTGGCTGGCCAGTTTTTTCGGACGCAAGCGGCTATTGATGATGGCCGTGACCGGCTTCACCCTGGCGTCGCTGATGTGCGGCCTGGCGCCGAATCTGGCCTTGCTCATCGTGTTCCGTATCCTGCAGGGCGCTTGCGGTGGCGCGTTGCAGCCGATTTCCCAGGCCGTATTGCTGGAGTCCTTTCCGTCCCGGGAGCGCGGCAAGGCCATGGCGTTTTGGGGCCTGGGGATCGTGGTGGCGCCCATGCTAGGCCCGGTGCTTGGCGGATGGCTCACCGACAGTTACAGCTGGCGATGGGTTTTCTACATCAACGTGCCGATCGGCATCGCTGCGCTGGTGATGACCCAACTCTTCATTTTTGACCCGTCGTATATCCGGCGCCTGTCGCAACGGATCGATTACTGGGGCATTGGCATGCTGGCGGTCGGCGTGGCCTCCCTGCAGCTTGTGCTCGACAAAGGCCAGGAGGCAGATTGGTTCAGTTCGAATTGGATTACGGCGCTGTCGGTCATCGCGATGGTTGCCCTGGTAACCCTGGTGATCTATGAACTGTATGTCCAGCATCCGGTGCTGGACTTGCGCGTGTTTCGTTTCCGGACTTACTCCGCGGGCGTGTTTCTGATGGCCATGATGGGCGTGGTGTTGTACGGCAGCCTGGTGATCTTGCCGATCATGCTGCAGACGCTGCTGCGCTATTCGGCGTTGCAGGCGGGCATGGCCATGTTCCCCAGGGGGCTGGGGTCGTTCATCGCCATGCCCATCGTGGGCATGATCATGACGCGCTTTGATCCGCGCAAGCTGCTGCTGGTGGGCATCGTAGCCTGCGCGGGCAGCCTGGTGCTTTTGGGCGACCTTACCCTGGATATCGGTTTTTGGAATATTTTCTGGGCGCAGGTTCTGCAGGGCGTCTCGCTGGCATTTCTGTTCGTTCCGTTGACGACGGTCACAATGGATCCCATCTCCTTGGAGGGGATGGGGAACGCCACCAGTATATTCAACCTGATGCGCAACCTGGGCGGAAGCATCGGAATCGCCACGGTGACGACCATGGTCACGCGCAACCAGCAGGCCAACACGAATCAGTTGGGCGCGAACATTACTGCCGGCAGCCCGCAGACGCAGCATACTCTGGAAATGCTCCGCCAGATGTTTGTGTCGCGCGGCAACGATGCGGTGACGGCAAATCATCGGGCCTTCGCGATGGTGTTCGCCATGGTGGAACGCCAAGCGGCCATGCTCGCCTTCAATCAGACCTACTGGCTGTTGGCCCTGCTCTTCGTGGTGATGTTGCCGCTGGTTCTGCTGATGCGCAAACCCTCGCACAGCAAGGGCAAAGTGGCGGTCCACTAAACCGGCCGGGCGGTTTGCCGTTGCGCCCCTGAATACGGGAAATGTGAACACGGGGGAATCAGGGCGCGGAAAACAAACCCCACTGCGGCCTTCCGCGCATTGGCCAGCAGTTTACAGCGTCGCTGATTCCTTCTGCAGATTTAATACTTCATGCACCTTGCGAACCAATGCATCCCGGGTAAAGGGCTTACACAGAAAGATGGCCTCAGAACTGGTGGCCCCGCCGGGATTGTAGCCCGCGTAGCCTGACATGTAGATGACACGCATCTCCGGGTGTATCGGCATCAATTTTTTGGCCACTGCACGTCCGTTCATTGCGGGCATCACCATGTCGGTGAGAAGCAGATGAATATGTCCCTGATACTGGCGGGAGATTTCAATTGCCCGGCTGCCGCAGTCGGCCTCCAATACGGTGTAGCCGCTCTGCTCAAGCACGGTGCGGGTTAAGGCGCGGAGCGACTCTTCGTCTTCCACCAGCAGAATGGTTTCCGACCCTCGAACTGAGCCATTCGCAAGGTCGCTCTGACGATTCCATTGAACGGCTTCATCCACCCGTGGCAAAAAGATAGTGAATGTTGAGCCTTGTCCGATTTCGCTACTGACCCAGATGTAGCCGCCGCTCTGTTTCACAACCCCATAAACGGTTGCCAGCCCCAGGCCCGTGCCTTTGCCAACGGCTTTGGTGGTAAAGAACGGTTCAAAGATATGCGCTTGCGTCTTTGCATCCATGCCGATACCCGTGTCAGTCACTGTCAGCATGATGTAATTGCCAGGAACAGTGGGTGGATGATCAAGGGCGTATTCCTGATCCAGTGTTTTGTTCTCCGTCGCAATAATCAGCTTCCCGCCATCTGGCATGGCATCGCGAGCGTTCCCGGCCAGATTCAGGATGACCTGTTCCATCTGGCCTTGATCGGCTTTGATCTGCCCCAGTTCCGCATCCAGTGCCGTGGACAGCTCAATGTTTGCGCCAATCATGCGCCGGAGCATCTTTTCCGTTTCGGTCACGACCGTGTTCAGGTTCAACACCTTTTGTTCGAGCATTTGCTGGCGGCTGAACGCCAGAATCTGTCGCGTCAATGACGCGGCTCGCTGCCCGGCCTTCGTGATTTCTTCGGCATTTTTGCGAAGCTCGGAGCCCTGGCCCAGCCCGACCTCCAGAACTTCGCTGTATCCGATGATTACGCCCAGCAGATTGTTGAAATCATGAGCGATTCCGCCGGAGAACTGCCCAATGGCTTCCATTTTCTGTGATTGCCGAAGCTGTTTCTCCAGGGATTTCTTCTCCGTCACGTCCTTAAAAATTGCAATAATGCATTTCACTCCGGAAAGTTCGATGACATCAGCCGAATCCAGGCCCGTGCGCAGTTTGCCGGACTTGGTGCGAAAAATGATTTCCAAATCGCGAACGGAACCGTGTTTCTGCAGAATCTCGGTAAACCGATTGCGATCTTCGGGCCGCGCCCAAAACTCCAGCTCCAGGGATGTGCGGCCGATGACCTCTTCGCGGCAATACCCGGTAACGCGAAGGAAGCTTTCATTAACATCGACGAAGCGGCCTTCGGAAGCGGTGGCGATGGTCATGGGCTCAGGGTTCACGTTGAAGGCCTTATAAAATCTTTCTTCTGCCTTTTTGCGTTCCGTGATGTCCTGAACGGTCCCGACCATTCGAATCAGTTCGCCGTTTTTCGGATCACGAACAAAATGCAACTGTCCATGCACGGTGCGCTCGGCACCATTGGGAAGAATGATCCGGTACTCGTGGTCATAGCTCTGTTTCCGTTGAATCGCTTCCCGAGTGGTTCGATACAGCTTTTCCCGGTCATCCGGGTGGACGGCTCTCATGAAGTTGGCTCTTGTTACCTCAATTTGTCCCGGCTCATAACCGAAGATACGGAATACTTCATCGGACCAATGCAGGGGATTGTTTTCAAAACCATCGAGATTGGTGAAGTCTTGCTGGAAACTTCCCAGGTGAGCGATTCGCTGCGCGGTAGCCAATTCCATTTCGCTTCGCTGCAGATCTTCCTCTTTCTTTCTTCGGACGACAATTTCGCTTTGGAGTTTCTGGATCGCGAGAGCAAGGTCCTCGGTGCGTTTCGCAACCTTGCTCTCCAGTTGTTCGTTGAGTTTGAAGATCTCCGCCTTGCTTTCTTCCTGCAGGTTGTTGTCGTGTATGATCCTGTGCGTGGCATACCCCGCGATGACCATGGCTAGGACAATCGCCAGGAGCATCAGCGGGCCGGCGATCTGTCTGGTCTGTAAGTATCTGGCTTCGCTTTGATTCTGGAGCCGTTCCATCTGGTCTTTCTGAAATTGCACGAAGGCGTCCCAAGCTTTCTGGTAGTTGTCCAGAAGGGGAAGAGAGACGCTGACCATATAATGTCTCGCTTCTTCCTGCTTGCCCTGATTCAGCAAATCGACGACATGAATCACACTGACGCGCGCCGGGGATCTCGTGCTTTCGATGCTCGACAGCAGCTCCTTTTCCTTTTCAGAGTCGATCTTCGGCTCGAGGGCTTTCATGATCTCGGCAGTTCTATTTCGGTTTTCCGCCCGGCGCGACGCAAATTCATCAATGTCTTTTTTTTTGCCGAGAAGCAACACCTGCATCGCCAATCGGATATTTAGATTCGCGTAGTACTCGGCGCTTTGAGCCAGTTCCACTTTCGCCGCACTACGACTCAGCTGATATAGATCTGCATTCGTTCGGCCGATACGGCTCAGACCCAGCCAGCCGACGCCAATCAACAGCGAGACGAGGATTCCAAACGCGGCTCCCAGCTTTATGCCCACCGAGTATTTATTCATATATGGGTAGCTCGTTTTGGTGCGATGCCCAAGGGCTCGCGAAAAGGACATAGCGGAAGACGATACGGATGAATGGTGATACCCACGGCGCTCTCATGGACGAAAAAAGTTCTTTTAAATTCATAGATGCCTCAGGGTCAAAGCAAACTGAACCAGTGCCACGGCGGAAAGAGCCGCAAGTCTCAGGCTTCGAAAGTGATGTGCCTCTCTTGCGCGACTGCGTTCGCGAGCGGTGAAAAAATATGGAGGCGTGTTGATGGTCAGCAGCCCTGCAAAATTGAGCCTTGTGATACTGGAATGTTGATCCTCGAAAGCACAAAGTCTCCATAACCGACTAGTATGAGACTAATGCAGCGTTGCTGCCACTTCAAGTGCGCCAGCGGGTGTGGTACCAATCAGGTAATAGCCTGCCGGATTACGAGACCCTGGGCGACGATCTGGATAGCGACTGGCACAAACCGTTTGGTGGATTCTGCAAATGAATGCCGGTTGCTGCCTTTTGATCCGCGCGGGCAGTTTCTCAGTTGCCGGGAAAACGGGGTTAGAACGTGGAAGGACTGGGCCGCATGTTCCTGGATGCGCAATTCCGCCTCTTTACCCGGACTTATTGTTTGGAGATACAGTTCCACGCCCCACCCCTGTGAACTGGCCTGACCGGCAAGCGGCGCACCGCTGCTAAATCCCCAAATCGAATCGTTCCACCGGGTTTCCCGGCAATTGCCGAATTGAGCAGCCCGCTTGCGATCGGTTTGGCACGCGCAGGCGCGGCGGTATATAGTATTTTTTGGCCTGTACAATGCCGATCCGCAAGTTGCGATCGCAATTAAGAGCAATTACGCCAAGGAAACTCTCCGAGCCCGCATGAGCGTGGACATCGTCAAACAGCTGGATCGCGCGAAACGTTACGTCGAGAAGAACCGCCTGGACGATGCGATCGAAGCCTATCAGGCTGTGCTCAATACGTTTCCCAACCATCTTGAATCCATTCAGTCCCTGGGCGACCTGTACACCATGCAGAACCGGCCCGACCGAGCGGCCGTTTACTACGGGATCTTGTTTGACCGATTTACGGCTCCGCGGGAAGAGCTCAAGGCCCTCGCCCTTTACACGCGCTTTTTGAAGTCGCACCAGCAGCCTGCCGAGCGCGTCGCTCGATACGCACTGCTGCTGCAGAAGCAAAACCGCTCCGAGGAGTCCATCGAGCAATACATGTCCGCAGCGCTTGCCTTCGAGCACAGCGGCAAGGGAGAGGAGGCGCTGTCATGTTTCGTGCGCGTCGCGCAACTTGATTCCGAGAATCGCGAACGGCATATTGCCGTCGCCGAACTTGCCGAGCGCCTGGGGAACGCTCCGGCGGCGGCCCGCGGCTACTTGCGCGCGGGGCAACTCACTACGGAGAATAACGCCGAGGCTCTCGAATATTTCTCGCGGGCGCACGACCTGGTGCCCGGTGATCGCAGCGCGGCCTTGCTGTACGCGCAGGGTCTGCTCCGCAACGGCGAAGCGGCAAGCGCCGCGGCGCTGCTGGCGCCGCTTGCCGAAACCGAACGGGACGCCACATTCCTGGAGACCTATGCCGATGCCCTGATGCAATCGGGCCAGCTGGACGCCGCGCGCGCCGTGCTCGAACACATGACCAATCAGGGATCCGGGTCGGCGGAGAAGTATTTTTCGCTTGCCGACGCCTATCTTCACGCGGGCCAGCAGGAGAATGCGGCCAATCTCCTCGCGGCGACCATGAAAAGCATGCTGGCGGCGCGGCGCGAATCCGAATTCGCATCCGCGGTGGACCAGCTCGTGCAATCCAATTCGAATTCGATTCGCATGGCAGAATTCCGCAGCGCCATGTACAGCGAACTGAATCAGGAAACGAAATATTTCGACGCATTGGTGCTCCTGTTTGACCTTTATTTGGCGAACGGCCGGTTTTCCAGCGCTGGCGAATCGCTGGAAAGGCTTCTGGACATCGACCCTTACGATTCGCGTAACCAGGAGCGCATGGATGCCCTGCAAGGCAAAGTCGACGAAGCTTTCATGAGCCGGCTGCGGGCCCGGCTCACAAATGCCGCGACGCATGGGGCGCAGGCCATCCCGCAACCCAGTTCCTACGGGAGCGGCGGCGAGCCCTCTCGGGCCAATCGCGAGGGCGTTCGTTCGGAACAAACCCTAGAGGATCTGCTGGTCCAGGCGGAAATCTTCGTGCAGTACTCGCTGCAATCCAAGGCCATCGAACGGCTGCAAAGGATCACGGAATTATTTCCCGGCGAACAGGAAGGCAACGAACGGCTGCGGGGCCTGTTCGAGGCGGCGCACTGGTGGCCTCAGGAAGGCGCAAACCAGCCCAAGGCGGAGCATCCACCGGCTCCGGTGGAGACGCCGGAGGCGCCTCCTGCCGGCTATGCTCCCCAGACCCTCCGGGACCTCGCGAAAATTTCTGAAATCAACCAAAACGTGTTTCGCCAACCGTCACCGCGCGCCATGCTTTCGGTTGCCGTCAATGGAGTGGGCACCTATCTGCGTGCAACGCGGTGCATCGCCGTGGTGGGAACGCCGGGGCAGCCGCCGCAAATGGCGTCTGAATTCTGCTCTTCCGAAATCGAGGGTTCCTCGGGAGGGCAGATCGTCCGGTTGATCAGCCAGCTCGAACGCGCCGTGCCCGATACGCTTGGCGGGCTGCCGCTGGATGCTGCCGCCGGGTCCACGCTCAACGACATGGGATTGGAAACCGCTCTGGGGGTACCGCTCACCGATCCGGAAACACAAACTCCGGCCGGAATGCTGATCGCGGGATTTGCCGCGCCGCATGCCTGGAAACCCAACGAAACCTATTTTCTGCAGTCGATTGGCGACCAGATGCTGCTCTGCGTGCACCACACGCGACTGCGTTCGCTGGTGCGCACGTTAGCCGTGGCCGACGAAAAGACCGGGTTGCTTACCCGCAGCTCCTACATCGATTGCCTGCTGCACGAATCGACCCGCGCGCGAACGCAAGGCGTGCCGCTGGCTCTCGCGCTGTTGCAGGTTGATGGAGGCCCGGAACATTTGCGCCAGCAGGGCGAGGCGCCGTTCGAGCGCTACATGGAGCAGCTCAGCAAGGCTGTGCAAATGATCGTTCGGCAAACCGACCTCGCAGTGAAGTACACTTCCTGGGCGCTGGCATTCATCCTGCCGGATACGCCGCTTTCGGGGGCGCAGGTGCTGGCCCAAAAATTGAAGAATGCGGCAGGGGAACTCCGGCCTCCCTGGGAAGGCGCGCAATTGACCACCAGCGTGGCCGTCGCCGAGGCCGTTGCGCGGCACGAGTTTGATAGCGAGGACATCGTCACGGACCTGATCAACCGCGCGCAAGCCGGCCTGGAAGAAGCGCGAAGACGGGGCGGCAACGAAATCGTCTCCCTGGAGATGGCGAAGAATTGAGGCGCTAGGATGACCTACGAAAATCTGCTCTTTGAGAAGCGGGACCGCATCGGCTTCATCACGTTCAACCGGCCGAAAGTGCTGAACGCTTTGAACCGGAAAACGATGGAGGAGCTGAACAGCGTCCTGATCGCCGCGCGCGACGATGACGAAGTGCGCGCCCTGATTTTGACCGGCGCGGGAGAAAAATCATTCGTCGCCGGCGCGGACATCGGAGAGCTTGCCGTGCAGACACCGGTCAGCGGAAAAGAAATCGCCGCATTTGGCCAGAGCGTCCTGCGCCGGCTGGAGACGCTGGGAAAGCCCTCCATCGCGGCCATTAACGGCTTCGCTCTGGGCGGCGGCTGCGAAGTGGCTCTGGCATGCACGATCCGCCTGGCCAGCAAGGCCGCCAGGCTCGGCCAGCCGGAAGTGAAACTCGGCATCATCACCGGATACGGCGGATCGCAGCGGCTCACGCGCTTGTGCGGCAAGGGAGTCGCGCACGAACTTTGCCTGACCGGTGAAATGATTTCGGCGGAGGAGGCGCTCCGCATTGGCCTGGTCAATCACGTCTATGAAGCCGCGGAATTATTGCCCGCGGCGGAAGCGCTGGCAAAAAAAATAATCGCAAACGCTCCGCTCTCGGTGAAGTACACCATGGAGGTCATCGAGCGGGGTGCGGAAATGCCCCAGGAAGAGGGCCTGTACCTGGAAACGACGCTCTTCGGCCTGTGCGCCGCCACGGAGGACATGCGCGAGGGCACGCGCGCGTTTCTGGAAAAGCGTCCCGCGCAATTTCGAGGCAAGTAGCGCGGGCGCGCGAACTGGAATTCATGACTTTATGACCAAACCCTTTAACACAAAACAGATTCGACCGGCAGTGAAGGCGGCGGGACTGCGCTTTTCCCTTGTCGTCAGCCGTTTCAATAGCTTTATTACCGAGCGGCTCCTGGCGGGGGCGCTCGACGCGCTCGAATCCGCGGGCGCCGAGGCGGAAAAAATCGAAGTGGTGCGCGTTCCCGGTTCGTTCGAAATTCCGCTGGCGGCAAAGAAAATCGCCGAGGGCGGACGCGCCGACGCCGTGATCGCCATCGGCTGCATCCTGCGCGGCGAAACCGCACATTTTGACTACGTGGCCAGCGAGGTGGCGCGCGGCGTGCAACTGGCGCAGCTGGATACCGGCGTACCCGTGATTTTTTGCGTTCTCACCTGCGACACGATCGAGCAAGCCATTGACCGCGCCGGCCTGAAAAGCGGCAACAAGGGATACGACTGCGGATGGGCCGCCGTGGAAATGGCCAACCTGTCCAGGCAACTGCGCACTGTGAAAACTTCGCGCGCCATCAAAAAATCGATTCGTGGAAAGCGGCGCTAAATGACACTCCGCAAAAAATCCCGGGAGTTTGCGCTGCAGATGCTGTTCCAATGGGAAATGGGGCAGGAGGAGCCGTCGCGCATCGAAGCCGGCTTCTGGAAAAATGTGGGCGCTCAGCCCTCCACGCGCGAATTCGCCAACCAGCTTTTCGAGAATGCCGCGGCGCGCGCCGGGGAAATCGATCCTATCATCTCCACACACGCCAAGAACTGGCGCATTGAACGCATGCCGGCCATCGACCGCGCCATCCTCCGCCTGGCCATCTCCGAATTGCGTACGGCAGGCACGCCGCACAAGGTGGTGATCAACGAAGCCCTGGAACTGGCCAAGAAATTTTCTTCCGTGGAGGCCGCGCCCTTCATCAATGGAATTCTCGATGCCGTGGTGAAATCGTCGGCGGAAAAGACGCCCGAAAAAACCCCAGAAAAAACACCCGAATAGCGGCGCAGGCTTCACAGGCTGCGGAAAAGTGGAAATATTTGTGGGTCGTGCCTTCAGGCACGGCATAACAACTGCGCTTTTTCAGGGGGTTTAACCCCTGAAGGTGTACAAATCGATTTTTCCGCAACCTAATCAGCCAGCCCGGTTTTGCGTTGAGTGGAAATGGGAACGGCGGACAGGCGGAAGCCCGTCCTGGCGGGATCGTGTGCTAAAGCCCGCGCACAACGGCGCAGGTTTCATCGAGGATCCGCCGCGTCGTTGCCGCGCTCGTCGTCTCCGAATAAACGCGCAGCATCGGTTCGGTGCCCGAAGCGCGCAGCATCACCCAGCCGATTTTTCCCAGATACAACTTGATTCCGTCGAGGTCTTCGCGGTGCGCGACGCGCCACTCCAGCAATTTCGTCAGCCTGGCATTGCTGAAATGCGAAATGGCGCGTTCTTTTTGTCCGGGCTTCAGCTCCAGATCCACGCGCCCGTAATGGTGCTCGCCGAATTCCGCGTGCAGCAGTGCCACCAGTTCGCCCAGGGACTTCTTGTGCCACGCCATCACTTCGGCCAGCAGCAGCGCCATCACCGTCGCGTCGCGCTCGGGCAGATAGAGCTTGGTGCCGATTCCGCCGGATTCCTCGCCGCCCAGCAGGATGTCGCGCTCCAACATCAGCTCGCAGATGTATTTGAAGCCGATGGGCGTCTCGAAAACCTGACGCCCGAATTTTTCCGCGATCCTGTCAACCATCTTGGTCGAGGAAAACGTTTTCGCCACGTCGCCGGGGATGTCACGCGTTCCCGCCAGGTGCCACAACAGGATCGAAAAAATCTGGTGCGGCGTGATGAACGTGCCGTCGCGGTCCATCGCGCCGATGCGGTCGCCGTCGCCGTCGGCGCACAATCCGGCATGGTAGCCGCCGGAAACGACGGCGCGGCGCAAGGCTTCGACGTGCGGTTCGATGGGTTCCGGATTTACGCCGCCAAACAGGGGATCGCGCGTGCCGCGAATTTCATCGCAGGCGATGCCATGGCGCGTCATCAGCTCGCGAAGCAATCCCCGGGCCGCGCCGTGCATGGGGTCCACCACAAATCGGAAATTGGCCGCGCGTATCCGTTCCCAGTCCACCAGCTTGTCAATGGTGTCCAGGTACGGCGAAAGAATATCGAGCGAATGAATGTTCGCGGGCAGCGGCGGCAGCGGCGGCACGCCATTTGCCAGCACCGTGGCAAGTTCTTTTTCCACTTGCGCGACGATGGAAGGCAGCGCCGAGCTTCCGTAACTCGCCTTGAATTTCACGCCATTCCAGCGGTAGGGATTGTGGCTCGCCGTGATCATGATGCCGCCCGCCGCGCCGTGCTGCCGCACCAGCAGGGAAAGCGCGGGCGAAGGGCACGCCTTTTCCGCGATCCACACCGGCATGCCGGTCATCGAGACAGCCTCGGCGGCGGCACGCGCGAAATGCTCGGAGCCGTAGCGCGTGTCGTAGCCGATCAGCACTCCCGCATTCGGTTTTTCCGCCCTGACCACATAGCGCGCGATCGCGCAGGCAACCTTGCGCAGGTTGGAAAACGTAAAATCGTCGGCGATGACGCCGCGCCATCCGTCGGTGCCAAATTGAATTGCGTTCACGGTTCAGAAGTATATGCGAAGCGGGTGGGGGCGGGAAGCAGCTCGCTGAAATCGGCGCGAAAGGGTGAACAAATCGAAAAGGAAGCGCCGGGGAACCTTGCTGCGCGAATTTCAGTAGGACAGGCTTCAGCCTGTCTGTTTTTTTGTTGTTTGCCGGTTGAAAACCGCACAGGCTGAAGCCTGTCCTGCTGGGGACTGAACCCTAGAGAAGGTGAAAAAGTTTTTCAGCTTCCAGCCACTTCACGACTTTGCCGACGTCCTGCGCGCGTTCGCGCGGGCAGAGCAGCAAGGCGTCCTCGGTTTCGACCACGACGAGATCGCATATCCCGATGGCGGCAATGAATTTCTTCGCGCTCCACAGGAAATTGCCGTGCGCATCCAGCGTGAAAACCTTTCCGGCGGAAACATTTTCTCCGGGCTCGCGAGCGAGCAATTCGTGTACGGCGGTCCAGGAGCCGATGTCGCTCCAGCCGACCTGGGCGGGCAGGACAAATACGCCGGGCCGGGCGGCCCGGCGCGTGGCCGGTTCGAGAATGGCGTAATCCACGGAGATATTTTCCAGCTTCGGGTAGACGCGCGCGAGCGTGCGCGCGTATCGCGGGGTTCCGATATCGCCGGCCAGGCGCATCAGGGCGTCGTGCGTCTTGGGAAGAAATGTCTGGAGACTTTCCAGAAACGTCGAAACGCGCCAGAAAAACATTCCCGCATTCCAGAAGTAGCGCCCGGAAGAGACATATTTCTTCGCCAGGGCAAGCGCGGGCTTTTCCGTAAACCGGCGCACCGGAAAAATCGGGGCGCCGTTGGCGGCAAACGCCTTCCCGCGCGCGCGTTCGATGTAGCCGTAGCCGGTTTCGGGCCGCGACGCCGGAATGCCCAGCACGACGAGCGATCCTTCGGACTGCGCGGCATGCAGCGCGGCGCGCACGATCTTGAGATATTTCGCGGGCTGCGCGATGTAGTGATCGGCGGGCAGCACGGCCATCAGCGCGTCTTTTTCCCCGCCCGCGCCCTTTTGCAGATGGTGCAGCAGGTGCGCGGCGGCCAGGCCGATCGCGGCGGCGGTATTGCGTCCCACGGGCTCGGCCAGAATGTGCGATGCAGGCACGCGCGGCAGCTGTTTTCGCACGGCGGCGGCCTGTTCGGAATTGGTGACCACCCACTGCCGCATCGCCGGAAACAGCGGTTCTATGCGTGCGGAGGTTTGTGCGAGCATCGTGTCTTTGCCCACGATGTTGAGCAATTGTTTTGGCGTGCGCGTGCGGCTGCGCGGCCAGAAACGCGTGCCGCGCCCTCCGGCAAGGATAACGGCGTGCGCCGCCAGGGGTTCTTGTTTCACGGATGCACCACGCGCGACCATGCGGCTTCTTCGACGCGCTCGTCGGCAAGGTGCTGCACGAAGCCGTTCAGGTCGGGCACGTATGCGCGCAACAGCGCCGTAGGGGATTCCGGATCGAGCTGATATGCGCCGAGCCCCGCCGGAAGCAGCCAGGCCTGCGCCGGCCCGTAGGGTTCGCCGCCGCCGGAAAAATCGATGCGGCCTTTCCCCTCGAGAAAAATCAGCAAGTCGAAATGTTCCGGCGAAGTCACGGCGACGATGCGTTCGCGAAATTCCCAGCGCTCGACGGCAAAGTGCCGGCAGGCGGCGAAAAAAGTTTCGGTAACCGCTCCGCGCGCCAGGCGGACCGGATCGCACAGGCCGCCGCTTTGTTCGCCGAATGTCATTACGTTGAGCGCCTGTCGAACGTGCAGCGCGCGCGGCTTGCCGTCGGCCCCCACGCGGTTGTAATCGAATACGCGATACGTGATGTTCGAATGCTGCTGGACTTCGCACAGGACCACGCCGGGACAAATCGTGTGCGCCGTTCCGGCGGGAACGAAAACGGCGTCGCCGGCGCGGACCGGCACCCGGGCCAGGCAATTTTCCACCGTGCCGTCGGCGATGGCGCGCTCGAACGATTCCCGCGTCACTCCCGGACGCAGGCCCACGCACAGCTCGGCCCCTTCGCCGGCCGCGACGACGTACCACATCTCCGTTTTTCCGGCGCCTCCGGTTGCGGGCTCATGCTGCTCCGCGTACTCGTCGTCGGGATGCACCTGCACGGAAAGATTTTCTTTCGGAAAAATAAATTTCACCAGCAGGGGAATGCGTGGAAGGCCGCGCAGACGTGTGCCCGTCCATTCCTCCGGCAGCGACGGCCAGACATCGCCCAGGGCGCGGCCGGCGAATTCTCCCGTCTCGAAGACGCATTCATTTCCCGTCAGCCAGGCTTCGCCGACCGGTTCGGGTTCCCGGGAGCGTTCCGGAAACAGGGGAGAAAGATCGCGCGCGCCCCAGATGCGAGGCAGAAAAATCGGGGCGAGCCGCGCGGGCGCCCGCCCCGGACGGCTTGCTTCGGAACTCACCTTGCTGCTTCCGCCAGGGAGAAGAATTGTTCCAGACGCCGCAAACCTTCTTCGATGCGCTCGATGGAAGTCGCATAGGAGAGGCGAAGATAGCCGGGCGTTCCGAACGCGTCACCGGGAACGACGACCAGATGCTGCTTTTCCAGCAGCAGCTTCGCCAGCTCCGTGGTGTCCGCGACGCCGTTGCCCAGATGCGCCGAAACGTTCGGGAAGGCGTAGAACGCTCCTCCCGGCTCGACGCAGGTAACGCCGGGAATGGCGCGCAGCCCGGAAACGATGCGGTCACGCCGCCGCGCATACTCGGCAAGCATCTCCGCGACCGTATCCATGGGTCCGGTCAGCGCTTCCAGTGCGGCATATTGCGCGATGGACGTGGGATTCGATGTCGACTGGCTCTGAAGCTTGATCATCGCGGAGACCAGCGCATCGGGCGCCAGGGCGTAGCCGATGCGCCAGCCCGTCATGGCAAACGTTTTCGAGAGCGATCCGACGACGATGATGTTCGGTTTGCTGTCCGGGACGCTGGCCAGCGAATACGGCTTTTCGTTTCCGTAGACAAAATGCGAGTAGCACTCGTCGGTGACCAGCCAGATATTTTTCGCGCGGCAGATTTCGTAAATTTTCTCAAACTCCTCGCGCGGCACCACCGCTCCGCTCGGATTGTTCGGCGAATTCACGATCAGCATCCTGGTTTTCGGCGTGATGGCGCGCGCCACTTCCTCGGCGCGCAGCCGGAATCCGTCGGACGCATCGGTCATCACCGGAACCGGCGTCGCCCCGGTGAACAAAACGATGTCCGGGTAAGTGACCCAGTACGGCGCGGGGATCAAAACTTCGTCGCCTTTTTCTAGAAGGCAGCAGCAGGCGTTGAACAGGACGTGCTTGCCGCCCACCGACACGATGCATTCCGGCACCGTGTAGGACGAACCGAACTGTTTCGCGTGCCAATTGCAGATGGCCTCGCGCAGCGGGCGAATCCCCCCCGTGGGCGTGTATTTTGTGCGGCCTTCCTTCAGCGCGCGGATCGCCGCGTTCTGGATGTGCTCCGGGGTCGGGAAATCCGGTTCGCCGGGGCCGAAATCGGCCAGGTCCACGCCCTGGGCGCGGAGTTTTTCGGCCGCGGCCAGCACGGCGGCGGTCGGAGAAATGGAAATGCGGTTCACACGGGCTGCGAGTTGCACGGGGTCAGGCTCCTTTGGGGTCTCGTCTTCAGGGTCTCATACGTTGTCGAACATTTTTGGCGCGCCTTCCTTATCTGAAAGCGCTCGGATTCTACAAACGGCTAAAGAACTTTGGCGCGCAAGCGCTCTTCCACCAGCGGCGGCACCAGGCCGGTGATCGGCCCGCCCAGATGCGCGATTTCGCGGACCAGCCGCGAACTCAGATAACTATAGTTCACCGAGGGCATCATGAAAACTGTCTCGACATTCGGGTTGAGCTTGCGGTTCATCAGGGCCATCTGCAATTCATATTCGTAATCGGAAACGGCGCGAATGCCGCGCAAAATCACGCTGGCCTCGCGCTGCCGCGCGTAATCCACCAGCAGGCCGCTGAACACGCCCACTTCGACGTTGCGCCACGGCCGCACGACTTCGCGGAGCATTTCCACGCGTTCTTCCAGCGTGAATAGGGGCTCCTTGTCGAAATTGCGCAAAATGCTGACGGCCAGCCGGTCAAAAATCTTGGCTCCGCGCTCGATCAAGTCGAGGTGGCCGTTGGTCACCGGATCAAACGACCCCGGATAGATCGCCAGGATATTTTTCATGATTTCGCCCGCCTGCGTCCAGTCTCGGGCCCGGCCTCTACCTGGAACCCGCCGGAATATTGTAGCCAAAATCGGGACGGATTACGCAAGGGAATTGGCGGCGGCGGGATTTGCGACTGTTTTTTCTGCGCGGGCTGACACAGAAAATCAGGTAAGTGGCCGTGCTCAAAAACCAAAAACTTTGTGCTTTCACCTGATACAGAATTCCCTTCGATCCCGCCGAGAATCCCGCGTTCCGGGACTCCTTGCTCTTTGCTCTTGCTTGTGGCAAGTGGGTCTTGATCGCATCGGCGATTAGAATCGGCCCGGAAGACGTCGTCAATTTTCTGAAAAAGTGGAAGCCTCGATCCGGGACGTGACCGAAAGGTGAGTTTTGCCGGATGGGACCCTGAGGCCCTCAGTTTTTGGAGCGAACCATTCGACCCTGAAGATTGACCATTCACACCTGATTCCGGGCCTTTCGTTGCATTTTTTTTGACCAAAGCGACCGAATTGGTCGCAATGTAAAGGCTTGAGACAATAGGGTTTGAACATATTTTGAAGGCTTGACAACCTTGGGTCACGGGGTTTAGTATTCAAGTGCGACTAGATTGGTCGCATATCGGAATA
>Ga0307374_10003339_pt1 | contig 27509 bp, 25 predicted proteins | sample OX3MG_FD_202532 | JGI IMG/M metagenome (GOLD analysis project Ga0307374, IMG submission 202532) | Soil microbial communities from Risofladan, Vaasa, Finland - OX-3 | ecosystem: Environmental > Terrestrial > Soil > Coastal area > Acid sulfate soil | place: Finland: Risofladan, Vaasa | collected...
CGCTTGGGGTGCGTGTGGTCGCCGGTTCAAATCCGGCCACCCCGACCAACAGAGAATATCGTAAGTTCGATGATCTGATGGTGTCACGGTTGGCCGTGGTGCGAGCCGCATCCTACGATTGCGCCCTATTTTGTGCTCTCTCTTCCTGACTTTCGCGGCGATGGGTAGATTCTCCGCTCCGTTCCAAAGTCGCATTGGCTTGCCGTCGGGCTTGAACCCGAATATCAGCGCAACGACCAATCATCCGCTCGTTTACACGTCCGGCAAGTTGGCCGATGGTCTCGACGGACACCGCTTTGCGGTCGATTCAGATCGAGCGTGGCATAGACGGATAATGTCACGAGCAGAATTAATGCCGAAGTAAAGCCGATTTGATGATTTGCATCAGGGGGCGGTTCTCTGCCATTGCTCCCGCCTAATTTGATCCCGATGAAGGCGCGCCTCGACAGAGCCGCAAGAGTTGACCGTTGACTCGGAAGAATAAGCCCCGGAACAAGCAGGCCAACTCCATTGGAGCGGGACGGAACGCGGCGCGAGCGCAACAGCCCAACGCGCAGCCAAAGTCCCATCGCAAGCTCTGGAATCTCGCTTGGCCGCTCCTGTTCACGGCGGTCGCAAGCGTCGTAGCCGTTGCGTTGCTGACGCGACGGATGCGTGGGCCCTCACGTCCCGTAGTTTCGTTGACCCCACCGCTGATGGTGGACGCGAAATTCGTCGGCGCCGCCGAATGCGCATCGTGTCACGAGCATGAGAATGCGCTCTGGCACGGCTCGCATCATCGACTTTCCATGCAGGCGGCCACAAATTCCACGGTCATGGGCGACTTCACGCAAACGAGCTTCAGCAACCACGGGATCACCTCGACTTTCTTTCGTCGTGGCGCGAAGTTCATGGTGCGCACCGATGGTCCCGATGGGGCGCTTCATGATTACGAAATCAAGTACACGTTCGGCGTCTATCCGCTGCAGCAATATCTCATCGCGATGCCCGGCGGACGATTGCAGGCACTCGGCATCGCCTGGGATAGCCGCCCGCGCGCGAGCGGCGGTCAGCGATGGTTCGCACTTTATCCCGGTGAAACGATCACCTATCGGGACTCGCGGCATTGGACTGGAATCGATCAGAACTGGAACTACATGTGTGCGGATTGTCATTCGACCAATTTGCGCAAGAACTACGATGCTGCCACTCGCAGCTTTTCCACTTCGTACTCGGAGATCGATGTCGCGTGTGAGGCTTGCCACGGTCCCGGCTCCAATCACGTGGCGTGGGCGAAGAAGCAGGGCGATTGGAAGACCTTTGCCAACGAAGGCTTGACGATCGCGCTTGACGAACGCAACGGCATCGCATGGCCGATCGATCGCGCAACCGGCAACGCGCGTCGAAGCTCGCCGCGTCAATCGGAGCGGGAAATTCAATTGTGCGCACGATGCCACGCGCGGCGCGGCCAGATTCACGAAGCCTACGTGCACGGCCAGCCAGTGGGCGATGACTATCGCGTTGCCTTGCTCGATGAAGATCTCTACTACCCGGATGGGCAAATAAAGGAAGAGGACTACGAATACGGATCGTTCATCCAGAGCAGGATGTACCATGCCGGCGTGACGTGTAGCGATTGTCACGAACCGCACAGTCTCAAGCTTCGTGCAGAGGGCAACGGGGTCTGCCTCCAGTGCCATTTCGCGCAGAAGTATGACTCGCCGAAACATCATTTCCACAAAACCGGATCGGCGGGCGCGCAATGCGTCGCATGCCACATGCCGACCCGCACCTACATGGTCGTCGATCCGCGCCGGGATCACAGTATCCGCATTCCGCGGCCCGACTTGTCGCTGAAGCTCGGCACTCCGAACGCATGCACCAACTGTCACACGAAGAAATCGGCCGATTGGGCGCTGGCTGCGGTGAAAAAATGGTACGGGCACGCGCCTCGGGGCTTTCAGCGTTTCGCTGAGACATTGGATGCCGGGGCCGCAGGCGCGCCCGGCGCGCAGCAGTCGCTTGAACGATTGGCCGGAAACGCTGAGCAGCCGGCGATCGCTCGGGCTAGCGCACTTTCGATGCTGGCAGCATACGCTCCGCCTCCTACCGACCCGGCGGTTCGCGCCGGAGTCGTCGACGATTCCGCGCTGGTGAGGCGCGCGGTCGCGCGCGCGCTTTCCAACGCCGATCCGGGCGCCAGCGTAACCGCACTGGCGCCGCTGCTCGGCGATCCAGTTCGCGCCGTGCGGATCGAAGCGGCGGAAGTGCTTGCTGGGTTGCCGGCGGAGAGCTTATCTCCGGAAATTGCCGCTGCTTTCGGTCGAGCCACCGATGAGTACATCCGCGCGCAGGAATTGAACGCGGACCGACCCGAGGCGCATCTGAACCTGGGATTGCTGTACGCCAGAGAGCATCGCTTGGATAGAGCGGAGGCGGAACTCAAAACCGCATTGTCGCTCGAGCCAAGTTTTGCTCCGGCGGCGGTCAATCTTGCCGACCTCTATCGTGCGCAGAACCGGGATGAAGAAGGTAACCGCGTCCTCAACCACGCCATCAGCCATTCGCCAGGCGACGCATCGCTAAAATTCGCACTCGGACTGCTGATGGTGCGGCAGAAGCGCGGCGCGGAAGGCCTTGACCTGCTGGGGGCGGCGGCGCGCGGCGAGCCGGGCAATGCGCGCTATGTTTACGTTTATGCGGTCGCTCTAAATGACGCCGGCCAGACTAAGGCCGCGATCGAGACGCTTCGGAGCTCGGTTAAGGTGCACCCCTATGACCGTGACTCACTCGCCGCGCTGGTGAATTTCCTGGAACAGTCTGGCGATCCCGCCGACGCGCTGACCTATGCGGAGCGCCTGGAAAAACTCGAGCCCGGAAGTCCAGAAATTCGTCGCATGCTGAAAGAGTTAAACGAGCACCTGCACGGCTGATATCACGATCGAGTCAAGCTTCAGCAGGCCGCATTGACCGGAAGCTTGGTCCCGCGCAGGTGATCCAGAACGTGTCGGCAGATTCATCCATTTTTCTGGGCCGGGCCATTGTACCTTGGTACAATGGTTGAACGCCGATCGCGCAATGTAGAATTTCATGCTGGTTAATGATGCGGACGCTTCGCAACTGATGATCCGGGAGACAGCTATTCTGAACGGCGTCGCAGCGGCTTCCTGGAGGATCGCGAGTGTCGCATCGGTGCGAATTTCCCACATTCACGCGCAACCCGCACGCGCGGTGCGCCCGACTTGCGCATGCGATTTATCCGGAACGATCAATCGACGATGCCATGTCCGAACGACGACGAGGAATCGTCGACCTTCGCCTTTGTGCAGCTTGATGGCTTAATGCATAGCGAAGCATACAACCAACCGGTTGCCGACACCTCGCTCATCGCCTGCCTGCACTGCGATCTGCTGCAGCGCCTGCCGGACATCGAGGTGGGCGCGTCGGCGCGCTGCCCACGATGCAACAAGGAGCTATGGCGCCGCCGTGAGGACTCGCTCAACCGAACGCTTGCGCTGACGCTCGCGGCTGCGGTGCTTTACGTGGTTGCAAACTCCGTCCCCATGCTCGGCCTCACCATTGTCGGGCGCGAGGCCTCCACGACTGTATTCGGAGGCGCCGAGCATCTATGGCAAGACGGCCAGCGAATCGTCGCGGCGCTGGTGCTCTTCACCGCTATCGTTGCGCCGGCGCTGCAGATCGGCCTGATGCTGGCGGTCGTGCTCGGCGGGAGGCGCGAACGCGCGCCAAGATGGATCGGAATTATTCTGCGCTATCATCCGACCACCCGCATCTGGAGCATGATCGAGGTCATGATGGTTGGCGTGCTGGTCGCCTTGGTCAAGATTGCGGATTACGCAACGGTGATTCCGGGAACGGCGCTTTTCGTGCTCTGGGTACTGGTCTTCATTCTGGCCGGGATGCAGGCAAGCTTCGACTCCCGAGAGGTGTGGGACCGGATCCAGTGGGCAGCGGACAGCGCTCGGCACGACACTGCCGGTGATCGGATCATCGAGGAGACTTCGTGAGTCCGCGCGCCACAACCGCGATGCAACAGGGGCTGCAGAGCTGCGAAGGCTGCGGCCTGCTCTCACGTCCGGCGCCCGGCGCGGTCGAAGGGCGTTGCCCGCGCTGCGGCGAGGAACTTGCCTTCCGCAAACGCGCCAGCTTCCAGCGCACGTGGGCATACGTGATCGCCGCGGCGATCTGCTACATCCCGGCAAACGTTCTGCCCGTGTTGACGACGACCACGGCTGCCGGCGCCGAGTCCGACACCATTCTGCAAGGCGTGGTGCTGCTTTGGTCGCCGACCGGGTGGCCGCTGTCGATCATCGTGCTCGTCGCGAGCATCATCATCCCGTCCGCAAAGATTCTGGCGCTCGCGTACCTGCTCATCACCGCGCAGCGGGGCTCGGAAGCGAACAACGAGCAGCGGGTCCGGCTCTACCGAATGGTTGAGTTCATCGGACGGTGGTCGATGGTGGACGTGTTTGTCGATACATTCACCGCCGCGTTGATCCAGCTTCAGCCGCTGATGTCGGTCGAGCCGGGTCCCGGCTTGATCTTCTTCGCCGCAGTGGTGGTGCTGACGATGCTCGCGGTCGAGTCGTTCGATCCGCGGCTGATTTGGGATTCCGCAAGTCCCAAAGATGGGAGTTCCAAAGAGGTTACCTATGCCTGATCGCGACCCACCAGTCCCCGAGTCCAGAGTTCTCGCCCGAAAGCGCACGCGGCTTTCGCTGGTTTGGTTCATCCCGATTGTGGCGGCGATCGTCGGCGCATGGGTGGCAGTAACGCGGGTCATGAGCGAGGGGCCGAAGATCACGATTGTTTTCCGATCCGCGGAAGGGCTCGAGGCCGGCAAAACCAAGATTCAATACAACGGCGTCGATATCGGCACCGTCACCGCTATCCGGCTGTCGGACGACCACCAGCGCGTGATTACCTCCGTGCAGATGGCTCCCGAGACGCAAGGCTTTCTGGTCGATGACACCAAGTTCTGGGTAGTGCGGCCGCGGATATCGGGCGCCAACGTGACCGGGCTGGGCACTCTGATCTCCGGGGCTTACATCGGCGTGGAGATTGGCTCATCCAAGGAGAGCAGGAGCGAGTTTGTGGCGCTCGAAACGCCGCCGGTGGTAACTGGCGAGTTTCCCGGCCGATTTTTCATCTTGAAAACACCGGACCTCGGTTCGCTGGATGCCGGCACGCCAATATATTTCCGGCGGCTGCAGGTCGGCCAGGTCGCGTCCTACGAGCTCGACAAGGACGGCAAGAACCTGACGGTCAAGGTGTACGTGCGGACGCCGTACGACCAGTACGTCAACCGGGAGACCCGCTTTTGGCACGCGAGCGGAGTTGACTTGTCGCTGTCGGCGACCGGACTCACGGTACAGACCCAGTCGGTGTTGTCGATCCTGATCGGCGGTATCGCGTTCGAGACGGCCGCAAGTGATCCGGTCATGCCGCCGGCCGAGGAGAATACCGTCTTCACCCTCTATGCAAACCGGTCTCAGGCTTTCAACCCGCCGCCGCGCAATCCGCAGACCTATCAGCTCATTTTCAAGGACTCCGTGCGGGGGCTAGCGCCCGGCGCGCCGGTCGAGTTCCGCGGCATCCCCGTAGGCGAGGTCGCCGATGTCCGCGCGCAAATTGACGTTAAGACTCTCGCGTTCCTGGTGCCGGTGACTATCCGTTTGGATCCCACCAGACTTGGGGTCAGGATCGTTGGCGCCCCTTCCCCAAGTTTTCTCGAGACGATGCGCAGAAAATTGATCGACAGCATGGTCTCCCACGGGGTCCGCGCGCAGCTGCGGACCGGGAACCTCTTGACCGGCGCCGCATACGTGTCGCTCGACTTTTTCCCCGGTGCGTCCCCGGCTACGGTGGACTGGTCGCAGCAACCACCGCAGTTGCCAACTATTCCCGGCCAGCTCGAAGCGACCGAGGCCACGGTCGAGAACATCATCAAGAAAGTCGACCAGATGCCGCTGCGGGAGATCGGCGACAACCTTAACAAGGCTCTCGCTAATCTTAATCTGACGCTGGTAAGCGCGCGCGGCGCGATTGATAGCACCAACAATCTCGTGGGCAACGCCAATCATCTGGTCGCACCGGATTCCACGCAGGCCCAGAAGCTGAACAACACCCTACAGGAGGTGAGCCGCGCGGCGCGCGCCGTACGAGTGCTGGCCGACTATCTGGCGCGCCATCCCGAGGCGCTCGTCAGGGGAAAGAAAGGGGAGGCGAAGTGATGGGAAGCCGTATCGCGCATTTGATCTCGATTTTGTTGCTCGTTGTCGCAGTAACCGGATGTGGCACCACGGCGCCGTCCCGGTTCTACGCGCTCGATTCCACCGCGATCGCCGATGGCGCTCCCGCCACCGCCGTCACCGTAATGGTCGGACCGGTTGCCATCCCCGCCGCGGTCGACCAGCCAGAGTTTGTAGTCACCACCGCGCCGAACCGGGTAGAGCTCGACGAGTTCAATCGCTGGGTTGCGCCGCTGAACGACGCTATCGCACGCGCCGTCGCCGGCGACCTCGTCGTGCTGCTCGGTACGCCGAACGTGGCCACGGCACAACTGGCTAACTTCAATCCTCAGTACCGAGTGACTATCGACGTCTTGCGCTTCGAATCTGTTCCCGGCCAGGCGGCGACAGTCGCGGCAGTCTGGACCGTGCGCAGGACTTCGGACGGAGAAACTCGATCCGGTCGCACCATCTCGCGCGAGGCCGTGCAAGGACAAGGCTTCGACGCGCTCGCAGCCGCGCACAGCCGCGCGATCGCGAAGGTCAGCGCCGATATCGCCGCGGCTATCCGCGCGGAAGCCGAGCAGAAGACCTAGCGACGGGGGCGCATATGCCAAACGGGCCTGTGAATTATATGAGCGGCAAGGCCGCCAGGACGGCCACGCGGATCAGGACTGGATCCAAGCCGAGCAGGAGATTCGCGAAGATGACTCTCGCCAGCGGTAGCACGACCCTGGCAATTGAATGACTTATCGTTGCACGCCGTGCGGAATACTCAGCCACTGTTCGAGTAGGTAATGGAAATGGCGAATCTTGGTTTCCTGATAATCGGCTAGCGTAACCGTTTTCCTTTTCGCGGTCTTCAGCCCCTCCTGCACCTTGGCGAGGTTGAACGTGTCCTGATTGAATACCCGCGCGAGGAACCCAAGCTCAGGCGCCTCGCACCAATCGTCGTCGGGACCGAGCATGTGAACTGATGCCGGGGGCGGCTTTTCACCTTCCTTGTATGGCGCCAGGTACATGCACTCCATAATCGATTGATCGACTTCCGTCCCATAGGGGCGAAAGCGATAGGTAATTCTGTTGTAAGCGCCCCACGGATGAAAGTTCGGAAAGACCGTGTAGTAAAAGCTGTCAACGATCTCGGCGTCGGACAGTTGCTCGACGCTTTCGCCGAGCGCGGATGCGAGTGCCGCACGGCCGCCGATCGCCGCAACCTGCCGGGCGGTCATCCCTTCGCCGATCTCAACTATCGGCGGCTCGCCGAGGCGCCGATCGACCATCGCGTCGAACATCGCCTGCTCGGTCGGTTTCCATTGGAGATGCGGGCTGGGGGTGCCGTTGGCGGTGATCGCGCGGCTGAAGTTCCCCCACACATCGTATTGCGAGTTTGCGTCTCCGATTCCGGCCAGAAGCTGCGGATGCGTTGCCACTACATGGAACGCCTCCATGAATGCCTCCTGCGCGACTTTCCAGTTGCAGCGGAGAATCTTTCCGACGTGCGCCTGCTTGAAACGTCGATCCAGCGGCCAGCGCTGGAACTGCTCGGTCAATTCCGCGCCGAGAAATTGTTCGAGCGGTTCGCATGTCGGATCCATGTTGATGAAAACAAACCCACCCCACCGTCCGACTTTGACCTCGGGCAGATTCCACTGCTCTGGCTTCAGACGCGGAAAGTCCCATTGGCAGGGCACGTGCCGGAGCGAGCCGTCGATATTCCAGGCGAAGCCGTGGAACGGGCAGCGAAATTCGCTGGCGCGGCTCCCGCCCGATTCACGCAGCATCCTGCCCCGATGCAGGCAGGCGTTGTAGTAGGCTTTGATCTTCGAGGGCGCGCTGCGCACCACGATGAAGGACATCCCGGCGATCTCATAGATGACGTGGTCTCCTATCTCCGCGATTTCTTCTTCGCGGCACGCCATCTGCCAGACGCGCTTCCACAGGCGCTCGACCTCGAGATTGAAGAACTCGCGGGACAGGTAGCGCTCGATCGGGACTTCCGACGCGCCATGCTCGATTGGATTTTCGCGCCGCAGCACGTCGGGAATCGCGCGAGTATCGGTATCGAGCAGGCGCTGATAGGAGATGCCGCCCGAGCGCGCATTCGCAATCTGATTTCGACTCATGGCGTGACCCCTCAATCGATTCGGCCCAAATTCTTTTCATCTTCTAACCATAACGCCGCGACAAAAGGGAGTGCGTGCGAGGCCCGCTTCCCCCAAATCGACGAGGACACGCGAGATTTTCCGGTCCACATCCCTGTGCTAATGGATGTCGTCCAGCACAGTCGTCAGCGAGACCTGCAACCCGATGGATTTTTCAAACACCGCTCCGCTTGGAATCGCGCTGCTCGGCCTTGCGCTTGGCATGCGCCACGCGACCGACCCCGACCACGTCGTCGCCGTCACCACGATCGTCGCCGGCGAGCGCCGGATCGCGGCGGCTTCGACGATCGGCCTGGTGTGGGGATTAGGACACACGCTGACCGTGTTGGCGGTCGGCGCCGCTATAATTCTGTTAAAAATCAGCATCCCGGCCCGGCTCGGACTCGCGATGGAGTTTGCGGTCGCGATCGTGCTGATTTTGCTCGGAGTGTCGGCCGCTCTGCAGATTTTGGCGCCGCTCACCACGCGAATTCGAGCGGCGTTCCTGAAACGCGACGCCAAGCTGATCGTGCATTCGCATGTGCATCGCCACGGCGAGCACGCGCACGCTCATCCCCACGTTCACAGCGATGGATTCTCTCTTTCCGGGCATGACCATCTGGCGGCGGCTACTGCGTTCGCGGTGCGCCGTCCGTTCTTTCGCGCGTTTGGAGTCGGACTGGTCCATGGACTCGCGGGCAGCGCGGCAATCGCGCTTCTGGTATTGGGCGCAATTCCAGACCCGCGATGGGCCGTCATCTATCTGATCATATTTGGACTCGGCACGATGCTCGGGATGGTGCTGATCACCACCGCAATTGGATTGCCCTACGCATTCGCGGCGCAGCGCACCGCGCGAACCCATCGCGTGCTCGCGATCGGCTCGGGTCTGCTGAGTTTTGGTTTCGGCCTGGTGCTTGCCTACCAGATCGGAATCGTGGATGGCCTGTTCCGCGCCTCGGTGCATTGGACCCCGCACTGAGACCCGCGAAGCGGAACATCTAATCCTGAGCGCGCTGGATCATTGCGGCACGCGCGTGAGGTCCACCATCTCGGTGCGCGATTCGAGCTGCGCGGTATTGCCGCCGGCCGCGATGTGCAACACGTCGATATCCGCACTGGTATCGCCCTTGCGCGGCTGCAGGATTCGCACGTCGGTGGCGCCACCTTCGAGTTCCTGGACGCTGTAATCGATTCCGGTCTCGACCTGGTCGGCAGCGCCGCCGCTGATAACGATCGAGTCCTTGCGGAATTCGATCGTCGTCGCTCCGGTCGAGGTGCGGATATTCGAAGTCAGCTCATCGATATCCGAAGCCACGACCTCTTTCTCGCGTTTGCCGATATTCCACTTACCTATTGCCGGATTGTGGCCGCACCCCGCCAGCGCGAAAACCAGCGTCATGGCGGCATACGACCAAAACCGGCCGCCACTGACTCGATTCGTATCCGCGTTCCGCACGCCTGCGCGCTTCCCTATCCTCATCGGCAAGTCCTCCCGAAGTGAAACGACGATATCGCTCAACCTCGCTTGAAAATCAATCACAAGGTGACTGCATCAAGTTGATCGCAAAGTTCTTTACGCGATTTTCAGATTGAAATGAGCACAGGCGTATGCTAACAGCATGACGCATTGTAGAGCGTGACCATTCGCAGGCGCTTTGAGGGCGCCCTGCAAGCCAGGCCGTGTATGCCTGAATCCGGCACATCGGTTGGTCGAGAGGAGAGCTCACCGCCTCGGCCAATCCCGCCTCCACGGGGAACGTCATTCCTTATGACTGCCTACTTTGCGCTTCTGGCGCTGATGTGGGCCGCGATGCTTGCCGGGCTCATTTCGAGGTGACTACATGGAGCGCTACGAAGAGAGATTCCTCCTCGCCGCGGCGCTCGTCCTGATGCTGTTCCTGGGTGCGTTGGCGTACAGCGCTTTTGCGATGCATATAGCTCTTCCGTCGCCGCACGGAATGATTCACTACTCGGCCGACCAGCGTTTGCGCCTAATCCTGCGCAAGACTCCCCCCTTCGATCATCCGGGAGTCCGCGAGGTCGCACCGGGACGGTACGAGGTCGTAGTCGTAGCCTATGCCTGGCAGTTCGTCCCCGATGAGATCGAGGTCCCGGCTGGCGCGCAGGTCACCTTCATCGCAACTTCAGCCGACGTGATCCACGGGTTCTTCGTGCCCGGTACGCGAATCAACATGATGCTGATTCCGGGCGAGGTGTCGGAGTTCTCGTATCGTTTCCGAAGGCCCGGCAAATACTTGCTGCTTTGCCATGAGTATTGCGGGGAACTGCATCAGACAATGCACGCGGATGTGGTGGTGAAATGACGCCAATCGTGTCAGACCCGTCCTGCTTCCCGCTGCCCGACGACCAGCGAGCGCTGATTCGCTGGAACATCTACTTTGGCTTCGCGATGCTTGCGGTAGGCGTCTTGTTCGGACTTGGTCAGGCGCTCGACTACGCACACATCAACATCTTCAAATACTATCCCGGAATCCGAACTTACTATCAGGGACTTACTATCCACGGCGTCCTGAATGCGCTGGTGTTGACATCCGCGTTTGCAAACGGATTTATGGCGCTGACGACCGCCCGCGGCCTGGGACGCCCGCTCAACGGCTTTCTGCTGCGCGCTTCATTCTGGACTCTCGTAATCGGTACGCTGCTCGCCGGCTATGCGATGGCTATCGGAAAGGCCTCCGTGCTGTACACCTTTTATCCACCGCTCGAGGCGCACTGGACGTTCTATCTCGGTCTCGCGCTGGTGGTCGTCAGCACCTGGCTCACCTCGGCGGTGTTGTTGGTGGCGCTGCGCGGATGGCGCCGCGAGCATCCCGGCGAGCGCATCCCCCTGCTCGCATTCATGTCAATAGCCACATACGTGATGTGGGACATCGCCTCGGCGGGGATAGCAATCGAAGTGGTGGTCCTGCTGCTACCATGGTCGCTGGGACTGCTGCCGGGGTCGGATCCGATGCTGAGCCGTACGTTGTTTTGGTTCACGGGTCACCCGATAGTATACTTCTGGCTCCTTCCAGTTTACGTGTCCTGGTACGGTATGATTCCCAAGCAAGCCGGCGGCGCGCTGTTCAGCGACACGCTGACGCGGGTGGCGTTCGTGATGTTCATCTTGCTGGTTCCAGTTGGAATTCATCACCAGTTTGCCGACCCCGGAATCTCACCCGGACTCAAGTTCGCGGTCGCATTTCTTACCTTCGGGATTTTTTTTCCAAGTCTGATGACCGCCTTCGCGGTGATGTACGCGCTTGAAATCGCGGGACACTGGAACGGCGGCAAGGGCCTGGTGGGCTGGTTTTTCCGCATCCGATGGTCCGATCCGTCCGTGTGCGCTCAGGTACTGGCGATGTGCGCCTTTCTGCTCGGCGGGATTTCCGGCCTGATGAACGCCAGCTACAACATGAACCTTGAGATTCACAACACGACCTTCATTCCAGGGCATTTTCACCTCACGCTCGGCACCGCAGTCGGGCTTTCGTACATGGGGATCGCCTACTGGCTGGTGCCCTACCTCGCGCAGAAGCGGCTATGGTCGCCTAGGCTCGCGCTGGTGCAGGCGGTCTCATATTTCGTCGGAGTACTGATATTCGCACGCGGAATGATGTGGGGTGGGCTGGAAGGAATGCCGCGGCGCACGGCACTATCGATCGCCACGTACTCTCTGCCGTCGTGGCGGATACCCGGTCTGCTGGCCGCTGCGGGCGGCACTATCATGTTCGCAAGCGTGATCCTGTTCTTCTTCGTGCTGGTTGCGACGATTCTGAGCCGCGGCACGGTCCAAATCGCCGACATTCCTTTCACCGAGACCGTGCAGACCCCTTCCGAAGACGGCTGGCAATGTCGCCTCGACCAGTTCCACTATTGGGTTTTCGCGGCACTCGTTTTAATCGCGATCGTGTACGGGCCCTTCGTTGCGCGGCATCTGCCTCCAACGCTCAGCGCGCGCGGCTTCACCAACTATTAAACGGATCGCGGGTACGCCCCGGACCCGAATTCCGCACCGCTGCGCGCGTCGCAACAGTCTTCAATATTTCCTCCAACTCGCAACCGGCGGTATCGCCCAGCTCCGCTTCGAAATCAACCGCCGACCGACCGGCAGGTGCTGATCCGCGACTACCGCGAATGCGTCGAGAGCCACACCGAGAACCCCGCGACGTGCGATCACATCACCGCCGGTCTCAACGCCGCGAGCCTGTCCGTGCATCAATCGGAAAACTAACCGCGCAGCCACCTACGACCCGAGCGGCGCGAGCGAGCCTACCGACTCGGGGATTCCCGAGGCGGGCAGCTTGCGCGAGCCGGGCTTGACCTCGAAGGGCGAGACGAGGCCGAGTTCCTTTGCAATCTCGCGCGTCGCGGGCATGACTTCTTCAGCGATCATCCGGATGTTCTGGGTGCGCGCCTCGCTCGAGATTGGGCCGTCGTTTTGCCAGAAACCGAAGATGCCGGGGCGCAGCACCTCGAGCACTTTGCGGATTTTGGGAATCACCGTTTTCGGCGTGCCGCAGATCACCTGCATCGCGCGCTCGACCTGCGGGAATGCGTCGAGGATTTGCTTGCGCGTCGCCTCGATATCGACATGGTCGTCGCTCCACGCACCCGCGCGCACGTCGATCTGCGACTGCGCGATTCGCTCTTCGGCGGTCGAATCTTTTTTATCGGACGCCGGGCCGTTGCCGCCCGCGAACGGACTGCCCTTGGCGGCGGCCGGATCCGAGAACTGGCGCGCCACGCGCCGGGTCGCGTCCTTGCTATTGTAGCCGGGCGGGAACATCCACTGCGGCTTGCCGAACAGGCTGTAGCCGATTCCCGCGCCGCCGAACATGTCCCACTTCGCCAGCTCGCGCGCCTTCTCGTCGGTTTCGGCGACGAACACCTTTTGCAGATAGCCAAAGTTTTCCGGGCCCACCTGGTAGCCTTCTTTGGCCGCGGCGTCGCGATAGATGTTCCACAACTCGACGGTCGGTTCGAGGAAGGTCGCAAGTGCGATGTACGGGTAGCGATGCTGCGCGCACCAGACCACGGTCTCGGGGCTCAGGAGGCCGGGAATCCAGATCGGAGGGTGCGGCTTCTGCAGCGGCAGCGCCCACGGATCGACGAATCGGTAGTGGAAATGCTTGCCCTCATAGCGCCACGGGCCGGGCCGCGTCCACGCCTGCACGACCAGATCGTGCGCCTCATTGAAATACTCGCGGTTGTAGCCGGGATTGGCGTTGGTCGCGAACTGCTCGCTGCCCGCACCGCGAACCCATCCGGTGACCAGCCGCCCATGCGAGATCATGTCAATCATCGCAAGCTCTTCGGCCATCCTGAGCGGATTTCCCACGACCGGCAGCGGATTCCCCAACAGGATAATTCGCACGCGCTTGGTGATTCGCGCCAGAATCGACGCCTCGACATTCATCACCGAGCCCATGCAAAAAGCGGTGTCGTGATGCTCGTTCAGCATCACGCCATCGAAGCCAAGCTCTTCGGCAAGAATTTTTTCGTCGAGATATTCGTTGAGCAGAACCGCGCCCTTGGCGGGATCGAAGTGTTTATTGGGAATTCCGAAGAATCCGTTCTTGATCACTTCGTCGTTGGAGACCGCTCGGTACGGACGCTCGGTGAAATACATTATGTGCATCGTCACACCTCCGTTTGGCGCCGCGCGCTAGTCGCCGAGGAACGCTTCAGTCTCGCGGATAAAGTCCGCGGACCTTTCTATTTCGGGGCGATGACCGCAGGCGTCGAACATGACGACGCGCGCGCCTGAAATCGCCGCGCGCCAGCGCTCCGCCGCGCTCGGCGGCACCACGCCGTCCTGCCTGCCCCACATGACGAGCGTCGGCAATCCGGCGGCGACTCCGAGCAGATGCGGCAGAGCGGGATTATGCATAAAGGGCGTCCACGCGAGCCGCGCCGTCTGCGCTCGCGCGTCCTCGAACGACTCGAACTGCGCCGGCGCCATCGGACCGCCGTAAAGCTCAGCGAACTCGGGCGTGCCCGCCGGGTCGCGTACGCTGGCGAGCACCTGCTGCGGCGCCATCATCTGGAAGAAATCCAGAATCTCGCCCTGCGGCGGGCGAATTCCCGCCGGCGCGACGAGGATCATCTTGCGGAACTGGCCGGGATTGCACGCCGCCATCTCTGCCGCGATCCATCCGCCGAGCGAAAAGCCGATCACGTCAATCGGCGCCGGATGGTTCTCGTTCAGATAGCGCGCATAAAAAGCCGCGAGATCGCGAATCGAGCAAATCCAATCAGCGCGTGGCGTCCGCCCGAAACCCGGATGTAGCGGCGTAATGATCGTGCGCCGCGCGGCTATCGCGCGATTCCATTTCAGCGCTCCGGGATTGCCCAACTCGTCGTGCAGGACCAGCAGCGGCCGGCCCGCGCCCGCGGTGACCACAATCAATCCCGTGTCGTCCACGCGCACGGTCTCTTCGCGCCACTGGTTCGCGCCGTCAGGCATCGTGGTTCTGCTCCATTGGCATCGCAGTCACAGGCACGCTTTCAACGCGTCGACTCCCGTCAATTCCGCCTAACATATCGGTCGCGAAGTTTCCATGCCGCGCCACTGCGCCCGGCTTACTCGGCGCGCGCGGCGCGGGTATAATTCAATTGCGATGGCTGATTATTTGGAGCAGGCGCGCGAGCGGATGGTTGCCGAGCAGCTCGTCGCGCGCGGAATTAGCGACCGCCGCGTGCTCGCCGCGATGCGCTCGATCGAGCGCCATCGCTTCCTGCCGCCCGAGTATGTGGAACACGCGTACGACGACGGCCCCCTTCCTATCGGCGAGTCGCAAACCATCTCACAACCCTACATGGTCGCGCTGACCGCGCAGGTCGCCGCGCTCAGCGGCCGCGAGCGCGTGCTCGAAGTCGGAACCGGCTCGGGCTATCAGGCCGCGGTGCTGGCTTCGCTCGCGCGCGAAGTGTGGTCGGTCGAATGCCTGGCGCATCTGCACGATCGCGCGCACGTTATTCTGGCCGCGCTCGGCGTCTCGAATGTTTATCTGAAGCTCGGTGACGGCTCCGAAGGATGGGAAGAGCCTGCTCCGTTTGACGTGATCGTGGTCAGCGCCGCGATGCCGGGCATCCCGATGCCGCTGCTCGGGCAGCTTACTCCGGCCGGGCGTCTGGTCGCGCCAATCGGCGAAGACGAATTGCAGAGCCTGGTGCGAATCAGCCGCAAGAGCGGCCATTGGCAGGAAGAATATTTCGGCGAATGCCGATACGTGAAGATGACCGGCAAGTACGGCTTCAAAGATGAGTAACGGCCTGTAGCTGGTGGTCAGCGTTCGCGTGCGCGGACACACGTGGCGCGCAGATTCTCAGGGCAAGCGGGACGATGGCTGTGGTGGTGGTCGGGATGGCGGCGAGGCGCGACGGTACGGCACTACGGATGCGAGCGGCGGCGACGATCGCGGCACTCGCGCTGTGTGCCGCTCTGGCGGGATGCGGCGGCGGTGCGGGCAGCGCGATACCCTCCACAGCGGCGCGCGCCGGGCGTTCGTACACCGTCCAGCCGGGCGACACCGTTTATCATATCGCGACCAGGTTCGGGGTCAGTGTCGGACGCCTGATGACGGTCAATGGACTCTCCGATCCGCGCGACCTGCGCGTCGGGCAGACGCTCACGATTCCAGGATCGTACCCGGTCGCCGCACTCAGCGGCGCTGTGCACGAACGCTCGAGCGCGTTCCCGTACCGCGGGATGCGCGAGTCGCGCCAGTTCGCATGGCCGGTTGCCGAAGGCATCGTGTCGTCAGGTTTTGGAATCCGCAACGGCGCGATGCATGACGGGGTCGATATCGCGGCTCCCGTCGGAACACCCGTGCACGCCGCCGACAGCGGCGTGGTGGTCTTTACCGGGCGGCTTAACGGCTACGGCAACACGATTATCATCCAGCACGACGATCAGTACGCGACCGTGTACGGCCACGATGAGCGAAATTTCGTGCGCGAGGGCGAACACGTAACGCGCGGGCAGACAATCGGAGATATCGGCACCAGCGGCCGCACCACCGGCGCCAATCTGCACTTTGAAGTCCGTCACGACAACATCGCGCGCAATCCGCTGGCCTATTTGCCCGAGCCTCCCGCAGCGCCCGGGATCAGCTACGCCGCCGGCGGCGGGATGTAGCGCGCCGGAACTTCCGCGCGAGCCGATTCCGTCAAAATGGATTTTCCGCCCGTCGCCTAGTATCGTGTCTGGTCCACCCGGCTCATGCCGGGTCAAAGCCCAATTTTAGCAAGCGAAGTGGAAATGAACTCAGACGAAATCAAAAGACTGATTCGCGACATCCCCGACTTCCCCAAGAGCGGAATCCTGTTCCGCGATATCACCCCGCTCATCAGTGACCCGCGCGGATTCGCGGCCGTGGTTGACGGGCTGGCCGAGCCGTACCTCGGGCAGGTCGATACGGTTTTGGGAATCGAATCGCGCGGCTTCATTATCGGCGCCCCGGTCGCTTACCGGCTTGGCGTCGGACTCGCGATCGCGCGCAAACCCGGCAAGCTGCCGGCCTCGACTGTAGATGAATCATATGACCTCGAGTACGGCAGCGCCTCGCTGCAAATGCATAGCGACGCGATCGCCCCGGGTGCGCGCGTGCTAATCGCCGACGATCTGCTGGCCACGGGAGGCACCGCCGAGGCCGCGATCAAGCTGGTGCGCAAGGTCGGCGGAGTCGTCATCGGATGCGCATTTATCGTCGAGCTGGTGGCGCTGGGCGGCGTCACGCGGCTGGCGCCCGAGAAAAGTTTCTCGCTGGTTCGCTATGAGTGAGACCCCTCACCGCGCGCCTCGGATGCGAGATTAACCGCGTGGAAGCTTCAAATCATCACATACTAACCGCCCATAACGCGGGAGGTACGGCCGATCGCCGCCGGCTCTACTTCGTGCTGGCGCTCGCGGCCGGATATTTCGCGACCGAGCTTGCCGCGGGATGGCTCACCAACAGCCTTGCCCTGCTCTCCGACGCGATCCACATGCTGACCGATATCGCAGCGATTTCCCTGAGCCTGCTGACCCTGTGGATCTCGTCCCGGCCCGCAACCGAGGGCAAGACCTTCGGCTACCTGCGCGCGGAAATTCTCGGCGCGCTGCTCAACGGCTTGTTTTTGTGGCTGCTGGTCGCGTTCATCTGGATCGAGGCGTTCGAGCGCCTGCGCCATCCCGTGCATGTGCATGGATTCGGCGTGATGATCGTGGCGGTGATCGGAATCTTTGTGAACTCGCTCGCCGCATGGATCACCTCGGGCGCGTCCGGAGCCGGCGACGGCGGGCGCGGGATGGCGGTGCGGGCGGTTTTCGTCCACGTCATCTCGGACCTGATCGGTTCGCTCGGCGTGCTTATCGCGGGCGCGCTGGTTTACTTCACCGGCACCTGGCAGGCCGACCCTGCCGTCAGCATCCTGATCGGCGCGCTGGTGCTCTACAGCTCATGGGGGCTGGTGCGCGAGGGCGTGGACATCTTGATGGAGTCGGTGCCCGCGCATATCGATTTGCAGCGCGTGCGCGACGACCTGCTGGCCGTCGAGGGCGCCGAGGAAGTTCATGATTTGCACGTATGGTGCCTGACCTCGCATCAGGTCGCGCTGGCCGCGCATTGCGTGGTGCGCGCCGATATCGATCAGGATCGCGTGCTGCATCAGATGTCGGAGCTGCTGCGCGCTAATTTCAATATCCATCACATGACCGTGCAGCTCGAACGCGACAGCCGCCGCCGGCATGAACCCGAACACTTTTGAGCCGCGATTGGACTGCTACAATCCCGCGCCCGCTGCCGATAAACTGGATCATGCGCGTTTGCAAAGCGGCGGGCGCGCGGCGGCCTACCCACGATGAAACCTGAATCCACCATCTTTTATGACGTCGATACGCAGCGCGATTTCATTCTGCCCGGGGGCAAACTCTATGTTCCCGGCAGCGAAAAGATCATTCCCGCGCTCGCCGAATTGACCCAGCTCGCGCGTACAAACAAGATTCGCATCGTATGCTCGGTCGATCGCCATTTCCCCGGCGACCGCGAGCTCAAGCGCAACGGCGGCGAGTACGACGACCATTGCATGGACGGCACCGACGGCCAGCGCAAGATCGACGCGACCGCGCCGCTCGATCCGCTCTATATCCCCAACCATCCGCTCTCGAGCGAGGAAGTTCAGACCGCGCTGGACCACAAGGGCGAAGTGGTATTCGAGAAGCAGGAGTTCGACGTGTTCATCGGCAACGTGCACGCGAGAACGATTCTGCGGATGCTGCTCAAGCCGTTCACCGACATCGTCATCTACGGCGTCTTCACCGAGGTTTGCGTCGCGCACGCGGTGGATGGACTGCTCGACCTCGGACCCAAACTCCACGTCGTCAGCGACGCGATTGCGGATATCGGACCAGACGCCGATCGGGTCCGCGCGCAATGGAAAGACCGGGGAATCGACTTCGTCACCGTCGCGCAACTCAAGGAAATGGTCCTCAATCAATGAATGGCGGCCCCGCAAGCGGCGGCGAAACCGACCCGCGCGAAGCGCCTCCCAACAAGATCCCCGGGCAGACTCCAGACGACGCGTACGATTGGGTCACCCCACCGTTTCAGCCGCTGCGCGCCGTCGCCGCGATCGTGCTCACCGCATCGGGTTTCGGACTTTACGAATTCGTGCTGCTGAGCTTCTGGTCGTCGCCCGCGATGGGTATTCATGAGCGGATTCCGTGGCCGGCCTTCGGCGTGCTCGCGCTTGCGATGCTGCTGGCGCTGGCGGCGGTTCGCACCGCGCTCGGGCTTTGGTCGCCGCACGCAAAGCTCGGCTTTGCGCTGCTCGCGTTTTTCGCCTGCGTCGTGATCGGAGTCGGGGGCGGAAGGTTCGCAAGTTATATCCTGCGCGGATCGCTTAACCCGCCCTATCACTTGACGCTCGCCGTCGGCGAGCGATTTCCGGAGTTTTCGCTCGCCGATCAAACCGGCGCGTTCGTTCACGTCCCGACGCGGCCGGGTAACCGCGCGACGCTGGTTTTCGTCTATCGCGGCGACTTCTGCCCGTTTGCACGTCACGAGTTGGCGGAGTTGACCGCGCTTGCGCCCGAGCTTCACCGAGCGGGCGCAAACGTAATCGCGATCAGCGCCGATCCCGTGGACCGCTCGAGGATGCTCGCGCGCTATCTGAACACCGATGTTCCGCTGCTGAGCGACGCGCAGGAGACGATCCTTGCGCCGATGGGCCTGGTGCAGCGCCATCGCGACGGCCAGCCCGACAGCGCCATTCCGGCCTTCTTCGTGATCGATAGCGCCGGGACAGTTCGATGGATTTTCACGTCGCCCTATTACCGGATTCTGCCGCGCACGAGCGATCTGATGGCCGCGGTGCGCACGGTCACGCAGCCGTGGAAGAAGTGAGCGCCGCGATCATCGCGCGCATCGCCTCGCCCGGAGACTCGGCGCCGAGAATCGATCCAATTCCCGCCACGCCTGCCGGACGCGCTCCGAGATCTGAATTGCTCATCAGGTCCCGCGCGCGCGCGGGCGTTATTCCGCCCAGCGCATAGACCGGTATGGCGCCGGCGCGGCACGCGGCGGCCAATCCATCGAGTCCCCACGCGGGTCTGTAGGCGCTTTTCGAGATCGGATCGAAAATCGGACCGAACACCACGAAGTCCGCTCCCTCGCGGGCGGCCGACGCGACATCGGGCGGCGAATGAGTCGATGCGCCAATCAGCAGGTCGGAGCCGGCCAGCCGGCGCGCCATCGCGACTCCGATCGAGTTGAATGGCAGATGCACACCGTCGGCGCGCGCGGCGAGCGCAATATCCACCCGATCGTTTACGATCATCGGCGCGCCGTATCGTGAGCAGATCTCGCGCAATTCGAGCGCGAGCCGGTAGAGGTCGCGCGCGGGCAAGCCTTTCTCGCGCACCTGCAACGCGACGGTTCCGGGCGCAGCCGCACAGAGCGCCGCCGCGCACGCCTCGGTCAACGTGCCAGCGCGCACCGCACGGCGATCGGTTATCAGGTAGAAGCGAAACCCGGCGCGCCGCACGGTCTCACTGAATCATCCCGGTGATCGGGCTCGACGCGGTCGCGTACAGCCTGCGTTCGATCCGCCCGGCCGAATAGGCAAGCCGCCCGGCCTCGACCGCGAGCTTCATTGCGCGCGCCATCGCGATTGGATCCTTCGCGCCCGCGATCGCCGTATTCATCAGGATTGCGTCGCATCCGAGCTCCATCGCATAGGCCGCGTCGGACGCTGTGCCCACACCCGCATCGACGATCACCGGAATTTTCGCCTGCTCGATAATGATCGCAAGGTTGTATGGATTTCGGATGCCGAGCCCCGAGCCGATCGGCGCCGCCAGCGGCATCACCGCCGCGCATCCGATTTCCGCCAGGCGCAGACAGGTAACCGGATCGTCGGTGACATAAGGCAGAACCTTGAAGCCTTCCTTGACCAGAATTTTCGCCGCTTCGATTGTCGCAGGCACATCGGGAAACAGCGTCTTCTGGTCGCCAATAACCTCGAGTTTCACCATTTCGCCGACTCCGACCTCGCGTGCGAGCCGGCAGGTGCGCACCGCTTCCTCAGCGGTATAGCATCCGGCGGTGTTGGGCAGAATCTGGTAGCGCTTGGGGTCAAGGTAGTCGAGCAGGTTTTCAGATTTCCGGTCGGTGATATTCACCCGGCGCACCGCGACAGTCACGATCTCGGCGCCGCTTTCCTCGACAGCGCGGCGGGTTTCGTCGAAGTCCTTGTACTTGCCCGTTCCGACGATCAGGCGAGATTTGAATTTTCTGCCGCCAAGTTCCAATGGAGTATCCACGGTCTTCACCTCGAGTGCCGCAGGCCGGATGTTCGCGATGCGTTCATCCGCCTCCGACGAAATTGATTATTTCGACCTCATCGCCCGCGTGCAGAATCGTCGCGGCGTAATCCGACTTGGGCACAACCTGGCGATTGATTTCGACCGCGATTCGTTGCGGGCGCATCTTGCGCTTCTCGAGCAGCGCGCTCAGATGCGCGTCGCCTTCGATACTGCTGGGCTCGCCATTCAGCGTGATTGTTATTATCGCGTCGGGCATCGAAGAAAGCCGCCCTCCGGGCGCCCGGGGAAGCGGCTTTCGGCCGAACTGCGATCGTTCGGTCATCGCGGGCTTCCCTACGCCGGTATTACCCGGATCAGGTTCAAGGGGTCCTCTCCTTGGAGAGCTCTCAGCGCGTGCAAGCGCGCCCCCAGCCTGGGATTGTTATAGCACCGCGCACCGCGGAGAAAAACCATGCCCGCAAGCCTGCCCGGCGTGCGCTTCGAGGAGTTGAATCCACAGCCTCCGTACAAGTTTCATTGACTGTCAGTTCGGCGGATGGTTATCTGATTGCGCTTTCATTGCGGACGTGAAATCTCCCGACGCTCCGGTCCGCACCGCGGCGCCAGGAGCATGGAATCAAGCGTGATGCGTCCGGGCCATTTTTGCGGCTCGGGCGTTTTTCATTGAATTGATGAGTCGATTGCGATGAACCTCGAGGAACAGCGCCCCACTATCGCCGAGATCGATCTCGGCGCGCTGCGTGCAAACTACCACGCGCTGCGCGCGGTGGCCGCGCACGGCGAATTGATGGTGGTGGTCAAGGCGGACGGCTATGGACACGGGGCGGTGACCGTTGCGCGCACCCTCGGCGCCGAAGGATGCGTGAATTTCGGGGTCGCGACAATCGACGAGGCGCGCGAGCTGCGCCGCGCCGGAGTCACCGCGCGAATTTTTCTCCAGGCCGGTTTTTTCGCCGCCCAGGCGCGCGAGATTGTCGCGCTCGAGCTGACGCCGTTTGTATTCGATCCGGCCCTGGTTGCTCCGCTTCAGGCCGCTGCTATTTCCGCCGGCGCGCGCGAGCGTTTTCCGATTCATGTGAAGGTCGACACGGGCGCGAGCCGGCTCGGCGTGTTGCCGTCCGACTTGGGCGCGCTTATTGATGCGATGCGGGCGGCGCCGTCGCTAAATCTCGAAGGCGTGTGCACCCTGCTCGCGAACGCCGGAGATCCTTCGAGTCCAATCACCGACCGGCAACTGCGCGTGTTCCGCGCCGCGCTCGAAACGCTGCGTGCCGCCGGCTTCGCGCCGATCGCCCATGTCGCGAATTCCGCCGCGCTGGTCCTGCGCGACGATTCCCATTTCAACCTGGTCCGCCCCGGCCTTGCGATCTACGGCCTGCCTCCGGTCGCGGCGGTCCGCGAACGCGTCGAGCTGCGCCCCGTCATGACCTTCAAAACGCGGCTGATGCAGACCAAACGCGTACCGGCCGGAAGCGGCGTCGGCTATGGACACACTTTCGTCACCCCGCGCGAAAGCATAATCGGCGTGCTACCCGTCGGATACGCCGACGGATACCGGCGCGGACTTCAGCACGGTGGCGAGGTGCTGGTGCGCGGCGCGCGCGCACCGGTGGTTGGCGCGGTCTCGATGGACCTGACGACGATCGATCTGACCGACGTGCCCGGCGCCGCGGTCGGGGACGAAGTGATATTGTGGGGCCAGAGCCGCGAAGCTCAAAGCGGCGAGGCGACAATCAGCGTCAACGATGTCGCGCGCCTGGCGCAGACGATCTCCTATGAAATGCTTTGCACCGTCGGCAAGCGCGTGCCGCGAGTCTGCCGCGGCTAGCAGTCTTAAGCGGCGGCATCGAAAGGGCTGAGGCGAAATGAACACCGACAAGATATTCATACGGCGCGCACTGCTCGGCGTATCCGACAAGGGCGGATTGCCCGACTTCGCACGCGCATTGGCGCGCCACGGCGTCGAGATGGTCTCGACGGGAGGCACCAGGGCCGCGCTCGAAGCGGCGGGCGTGCGAGTCAAGGCAGTCGAAGAGTTCACCGGATTTCCCGAGATGCTCGACGGGCGGGTCAAGACGCTGCATCCGAAAATTCACGGCGGAATTCTCGGCCGGCGCTCAGAGCAAAGCCATCTAAAGCAAATGAAGGATCACGGAATCGAACCGATCGATCTGGTGGTCGTAAACTTTTATCCGTTCGAGCAGACCGTCGCTAAGCCGGGCGTCACGCGCGACGACGCGATCGAGAATATCGATATCGGCGGTCCTACTCTGGTCCGCGCCGCGGCCAAGAATTATCCCGACGTCGCAATCGTCGTTGACCCCGCCGACTACGCCGCGATCGCGGACGAGATGGAAAAGAACGCGGGCGCGCTAAGCCTCGCAACGCGATGGCGCCTTGCGCGCAAGGCTTTCGCTCGCGTGGCCGCCTATGACTCGGCGATCACCAACTGGCTCGGCGCCAACTCGGGCGAAGGCGAGCCCTCCGCGCTCGGCGAGACCTTCAGCCTGACCCTGGAGCGCGAGCAGAAACTTCGCTACGGCGAGAATCCTCATCAGGAAGGCGCGCTGTACGGCAACTTCCTCAAAATCGCCGAGCAGCTCCACGGAAAGGAGTTATCGTTCAATAACGTCTTCGATATCAGCTCGGCGGCCAACCTGATGCTCGAATTACAGGACGAGACGCGGGCCGTCGTCGCGATTCTCAAGCACAACACACCGTGCGGAGTAGGCATTGGATCCTCGCTCAAGGCGGCATGGGACAAGGCTTTCGCGACCGATCCCGATTCGCCATTCGGCGGGATAATCATTTCGAATCGGCCGTGGGATATGGAGTTCGCTCGCGCCGTCGATGAACTCTTCACCGAGGTTCTTATCGGCCCCGACTTTCCGGCCGAAGTTCTCGCGTTTTTGAAGAAGAACAAAAATCGCCGTCTGATTCGCTTTCATCCCGACGCGGTCCCACGCGGCGAATTCGACCTCAAGAAAGTCGTCGGCGGTTTGCTGGTGCAGTCGCCGGATCTTTCAATCGAAGATCCGCGCAAAGGCAAAGTCGTCACGCGGCGCGCGCCCACGGACGCCGAGCTGCGCGCACTCGAATTCGGCATCAAGGTCTGCAAGCACATCAAGTCCAACGCGATTGCATTCGTCGCCGAAGATCGCACGCTCGCGGTCGGCGGCGGTGCAACTTCACGCATCGATCCGGTCTATGCCGCGCGCGAGAAAGCCGCGCGCCTCAAGGTATCGCTCGAAGGCTCGGTGCTGGTCTCTGAAGCGCTCTTCCCGATGGCCGACGGTCCTACACTGGCGGCGGAGGCGGGCGCAACGGCGATTGCGCAACCGGGCGGCTCGATCCGCGACAAAGACGTTATCGCCGCGGCCGACAAGTACGGCCTCGCGATGGTCTTCACGGGGGTGCGCCATTTCCGTCATTAGGCGGCGCGTGGGATGAAAGTTCTGGTCATCGGAAAAGGTGCGCGCGAGCACGCGCTGTGCTGGCGGCTGCATCAGAGCCAGTCGGTATGGGGGCTTTACTGCGCGCCGGGAAATCCGGGAATCAATCAGCTCGCCGAGCCAGTTGCGATCGCTCCCGGCAACGTTGCTGGACTGATTGAATTCGTCCGCGAAAGAAAAATCGACCTGACGATCGTCGGGCCCGAGGATCCGCTCGCTGCCGGAATCGTCGATGAGTTCCAGCGCGCGGGCCTTACGATCTTCGGGCCAACCCGCGCCGCCGCGCAGCTCGAGACCAGCAAGTCGTTCGCGAAGTCGGTGATGGCCGCGGCCGGCGTCCGCACCGCCGCCTATCGCGCCTTCGATGACGCCGGCGCCGCGCGCGAGTACGTTCGCGGTCTCGACCGCCCGGTCGTCGTCAAGGCCGACGGGCTCGCGCTGGGCAAAGGCGTCACGATTTGCCCGGACCGGGATTCCGCGTTGGCCGCGGTTGACGCGGCGATGACGAAAGCGAGATTCGGCGCGGCGGGAAACCGGATCATCGTCGAGGAGTTTCTCACCGGCGAGGAAGTTTCGTTCTTCGCGCTCTGCCACGGCGAACACGCGATCGCGTTCGGCGTGTTCCAGGATCACAAGGCGGCCTTCGACGGCGATCACGGTCCGAACACCGGCGGAATGGGCGCGTACTCACCGCTCCCGCAATTCGACGCGAGCTTCGAAGAACGCGTGATGCGCGAAGTCGTGCGCCCGGTCCTGCGCGAGATGGCCGCGCGCGCAATGCCATACACCGGCCTGCTCTTCGCGGGGCTGATGGTCGCTGCGGACGCGATAAACGTGATCGAATTCAATGCGCGCTTCGGCGATCCGGAAACCGAAGCGCTGATGATGCGCTTCGACGGCGACCTGGCCGAGACTCTGCACGCCGCCGCCGAGGGCCGTATTGGCGCCGCCGAGGTCCGGCTGTCGCCGCGCTCCGCCGTCACCGTGGTTCTCGCTTCGGGCGGTTATCCGGGCGACTATCGCAAGGGAATTGCGATCACCGGGCTTGAGAAGGTCGAAGGCGGCGCGCCGTCGGACCTCAAGGTCGCATGGGCGATGAAAAAGATTCGGGTCAAAGTCTTCCACGCCGGAACCGCCCTCAAGGACGGCCAGCTCGTCACCGACGGAGGCCGCGTGCTGGCGGTCACCGCGATGGCGCCGGAACTCGAGACCGCGGTCGCGGCAGCGTATCAAGCCGCCGACCTGATAGAATTCGAGGGCAAGCATCTGCGCCGCGACATCGCGCATCGCGGGCTTGCCCGGCGCCGCGCATCGGCCTGAAAGAAAATCCGAAGGAGCACTTTAAGTTCTTGTCTGCCAGAAAATCCGCCGGCGCATCCGGCAAGTCGTCCGCCAGCCGTGCTGACCGCGCCGCGCATCCGTATCTTCCCGGCCTCGAGGACGCCGTCGCGGCGCTGCGCGCCGCCGAGCTGGTCGTCTATCCGACCGAGACATTCTATGGACTCGGCGCCGACCCGTTTTCCGCGGTCGCGCTTGAGCGCCTGTTCGCCGCCAAGGGGCGCGAAGCCGGAAAGACTGTCGCGCTGATCGCCGCCGATACGGATTCGGCGCTGGCGCTCGCGCGTGAAGTCTCTCCCGTCGCGCGGAGACTTGCGGATATGTTCTGGCCGGGCGCGCTGACCCTCGTGCTGCCTGCCCGCGCGGGCCTGCCGGCGGAAATTGTCGGAAGCGGCGGCGGTATCGGAGTTCGCGTTTCATCGCATCCTGTGGCCCGTGCCCTGGCGGCGGGATTAGGGCACCCGCTCACGGCGACCAGCGCCAACCGGGCCGGGGAGCCTCCGGCGCGAACCCTGGATGAGGCGCGCGCCTCGCTCGGCGATAAAGTTAAAGTGTTTCTTGAAGGCGGCACGCTTGATGCCGCTTCCCCCAGCACTGTCGTCGCCGTCGAGAACGACTCCTGGCGGCTCATCCGCGCCGGCGCTATCAGCGAGATTCAGCTCGCCGCCGCGCTTTCCGGCGAGGTATTGGAATGACCGTGCAGCGAATCGAGATGACCGGCCAGCGTATCGAACCGTTTCGGGCGCTGCTCTACAACCGCGCCATCGCCGGCGAACCCGCGACCGTCGTCGCCCCTCCTTACGATTTGATCGGCGCGGCGCGGCAGAGTGAGCTGTACGACCGCAGCCAATACAATATCGTGCGGCTCGAATTCGGCCGCGACGCCGATCGCTATGGCGCCGCGGCCGCGACCATGCGCGAATGGCTTGGCGCCGGAGTTCTTCGGCGGCTGGAGCGTCCCGCGATCTTTCATTACACGCAACGCTTCACGATCGAAGGCCGCAACCTCGTCCGCTCGGGACTTATCGCTCGAATCCGGCTCGAACCGTTTGCCGCGGGCAGAATCCTCCCGCATGAAAGAACTTTTCCCGCCGCCAAGGAGGATCGGCTGAAACTCCTGACCGCTATTCGCACCAACACCAGCTCGATCTTCGGCCTCTACTCGGGGCAGCATCCCGAGCTCGATCGCTTGCGCGCGGCGGTTGCAGCGCGCGCGCCGCTCATCGAGCTGACCGACGATCTCTCGATTCGCAACGAGCTTCGAGTGATCGATGAACCCGCGGAAGTCGCGGCAATTCAGGCTGCCCTCGCCACGCCGCGCGTGCTGATCGCGGACGGGCACCATCGCTACGAAACCGCGCTCAATTACCAGCGCATCCGCCGCGCGGCCGGGATTCCGCCGGTTCCGCAGGGCTTCGACTACACGATGATGACGATGGTCGCGTGCGAGGACCCGGGCCTGGTGATTCTGCCGACGCACCGCGTCGTCCATCGCTTGCGGCCGCAGGCAATTTCCGCGTTCGCGGCCGAG
>Ga0307374_10003340_pt1 | contig 27499 bp, 27 predicted proteins | sample OX3MG_FD_202532 | JGI IMG/M metagenome (GOLD analysis project Ga0307374, IMG submission 202532) | Soil microbial communities from Risofladan, Vaasa, Finland - OX-3 | ecosystem: Environmental > Terrestrial > Soil > Coastal area > Acid sulfate soil | place: Finland: Risofladan, Vaasa | collected...
CCGACGCCAGCCCGACCGCGACGAGCACGTCAGAGGTGTCTCGCACGACGAAGCAGCCGTCCGCGAGGAGTGCGTTCGTCCCGGCCGACGCGGGGCTTCGCACCGAGCCGGGCACCGCGCCCACCGGAACGCCCCGCTCGGCGGCGGCCTGGACGGTGCGGAGCGAGCCGCCCCGGCTGTGGCACTCCACGACGACCACCACGTCGGCGACCGCGGCGATGATCCGGTTCCGAAGCGGAAAGCGCCACGCCAGATCCGCCACACCGATCGGCGACTCCGAGACCACCGCACCCGCCGCCGCGACTCGTCGCCACAACCCTGCGTGCTGGCGCGGATAGGGGGTGGCGACACTGCCGGCGACGACCCCGACGGGTGGTGCGGCGGCCGCAGGGCCGTCGGCTGCGCCGCCCGTGGCCCGGGGCACGACCGGCACGTCGTCGCACGCGGATCGCCACGCCGCGACCGCCCCTTCGTGCGCGGCCCCGTCGATGCCGAGCGCGAGGCCCGAGACCACGACGACCCCGGCTGCCGCCAGGTCGGCGCCGAGCTGCGCGGCGACCCCGAGCCCGTAGCGGGTCGCCGAACGGGTCCCGACGATCGCGACCCGAGGTGCCGTGTCGAGGACCAGCGGGGTGCCGGCGAAGAACAGCACGGCCGGGGCTTCGGGGTCCCCGGCAAGCGCCGCGGGGTACCCGGGGCGTCCGAGGAGGCAGACCCCCACGCCCTCGCGCACGTGCGCGGCCCAGAGGCCGTGCACGTCGGTCCGCCGCGCGTGGCCCGGCGCGCTCGCCGCCTGCCGAGATCCGGGGACGGGCACCCTGCCGTCGATCAGCGCCTCCCAGACCGCCCGCGGTGTCGCGTCGTCGAGGATCGCCCGAAGCGTCCTCGGGCCGATGCCGGGCACGGACGCGAGCGCGACCGCGTAGGCCTCGGCGGGCAACGCTCCGGTGTCTCGTCCGGGCGCGGCGGGAACAGGGGCTGCGGGATCGTCGGGTGACATCACGCCGGAACGGTCGTCGCGGCCAGGGGGCGCGCGCCTCGAAGCCGGTGGTAGGCATGGGCCGTGCACGTCGATCCGTTCGCCGGTGCCCTCGAGCTCGCCGCGCAGATCCGGTCGGGCGCGCTCGGTCCCGTCGACGCGCTCGAAGCGACGCTCGAGCGGATCGACCGGCTGAACCCCGAGCTGAACGCCGTCGTATGGCGCGACGACGACGCGGCACGCGCGGACGCCGAGCTGGTCGGGAGGCGCCTCGGCGCAGGAGAGGACGTCGGTCCGTTCGCCGGCGTGCCCACGCTGGTGAAGGACCTCACCATGGCGAGGGGCCAACCCGCCACGTTCGGCTCCTTCGGCGCCCCCGACTCCGTAGCCGACGACGACGAGCTGGTGGTCGCCGCGATGCGCCGCGCCGGGTTCGTGCTGTGCGGGCGCACGAACACGCCGGAGTTCGGCCCGCTGCCCGTGACGGAGAACAGCCGCTACGGCATCACGCGCAACCCGTGGGACACCGCGCGCACGCCCGGCGGCTCGAGCGGCGGCTCGGCGGCGGCCGTGGCAGCTGGCATCGTGCCGGTGGCGCACGGCAACGACGGCGGAGGCTCCATCCGCATCCCCGCCTCGTGCTGCGGGCTCGTCGGCCTGAAGCCGAGCCGCTGGCGCGTCCCGAGCACGACGCCCGGGTGGTTCGGGATGTCCGTCGAGGGCGCGCTCTGCCGGAGCGTCGCCGACGCGGCCGCGGTCCTCGACTGCGTGAGCCTGCCGGACCTGCTCACCTGGGAGCAGGCGCCCGCGCCGCTGCGGCCGTTCGGGGCGGAGGTCGGCGCCGATCCCGGGCGCCTCCGGGTCGCGCTCCAGACGGTGAGCGCGCTGGGCGTCGAGGTCGAGGCGTCGTGCCGGGCAGCGGTCGAGGACGCGGGGCGACTGCTCGAAGAGCTCGGCCACCACGTCGAGATCCTCGACACCGACGTCCTCGATCCCGGCGCGATCGGGCCGTTCCTCAACGTGATCAACTCCTCCTACGGCGACTACGAGAACATCGACTGGGACCGCGTCGAGCCGCACAACAAGGCCTGGCGGGACGCCGGCGCCGAGGTCGACGCGATCACGCTCGTCAACTCGCTGCACGCGCTTCGGCGCGCGACCCGGCCGATGGTGGCGCGCTGGGGGCGTGACTTCGACGTGCTCGTCACCCCGACCGTCGCCATCGAGCCACCCGTCGCCGGCGAGATGCTCGCCGAGGCCCACGCACAGCCGGGGTCGCCCCCGCTCGGCGCCTTCGTGATGGTGGCCTTCACCGCCACCTACAACCTGACGGGCCAGCCCGCCGTGAGCCTGCCGCTGTCCCAGGCACCGAGCGGCCTTCCCGTCGGCGTCCAGTTCGTCGGGGCGCCGTGGGACGAGGCCACCCTCATCAGGCTCGCCGCCCAACTCGAGGCGGCCGCGCCATGGACCGACCGCCATCCACCGCTTGCGCTCGCAGAAGGCGGGCAGTAGGCACCTCCGTCGGACGAAGCCCGCCTGCCGGCGTTCGACCCGCTCCCCGCTCAGCCGGGAACGTCGAGGACCTCGCGCCCCGCCCGCAGCGCCAGCGCCTCCGCCACGTGCCCCTCCTCGACGACCGCCCCGCCGGCGCCGGCGGAGAGATCCGCGATCGTCCGTGCGACGCGTCGCACCCGGTCGACGCCCCGTCCGCTCAGCCTCCCCTCGCGCACGGCGCGCTCGACCATGGCGGCCGCGCCGGGCGACAGCGGCACGCGCGCCGGCAGCACCGACGCGGCGAGCTCGGCGTTGCAGCGCACCTCCCTCGAGCGCGCCGCCCGGCGCGCCGCGTCGACGCGTGCAGCGACCGCGCTGCTCCGCTCGCCTGGCGAAGGCGACAGGATCTCCTCGGGCGACGTGCGTCGCAACGGGACGACGAGGTCGAAGCGATCGAGGAGCGGACCCGAGAGGCGCCGGAGGTACCGGGCACGCGCCGCCGGCGAGCAGCGGCACGAGCCGGGCGTCCCCCCGTCGCCGCACGGGCACGGGTTCATCGCCGCGACGAGGAGCACGCGCGCAGGGAACTCGACCGACCCCCTGGCCCGGCTCACGCGCACGATGCCCTCCTCGAGCGGCTGGCGCAACGCGTCGAGCACCGGCACGGGGAACTCCCCCATCTCGTCGAGGAAGAGGACGCCATGGGTCGCCAGGCTGATCTCGCCTGGGCGCATGGTCGCCGTCCCGCCGCCGACGAGCGACACGACCGATGCGCCGTGGTGCGGTGCCCGAAGCGGGGGGTCCCAGACGATCCCCGTCTCGGGTGCGGGCATCCCCGCCGCGGAGTGGACCCTCGTCACCTCGAGCGCCTCGGCCCGCGAGAGGGGTGGCAGCAACCCGACCAGGCGCCTGGCCAGCATGGTCTTCCCCGACCCCGGGGGGCCGACGAGGAGCAGGTGGTGGCCGCCGGCCGCCGCCACCTCGACGGCGCGGCGGGCCACACGTTGGCCCTTGACCTCCGCGAGGTCGCCGTACCGGGCCACCGCACGCGACCGCCACTCCCGCGCGTCCGCTCCGCCAGTCCCGTTCGTCACCCAGCCGTGGCCGCTCCCGCGGAGCCGGGCGCCGTGCACGGCGGGCGGCCACGGCTCGACGCCCCGGAGCACCTGGACGATGGCGCGGAGGTCGGGCACCCCGAAGGTCCGGCCCGGACACACAGCCGCGGCTTCGACTGCGTCGCACGCAGGCACGACGATCCTCCCGGCGCGTACCGCCTCGGCGAGGGCGATGGTACCGGGCACGTGGCGGAGCGATCCGTCGAGCCCGAGCTCTCCGACGAACGCCGTCTTCTCGAGGGTCGGAACCGGGAGCTGGCCGATCGCGGCGAGGACACCCAACGCGATCGGGAGGTCGAGGCCTGCGCCCGCCTTTGGGACACCGCTCGGCGCGAGGTTCACGGTGACGCGCCGCTGCGGCCACGGAAAATCGCTCGACAGGAGCGCCGCACGGACCCGGTCGCGCGACTCTCGCACCGCGGTGTCGGGGAGCCCGACGATCGTGAACCCCGGAAGCCCCGCCGTCTCGTGCACCTCGACGACCACGGGGCGCCCGGTCGTCCCGGTCAGCGTGGCCGAGTGGACCGTCGCGGTCACAGAAGAAACGGTCGGCGCGAGCGCCGCCACGGGGTCCTTTGGCTCCCCTCCCTCCGGCGGGGACGGCGGGCGGAGGCGCCGCGTTCGTGCACGGCGAGCGCGATGATCCTGTGCGGGCGGCGGCGGGAGCCCGCGCCGAAACGCATCCGCTCGCCACGCCCGAGGGCTCGCTGAGACCCACAGAGAAAGAAAGGACGGCAGGTGAGCGACCGACGATCAGCCGTACCCGCGCCCGCGCCCGTGCCCGTGCCCGTGCCCGTGCCCGTGTCCGTGCGGCGGCACATGCAGAGCGCCATCAGCCTGAAGGGGATGCGCAACGACATCAAGAGGGCGGACGGCGTCAACGCGAAGTTCGCCGTCTTCCTCACGAACATCGTGGGCTCGATGTGGTGCGCCTACGTCTTCGCGGGCCTAGCGTTCGTCGGACTTCCGGCGGCGCTCAGGCCGGGTGGAGAGGGGATCATCGCCTGGATCGCCCAGACCTTTCTCCAGCTCGTCCTCTTGTCCGTGATCATGGTCGGACAGAACGTCCAGAGCGAGGCGAGCGACGCGCGAGCCCAGCGGACCTACGACGACACGGTCGCCATTCTCGACCGTCTCGACGTCCACACCGCCGGCGGCATCAGAGATCTCGCCGACCGTCTCGACGAGATCGCAGCGGCTCTGCGCTCCACTGCCGGCCCGGACTCCGCACAGGCGTAGTCCCCTCGCCGCAAGGGTCCCGTGCAGGGCCGCTGCCTGCAGCGTCCCGGCGAGTGCTAGAGACGGGTATCGGTCCTCGACCGGGGACGAACGGCGACGGAGGGAAGGGGACGGCGATGAGGGGCCGCCGGCTGGCCATCGCGATCGCGCTGGGCATCGGTGTCGGGATGTCGAGCGTCGCCGCCGCCGGCGCGTTCGGAGCGCCGCACCCGGGGAGGGCCCCGACGACGGCTCCCGTCCCCTCCTCGGCACGCGCCGGGACCGGTCCCACCGAGACGGCGAGCACCCCTGTGTTCGCCGCCGGGACCTACTCGGGACGAGAGCCCAGGAAGATCGACATCAGCGTGGACGCGGGCAACATCGTCACCAATCTCCGCTGGAAGCGCTGGACGGCGTCAAGCGCCGTCGGGAGAGGGACCTCCGACGCCGACGGCTGTGTCCCGGATTGCGCGACCGCCCCCGCCGTGGCCGAGCGGACGAGCGTCACCTTGTCGAGGCCTCGGAACGGGCATTTCACCGCCATGACCGAGGTGCGCGGTGGCAGGACGCAGCGTTTCTCGTACCCCGCGGTCTGGCCGCTCGGCGCCACCTCCTCCCCCTCGGCCGCTTCGACGCCCCGGTCCGGCGTGCCCGCGGTGGAAGACTCCTGCACGGGTCCCGCAGGCACCCCGGCGCTCGCGACCAGGCCGGCGTCCATCGTGATCGCCTGCGCCGACGACGGCATGGGGGCTGACGACCTTTCGTGGACGGCCTGGGGAGCCTCCGAGGCCCGCGGGAAGGGGGTCATCTGGGTGCACGTCTGCACACCGGATTGCGCGTCCAGCACGACCTACCGACGGTATCCGGCGACCATCACCCTCGGAGACGTCGTCGGGACGCCGACAGGCCCGGTCTTCTCCGTGATGTCGGCCGCCTATCCCGCCACAGGGCCCCGGTACCCGACAGGCTCCCTGATCTCCCGGTTCACCTTGGCCTACCCGCGGGCATGAGCGGGGGCTGAAGCCCGGGCGCGTCAACGGCTACCCCTTGCTCGGACCGGGATTACGCGCGGATCCGTCCGAGCTGGTGCCGGAGGGACGCGTCGAGCCGCGGCCTCCGAAACTCGAAGCCCGCCGTCTGCAGCCGCCGCGGTTCGACGCGCTGGCTCGCGCACGCGACCTCGCGCACACCCTCTGGACCGACGACGGCTGAGAGCACCGCCGTTGGAACGGGGACCACCGCCGGGCGGTGGAGGACGTGGGCGAGCGTGGCCGAGAAGTCCCCGTTCCGCACCGGTGTCGGCGCGACCGCGTTGAGCGGGCCGGAGAGGCGCTCGTCGACGAGAGCCCTCCCGTAGACGTCCGTCAGGTCGTCGAGGTCGATCCAGGAGAGCCACTGACGACCTCCGCCCACGCGCCCTCCGAGGCCGGCAGAGAAGACGGGGCGCAGGAGCTTGAGCATTCCTCCGCGGGCCGAGAGCACGATCCCCGTCCTCACGGTCACGACACGCAGACCGGCCGCGACGGCGCGTCCGGAGGCTGCTTCCCACCTCGCGACGACGTCGGCGAGGAAGCCGCTGCCACCCCCACTCGCCTCGTCGAGGAGCTCGTCCCCACGATCTGTGCCGTAGTAGCCGATCGCCGACGCGACGAGAAGGACCCGCGGACCCCCCGCCTGGACCACGGCGCCCGCGAGCCGGCGCGTCGGCTCGATCCTGCTGGATTCGATGTCCCGCTTGTGCTTTTCGCTGAAGCGGCCGGCGATCGACGCTCCCGCGAGGTGCACGACCGCGTCGACGCCCTCGAAGATGGCCGGATCGGGGTTGTCGGGCCGCCATTCCCGTTCGCTGCCGGTGCGCGGCTGGCGACGGACGAGACGGACCACCCGGTGGCCGGCGGTCGAGAGGAACGCGCAGAGCGCGGTGCCGACCAATCCGGACGACCCGGTGACCGCGATGGTCCGGACCGTGGGGTCGAGGCGGCGGAGCCCGGCGACCGCGTCGAGGTCGCCGCGCAACTGGACGTGGCGGTAGACGAACATCCTCCGAAGGAGCGAGGCCGGTATCGGCGTCACGACGGCGTCGGTGATGCGCGTCCGGGCGGCGCCGTCGGGCGTGAACGAGTGGACGTGGTGCCACGGCACCGGGAGCGAGACGAGGTCGTCGACGAAACGGTACGGCGGGTCGCAGCCGCCGTGGTGGGCGACCCAGCGGATCCCGCCGGGCAGACCGATCACGGCCCTGCCGTCTGCGAGTGACCCAGCTTCTGCGATCAGGTGCACCGGCTGCCACGGCGGCATGAGGCGCTCGAAGGCGCCGGGGCGTTCGTGCCACGCGAAGACCGTGTCGATCGGGTGGTCGACCACGCTCGTGTACTCGATGCTCACGGTTCATCTCCTCGGACGACGGCGGGCCGCAGCCCGACCGGAGGTCCCGCGACGTGTGCAGTGCCACGGTACGTGGACCTCGGCCGGGCCCGAGCGGGCGCCAGCTCGGGCACGTGACGCCGGACGTAGGTGCCGAGCGGATCGAACCGGCGTGCCTGTCGACTGGCCGAGCACGCGGTGCAGGTGCGCTCCCGTCCCTGCGCATAGCGTCCCCGGGATGATCGGACGAAGGGGTGGCGATGGGCCGGGGTGACGGCCGGGGTGACGACCGGTCCCGACCGGTGCGCCGCGTGGTCGTGGTCGGCGCCGGGGTCGTCGGCCTGTCGGTCGCGTGGCATCTCTCCCGGCAAGGCGTCGACGTCGTCGTGCTCGAGCGTGACGACGTCGCCGCCGGATCGTCGTGGGGGAACGCGGGCTGGCTCTCCCCAGGCCTCGTCGCACCGCTGCCGGACCCCGCGGTGCGGCGCTACGCCCTGCGGGCGCTGGTCGACCCGTCGTGCGCGATCTCCGTCCCGTTGACCTTCGATGTGCGCCGGTGGGACTTCCTCGCGGACTTCGCCCGCAGGTGCACGGCGGCGGCGTGGCACCGGGCGCTGCCGGGACTCGTCGCTCTCGGACTCGAGGCGCTCGACGCCCATGACGAGCTCGGCGACGCGGGGATCGCTGCGCGCACGGTCGCGGCACCCATCGTGACGGCGTTCGCGCGCGGCTCGGACGCGGGCAGGCTCCGTCACGAGCTGGAGCTGCTCGCCACCGCAGGGCAACCCCTCACGTGGCGGGAACTGGACGGCGACGAGGCGCGTACGCTCGCACCGCAGCTCTCCGCGCGGATCGGCGCGGCGATCCGGGTCGACGGGCAGCGCTACGTCGATCCCGGCGCGTACGTATGCGCCCTCGCAGACGCCGTGCGTGCGGGCGGCGCAGAGATCCGCACCGGCACGGACGTCGCCGCCGTGCACCCGGATGGCGACGGCGTACGCGTCACGACCTCGGCAGGCGAGCCGCTCTCCGCCGACGCCGCGGTCGTCGCGACCGGTGCCTGGCTCGACCGGCTCCTGCCGCCCGGCGCGACGGCGGTACCGGTGCACGCGGGGCGGGGGTACTCGTTTACGGTCGACACCGATCCTGCGCCCGCCTGCCCCGTCTACCTTCCGCACGCGCGGGTGGCGTGCACCCCGTACGCCGGAGCGATGCGGGTCGGCGGCGGGATGGAGCTCTCCGCGGCGGACGCCCCGGGCAATCCCCGGCGCATCCGCGCGGTCGAGGCCGACGCCCGTCCCTACCTCCGGGGGGTGGACTGGGCGTCGCGCCGTGACGACTGGGTGGGCGCCCGGCCCGTCACCGCCGACGGGCTGCCCGTCGTGGGGCGGACGGGGGCACCGGGGATCTTCGTCGCCGGCGGGCACGGGATGTGGGGGATGACCCTCGGGCCGGTCACGGGGCGGCTGCTCGCCGCCGCGGTGGCGGGCGGCGCGGTGCCCGCCGCCCTCGCCCCCCTCGATCCGTTGCGGCGTCTGCGCCCCGTCCGCCGGGGACGCCGGGCCCGGCCGGGCGCCGGTCTCCCCTGACGCTCCTCTACGCGGGCGGTCGGACGAACCCGTAGATGGACTGTCCGAAGTAGCCGCTCGCGCCGCCCACGCCGTACGGCCCCAACCGCCGGACCGCATCGGACTCGTTGCCGCCCACCGTCACGATCTCGCCGTTCGCGAGCACCTGGGTGACGATGTTCACATGCTCGATGTTCGGGTAGTTGAGGGCACCCGCGTCCGGCCAGACATTGGGTGTCCCCGCACGGACCCAGAGCGCCGCGTCGCCGGGCACAGGCGTCGCGGACGGTGGCAGGACCACCCCACCGTGCGCGAGCGACCAGGTGCCGACGGCGGCGGCGGGGCCGGTCTCCGGGATCGGCACGCCGGCCTGCCTCCACACCCAAGAAGTGAAGAAGGCGCACCATGTGGAGCCGGAGGGCCCGTAGGCGTAGGGGTCGGTCTTCCCGACTTGGCCGTTGGCGACGGCGACGATCGCTGCCTCGGGTGTTGCCGGCGCGAGGTCGACGACTGCGCCGTCGAACTGCGCCGCCCCCATCGTGTACACCTGGCCGCGCGCCGCCACCTCCCAGTAGCCGCCGTCCGATCCGTCGGTGGCCATCCCGACGATCGGCGCGCCGATCGGCTTGCCGCCCATCGAGCCGTGGAACCCGGCGGTCCCGAAGGTGAAGATGCCCCCGTCGGAGGCCACCTCCCAGTAGCCCTTGCCTGTCGTCGTCGGGGCAATGCCGACGACGGGGCGCGCGAGGCGCGTCCCGCCCATCGAGCCGTGGAACCCGGCGGTGCCGAAGGCGAAGACGCCCCCGTCGGAAGCCACCTCCCAGTAGCCGTGGCCTTTCGGGGCGGCGGCGATCCCGACGACGGGCGCGTTCAGGTGCGTACCGCCCATCGAGCCGTGGAACCCGGCGGTCCCGAAGGTGAAGATGCCCCCGTCGGAAGCCACCTCCCAGTAGCCGTGGCCTGTCGTCGTCGGGGCAATGCCGACGACGGGCGCGTTCAGGTGCCTGCCACCCATGGAGCCGTAGAAGGCCGCGGTGCCGAAGGTGAAGATGCCCCCGTCGGATGCCACCTCCCAGTAGCCGTGGCCTGTCGGGGCGGCGGCGATCCCGACGATCGGCGCACTGAGGTGCCTGCCGCCCATCGAGCCGTAGTAGGTCGCGTTGCCGAACGCAATGACCCCGCCGGCCGCTGTCACCTCCCAGTACCCGCCACCTGTCGGAGTCGACGCGACGCCGGCGACCGGCGCCGCCAGCTTCACGGTGACGTCACCCGTCGCCGCCGAGGCGACCGAGGTCCACCCCGCGCCTGCGATTCCTGCAATTGCACCAACTGCGCCAATCGAGATACACCTTTTCCACATGGTTGAGACGGTCGCCCTTCCTTTGCCTTGGGGAACAAGGCGGGAGGTTTAGCCGCCGACTCGGAGGGGTATCAATGACCTCCCGGCGCCGCAATTGGCGTTGCGTACCCGACGAACCCGTGTTAACCGCCTGGTCGGGACCGCCCGCAATTGGGGATGCCGAATTTCTCGAATTTCTTTGGAATACGCCCGGACAACGTTGCGACGGGATGACAAAGGGCTGGCATTCCCGATGGCCGCTGGTTGCCGGCCGCGAACCGGGTGGCAGGTCACGGCGGCCGGCCGTCGTCGGCCCTCGGGTGGCCTGAGTGGCCAGCCGCTCACGCTGCAGGGCTGCTCGGCGCCCGCCGCTGCACCCGCTCTGCGGCGGGGTGCTTGCCCGGACGCGGGCCGCCGGGCGTCGCGAGCGGCGCGGGCCCGGCCGTGCCGCCCGCGAAGCGCAACCACCCCACCCGCTGCTCGGTGTGTTCGGCCATCCAGGCGTCGCGTGCCGCCCGGGCGGCGAGTCGGTCATGGAGGCGCTTTGCACCCTCTTGTGCCCGGGCGACCGCCGCGGCAAGTTCCTCGTCGCTGGTGAGGACTCGGGCGTTCGTGGGCGGAAGGGCCTGGGGGTGGGCGCCGGAGCGTTCGCGCTGTCCTTCCATGGTCAGTCACACCTGCCCTGAGAGTCCGCCCCCGACGATCGTAACGAGCGCGGTGCCCCGTTTTTGCTCGAGCTATGCCTGTTTCCTTGGCAGCCCGGTACCTCGCGGCTGCTCAGCGGGTCACCGCTTGCGGGGCGGCGCCCCCGGTGCGGCGCCGTTCTTGCGCGCCGGACCGGCGGCGTCTTCGGTTGCCGCGGGCTTGAGGGCGTCGACGAGCACTTGCGCGGCGCCTACGAGGCCGGCGGCCTCGTAGGGGACGACGACCTTGGTGTTCGGGGCGGACGCCACCTCCTGGAGGGCGCGCAGCTGCATGACGGCGAGCGTGTTCGGCTGGATGACGACCTCGTCGATCGCCGCGAGTGCCGCAGCGTCGCCCTGCCCACGCAGCGTGCGCGCCTTCTTCTCGCCCTCGGCCTGGAGCTCGAGGACGTGCATCTGCGCCTCCGCCGCGAGGATCGCCGCTTGCTTGGCGCCCTCCGCCTCGAGGATGGCAGCCTGCTTCTGTCCGCCCGCGCTGTTGATCGCCGCCTGCTGCTCCCCTTCCGACTTCAAGATCGCGGCGCGCTTGTGCTGCTCTGCCTCTTTCTGCTCCGACATCGCCTGGAGCACGTTCTGCGGCGGCGTGATGTCGAGAATTTCGATGCGGTTCAGCCGCACACCCCACTTCATCGCGGCGTCCGCCATGTGGTCCTGCATGCGCGTGTTGATCGTGTCACGCTCGGACAAGGACTGGTCGAGCGTGAGCTCGCCGAACACCGCGCGCAGCGCCGTGCGCGACAGCTGGTCCACGGCCAGCTGGTAGTCGGCGATCTCGAAGAGCGCCGCCTTCACGTCGATCACCTGGCAGAAGATCGTCGCCGAGACCCGCAACGCCACGTTGTCTCTCGTGATGACCGACTGCTGGTCGCCGGTCATGGGGAATTCGCGCATGTCGATCTTGACCATGCGGTCGAGGAACGGCATCAGCGGGTGGAGACCGGGTTGGCGGATCCCACGGAACTCGCCGAGTCGCTTCACCACCCCGACGCTTCCCTGCTGGACGATCTGCATCCCGCGGTACAAGATCGTGCCGACCACGCCTACGGCAGCCGCCGCGCCCAGTGCCACCCCGACGATCAGCCCTGCATCCATCGGGTCACCCCCGTTCCTGCCGCGCTGTGCGGTGCCGGTGCGCCGCGCGGTTCACGCGCGCCGGCCTCGATCACTCGTCCACCGGGTAGACGACGAGAAGTCCGCGTTCGATGTCGGCGACCACGACCCTCGTCCCGGCCTCGATCCGCTGCGACGGGTCGAGGGGGATGGCCAGCCACTCCTCGCCACGGGCCCGGATCCGGCCCGGCGCGTGACTGCCCTCGATGGCCCGGGTGACCACTGCGGTCTCCCCGACCATCCCCTGCACGCCGCTCAACATCTCCGGCCTCCTTCGCGGTCCCGTGCGACGCCGCTCCGTCCACGCGTCGCCGGACCGCAGCCGTTCCACCCCGACTATATGGCCGTGGCGATGCCGCGGACGGGCGACGCCGCTCCTTGCGGCGTCACCTCGGGCCGTAGTGCGCCGGGCGCTTCTCCAGAAAGGCCGCGATCGCCTCTTTGACGTCCGCACCCGTGAGGTTCTGTGCCTGGCATTGCGCCTCGTGCTCCAATGCATCGTCGAGCGACGACGACCAGGCCGAGTCGAGCAGGGACTTGGTCGTCGACAGCGCGAGCGAGGGACCCTCGGCGAGACGCAGCGCCCACTCGCCGACTACGGTGTCGAGCTCTTCGTGCGGCACCACGCGGTTCACAAGTCCCACCGAGCGCGCCGTGTCGGCGTCGACGACGTCTGCGAAGTACGCGAGCTCCTTCGCCTTCGCCGCGCCGACGAGGCGGGGGAGCAGCCAGGACGTGCCGCAGTCGGGTGACAAGGCCCGTCGAGCGAAGATCGTCGAAAAGCGCGCGCGGTCGGCGGCCAACACGAGGTCGCACCCGATGGCGAGGCCGAGCCCCGCACCGACGGCGACGCCGTCGACCCTGGCGATTGAGGGCTTCCCGAGTCCATGCAGCGAGCGCGCGAGCTCGCCGACCCTGCGCACCCCTTCGAGCGCCGCCGCGGGGTCCTCGAGCGAGGGGCGGCCGGGACCGGAGAGGTCGGCCCCCGAGCAGAAGTCGTCACCTGCCCCGGTGAGCACGAGCACGCGGTCCTCGGGATGGTGCGCCACGTCGTCAAAGGTGACGCGGAGCTCTTCGATCATGGCAGTCGTCAGCGCGTTCTTGCGCTCCGGTCGGTTGAGCGTGACGGTCACGACCCCGCCGGTGCGCGCCACGTGCACTGTCTCCACGGCTCCTCCTGTCCCGTCGGCAACTGGGTACCGGACTGTTCCCGGAACGTAGCCGAGCCGGTCCGACGCGTTACCAGGCGTCGGGCACGATCTCCACATGGTCGCCGAGGACGGACGCGACGTCGAAGCGCACGTGCGCCGCGTGCACGCGATGGGAGGAGAGCCACTCCGCGGCCAGTCGCCGCAGGCGCGCCCGCTTGGCCGACGTCACCGCCTCCGCCGGGATCCCGAAGGCCAGCGTGGTGCGGGCCTTCACCTCGCAGACGACGACCGTCGTGCCCCTGCGCACCACGAGATCGATCTCCCCCGCCGGCGCCCGCCAGTTCCGGTCGAGCACCTCGTAGCCCGCTGCGCGGTACCACTCGGCGGCGAGCGCCTCGCCCCGTGCGCCGAGGAGGCGCCGTGCCTCGCTCATTGCCCGCACGGCCGGCTCACGGGCGGAACCGTCGCCGTTCGTCGCCTCGGCGCGCCGAGCCGACGGGCGGTGGCTCAGAGCTCCTTTTCGGGGAGCCGCTCGATGTTCACGTCGCGCCAGGTGACGACCCGGACCGAGGGCACGAAGCGCGCGGGGCGGTACATGTCCCACACCCAGGCGTCGGTCAGCTCGAGCTCGACGCAGGCTGGTTTGGTGTCGGAGCGGATCGTCACGGCGACGTTGTTGGCAAGGTAAAAACGGCGCTCGGTCTCGACCACGTAGGCGAACATGGGCAGCACAGCCCGGTACTCCTGGACGAGTGCGAGCTCGATCTCGGCTTCGTAGCGCTCGAGATCCTCTTCGCTCACCGCGGCACCCTCATCGCCGCGACGGAACCGCAGGACCGCACAGCCACCTCACGGCCGGACGGCCCGCTTCTCCTTCACCTTTGCTGCCTTCCCCGACCGTTGCCGCAGGTAGTAGAGCTTCGCCCGGCGAACGTCGCCGAAGGTGACCACCTCGATGCGGGCGATGGTCGGCGAGTGGACCGGAAACGTCCGCTCCACCCCGACACCGAAACTGACCTTGCGCACCGTGAAGGTCTCGCGCACGCCGACGCCCTGTCGGCGGATGACCACACCCTGGAACACCTGCACGCGCTCCCGGTTGCCCTCGACGACCCTCACGTGCACCTTCACGGTGTCTCCGGGCCGGAACTCGGGGACGTCGTCACGCAGGCTGTCGCGGTCGATGATCTCAGTCGGGTGCATGAGGGGCGTCCTTCGGGTCCGCTGGGCCGTTGCCGAGCCCTGCATCGTAGCCGTGATCCGCGAGGAGCTGCACCTCGCCTGCCTGGACCAACAGGGCGACGTCGTCCGCCGTGAGACCGCCACGGGCAGCAACCAGGTCGGGACGTCGTTCCAGCGTACGCCGCAGCGACTGCGCCCGGCGCCACCGCGCCACGCTGCCGTGATCGCCGGATCGGAGCACCTCGGGCACCTCCCACCCCCGGAAGTTCGCGGGCCGCGTGTACTGAGGATACTCGAGGAGGTCCCCCGTGAAGCTCTCCTCGTCCGGCGACGCCTCGTTCCCGAGCACACCCGGGAGCAGCCTCACCACCGCTTCGACGACCACGAGCGCCGGGAGCTCCCCGCCGGCGAGGACGACGTCGCCGACCGACAGCTCCCCGTCGACGAGATGGTCGGTGACCCGCTGGTCGACGCCCTCGTAGCGCCCGCACAGGAGCGAGAACCCCTCGGTCGCCGCCAGCTCTCGTGCCCTCTCCTGGTCGAAGCGCCTTCCTCCCGGCGAGAGCAGGAACAGCGGTCGGGGCAACCCCTCCGCAGCATCGACCGCTTCCACCGCCGAGAAGAGCGGATCGGGCATGAGCACCATGCCGGCACCACCGCCGAAGGGGGCGTCGTCGACCGAGCGCCGAGGGTCCGACGCCCCCGCACGCAGGTCCCGAACCCGCAGGTCGAGAAGGTCCCGCTCACGCGCACGTCCGAGGACGCTCGCGCGGCAGTAGCCCTCGACGAGATCGGGGAAGATCGTGAACACGTCGATGCGCACGCCAGCGTTCCCTGCGTCAGTCGACGAGCCCGTCGGGGATGTCAACGGTCACCTTCACCCGCGGCGCGAGGTCGGTCACGAACCGCAGCGGCACGAGAGCGCCGCCCTCGAGGACGAGCAGGTCGCTCGCCGGATTGGGCTCGAGCGCGACGACCCTCCCGAGGTCCCGCCCATCCACGGTGACGACGGTCGCCCCGACGAGCTCGTGGACCCAGAGCGCGCCGTCGACGTGCACCGGCTCGGCGCGCAACTCCGTACCGCGCAACGCCTCGGCGTCGTCCCGGGAGTGCACGCCTTCGAACCGCACGAGGTGGCGTCCCTGGTGCGCACGGACGGCGGCGACGCGCAGGCTCCCTGCGTCGCTGTCGAGCGTCGTCCCCACTTCGAGGCGCTGAGTGAGGTCGGTCCAGAGTTCCACCACGACCTCGCCGTTCAGGCCGTGCGGCCTCCCGATGCGCCCGACGGCCAGGAACGCCGGTTCGGAGCCCGCGTCAGGCCGGGGATCAGTCGTCGGCGATGTCAACGACGGTCTGGACACCGTCGCGTGCGCCGGCCACGCCGACGAGCGTGCGGATCGCCTGCGCGGTCCTGCCGCGCCGGCCGATGACACGTCCCATGTCCCCGGGAGCGACGTGGAGCCGCAGGACCGTCGACCCCCGCCGGTCCTCGGTCCGGATCACGACCGAGTCGGGGTCGTCGGCCATCGAGCGGACGAGGTAGTCGAGCACCGCGACCGGCATCTCGCCCCGGGCAGAACCCGAGGTCGGTGCCTGGGCGACGGGACCGGAGATCGTGTTCACGTCCCCTTCTTCGTACGGCGAGGCGTCGAGCGAGTTCACGTCTCCGGGTTCGTACTCGTCGTCGTCGTCCCCGTCGTCCCCGTCGTCGTCGTCCCCGTCGTCGTCCCCGTCCTCGTCGTCGTCCTCGTCGTCGTCCTCGTCGTCGTCGTCGTCCCCGTCGTCGTCCTCGTCGTCCTCGTCGTCCTCGTCGTCCTCGTCGTCCTCGTCGTCGTCGAACTCGTCATCGAGTTCCTCGTCGTCGAGTTCCTCGTCGTCGTCGACGAGGTCGTCCCGGGGCTCGTCCGTGCTGGTCATGCTGGCACCGGGTTCGACCCGGGCTCGTCGTTCGACCCGGGCTCGTCGTTCGACCCAGGCTCGTCGTCCGACCCGGGCTCGTCGTCCGACACTGGCCCGTCGCCCGGCGCCGCATCGGCGGCGCCTGCCTCGGTGTCGCCAGAGGCCGAATTCGCCGTTGCCACCTCCCCCGTCCCGCCGGCCAGACGGTCGAGGGTCCCGGAGCTGCGCAACAGGCGCTCCACCCGGTCCGTCGGCTTGGCACCCTGCCGGAGCCAGCGCAACGCCTTCTCGTGGTCGATGGTGATGATGGTCTCGTCCTCGGTGCTCGATCGGCCACGCGGCGCGTACGTGCCCACGACCTCGAGGAACCGACCGTCACGGGGCGAGCGGCTGTCCGCTGCGACGACCCGGTAGGTCGGCTGCTTCTTCTTTCCCATCCGCACGAGGCGGAGCTTCACTGCCACGAGTCTGCTTCCTCCGTCATCGGGGCCTGCCTGGCCCACTGGGCGCCGTTCGGCCGACATTCTCGCAGGTCTGGAGGGACCCGCGTCCACACCGCCCCGCACGGACGGACCCCGCTCGGCCGGACCGCCTGGCACGACGGGGGCGTCGCACGGCTCAGCGGCCCTTGGGTGGGGTGACCCGACCGCCCTTTTTCTTCTTGCTCTTTGCGCCACGCGGGCGCGGGGCTCCGTTCCCGGTCCGGCCGCCGGCGGCGACCGCGTCGAGGGAGGGAAGGCCGCCACCACTCATGAGCGCCGCGAGGCCCTCGCCCCCGTCGCCGGCTTCCTCCCCGAGCGCCCGGAGCGCGGCGAGCTGTTTGCGGCCGCCGAGCAGTCCGCCGAGTCCGCCGAGTCCGCCGAGTCCGCCCTTGGCGCCCGGGACGCCGCCGAGGCCGGGCATCCCCGGCATGCCGCCGCCGCTCGCCATGCCCTTCACCATCTTTTGCATCTCGCGGTGCTGCTTGAGCAGCTGGTTCACGTCCGCGGCCGCCGTGCCGCTGCCCCGGGCGATCCGCACACGCCGAGAGCCGTCGATGATCGAGGGGTTGGCGCGCTCGGCCGGCGTCATCGACCGCATGACGGCCTCGACCCGGGCCAGCTCGCGGTCGTCGATCTGGTCTGCCGCCTGGCGCAGGTCCTTCGAGACGCCGGGGAGCAGCTTCATCACGCCGCCCAGCGAACCGAGCTTCTTCACCTGCTGGAGCTGCTCCAAGAAGTCGTCGAGGGTGAACCGGCCCTCCATGAGCCGGCCGGCCGACCTTGCCACCGACTCCTTGTCCATCGTGCGCTCGGCCTGTTCGATCAGGCTCAGGACGTCACCCATCCCGAGGATCCGGTCGGCCATGCGGTCGGGGTGGAAGAGGTCGATGTCGCCGAGCTTCTCGCCGGTCGACGCGAAGACGATCGGGCGACCGACCACGCCCTTCACGCTGAGCGCGGCGCCGCCTCGAGCGTCGCCGTCGAGCTTGGTGAGGATGACGCCGTCGAGCTCCAGCGTGTCGTGGAAGGCGCTGGCGGTGGCGACGGCGTCCTGCCCGGTCATCGAGTCGATGACGAGCAGGGTGTAGTGCGGCTGGATCGCGCCCGAGACCCGGCGCACCTCATCCATCAGCGCCTCGTCGATGGTGAGGCGACCCGCGGTGTCGACGATGCAGATGTCCCGTCCGAGTCGCCGCGCTTCTTCCAACCCGGCGCGGGCGACGGAGACAGGGTCGGTCGGCTCGCTGAACACGGTGACCCCGACCTGACGGCCGAGCACACGGAGCTGCTCGACCGCGGCAGGCCGCTGCAGGTCCGCACCCACGAGGAGGGGGTTCCGCCCCTGCTGCTTCCACCAGCGGGCCAGCTTCGCCGCCGTCGTCGTCTTTCCGGATCCCTGAAGGCCGGCGAGGAGCACGACCGTCGGCGGGCGCGACGCGTACGTGAGCTTGAGCGTCTCGCCGCCGAGGACGTCGACGAGCTCCTCGTGGACGGCCTTCACCACCTGCTGCCCGGGCGTCAGGCTCTTCGAGAGGACCTCGCCCGCACAACGCTGACGGATGCCCTGGACGAACGAGCGCGCGACGCCCACCTCGACGTCGGCGTCGAGGAGGGCGACGCGGATCTCGCGCAGCGCCTCGTCGAGGTCCGCGTCGGAGAGCCGCCCACGGCTGCGGAGGCGCCCCGCGATCCGCTCGAGGCGATCGGAGAGGACGTCGAACATGAGGGGTCCAGGCTACCGGAAGGCCGGCCGAGCGCTCCCGCGCGATCGGCGGTCGCCGACTAGCCGAGGAGCGCCCCGACGAAGTCCGCGGGATCGAACGGCACCAGATCGTCAGGCCCCTCCCCGAGGCCGACGAGCTTGACCGGGAGCCCGAGCTCCCGCTGGATCGCCACGACGATCCCGCCCTTGGCGGTCCCGTCCAGCTTGGTGAGCACCACCCCCGTGACCGCCACGGCCTCGGTGAACTGTCGGGCCTGCACGAGCCCGTTCTGCCCGGTCGTGGCGTCGATCACGAGGAGGACCTCGGTGACGCGCCCAGGGGGGCGCTCGGCGACCCGCCGGATCTTCTTCAGCTCCTCGACGAGGTTGGCCTTCGTGTGCAGCCGGCCGGCGGTGTCTGCGAGCACGAGGGAGTTGCCCCGTGCCGCCGCCCGCTGCACCGCGTCGAAGACGACCGCGCTCGGGTCGCCGCCCTCCGCACCGCGGACGATCTCCGCCCCTGCCCGCTCCGCCCACATCCCGAGCTGCTCACCGGCGGCCGCCCGGAACGTGTCGCCCGCGGCCAACAGGACCGATCGTCCTGCAGCCGCCTGCAGCCGCGCGACCTTCCCGACGGTCGTGGTCTTGCCCACACCGTTCACCCCGACGAAAAGCCAGACGTTGACGACGCCCTGCTCCTCCTCGAAGCGCAGCTGGCGACCGACGGGCTCGGCGATCTCCGTGTCCGGTCCGGGCTGCGCTCCACTCCCGGATGCCAGCCCGGCATCCGTCGCCGCGTCCCAGCGCTGCTCGAGCGCGAGGAGATCGACCAGGTCACCCCGCAGTGCGTCGAGAAGCTCGTCGCCGCTCCCGATCTCCTTCTCGCGGACCCGTCGCCGCAGGTCGTCGAGCAGCGCGTCGGTGGTCGCGACCCCGACGTCGGCGCGGAGCAGGCTCTCTTCGAGCTCGTCCCACGTCGCCGGGTCGATGGCCTTCGCGCGCATCGATCGCAATCCCGAGAAGACGCCGCGGGTGCGGCCCATTCGCTCGCGGAAGGTCGGCGGCGCGACCTCCACCGGCGCGACCTCGACCGGCGCGACCTCGACCGGCGCGACCTCGACCGGCGCGACCTCCGTCGGGGCGCGCGCCTCCCCGGGCGCCTCTGGAGCGCGGGTCGCCGGGGGCGGCGGCGTCTTGGGAGCCGACGGGGGCCTAGTCGGAGGCCGTCGGGCACGCACCCCGGTCTCGGGACGCGGGCCACCCCCACGCCGACGCGCGCTCGTGGCGTAGCTGAGGGTGCCCATGACCAGCACGGCGATCGCCACGGCGGCGAGCGCGATCCACAGGGCGATCACGAATCGGCGAGCCTACCGGGGGCTGCCCGCCGGCCGCCCGTGCCGGATCCCGGCCGGACCCGCCTCAACCGACGGGTTGCGCCTCGGCGCGCGCCCGTTGACTCACCACCTGCGAGGAGCCGCCCGGTGCCATGGTCACGCCGTAGAGGGCGTCGGCCGCCTCCATCGTGCGCTTCTGGTGGCTCACGACGATGAGCTGTGCCTCGTTGCGGAACTCATGAACCAGACCGAGGAGCCGGTGCAGGTTGACGTCGTCGAGCGCGGCCTCCACCTCGTCCATGAGGTAGAAGGGCGAGGGACGGCTCCGGAAGACGGCGAAGAGGAACGCGAGCGCCGCCATCGACCGCTCGCCTCCCGACAACAGCGACACGCGCCGGACGTTGCGCCCGGCGGGGCGGACCTCGATCTCGACGCCCGTGTTCAAGAGGTCCGACGGCTCCGTCAGCGTCAGGCGGCCCGTGCCGCCGGGAAAGAGGCTCCCGACGAACGTCGAGAAGTGCTCGTTCACGTCCGCCATCGCGGCGGCGAACTCCTCGGCGATCTCACGGTCGAGGGACCGCACCACCTCGTGCAGCTGGCGACGCGCCGAGCGGACGTCCTCCATCTGGGTGTCGAGCTCGCGGTGCCGCTCCTCGAGCGCGGAGAGCTCGTCGAGGGCGAGCGGGTTCACCGGCCCGAGCGACGCGAGCTTGGTGGCGAGCGCTCCGGCGTGGCCGGCGGCCGTCACGCCCTCGGGAACTTCGGGCAGCGGCGCAGCCTGCGCCTCCGCCGGGGTCACGCCCAGCTCGTGCTCGACGGACTCGACGAGGGCCTCCGCGCGCAACGACGCCTCCGCCGCTTCGCGGTCCACGACGCGCGCCCGCTCCCGGGCGGCGATCTGCTGTTGCTCGAGGACGGCCCGCTCCGAGCGGATCGACTCCATCCTCGCTGCGCCGGCACGCAGCCGCTCGGACTGGTCGGCGTAGGCACGGCGCAACGAGTCGAGCACCGCCTCGAGCCGGTCCCGCTCCCGCACGACGACGCGCTGGAGCCGGTCGAGGGCGATCCCGTCGGCTTCGAGTCGCTGCCGGCGCCGGGCGGCGGCGTCGCGCTCCTCGCCGTGCCCGGCGAGCCGCCGTTCGACTTCTGCCTGACGGGCCGTGAGCACCCGGCGGCGCTCGGCGACGCTCGCGCCGCGCACCTCGAGCGCGTGGTGCGCGGCAGCGAGCTCGCGGCGGCGGCCGGTGAGCTGGTCCACGGCGGCGGCCGCCGCCGTGGCATGCGCCCGCGCCGCGGCCGCCTGGGCCTCGGCGTCGGCCACCGCGCCTTCGAGGGTTGCGAGCTCCGCCTGGTTGGCGTCGAGGCGCGACACGAGCGCCCGCCGGGCATCGTCCCCCTCGCCGAGCTCCGAGGCGACGCGCGCCCGTTCCTCTCCGGCCCTGCGGCGTTCGGCCGCCGCTCCCGCGCGTGCCGCCTCGTGGCGGTCGTGCGTCCTCGCAGCGTCTCGTGCGTGCGAGGCTGCCGCGTCGAGCACCCGGCGCGCCTCGGTGAGCGCCGCGGTCGCCCGATCTGCGCGCATCGCCGCGTCGGTCGCTCGACGCTCCGCGTCTTCGACGGCGGCCGCCGTGACGATCCCCGAGGACGAGCGCACGCGCCAACCGGACCCGGCGAAGCGGTCACCGTCGGGGGTGACCACGACCAGGTCCGGGCGGTCCAGCGCAAGGTCGAGTGCGGCCTCCCAGCCGTCGACGCGGACCGCCCCGCCGACGAGCGCGTCCAAGACGTCGTCGACGTCGGCGCCGAGCGGGCGCCGGATCCTGACGTGCGGCCGGAGCGGCATGGCGCCGGGCGGCACGTCGATCGGCGGGCGCCGACGCACCCCGGCACCGGCGGGGAGCAGGGCGCCGGTGGCGCCGCGGCCGTGCAGGCGTGCGAGCGCAGTGCGCGCGGCGTCGCGCCCGGACACGACGACCGCGGCGGCCGTCGCCCCGACGGCCGCTTCGAACGCCGCCTCCCAACCCGGGTCGATCTCCACGAGGTCGACGAGAGACCCGATGACGCCGTCGACGTCGGACAGCAGCTCCCTGCCGCCCGCACCCTCGAGCTCGTGCAGCGCCCGTGCCAGGGCCTCGGCGCGCGCCGCGCTGCGGTGACGCTCCTGGTCTGCGGTGCGCACGTCCTCCTCCGCCTGTTGCGCCGCGGCACGTGCGGTCGCGTGCCGCTCTTCGGCGTCGGTCACCGCCGCCGCGAGTCGTTCGGCTTCACCGTCCAGCGCGCCGAGGCGCGCGTCGAGCTCCTCGACCGAGGCAATCAGGCCGGTGGCCCTCACCCGTACCGCCGCGAGCCGCTCGTCGAGCGCTGCGATCTCGCGCTCGTCGTGCTCGGCCGCCCGCGCCTGGAGCTCGATGCGGCGCCGGAGCTCGTCGAGCGCCCGGGTTGCCGCGTCCAGCTCCGCACCGCCCCCCCACCGGAGGGCGTGCGCGTCGTCGTCCGCAGCCAACGCAGCGGCGCGCGCCGCGAGCTCGTCGCGCTCGGGGGCGAGCGCGAGCTCCTCAACATCCACCTCGCGCAGCTCCTCGACGAGGCGCGCGGCGTCGGCCTCGAGGGTGGAGACCACGTCCACGTCCGCGGCGGCGTCGAGGGCCTGCGCGAGCGCGCGGGACCGTTCGCGCAGCACGTTGGTCGTCCCCTTGGCGCGCTCCACGAGGGCCTGGACGGTCGCGAGCGCACCCGCGAGGTCCTGCTCGCGCCCCGACGACAGCTCCGCGGTGGTCGCCGCGGCCTGCGCGTCCAGCGCGTCCAGCGCTGCCCGCAGCCGAGCCTCTTCGTCGGCAAGGGCCGCCAGATCCGCCGCGGACTTCTCCTTGCGCTTGCCGAGCTCGGTCAGTTCGGCGCCGGCCAGGTGCACGCGCAGGGCGCGCAGCTCGGCCGCGACCTGCGCGTGCGACCGCGCGGCCGCAGCCTGGCGCTCGAGCGGCCGGATCTGCCGGCGCAGCTCCCGGACGAGATCGCCCAGGCGCTCGAGGTTCTCCTGGGTGACGGCGAGACGCCGCTCGGCGCGCTCGCGGCGGCGGCGATGCTTCAGGACGCCGGCCGCCTCCTCGATGACGGCGCGGCGGTCCTCGGGGCGCGCGGTGAGCACGGTGTCGAGCTGGTTCTGCCCGATGATCATGTGCTGCTGGCGTCCGACCCCCGAGTCGTTCAAGAGGTCCTGGATGTCGAGGAGTCGGCACGGCGTCCCGTTGATCGCGTACTCGCTGTCCCCGGACCTGAACAGCGTGCGGGAGATGGTCACCTCCGCCATCGGCACCGGCAGCTTCCCGGAGCTGTTGTCGATGGTGAGCGAGACCTCCGCGCGGCCGAGCGCGGGCCTGCTGGACGTGCCCGCGAAGATCACGTCCTCCATCTTCTGGGAGCGCAACGACCTCGGGCCCTGCGCGCCGAGCACCCACGTGACGGCGTCGACGACGTTGGACTTGCCGCTGCCGTTGGGACCGACCACGACCGTGAGCCCGGGCTCGAACTCGAGCACCATGGGGTCCGCGAAGGACTTGAACCCCTTCATGCTGAGCGACTTCAGGAACATCGGCAGCCGACCCTACCAACGGCCCGGCGCCGCGCCCGGGACCGTCGGGCGGGTTTCTCCATCCCTCTAGACCTGGCAGTGCTCGCAGTAGAAGGTGGAGCGGCCCCCGACTCTTTGACGGACGATCGGGCTGCGGCAGCGGCGGCACGGCTCGCCCTCGCGGTCGTAGACCTGGTGGCTCCCCTGGTAGTCGCCGGCCTCGCCGAACAGGTCCCGGTACTGCTCGTCGACGAGCGTGGACCCGCGGTGCTTGATCGCGTCGTTGAGCGTCTCGACCATCGCGCGGTAGAGCCGGCGGACCTCGGTCGCCGACAGCGAGGCGGCGGGGCGGTCGTAGCGGAGCCCCGCACTGAAGAGGATCTCGTCGGAGTACAGGTTGCCGATGCCCGAGACGAACTCCTGGTCCATCAAGAGCGCCTTCAGCCCGGTCCGGTGCCGCCGGAGGAGCAGCCCGAAGCGGTCCCAGCTCATGACGTCCTCGATCGGGTCGAACCCGAGGTGGCCGAGCTCGGGGACCTGCCGGCGGAGGGCCGCGCCGTCCCCGCTCGCCATGCCGACCGGCAACGAGGAGCCGTTGGGCGTGGCGCCCTCGGCGAGCGGGCTCGAGACGAACATCTCCCCGAAGGTGCGCGGGTCCACGTAACGGAGCTCGCCGCCCTGGGTGAAGGTGATCACCACGTGGGTGTGCTTGGGCTTGGGCTCCTTCGCGCTCTTCACGCGCAGCAGCTGGCCGCTCATGCCGAGGTGGATGACGAGCGTGTCCTTGTTGTCGAGGGTGCACAGGAGGTACTTGCCGAGGCGGCTCACCGACTTCACCGTCCGGCCCTCGAGCAACCCGCGGAACTGCTTCGCGCTCGGATGGCGCCGGACCGAGCGGCCGTTGGTCACCGCCACCACCTTCACCTTCTTGCCGACGACCTCCTTGGCGAGGTCCTGGCGGAGGGTCTCGACCTCGGGGAGCTCAGGCACGACGCAGCTCCATGAGCGCCCGCCGCGCGGCCTCCTGCTCGGCGTCCTTCTTCGTCCCGCCGACACCCGCGCCACGCTGGACGCCGTTCACGTAGACGGCCGCCTCGAACTGGCGGTCGTGGTCCGGGCCGGTGCCGACCACGACGTAACGGGGGATCCCCTCGCCCTGCCGTACGGTGAGCTCCTGGAGGAGCCCCTTCTGGTCGAAGTCGTCCGGCTCCGCCGCCGCGCGCTCGATGCGCGGCCCCAAGAAGCCGCAGATCATCTCCTCGGCGGGGGTCCACCCTGCCTCGAGGTAGAGGGCGCCGATCACCGCTTCGAGGGCGTCGGCCAGGATCGAAGGCTTCGTCCTGCCGCCGGACGCCTCCTCGCCCTTGCCGAGCAGGAGCGCGTCGCCGATGGCGAGCTGCCGGGCCACCTCGGCGAGGACCCGCGCGTTGACGACCGCCGCGCGGACCTTGGCGAGCTCCCCCTCGGGCATCTCGGGAAAGCGCCGGTAGCAGTACTCGGCGACGACGAGGCCGAGCACGGCGTCGCCGAGGAACTCCAGCCGCTCGTTCGAGGGCAGGCCGCCCTGCTCCGCGCACCAGCTCCGGTGCGACAGGGCCTGATGCAGCAGCGAGGAGGTGCTGAGCTCGTGACCGAGGCGCTCCGCGAGCCTCGCAGCGCCCTGGGCGATGCCCTCCACGTGAGCCTGGTCAGCTCTCTCCGAGCTTGGCGACGACATAGTCGACGGCATCACGGACGGTGCGGAGGTCCTCGAGGTCTTCGTCGTCGATCCTGAACCCCACGGTGCGCTCGCCGAGCTCCTCCTCGAGGGCCTCGACGAGCTCGATCAGCGCGAGCGAGTCGGCGTCGAGGTCCTCGGCGAACGACGAGCCCTCGGAGATCCGTGTCGGGTCGGTTTCGAGGATGTCGGCGAGCTGGTCCCTGACCAGCTCGAACACCGCTTGGCGGTCGAGCGGACCACGCTCGATGTGGGTCTCAGCGGGCACGAGGGCTCCTGGGTCGGCGGACGAAACGGGAGGGATGTTACCGAGCGCCGAGTATGCCAGGGCGCCGCGGTCCGGCGCGGGCTGAGGGCGCCTCGGCGCGGCCGCCCCCCACTGCGGCCGCCAGGCGGCCCGCCAGGTCCTGTCCTGCCAGGTCATGGGCGATCCTGACCGCGTTGTGCACCGCGGTGGCGCTCGACGAGCCGTGGCTGATGACGCAGATGCCGTCGACGCCGAGGAGCATCGCGCCGCCGGTGTTCTCCGGGTCGAGCTCGGCGGCGATCGGGAGGAGGTGGGGAAGGAGCGCCTCGGACGCCGCCTGCGTCTGGTCGTCGGTCGAGAACACCGAGAAGAGAGTCTGGACGATGAAGCGCAGCGAGCCCTCGAGGGCCTTGAGCGTGACGTTGCCGGTGAACCCGTCGGTCACGACCACGTCGGCGGGGCTCGGCAGGAGGTCCCTGCCTTCCACGTTGCCGACGAAGCGCACCCCCGCACCTGCGGCCAGCACCCGGTGCGTCTCCTTCACGAGGGGCGTGCCCTTGCTCGCCTCCTCGCCGATCGAGAGCAGGGCCACCGACGGCTCGGGGAGGCCGTAGCGGGCGGCGGCGTAGGCGGCGCCCATCTGGGCGAACTGCACCAGCATGGCGGTCGTGCACTCGGCGTTCGCCCCGGCGTCGACAAGCACCGCCGGCGCTCGGCCGAGGCGCGGGAGCGGCGTCGCGATGCACGGGCGGACCACGCCGGGGAGGCGCCCCATGCGGAGCAGCGCGGAGGCCATCGTCGCCCCCGTGTTGCCGGCCGAGACCATGGCTGACGCGAGTCCGTCGCGGACGAGCTCCGCGACCCGCACGAGGGAGGAGTCCTTCTTCCGGCGGACGGACTGGGCCGCGTCCTCCTCCATGCCGATCACCTCGGTGCAGGCGACGACCTCGAGATCGCCCGTGTCGCCGAGCAGTTCGGGCACGCCGACGAGCACGACGCCGATGCCTTCCTCGGCGGCCTTGCGGGCACCCGCCACGATCTCCGCCGGCGCCTTGTCGCCGCCCATGGCGTCGACGGCGACCGGGAGCGCGGCCAGCGGCACCGCAGGCGCACCCGGCCGCCCCGACCCGGTGCGGCGGCGCGTCACCTCAGTCGACCTCGACCGCCTGGCGCCCCTTGTACCACCCGCAGTTGGGGCAGACCACGTGGGGCAGCTTCGCCTGGTGACAGTGGGGACACACGCTCCGCGGCGGTGCCTCGAGGCGCCAGTTGGCGGCGCGCCGGCTCCGGCCCTTCGCCTTGGATGTCTTCTTCTTCGGGACGGCCATCGTCAGTGCACTCCAGGTCCGTGCCGGTCCGGTGGCCGGCGAGCTCGGGCTCCGGGGCCATCCCAGAGCGGCTCGGCCCCGGTGGGCGGCGAGGAGGGACGCCGTCCCCTCGGCCGACGTCGCTACTGGGCCGACCGGAGCACGTCGAGGTTAGCCCACCTGGGGTCGCGGGGTGTCTCGCAGTCGCAGACCTCGACGTTGCGGTCGCACCCGCAGCGGGGGCACAGGCCCCGGCAGTCGTCCCGGCACAGCGGCGCGAGCGGGAGCTCGAGGACGACGGCGTCCCGCACCATCGGGCCGAGGTCGAGCTCGTCGGCGACGATCGCGTACGCCTCCTCGTCGTCGGGGTCGCCGTAGCCGGCCCCGGGCTCGGTGAACCGCTCGCGCACCGCGATGCGGAGCATGCCCTCGACGGGTGCCGCGCACCGGCGGCACAGACCTCTCCAGGGCGCGGTGATGGTGCCCGTCGCCATCACCCCGCCGGCGAAGGACTCCAACGTGACCTCGCAGATGGCGTCCGCACCCTCGGGGACCGAGCTGTCTGCCGGTGACCGGGTGACGATGACGCCCTCGGGGTCGACCGGACCGGTGCGCACCTCGTGCCAACGGGTGCCCAGCACCCTGCGGAGCCTGGCCACGTGCACCACGAACGGGTCCACCGGTACCTCCTTTCCTGCCCGGCCTGCGGGCAGCATGTCCGCGTATGCGAGGTCCTGGTCCTATGCGAGGTCCTGGTCGAAGAAGCCGGACTCCTCCTCCTCTGGAACGACCGTCTCGAGCGGCGCGACCATCGGGGACGTCGCCTGGAGCTTCTCGCGGCCCGCGCGCACCGTCTTGGTGATCCGGTCGAGCACGATCTCCATGCCCGCCAACTTCTGGTCGCAGTAGTCCTCGGCCTCGTGGCGCAACCGGCGTGCCTCCTCGTTGGCGTCGTCGAGGATCCGCTGGGCGACCACGTTGGCCTGCCGGACCACCTCGGAGCGCGACACCATGTGCTCCGC
>Ga0307374_10003342_pt1 | contig 27486 bp, 26 predicted proteins | sample OX3MG_FD_202532 | JGI IMG/M metagenome (GOLD analysis project Ga0307374, IMG submission 202532) | Soil microbial communities from Risofladan, Vaasa, Finland - OX-3 | ecosystem: Environmental > Terrestrial > Soil > Coastal area > Acid sulfate soil | place: Finland: Risofladan, Vaasa | collected...
GGGGCCATGCCCACAACGGGCTGTTTCAATACCAGGGAGCCGGTGGAGCCGTAGAAGGCGGCGTCGCCGAAGGAGAAGATGCCACCGTCCCTGGCGATCAACCAGTAGCCCTTGCCGTCGGGGGTCGGGGCCATGCCCACCACGGGCTGGTTCAGTACCAGGGAGCCGGTGGAGCCGTAGAAGGCGGCGTCGCCGAAGGAGAAGATGCCACCGTCCCTGGCCACCATCCAGTAGCCCTTGCCGTCGGGGGTCGGAGCCATGCCCACCACTGGCTGGTTCAGTACCAGATTGCCGGTAGAGCCGTAGAAGGCGGCATCGCCGAAGGAGAAGATGCCACCGTCACCGGCCACCAACCAGTACCCGGCCTTGTCGCGGGTGGGGCTGATTCCGACGACCGGGCTGGTCGGTGGGGAGGCCAACTGGCCGTACGAGACAATTTTTCCCATGTTCCACACTCCGCCGGTGCTCGAGGCCAACCAGAAACTGGCCGGCGTCGGACTCCCGTCGAGCCCCTGCAGGCTGACTGGAATGGCCGGAGTCGCCGCAGCTGGGGAGGTGTCCAGCCAGGTTGGTGTCGATCCGCCCACCACGGCGATGATGAGCGCGGACGCGGCCAACCAGTGCTTGGGTTTCACCATGGAATGATCGACACTCAACGTGGCGAGCTTGAGGGCACGCCACCCGGGACCCCTGATGATGGGTAGCTAACGCCCCGCCGCGTCGGTGGCTCGTGAACTGGGTCCGGTCGGCATCACGGTGAGCTCCAGCCATAGATGTACATCGAGGAGGCACTCGCCGTCTCCAGCCGACGGCGCTCACGGCGAGAAGGTTTCGCTTCGACAAATTGCAGGTAGTACCCGTGTTTGGCCGGCGCGGTTGATCCGATCGTGCTGCAGAGTTGGGGACCGGGCGATCAAAACTAATCGCGGGAAAGTTCGCAAGGTCCAGCGCCGGCACAAGTTCACCTAACGAAGTACACAAACGGGGATTGTGCTGTGCCTCTTGCGTGGTCCTCAAGTATTTGCCAATAGCTGCCGATCTCACTGTCAGCGTTCGTTTTGAACGTAGCGATAACGAAAAGGCAAACCTCCCGCGAGGGGGGGACGCAAAGCCAACGGGGCTCTCTGAGTCGGCTGGGTTGCCGAAAGTAGCGATCGAAGCGCAGCTATTTCCAGCGACCCCGCGCGTCTCGGGATCTAGGAGGAAATATGCGCAAGGACCACGATTCAGATGTTGGAACAAGGGCGCGACGACTCAGGCGCATTGCTCTTGTCGGTACTACGGCCGCCGTTGCGCTGGCCATCGTGGTAATCGGGATTCCGACCAGCCCGTCGGCGTCTGCTCGCTCATATTCCTACCGGTGGCACCGAGGTGGCACAACCACCAACGCCACTGTCCCTGGATCCACGACCACCACCACACCGCCGGTGAAGACGACCGCCACGACCACCGTGCCGGCCCCCACGACCACCACCACACCGCCGCCCGCCCCGACGACCACGCCGGCGCCGGCGACGTCCCCGACACCCACACCTTCAACTGGCTCGTTCGTGGAAGGAGCGTACGTCGGTCCGGCCAATCCCAGCGGCGTGAGGGCCTTCGCCAGTGTCACCCATACGTCGCCCACCATCGCTTCTGAGTACCTCCCGGCCAGCAGCGGATGGTCGGGAATGGACGGAGCCAATGGAAGCCTCTCGTGGCTGACCAGTGCCTGGGCCGGTTCCGGTTACGCCCTTTCGCTGGGGGTGCCGATGGTCCCGACCAACGCCAGCAATGTGCCGGTTGGAACGCTGGCCGCCGGGGCTACCGGCGCTTACAACAGCTACTTCGTCACCCTCGCCCAGACTCTGGTCGCCGCCGGCGATGGCAACGCCTTCCTCCGGCTTGGCTGGGAGTTCGACGGAAACTGGTATGCGTGGCAGGCGCTCACAACCTCGGCCGAAGCCAGTTACGCAAGCTACTTCCAGCAGATCGTGACCGCCATGCGATCGGTGCCGGGTCAGGCGTTCCAGTTTGTGTGGAACCCGGATGCCGCTGCGTTCACCACCGCCGGCTACTCGGTCTCGGCGGCCTATCCGGGCAATGCCTACGTCAACTACATCGGCTTGGACATTTACGACCAGTCGTGGGCTACCCCGCAGACTCCGGCAAACGCTTGGAACTCGACGTCGCTTCCGGCGCTCACCGCGGCAAGCCAATTTGCGGCGGCCCTGGGCAAGCCGATCGCCGTTCCCGAATGGGGGGTTGCGATCCGGACGGACGGGCATGGGCTGGGTGACGATCCGCTGTACGTCAACAACATGATCTCCTGGATGAAGAATCCCGCCAACAAGGTGGGGTATGCGAGCTATTTCGACTACAACACGCTGCCCAGTGGCGGCGACACCAATGCAGAGATCACTGGTGGAAGCTTTCCGAACAGTCTCGCAGCCTTCATGACTGACCTTGGCTGACCGGCCGGCTCGGTAACGAGCTCGATGCCGACCATGAACTGCGGTGCATCGGCACTGCGTTCGGGTTCAGCCACTGATCGGCGAGGGGCCGAGTATCTCAGGTACTCGGCCCTTCGTTGTTCTCCCTAGGGACGATTGGGTCGGCGGCGAACGGTTGCTCGCACCAGGCTCGCACCCATAAAGATGAGGCCCACTGCCAGGATGACTTCGGATGCGATGTGATCACCCGTAAAGGCCAAACTTCCAGCCGATCCAGCTGCAATCGTTGAAGCTCCGTAGACAGACATATTAACACCCCCTTTCGGCGGCTATTTGGAGGGCCCAACGGTCCCGTGTGCGACCGGTCAGCACCTCCACCCATGACCATGTGAACCATGCCGCCCGTAACCAGGCGAAGCTTTCCTGCGGCAGGAGAGTTGCCGCGGTGAGCACATCGGCCCACGTACGGTGAGGCATCCGCCATGCTTCGCGCACGTCGCACGCCACGAACACCACGGGGAACACCCACCAGTACCGGAGAAGTTGGACATGGCCGGTGTAGAGGATCCCGATGGCGAGGAGCGCAACCCACGACACGCGGATCAGCGCAGCCACCAGTCCGAGAAACTGCTGCCACCAGTCGATCCGGGTCAATGGGTTCAACCCGATCGACTTGAGATCGCGGACGGTACCAACTTGCCACTTGAGACGCTGCGCCCACAGAGTCTTGAGGGTGAGCATTGCCCCGGTATAGGCCCGAACCTCGGCACTGACCCGGCAGGTATAGCCGAGAGTCCGCAACCGGTAGGTCAACTCGAAATCTTCCACTTCCGACGCGTAGGTCCACGGCACGGGGGCGCCGCCCTCGAGGCCGCGTTGGGCGGCCACCTCCTCTAACGCCGAGGCGCGTACGGCGCAGGCCGTTCCGGCCAGGACGCTGGTCGAGCGATCCTTCCTCATGAGGGTCGTGTCGGTCCATTTCGCGAATTCGGCCTTTTGGATCCGACACCACATGCGTTCGCGAAACGTCAACGGAGGAAAGTCTCCGGCAGAAACGGGTACCACACCGTTGGTTGCCAGGCCGGCCATCTCCTGCGAACTGAGCATGGTGAACTTCGCGCTACAGCCGGCGACGTTCTGGTCACGGATGAACTCGGCTTCCCAGTCCGCCAAGGCGTTGGCGGGCAGCACGGTGTCTGCGTCGATGCAGACGAAGAGGTCGGTGGTGGCTCTGGTCAGAGCCCACGCCTGGTTGAGCGCGCCGGCCTTCTTGCGGGCATTGAAGATGGTCTCGTAGACGTACAGTGGAGAGGACGGAGGGAAGAGCCGAGAACACGCCTTGGCCACTGTTGCATCGCGGCAATTGTCCGCGGCAACGAGGGTTTGATCCGGCAAACGGTCCTGTGCCATCACGGAATCCAAGGTGGCCCTGATGCTTTCCTCTTCGTTGTTGGCCGCGATGAGCACCGTCAGTCTCATGCGGGTCCGAGGAACCGGAGTGGCATCTGCCGGGCCCAGATTTTCGACCCGAAATGGCTTCGTGTGCCATAGCTCGGTTAGTGTCACTTCTTCCTCCACGGTCCTGCAATGGTGATGCCCGTGGAAGCCCTGCCAGACTTCCACCCGTTTCAACACCCCTCGCTCGAGAGTGCTCAAGATGTCGTATTCAGTGTGTCAGACGAAGAATTCGTGTAACTAGGGACCAAAGTCCCGACGCGCCAACTGCAACCCGCCGATACGCATCCGGTCACTCGATTCCATGATCGGCACGCCCGGTCATGGCCTACTCAGGAGCTGCTCTCCCGACGCGCGAGAGAAGGCAAAACCTCAACTGCCGGAACATATATTGAGTCAATGCAGTGGGATGTCCTGTGCCTCGCGCCCGGCGGTGGCTGGTCGCATCGTCGGTGCCTCGCGCCGCAACGGATTCGGCTCGGTCCGGGGAAATAGGGACTTAGTTCCCCATAGATGTCGCTTGTGGCTGGCGCATACTGAAGGTGTCAACCGATTCAGAAGGATGTCCAGAATGTCGGCATGGATGAGAGATCTTCCCTGAGTCCGTTTGTTTGAAGAGGACCAATGCGCAAATCTCGGATCACCGCCTCAGTCGCACTCTCTGGCTTGGTGGCGTGCGCGGCCCTGGGGGCTGGCCTTCCAACGTTGCCGGCCGGGGCAGCCGTCCCCACGCCGACGGCGGTGGTCACCAGCTCGGCTGTCGGCGGCATGGCCAGCCTTGGAAGTTCGATCACCTTTACGATCAAGGTCGCAGGGCCGGCAGGAGCCCGTACACCGACGGGAAGCGTGACCTGGTCGGTCGGCGGAACCGCCGCCGCCACCTCGTGTAAGACCTCGACCACTACGCTCAGCGGCGGAACCGCTACCTGCAGCCTCACCGCCTCGAATGCCGGGACCTACGTCGTCTCGGGTACCTACGGCGGCAGCCGGTTCTACGCCAAGGCGACTTCGATGCCCGACACGGTGACGGTGGCGGCGGCGGGATCGGTGCCGACCTCGATCCCGGTCCTGGCTTGGCATGAACTCAACAACGGCTGCGCTAGCACCGCGCCGATCTGTAACGCTGCCGACCCGGAGAGCGTGAGCACCGCGCAGCTCACGGCCGAACTGTCATATCTTGTGACGCACGGCTATCACACGGTGACGCCGTCACAGTACGTGGCGTGGACCGAGGGCTCGCAGGCCCTCCTCCCCGCGAACCCGATCCTCCTGGTGGCTGACAATGGGATCGAGCCCTTCCTGTCGGGAGCCCAGCCCATCCTGAAGGCCGACGGCTTTATCATGACGGTGGCCGTCATCAGTGGTTTCGCCGACGGTGCCAGCGGAATCTGCCCCGAACCCGTCTACGAACCGGGTTGTCCCGGGGCCAATGACAACGGATGGGATGCCACATGGTCCCAGCTGGCTGGACTCTCACCCTCAGTGTTCAACTTCATCATCGAGGCGGGCACAGCCGGACACTTCGTCCAAACCTACGACCCATCGTGCACCGCGTTCTACGCGTGCAAGGTCGCCGGCGAAACCGACGCAGCCTACGAGGCGCGGGTCGCATCTGACCTGTCGGCCGGCCAGACCAAGATCGTCTCCAAACTGGGTGCGACCCGGTTCACCAGCGGGCTGTGGGTCGTTCCCTACTCCGACGACGGCTACCCCGCCTGCAGCGATCCGGGTTGCGTGTCGCAGAGCTACGACGGCCCGGCCGGATGGCTGACCTCCTGGACGGCCAAGACCTACCCGGTCGCCTTCGTACAGGACGCCTTCCGAAACGGGGTGCAGAACGAACGCTTCCGCATCGACGTCCAGGGCTGGATGTCCGAGAGCCAGTTCGAGGCGTTCTTGACGTCCGACTTGTCCGTTGGCGACTTCGCATTGACCCACGCTTCCGGGCCCAAGCCGACGGAGACAGTCACCGACTCGACCGTCACGACCCCGGCCACCCTCGGAGGCTCCGTCACCTTCACCGCCAGCCTCGCAGGCCCGGCCGGGGCCGCCGTGCCGACGGGCACGGTCACCTGGTCGGTGACCGGGACAGCCACTCCGGCCACCTGCACCGCCACGGCGACGACACTCGATGCGAGTGGGACCGCCACCTGTACCCTGCCGACCCCCACGGCCGGCACCTACACCGTCACGGCGTCCTATGGCGGTGACGGCAACTACCTGGCCACCTCGGGTGCCGACAGCATCAAGGTGCCGTTGGCCACCCCGACCGTGGTTGTCACCGACTCGACCGCCACGACCCCGGCCACCCTCGGAGGTTCCGTCACCTTCACCGCCACCGTTGCCGGCCCGCCGGGGGCAGTTGCCCCGAGCGGCACGGTCACCTGGTCAGTGAGCGGAACGGGCACGGCCACCGCCTGCACGGCATCGACGACGGGATTGAACGGATCGGGTACGGCCACCTGTAACGTCCCCACCCCAGCGGGAGGGACATACATCGTCTCGGCTTCCTACGGGGGTGACGGGAACTACGGGACTGCAGCTTCTGGGCCGGATGTCGTCACAGTGGGACCGCCGACGAGCACGAACCCAGTGGCGAGCATCCCGGTCATCTCCTGGGATTCGACCACCATGAGCCAGACCCAGGTGCAAGGCGAGCTGGCCTACCTGAAGGCCGCGGGGTACCAGACCATCAACGCCGCGGACTACGTCAGCTGGGCCCAGAACCAGACGGTTGCCTTGCCCGCCACGCCGATCTTGATCACCGTGACCGGTGGCAACGCCGCCTTTCTCTCGGCCGTGACGCCCAAACTCGTGTCGGTGGGGTACAGCGCGGTCGACTTCGTCTCCACCCAGCAGGCGGATGCCGGCGGCCCATCCGCCACCTGGGTCCAGCTCGCGGCGTTGAGTCCCGCCGCATGGCAGTTCTCATTCGCTTCGGGCGCTTCCGGGGGCACCCTGGTGGCATCCGACCCAAGCACCTGCAACATCTACTACGCCTGCAAGGCTCCCGGGGAGACCGATGTGGCCTACGAGGATCGAGTGGCCAACGAGGTGGGCGCCGGCAGGCTCGAACTCGACAACGGGCTGTGGATGCAAACAGTCAATGACTTGTTGTGGTCGCCCCCGTTCGGGGACGTTGGACAGAGTGGGACGATGTACAACGGCCCGGCGGGATGGCTCCCGCTGTGGGCGTCCTACGTGTTCCCGGTTGTATTCGTCTCGGGGAAGGCCAGTGGCGACAACGAGCACACCGTCTTGAACGTCGTCGGGACAATGACCGAGTCGAGCTTCGAGTCCGTGCTTGGCAATGATCTGACAGGCAGTGTTTTCAACCGATAGAGGAGCCGTGAATGCCGGTCGCCCTCACCTGGCAACCGTCGGAGATCAGGCCGGGCTACCCGTCTGCGCCTGGTGCACCGGGCTGATGTCTGATGGCGAGGATTGCAGCCTCGGTTCGGTTGGACATGTTGAGTTTGGACAGCAACCTTGTGACGATGTTCTTGATCGTCTTCTCGCTGAGGAAGAGTTCGTCTGCGATGGTGCGGTTGGATTTTCCTTCGGCGATCAAATCCAGAACCCGGCGTTCTTGGGGAGACAGGGAACTGAGCGCGGGATCAGATGTGTGTGGATTGGAAAGTCGTTCGAAGACCGCAGCGACTTCCTTGGGATTCATGAGGGAGGCCCCGGCGGCCACCTTCTTGACGTCGGCAACGAGATCGCGAGCCTTGATTTGCTTGAGAACGTATCCAGCTGCACCGGCCATCGCGCTGGCGTAAAGGGCCTCGTCGTCGGCGAAGCTCGTCAGCATCAGGCACGCCAACTCCGGCATCGTCGACCGCACGTCTCGGCAGACCTCGATGCCATTCCCGTCCTCCAAGAGGACGTCGAGGATTGCGACATTGGGCCGGGCCAGCGGGATCCGGGACAGAGCTTCAGCAACGGTGGCAGCCTCGCCGACGACCCGAATCTCGTCGTCACTCTCGAGCAAGGCGCGTATACCCACGCGCACCAGTTCTTGGTCGTCGAGGAGGAATACCCGGATTGTCACGATTCCATTCTGGCAGGGCGATGTGCCCCGGCGTGAATCGGACACTGCGTCCAGGACCTTTCGCCCCTCGGGCCCCTCGAAAGGTCGGGTATCAGGTCATGCCTGACCTCTCCGATCTCCGGGATCAGGGAACGAGCTCAGAGACATCGTCCCCCGGCGTCGGAGGATCCGCCTGGGCTGACATCGTGGACCCGGGAATCGTTCGCCCTCGTCGGAACCATCCAGCACCATGAGCGACCCAACTGATCGCACGATTGACGACCCAGCCAAGCTTCGTCGGCTGGTGGACGCGATTCTGATGATCGAGTCCGGAGCCGAGTTGCCGATCCTGCTGAGGCATCTGATAGAGGAGGCATGTTCCTTGCTCCAGGCCCGCTATGGCGCCGTGGGTGTCCTGAATAGGGCCCGAACCGGGTTCGAGCAGTTCCTCACCGTCGGCTTGAACGAGGGCGAAGAAGCCGAAATTGGCCTCCGCCCCAAGGGGCGCGGGGTCCTCGGTCTTCTCATCAGCAACCCTGAGCCCTTGCGCATCGACAACCTTGCGGAACATCCCGACAGCTACGGATTTCCGGACAATCATCCCCCGATGAAATCATTCCTGGGAGTGCCGGTCCGGGTCCGTGAGACCGTGTACGGCAACCTTTACATGACGGACAAACAGGGTGCCGATGGTTTCAGCGAAGAGGACGTGGCCGTGGCCGAAACGTTGGCCCTTGCCGCTGGGATCGCCGTCGAGAACTCCCGGCTTCATGATGAAGTCGAATCGTTCGGCTGCCACGACGACCGGGATCGTATCGCCCATGATCTCCACGACCGGGTGATCCAGCGCATTTTCGGTGTCGGCATGACGCTTCAAGGTGCTACCCGCCTGGCCGACCTTCCTCAAGTGATCGAGCGGGTGAGCCGGGCCGTCGACGACCTGGACTGCACGATCACCGAGATCCGAACCGTCACTTCCGAACTCAGCAACAGCGCCTCGCTCGAGCATTTGCGTCATAGCGTTGCTGGCCCGATCCAAGACCGACCTGACGTTCGGCGTCCGATCCGGGGTCGTGTTCCAACGAGAGATTGAGATGGCCGACGCCGTCGTTCAGCGAAGTCCTGTAGCGATCGCATTGCGAGGAAGACTGTTTGCCGCTGGGACCCCAACGTCGGGGTGAGCCTGGCGCGACCGCGGCTCCGCCGATGAGGCGTCGAGCCACGACCCGACGGACTTGACGCCGCCAAACCCCCGTCTTTCCTCCGCGGCCAGTTATGCCTGGCGACGCGTTACCGTTTCCAGGACTGAACACCGACCGAACGAGTCGAGTGAATGCCGGCTGTCCGGAGATCGGGAGACAGGGGGTACCGTGTCGGACACGCCACCCGGTGGCAAGAACCTTGAGCGCTCCGGCTCTCCTCCCGGCTATTGGCGCCGTCGGGGCGTCGTCGTGCTGGTGATTCTGTTGGTCGCGGGGGCAATCTCGTTGGCGATCGCCCAGACCAGGTCGCAGGCTCCGGTGAAAGCAGGGGCAGGACATGACCGCCGCGGTTCAGGGTCCGGATCATCCAACAGCCCGGCGACGACCAGGCCGGGACCCACCCCTCAGCCGCCGTTCGCGGTGGAGGACGAGACGATCTCCCTCACAGACTTCTCCCGAGACACGGCGGCACGCGGGGACGTCCCGGCACAATCCGGTCGGGTACTGACCACCGTCATCCGTCGCCCGGTAGGGGCGGTCGGCCCTCTCCCGCTGGTGGTGTTTGCCCATGGGTGGGACTCCGATCCTCTGGCCTATGAGACGTTATTGGACGAGTGGGCGTCAGCCGGATTTCTGGTTGCCGCCCCCACGTTTCCTGACTCCGCGGATACCCAGCCGGGAACGCCGGTCACCAGCTTTCCCGAGGAAGCCAAAGACATTTCCTTTGTCATCACCGCCATGCTCTATGGTGCCGCCGGCAAGGTGGATCCTTCTCGAGTCGCGGTGGCGGGCCACTCCGACGGGGGTAGTGACGTGGCCGTGTTGGCGCTCGACCCGGCCTTTGCCGATCATCGCATTCGGGCGTATCTGTCGCTGTCGAGTCAGATCCCGGACGGGATGGACGGGCCATGGAGCGCATCCACTCCGGGAGCCTTGATGGTGGCCGTCGGCACGGACGACGAGTACGGCCTGTATCCCGACTCCTATCAGGTGTATCGGTCGGCCAATATGGCCAAGGTCTTCGTGTCGGCCACCGGCGGCGATCATCTGGATACATTCCTGGACGACACCGCTTCCGCCATCGCCATGAGAGAAGACACCGTCAAGTTCCTCGAATTTGCCCTCGATCAGACGGGCGTGGATTCCGAGAACTTGTCCGCTGTGCTCAATCCGCCCGGCGACTCCTCGCTCCTGGTCAACAGCCCACCTCCTTCCGGTGCGTGACTACGCGTCGGTTGGGGTCACTCTGATTCTGCGATCCTCCCGATGGCTGCGAGGGTGGCAGGGATTCCCTGGTGTGTGCCCATGGGGGGAGAGGCTTCCGACGGGCGGTGAATGACGACGGACTCCGAGGAGCTGGGATTGCCCATGAGCGAAGTCCTACGATTCGATCCCCGCCAGGGCCCGCGCCCGGATAAACACCGCGTCGAGCATCGGTTCGGTCAAGGTGCCGGTGAAGGTGTTCTGCTGGCTCGGATGGTAGGAGCTGACCAACACGACCCCGTTTGGCGCGAGCGCTTGCACATCGTGTCCGAACCGGGGCCGAGGCGAGATGCCCAGTTCACCCGCCATGATCTGATGGGCAAATTGGCCCAGCGCAACGATCACTGTGACCTCGGTGAGCAGCTTGAGTTCGCGTCGAAGGAACGGGACGCAGTTGTCACGTTCCTTCGGGGTGGGTTTGTTGGCGGGTGGCGCGCATCGGACCGCTGCAACCACGAAGATATCGGACACCTCCAGCCCATCGTCGATTGATTCGCTGGTGGGTTGGTTGGCAAAGCCGGTTCGCCACAACGACGCGTACAGCCAGTCTGCGGAGCGGTCGCCGGTGAATACCCGACCGGTCCGGTTGCCACCGTGAGCCGCCGGCGCCAATCCGACCACCAACACCTTGGCGGCCGGGTCACCGAATCCGGACACCGGTCGACCCCAGTAGTCCTGGTCACGGAATGAGGCGCGCTTGTCCCGGGCCACCTGCTCGCGCCAGGCGACAAGTCGAGGGCATCGCCGGCAGCTGGTGATCTCGTCAGCTAGTACCTCGAGCCCGGACCGGGAGGGATCCATCCCCACAGCGTACGGCTGGCCACCGTGTCCCCCGACACCCGACATCGAGGCGCTGGGACGAGGTGATGGCGGGGGCGAACGCCCCTGGATGACGGCCGGGTTTCATCCTGCCGTGTACCTTTTCCGGGGCGGGGCAGTAGCTCAGTGGTCAGAGCAGGGGACTCATAATCCCTCGGTCGCAGGTTCGATCCCTGCCTGCCCCACCAGTCGGATGTATCGAATCGGCTGATCTTTGACAGGGGCTCACCGGATCCTTTACAGAGTCTCGGGTGGTGATTGACACCTCGGACCCATCGGCCTCGGCTTGCTCAACGAGCCGAGGAGGTGGCCGAGCACTGTTGGACAGTCGAGGCGTGTGCTCCCTGAAACGTGAAGTGCTCGATGGTCACGAATGCGACCGCGCTTCGAGGTTGGCCCCGAGTTGGCGATCCGGGATCGCGGTGCAAATCTCGTGGCTTCAGGAGGTTCGTTCTCTGGGGGCTGGCCTTCCGCGGTGATCGGTTTCACGTTGCTCCGCCGCTCAGGCAACGACCAGTTCGGCGAGGTGGGTCAGCGAATTGTCCAGGTGGTCGGGGGAGAAAGGTGGGAACTTCGGCCCCGTTTGGCGCACCTCCTCGGGTACCGCCGACCAATCGTAAGAGAGCCTGACCTCAGTCTCGGACGGGCCGAGCGGAGCCAGGTCGTAGCGCCAGATCCAGCCACCGAAGCGGAGGACGCCGTCGCCTGGGTCGTAGCCCGGCTTCCAGGAGATGGCATGCGGTGGATCGAACACCTGGACCAGATTGGCCATCTCGTAGTTTCCATTCGGATGGCCGGGGTGGTACATGGCCATGCGGAAGATCTGCCCCGACGCCGTCAGGGGTTGGTGGTCGAGGGGATCGCGGACCCAGCCCGTGCCGTCAACAGCGGCATGTTTCGCGGGGTCGACGAGGACGGCGAAGATGGCCTCGGCCGGGGCCTTGATGGTGATGTTCGCGCTGACCACTTCACTTACCACGGCTATTACCTCCTGTCTCATGGGTTGGAAACGAATACGAATACGAGACGCAGCCCGAGCCTCAAATTCATCGTCCGGCATAGACCCAACCCAATGGGCGACGCGAAATCAGCGATCTCGCGCAATCGACCGAGTACAGGACGATATGCCATACGGGGGACCATCAGGATGACGAGAGCAGCGCCGAAAGGCCTGTAGCGTCTGGTGATGCGGCTCTCGCACTCTCTGGTGTTTGCTCTGGCCGTCACCTTGGCGGTAGGCCTCACAGTCGCTGGATGTTCCTCTTCATCGACGACAACGCCGCCCACGGTACCGGCGCCGGTCCCGGGTCTCGTGGCCGTCGAAGGGCCGATGACCGGATCCCAGTCGGCGACCGGCATCGACATGTATCGCGGCGCTCAACTGGCTGCCGATCAGATCAACGCGACCGGCGGGGTCGATGGGGTGAAGTTGCACCTGGTGCAGGCCGACGACGCCGCGCTACCTGCGACCGGCGTCACTGTGGCCAAGCACATGGTGAAACAGGGGGTGTTCGGTGTGGTGGGTCCCTTCAACTCCGGAGTCGGTGTGGACAACCTTTCGATCTATCGCACCGCGGGTGTCGCCATCGTTCGTCTTACCAGTGCTCACCAGACGCAGGGTTTTGGCGTCACCACCCAACCGATGGACGTTCAGGTGGCGCCGGTGGAGGCAAAGGAGCTGACCGACCAGCTCCGGGCCACCCGGGTGGCGATCGTCTACGACACTTCGGCCTATACCGCCAGCATCGCCACCCAACTCAAGGGGCTGCTGACGACGGCTGGGCGCCCACCCGTCACCTTTGCCCCGGTGCAAGGCAATCAAACCAACTTCGACACGGTCCTGGCCACGGTCAAGACCGCACATCCCGATGTGGTGTACATCGCCGCCTACGGCACCGTGGCCGGTCAGATCGCCAAACAGGCGGCGCAGCTCGGCGTCGGAGGCAGGTGTTTCGTGGATCTGGCCGCCCAGGGCCCCGACTTTGTTGCTGCCGCCACGGTGCCGGTGGCTCAGACCTGCCTGAACAGCGGGGTGCCGTCGGCCCAGCAGTTCACCGGGGCGACCGCCTACGTGGCCGAGTACCAGTCCGCCTTCCACGCCAACCCGGGGACATGGGGTACCTTCACCTACGACTCGGTGGAATTGCTGGCCACGTCCGTGGTCGCGGCTGGAGGCTGGAAACAAGCGGCGACCCGCGCCGAGCTCTCCCGCATCGTGAACATGTCCGGGATCACCGGAGCGATCACCATCGATCCGGTGACCGGGAACCGGGTCAATGCACCGGTGGTCATCCTTGGGGTCAACGCCGCCGGCGACTATGTCATCGATTCCGCCTGGGCTCAGTCCGTTGGGTTCTCCCTTCCCAGCCAGTAGGCCCGTCCATCTGCGCCGTGTCGTAACCGGAGACCAGCCGACGACCCGGCCAACCGGCGTACGATGCACCCGACCTGTCCAAAGCCGACAAGGAGTCCGATGAATATCGAGGATTTTTACAGTGCCGACGAGCGGCGCCGCCAGTCAGCCGAGATCGAACTGGGCACCAATTGGTACGACGCCGCCGGGAACCGGTACGAGCTGAGCTGGGTTGAGGACACCGGTGAGCTCTACGCCATGCTCGAGATGATCCCCGGGGCCGGCTCGTACACGCCGTTCGGCGACGTCGAAGTCGAGCAAATTCCGATCGACGAGGTGATGGTCACCATCGTCGGCTACATCCCCACCCGGGAGGAGATGGAGAAGGTGATGGCCGGTTGGGAAGCCGAAATGGCCAAACCGGATGGGATCACCTGGGTGGCAGAGCGGCTCCGCCAGCTCGGCGTGCCGCCGGCCGCCCCAACCTCGTCGGACTGACCTTGCCCACCACCCGGACCGGATGAAGGGTGGGTCAGCCGCCCGGAGCGGGTAGGTCGAGCATGGTGGCCAGCAGTTGGGTGGCCAAATTGTTGGTTTCGAAGTCCGAATCGATCGGCAGGATGTCCGAGTCCTTCAGCAGGGCGCCCAGACGGGCCAGGACGACGGCGAACCGGAATCCAGCGAACACTTCGTAGTACTCGACGTTCTCCACGTCGCGTCCCAGCAGTTTGGTATAGCCGGCGATGGTGGCCTCCCGGCTGGGGAACCCCGCCGGCCGTTCGAGGTTGATGGTTTCGGTGAATTGCCGATCGAAGTAGAGCCACCATCCGAGATCCATCTCCGGTTGTCCGAGACAGGTCATCTCCCAATCGAGAACGGCCACACAACTGAAGTTGTTGAAAATCATGTTGCCGATGCGGCTGTCCCCCCAAAGCAGTGACGGCGGGGCATCTTCGTTGGGCCGGTTCGTCTCCAACCAGTCGAGGGTGGCGGCGGCCACCGGGATGGTTCTCCCTTCGGCCGCCCAGGCGTAGAAGTCCTTGTAGTAGGAGAGCTGCTGATCCAGCCCGGTGGTGCCCCGCTGGGAGGTGTCCAGGAATCCGAGTCCGAGCGGCTTCCAGTCGGCGGTGTGCACCTTGGCCATGGCCTCCAACCCGCTCCACCACAGTTGCTCCTGCTCCTCGGGCGCGGCATCCATCAACCAACCCCCGGAGGCATAGGGCGGATTGTCGGTCGGAATCTGCCCGTCGACGCATTCCATCACCGCGAACGGCGCCCCGAGAAGGGAGTCGTCCTCTTCAATGCCCAGCACCGACGGCATGGGGACATCGGTGCGTTCTGCCACTGCTCGCATCACCCGGCACTGTCCGACGAAGTCTGGGTCGAGGAACACGGTGTATCCGGTGGGGGCGATGCGGGCGACCAGACGATGGTCGACAGCCGGGGCATCGGATTCATCCCAGGTGGCGTTGAACAGGATGGTCTCACTCGAGAATCCATTGGTGGGCGGCGCTTCGAGATTGCTGACCTGAACGTCGGCACTTTCCTCGACATGGGCCTCCACCCAGGCGGCCAAGGTGGCACCGGTCTCGGCGGGGTCACGGTGAGTGGTTTCAGGCATGCGGAAAGTATGGCCTTTCTGACTGGTGGGCGTTCGGACCGACGGTGCGAGATCGGCTCATGAGCTGTCTTCGGGTCGGCTGGGGCATGGTCGCCCCGCTCATACCCGGATGACCTCCAACACAGCTTCCAGCCCTTCGAACTCCACGACCTTCCGGGTATAGAGCCGGCACCCGTTGGCGAGTGCCGTGGCGGCGATCAGGAGATCCATCGGTCCGGTCCGACGGGGGCCACGCTGCTGTGCGACCTCCGTGCTGATGCGGCCATAGGCGATTGCCACCCCGGCATCAAACGGGAGGGGATCGTAGAGGGCTGCAAGTGTGGTCAGCCGGCGAAGGCGTCGGGCCCGATCGGCGTCGTTGGACGCAGTCAGCACCGCGGCGTGCAGTTCGGCGAACGTGACCGCCGCGACGAAGAGGTCGTCGTCGCCCAGCGAAGGGGCGTCTCCCGAAACGACCACTGACGTATCCATGACGGCCTTCATGAAGAGAGTTCCCCAGCATCGACGCCCACCGGCCCGGGGGGCCGGTCGAGATCGTCGAAGAAGCTGGGATCGGCCTCCCCGTCCCAGAGGTCGGCGATCTCCTCGAACCGGTGCGACCGGGATCTCAACGCCGGCACCAGCCGGGCGGCCAGACGTCCGGAAACGGTGACGTCGAAGGTCTCACCCGCCTCCACCTCCCTCACGATTTCGCTGGCATTCTGACGGAGCTCGCGCAGCCCGATCCTCTTGTTCACAGGCCAACGATTGCACAATTGCTACCCACGGGTCCCTCAAACGTCCCGGCGCCGGGGTGGGGGAAGGCCCGGTAGGGTCCCCTGCGGTAACCAGTGGATCGGGATCGGGGGAATGATGGAAATAGTGGTTGACCTGGGAACGGCTGACGTCGTCCTCCGTCATCCCGACGACATGGCGCGCTTCGCCGTCCGCGCGGTGTCCTCCGGCCACGATGCCCCGGAAGGGCCGTCAGCGGCAGCCCTCGGCGCCCTTACCGCCGCACTGCGCGGTCACGCCCTCGGTCACGTGGACGCCGATGGGACGGTGCACATCCCACCCGACAGAGTAAGGATGTTGGCGGAACGTGCCGCCTCGGATTCCGGCGACCCCCTCCCTGCCGAGTGGGAAGCCAAGTTCGCGTCCATGATCGAGTTCGCCGCCTCGAAGGGCTGGACCGCCAGTGACGGCGCCATCGCCGCCCACATCGAATGGAGTTACGCCTGATGAGATTCTCTTACGCCGAATCGATGATCGACCCCACCATGTACCTGCCCCTGGCCCGGGCGGTCGAGGACGCCGGTTACGACGGCATGGTGGTGCCGGACAGCATCTGCTACCCGGAGGTGTCCGATTCGACCTACCCGTTCTCGCCCGACCACACCCGGGAGTTCCTGGAGGACAAACCGTTCATCGAACCCTTCTCGCTGATCCCGGCCATGGGCGCGGTGACGGAGCGGATCCGGTTCATCACCTTCGTCCTGAAACTCCCGATGCGCCACCCACTGTTGGTGGCCAAGCAGGCCACCTCGGTGGCGGTCATGACCGGAAACCGCCTGTCCCTGGGAGTGGGCTCCAGTCCGTGGCCGGAGGACTACCAGCAGACCGGTGTCCCCTGGGAAGGGCGGGGGCGGCGGATGGATGAGTCCATCGCCATCGTCCGAGGGCTGTCGGCCGGTGGCTACTTCGAATATCACGGTGAGGCCTACGACCTGCCGTCGGTGAAGATCGCGCCCACTCCCAGCAAGCCCATCCCGATCCTGGTTGGAGGCCATGCACCCGCGGCCCTCCGGCGGGCGGCTCGAGCCGAGGGGTGGATGCACGGCGGGGGCGACCCGGCCGATCTCCCCGGGCTGCTCGAGCAACTTGCGCGGATCCGCCAAGAAGAGGGAACCGCCGGTCGACCCTTCGAGGTCCATGTGATCTCGGCGGAGGCCTTTTCCGTCGACGGGATCCGCCGTCTCGAAGAGCAAGGGGTCACCGATGTGATCGTCGGGTTCCGGTGGCCGTACGCGGTGGGACCCGATACCGAGACGTTGCCGGCAAAGCTGGACAACCTCCGTCGCTTCGCCGACCAGGTGATCAGAAAGGTTGACGCATGACGACAGCCCAGGATCTGGGAAAGGCATCGATGGCGGCGGTGGAGGCTCACGACCGGGAGGCGTGGCTCGCCCTCTTCGCCGAGGATGCGGTCGTCCAGGACCCCATCGGGCCCTCGGTGTTCGACCCGGGAGGGAAGGGCCATCGGGGACCGGAGGCCATCGCCGCCTTCTACGACAACGTGATCGCGGCCAATGAATCCATCAAGTTCACCATTCACCAGTCGTTCCTGTGTGGCGACGAGGTGGCCAATGTCGGGGTGATCCGGATCACCTTCGCCGGAGGCTCGGCGGTGGAGGTGGACGGGGTCTACACCTACCGCTCGTCTCCCGAGGGGAAAATTGCCGCGCTCCGGGCGTACTGGGAGGTCGACGCCGTCCGTCCGGTCTGATTCGACGAGTAGCCCGGACTGCTTCTTTGTCACGGGTCCGGTCCTGCTGACGACAGGTTGAACCGGGGCCGGCAACGAGAGAGGACCTGAGATGAAGGCGCAGGAGACCTGGACATACATTCACGGCGAACGGGCCCAGATGGTGGAGACCCTGTCCACCCTGTCTGCCGACCAGTGGGCCGCTCCCTCCCTGTGCGACGGCGGGTCGGTGCAAGAGGCGGCCGCGCACATCCTCGCCGCCGCCGAACAGACGCCGGTGAACTTCTACAAGGAACTGATCTCGGCCGGGTTCAAGTGCGATGTCTTCAGCGATCGGGCGGCCAAGCGTCTCGGCGCGATCGGACCCGACGAACTGATTCGGCGCCTCCAGTCCCGGACGACGACCACCAACCACCCGCCGGCTCCGGTGATGGCCATGCTCGGTGAGATCGTCGTCCACGGTGAGGACATCCGTCGACCCCTTGGTCTCCAGCATCGTGCTCCAGAAGCGGCCCTGGTGGCGGTGGCTGACAACTACAAGAAGTCGAACCTTCTGCTCGGTGCCAAGAGACGGCTCGCCGGCCTGAAGCTGAACGCCACCGACAGCGACTGGGTGTGGGGCGACGGCCCCGAGGTATCCGGACCGATGATCTCGCTGATCCTGGTCATGACGGGTCGTCCCGGAGCTGATCGCGACCTCACTGGGGAAGGTCTGGCCACCCTGGCGGGTCGAGCCTGAACCCAGCGGCTCAGCGCACCGGATGGCGGATCTCCACCCCTCCGGTCGGCTCGTACACCAGGACCGGTTCGCCGATACCGCGAAGCCGAAGCTCGCCGGACACCTGCCAGGACGTTGCTTCCGGCCCCCCTCGGGACACCGCTTCCTCGCTGGCCAGGACCCGGCCCAGACGGTGCTTTGCCTCGTCGGTCAATCTGGCCGCCTCATTGACGGGTGTCCCGATGACCGTGTACTCGTAGCGCCGCTGGTCGCCGATGTTTCCCGCCACCACGCTGCCGGCGGAGACCCCGATGGCGGCGTCGAGCTCGGGATTGGCAGCGGCGAGGCCGAGCAACTCGCGCCGGAGGATCCTCGCCGCCCGCAGTGCCCGCACCGCGAAGTCGTCTTGCGACACCGGGGCCCCGAAGACGCAGAGGGCGCCATCGCCCTCGAATTTGTTGACCCAGCCACCTTCGGCCGCGACCACCTGGACGACGGTGGCGAAGAACTGGTTCAACAGGTCCACCACTGCCTCCGGAGGCCGGCTTTGGGCGAGGCTGGTCGAGCCGATGACGTCGACGAAGATGACGCCCACCTCCCGGCGCTCCCCTCCCAGGGCAACATCCCCCTGCTCGAGGGCCTGGCGGGCAACCTCCTCACCGACATGGCGGCCGAAGAGGTCTTGGAGGGTGCGCCGTTCGCGCAGACCGACGACCATCTGGTTGAACCCGGCCTGGAGGAGTCCGAGCTCGCCCCCGTCATCCACATCGAGCTTGATGTCGACGTCGCCCCGCTGCACCCGGCCGACCGCGCGCCGCAGTTCGAGCAGTGGGCTGACCAGCGACCGGCTGGCCACGTAGAGCACCAGGGATCCAGCCGCCAGTCCAGCAACGATGATGAACCAGATGGAAGCGGCGCTGGGAGGCTCGTCAGCCGGGCGTCCGACGAAGCTGAGCCCGATCATGAGCAGGAAGACGTCGGCGCCCACTGCCCAAGAGAGCAGCAGCTTGGTCCTGACGCCGGGGGCGATCATCCGTTCGGGGACGTGGCCGGCCAGGGCCCGAGCGGTGATCGGCCGGATGGTCCATTCGACCAGCAGGTAGGTCAGGCCACAGGCGGTCAGGCCCCCGAGGAGGATCGAGAGCGCCACCCGGACCGTGTAGGCCGCATCGTGGTGGGTGGCGCTGGTGATCACCGACCAGATGACCGCAGCGCCGAGCCACCCGAGCATGGACCCGGCGGCCAGGTACCAGGGCAGGGCGAGTGTCGACCGTTGCTCGCCCGCCGTTGGTGGCCGTTCCTCGAACAACCAGGTGGTGACCCTCTTGACCAGACGGGAAAACGACCACACCGCGAGCAGAACGGCGAGGGGAAGGTAGATGGCCACGATGATCAGATCGACCCACCCAAACCCACGTTGGCCCCTGATGTTGGCGCTGGTCAGCGCGCCCGAGGCGAGGGCGAGGAGGGCGCCGGTGATGTGGGCCACCGAGATCCGGGTGTTCAGCCGACGACCTACCTGCTCGAGTACCTCCGAGCCCGAACAGGCGTTCGTCATGCCACCAGCGTACGACTCAGTCCGGCGTCGCGCCGATCAAAACGAGACAGCGCCGAGAGCGGCGCGAGGGTCGCTGGTCAGGACGATGTCCTTGCCGAGCGGGGCGATGGCCACCTCGGCCAGCTTGAAGTTCCCGAGTCCGAGCGGGATCCCGATGATGGTCAGGCAGAGAACCACCCCGAGCACCAGGTGGGCAATGGCTATCCAGAGTCCGAAGAGCACGAACCAGAGCACATTGCCGATTGCCGAGGCCGTACCGGCGCCAGGCCGTCGGACCACCGACCGGCCGAACGGCCACAGCACGAACGCGGCCAGGCGGAACGACGCGATGCCAAACGGAATCGTGATGATGAGGACGCACATGATGATGCCGGCCACCGCATAGCCGACGGCGAGCCAAAACCCGGACAACACCAACCACAGCACGTTGAGAATGGTGCGCACCCCGGTCCGCCTCCGACCTAGCTGGTGAACCCGTACTGCTGGTGAGGTCCCATCACCGCGCATTCGAACATCCCGTAGCCGACCTTTCCCTCGTAGGTGAACCGGGCCGCGTACTCGGTGAGCCCCCAGTCCATATACGAGGAGTCGGCGGGCGGGATCTGCTGCCCCTGGACGACCAGCTCGCCCTGGTACATACCGTGCTTCCAGTCGGGCTCGAGCCCGTACCCGGTCCCCAGCAGGAGGGGGAAGGCCAACAACGTCTCCACCTCGACCTCGGCCGTCTTCTTCCCCCGGGCACCGAAGTAGGAGAGGGTGCCACCGACCACCCGCCGGGTGCCGGGGGCGAACCGGAGATCGTGCTCGGGGCGCCCCAGCCATTCGGGCTCCCGGCCGGAGCCCACCGGGAAGGCGCGATGGGCATCGCTCATGATCCGTTCGCCGTCCGGCCGCTCCTGGATGATGGTGACCAGCGCGTGATCGTCGAACCGGACCGGGGCGTAGATCCAGAAGAAACCGCTTCCGGTGTCGGTGACCCGGATCCCGGGGTGCTCGGCCTCGCCCACCGGGCGAACCCCCCACGACCGGTCGCGGGATCCCCACCAGCGGTCGGGGGTGAGGGCGATCTCGCGGTCGCCGACCTTCAGCGTCCCGGTCCATGAACCGGTCTGGGCGAACCGGGTGGAGTCGAAGGTCACCCGGGTGAATTGGCGATCGAAGTGCCGCGACTCCAAGAGGGCCTCGGAGAACCCGTCGTAGACGGCATCGAGCTCGATGCCGTGCTCGTTGGGCTCGACCACCACCCGTACCCGCTTCAGCCCCTCTTGGACCTCCACCCGGATCGGACCGACCGACGCGTGCATCCGGTCGGCGCCCAGCGTCCTCGACGAGCGGATCACCCGGTGGTCATCGCCCCACAGCACCGACACGAAGGCGTCGGCCACGCTGAGATTCGGGTAGTGGCCGACCCCGATGACGGCAAACAACTCCTGGTCGGTGCCGTGGACGTCGCCGCTCCCGTGGATATTGAAGTAGTAGCGGTCGTAGAAGTTCCGGTCGGAGGTGGCAACATACCGCATCGGCTCGGAGATCTGGTGGACCGGGTAGTCGTCAAGGGGGGAGAGCACAGTCGGGAGCGTATCGGCTGGCTGGAAGCCGGGTCGGAGCGGCCCGCACCCCCGGCTGTCCCCATCGGCCCCTCCATGGCTACGATCGGGGGAGTAGAACCGGTTCCATCGAGGGAGGGCCCATGAAGTCGTACGACCGTCTGTTCATTGGAGGGGACTGGGTCGACCCGTCCTCGTCAGCCACGTTCGACGTGGTCTCGCCCTCGAACGGGGAGCTGGTGGGTCGGGTCCCCGAGGCCCAGAACGCCGACATCGACAAGGCGGTCGCTGCCGCCCGGGAGGCCTTCGACCATGGCCCCTGGCCACACATGACCCCGGCCGAGCGGGCGGTGGTCCTGACCAAGACGGCCGAGGCCATCCGCAACGACATGCAGGGGATCTCCGAGCTGATCTCCAACGAGATGGGCTCGCCGGTGTCGTGGGGCATGCTGGCCCAGGTCCTGGCTCCGACCATGATCCTGGACTACTACGCCGGGCTCGGCTCCACCTTTGCCTTCGACACCGTGAAGGACGGGCTCCTCGGCCCGGTGATGGTGACCAAGGAGCCGGTGGGTGTGGTGGCGGCCATCACCCCGTGGAACGTGCCGCTCTTCCTGGCTGCGGCCAAGCTGTCCCCGGCGTTGCTGGCCGGCTGCACGGTGGTGTTCAAACCGGCACCGGAGACCCCTCTCGACGCCAACGTGCTGGCCGAGATCCTGGCCGACGCCGGGCTGCCCAAGGGCGTCCTGAGTGTGGTGCCGGCCGGCCGGGAAGTCGGTGACCACCTGGTGAACCATCCCGGCGTCGACAAGGTGTCCTTCACCGGCTCGACGGTGGCCGGCCGCAAGATCGGCGCCGCCTGCGGTGCCAATCTCAAGCGGGTCAGCCTCGAGCTCGGCGGCAAGTCGGCCGCCATTCTGCTGGACGACGTCGACCTCGCCGCCACCATGCCCCTGATGATGCCCAACGCCATCATGAACAACGGCGAGGCCTGCATCTCCCTCACCCGCATCCTCGCTCCCCGGGACCGGTATGCCGAGGTGACCGAAGCGCTGGTCGAGTCGGTCCGGGCCATGAAGGTCGGGGACGCCCTCGACCCGGCCACCGAGGTCGGCCCGTTGGTGGCCGAACGCCAGCGCGACCGGGTCGAAGGTTACATCCGGCTCGGGGAGGAAGAAGGCGCCAAGATCGCCATCGGCGGCGGCCGGCCGGAAGGGCTGGACAAGGGTTGGTTCGTCGACCCCACCGTCTTCGTGGACGTCGACAACTCCATGCGCATCGCCCAGGAGGAGATCTTCGGGCCGGTGCTGTCGGTCATCCCCTATGACGACGAGGCCGACGCCGTCCGCATCGCCAACGACTCCGATTACGGGCTGTGCGGTGCGGTGTTCACCGGCGACAATGACCGCGGGCTGCATGTTGCCCGGCAGGTTCGCACCGGCACCTACATGGTGAACTCCAATATCCCGATCGACTTCTCCTCTCCTTTCGGGGGGTACAAGGCGTCGGGGGTTGGCCGGGAGTTCGGCGAGGACGGCCTCGAGCTCTTCTTGGAGAAGAAGGTCATCAACTTCCCGGCCGGCTACACCCCCTCGGTCTGACCGGAGCCGACCGACCCAACGTCGACCCGGAAACGACCGACCGCCGGGCCGGAAACGACCGACCGCCGGGCCGGTCCCCGGCTGACGGGATCGCCGCCCCCATCGGGGGGACCAGGGGCCGCTCCCCGCACGACCTGCAGGTCTGCGAAACTGTGGCCTTCACCCTGCCGGCCTGACAGACCGGTTTTCGATCGAGTCCGGAGGCGCCTACCCTGATGAGTCCTGCTGCCGCCGCGGCTGGCCAAGAGCCACCCCAAGGTGCAGTCGCCGCCGCGGCGGCCCGGGGGCGGAACATCACCTTCGGATTCATCCCCGCCCTCGACGGTCTCCGGGCCCTGGCCGTCCTCGGGGTGATGATGTACCACGGCGGGGTCCCGATCCTGGGGGGCGGGTTCCTCACCATCGATGTGTTCTTCGTCCTGTCGGGGTTCCTGATCACGTCCCTGCTGGTGGGGGAGTGGCGGAAGAAGCTGACCATCCATCTCGCCCAGTTCTGGGCCCGGCGGGCCCGGCGGCTGCTGCCGGCCCTGCTGGTGATGCTGATCGCGGTGGCCATCTACTCCAAGGTCTTCGCCCCGCCGGGCGAATTCGCCAACCTCCGCCTCGACTCGCTCTCCACCTTGTTCTATGTGGCCAACTGGCACTTCATTTTCGCCGGCACCAACTACTTCAACCTCACCGCCCATCCGTCGCCGCTCAACCACATGTGGTCGCTTTCGATCGAGGAGCAGTTCTACATCGTGTGGCCGCCGGTGGTGCTGGCCATGCTGTACCTGGGGAACAAGCTGCGGCCCGCCCGGCGGCTGTGGCCGGTCTTCGCGGTGGCGGTGGTGGGCGCGGTCGCCTCCGCGGTCGACATGGCTCTGCTCTACCAGGGGCCGGCCTCGGTGATGCGTGTCTACGAAGGCACCGACACCCGCAGCCAGGACATGTTGGTGGGCGCCGCCCTGGCCATCGGCATGGCCATCTGGGCCCAGTACCGCAAACCGCTGCCGGAGCCCGGGCCGGGGGTCGGGGTGGGAGGTGGGCCGGGGTCTCCTTCGGGGTCGGTGCCGGTGCACCGGAGGGACCGCCGTCGCCAGCGGGAGGCCGGGGTCACCCCGATCACCGCCTGGGAGCTCGATGCCGGCCGCTGGCGCACCGCGCTGGGCGTGTTCGGCTGGGTGGTCATCGCCATCTTTGCCTACACCTGGTCCCACCTGTCGCAGCCGACCACGTTCCTCTACCGGGGTGGCTTCTTTCTGGTGGCGGTCGGGGTGGCCATCGTGATCTTCACCGCGGTCACCCACCAGCTGGGGTCGGTGTCGCGGGCTCTCGGCGTCCGGCCACTCCAGTACGTGGGGAGGATCTCCTACGGGACCTACCTCTGGCATTTTCCGCTGTTCGCGATGCTGTCGGCCACGAGTCTCCACCTGGTCGGTTACCCCCTCCTGGTCATCCGGATCGGGGTCACCTTGCTGGTCGCCACCATCTCCTTCTACGTGGTGGAGGAGCCCATCCGTCGGGGCAGGATGCGCTCGTTCACCGAGTGGCGGGCATGGCTGATGACCTCGGGGGCGGTCGTTGGCGTGGTGGCCGTCACCGTGGTGGCCACCTTGCCATCGGCGGCCGACGCCGCCCCCGCCTCCATTGGCCGGCGGGCCGGGTCGCAGTACAGCGGGCCCACGGTCAAGCTGGCCGTCTTCGGCGATTCGGTGGCCTCCCGGCTGGGGTTGGCCATGTCGCTCAACAATCTCCAGCAGAGCTACGACGTCGACCTCGAGAATGACGCGCTGATCGGTTGTGGGGTGGTCCGGAGTAGCCAGTACATCGCGCACGGCGTACCCAACCTGATGGCCGCGTCGTGCAATCCGAGCACGCCCGCCTCCCAGCAGTGGCCCGCCCAGTGGGCCGGGGACCTGGCCCGGTCCCGTCCCAACGTGGTGGCCATCCTGGTGGGTCGCTGGGAGATCAACGACCGGCTCATCAACGGCCAATGGATGCACATCGGCGAGCCGGCGTACGACACCATCCTCCGGCAGTCGCTGGAGCAAGCGGTCAACGTCGCCGGGTCGACCGGGGCCCAGGTGATGCTGATGACCGCCCCCTGCTTCGACTCGGGGGAACAGGACAACGGCCAGCCATGGCCCGAGGACTCGGCCACCCGGCTCTCGGAGTACAACACCATCCTCCGCCAGGTGGGATCAGCGCACCCGACGAACACCGAGGTCTTCGACCTGGGCGCGCTGGTGTGCCCGGGTGGTCACTTCTCGCTCTCGGTCGACGGGGTGCAGATCCGCGACGCCGACGGCATCCACATCGTGCCGACCGACGCGGCTGGGCAATGGCTCGACGCCCGGGTCCTGCCCGAAGTGGTCCGACTGGGCCGGCTGCAGATGGCACACCAGAGCCAGGGATCCTCGTCGTCGTCCTCTGGTCTCGGCTGACGGTTCCCGCGGCCGGCGTCGCCGGCGGGGCCGATCGGCCCGGGGGTCAGGGTCTGCCGGGCTTGGGGGTCAGGGGCTGCCGGGAGCGGTGGCCGGTGGGGGAACCGTGGCCGGCGGGGGAACGGGCCGGGATGGCGACGGCTCGAACGGGTTGGACTGGTCGGCCATTCCGCACTGGTCGGTCAGGGCGCCGATGAGGTGGGACTCGGAGACCCGGCTGCTTTCCGACACGGTGGTCATCAGGGCCTGCCACTGGGAGTCCTTCCCCGCCGCCTGGGCGGCGATGGGCTGGGCATCCAGGAGCTGGATATACGCCTGCTGGGTGAGTGCCGCACTGCGGGCCGGGTCCGACGTCGCGGTGGCCTGGTTGTAGAGGGAGATCGATCTGTCGACGTGGGTACAGGCCTGGCGGGCCAACGCCTGTCCATTCCCGCTGCAGGCGGCCAGCCCGAAGCCGCACCCGATGACGATGGCGATGCCGGTCGCCCAGCCAGGTGCAGCCCGTCGGGTGCGGGGGATCCTCACCCCAGCCAACTACCGGCCGAATCGAGGAGGTAACGGCTGACGGCCAGACACCGGTCGAACACGTCGCACATCATCTCCTCACCGGCCAAGACTCGGGTGAGGGAGACCGGGGAACGGGCCACGATGGTGAGCCGGCGTTCGGCGGCATCGGTGGCCGAGGCGTAGGAATCGATGGCGGAGACCTCGAGGGGGAGCTCGATCCCGCCGATGCCGGCCAGGTCGATGGCCAGGCGCAGGAGATCGGGCCCGTGGGGGAGCGGGGGAAGGGCCCAGGTGAAGGTCAGCGGGAAGTGGAACTCGTCGGGAGGTTCCTCGTCTTCGGCGAGGCCGAAGACGGCGTCCTCGAAGGAGAGCAGGGTGCGGGGGTCGACCTCCAGAGCCAGATGGAGATCGAGGGGGCCGCCGCAGCCGTCCTCGGGATGGAGCTCGACCTCCCAGACCTGGCGGAGCGAGTAGGTCTCCACGAAGTGACGCTCGTCGTGCACATGGAAACCATGATCGACGGAATGATCCTTGAGGTCGGCCACGTATCCGGCCACATCGATGACTGCCACAGGAAACCCAGCCTACCGGTCTCTCCCGGGCCCGGATCGCCTCCGGTAGCGTCGACCCCTATGGAAGATGGGTCGCTGCTCGCCGTGCTCCACGACGCCGCCAGCGCGGTGACCGAGGCATTGGCCGGGCTGGGGGACTGGGGACTGGCTGGCACCCGGGAGGGTCAGTACCGGTCGGATCTGGCCGCCGACGCCGCCGCGGTGGGGGTGCTGGACAAGGCTGGGTTGGGGGTGATGTCCGAGGAGTCGGGGATCCACCGTGGTGACCGCGAGATCGTGGTGGCCCTCGACCCGGTGGACGGGTCCACCAATGCGGCCCGAGGGATCCCCTGGTATGCGACCAGCCTCTGCGCGGTGGACGGTGATGGGCTGAGGGCGGCGGTAGTGGTCAACCAGGCATCCGGGGTGCGGTTCGAGGCTCACCGGGGCGGCGGGGCCCGGCGCGACGGCGTTCCCGTCCAACCTTCGGGGTGCACCGTGTTGCGGGAGGCGATCATCGGATTCTCGGGATATCCGCCTACCTACCTGGGCTGGTCGCAGTATCGGGGTCTCGGAGCCGCAGCACTCGATCTCTGCGCGGTGGCCGACGGGACGCTTGACGGCTACGCAGTGGTCGGGAGTTCTTCCCTGGGAAGTTGGGACTACCTGGGAGGCATGCTGGTCTGCATCGAGGCCGGTGCCGTGCTCGGAGAAATACAGGGCCGGGAGCTGGTGACTCTGTCCCACACCGATCGGCGCACGCCGGTGGCCGCCGCCACCCCATCCCTGCTGGCGGAGTTGCGCAATGCGTCGGCGGGTAGCGTTGTGCCTTCGGGCGTTTAGCTCAGTTGGTTAGAGCAGCTGCCTTACAAGCAGCAGGTCGAGGGTTCGAGTCCCCCAGCGCCCACCCTGTGATGTCCCGGGAGATCGTGGACAGAC
>Ga0307374_10003346_pt1 | contig 27472 bp, 22 predicted proteins | sample OX3MG_FD_202532 | JGI IMG/M metagenome (GOLD analysis project Ga0307374, IMG submission 202532) | Soil microbial communities from Risofladan, Vaasa, Finland - OX-3 | ecosystem: Environmental > Terrestrial > Soil > Coastal area > Acid sulfate soil | place: Finland: Risofladan, Vaasa | collected...
GCCGAGTCGACCGCGCCGGCGCTCGCGGCATCGTCGCTGCCGCGGCCGGACAGGGTGGCGGGGTTCGCGGCCTCCAAGGCCTTCATCCGCGGGGAGCAGTAGCCGGCGCGTCAGGCTGAGACGGGCGCGACCGCGGCGAGCTCCGCGAGCGCGTCCATCGCCATCGTCAACTTCACGCGCGGGGCGCTGAAGCACAGGCGGATGTGACTCGGCACGCCGAACGCGATGCCCGGCGTCAGGAGGACGCGCCGTGCCGCGAGCGCGTCGATGAGCTGCAGCGCGTCGGGCCACGGGCTGCGCAGCCAGAGGTACAGACCGCCCTGCGGTTCGGCAGCCTCGAGGCCTTCCATGCGGATCCGGTCCATGACGATGTCGCGCCGCTCGACGTACGGGACGGCGTTGATCTCCCACGAATCGAGGTGGAGCAGCGCGCGCTGCGCGGTGGCCGGCGCGTTCACGAACCCGAGCGCGCGCAACGACTGCGCAAGACCGCGGTGTGTCTCGGCGCTGACGAGTGACGGGTGGAGGACGAGATACCCGATGCGCTCGCCGGCAACGCCAAGGTCCTTCGAGAACGAGCGCGCCAGCACCGTGTGCTCGTACGCCGCGAACGGTTCGACACGTTTGTGCGGCGCATACGTCAGGCGTCGGTACACCTCGTCGACGATCAGCAGGACCCTGCGGTCGTGCTTGCTGTTGTGCGCCTCGAGGATCGCCCCGAGACCAGCCAGCTCCCCGCCGTCCAGCACGTGGCCGCTCGGGTTGCACGGGGAATTGACGATCACTGCCGCGGTGTGCGCGGACAGCGCACCGCTGATCGCGTCGAGGTCGAGGCGAAGGTCGGGACCCGTGGGCACCGGCACGAATCGCGCGGAGGCCGTCTCGCAGTAGAGGCGGAACTCCGGGAAGTACGGCGCCACGCCGATCACGTCATCGCCGGGATCGACAAACGTTCGAATCGCCGTGGTGATGGCGCATGCCGCACCTGCCGTCATCGCGATGGAGTCGACGGAGATACCCGGAAAGTCCACGTCCTCCGCGGCACGCTCGCGCACGTCCGCATAACCGAGATTCGGCATGTACCCGAAGCGACCGCGGAACCGTTCGCGACTCGCGGCGGCGTAGGCCTCGACGATGGCCTCCGGCGCCTCGAGCGGCTGACCGATGGAGAGATCGGCGACCGTGCTCTCACCGAACTCCGCGCGGAGGCGCTCGCCCTCCATGAACATCCGCCGGATCCAGCCACCATCCTGGAGCTGCGCGCGCGACCACCTGGAGATGGTCATATCACGCCTGCGCTGGGAGGGATGTCACGCAATGCTGGTCGTGCTGGAGATGCCGCCGGTGTGCCAGCTGAACGGGTAATCGCGGTCGAAGATCTGACGCGCGATCGCGGTGCGGTGCAGCGGGCGGAAGGTGTCCACCATGACCGCGAGCTCGTCGGTCTCACGCGCTCGGTCGAGCGAAGCCTCGAGGGCGCCCGGCTGCGGGCCATGGGGGAGACCGCCGACGTGGTGCGTGAACGAGCCGTAGCCGATACCGCGACGCGCCGCGTAGTTGCCGGCGACGTAGTACAGCACCTCGTCGGAGTCGAGATTGCTGTGGTGGTACGGGAGCATGATCGCGTCCGGGTCCCAGTCGAGCTTGCGCGGCACGAACGAGCAGACGACGACGTTGTGCGCCTGAAACGTCTGGTGGATCGGCGGCGGCACGTGGAAGCGACCGGCGCGGGGCTCGAAGTCGTGAATGTTGAAGGTTACCGGATAGATGGTGCCGTCCCAGCCGACAACGTCCCACGGATGATGGTCGAGCACGTACCTGCTCACGTGGTTCGCGCGCTTCAACCAGATCTCGGCAGCGCCATCACCGGTGGCGAGCGCGTCGGGACCGTGAAAGTCACGCTCGCTGTACGGGGCGATCTCCGTCAGCTGACCGTTGCGCGCGCGGTAGCGATCCGGTACGTCGACGAGTCCCGTGACCTCCATGCAGAGGATGCGCACGCCGGAGAGATCGTCGAGATCGATGCGATAGATGGTGCCGCGCGGGATGACGATGTAGTCGTGCTCCTTGAACGGGAGATGCCCGAACTGGCTCAGCATCGCCCCGCTGCCCAAGTGCACGAAGAGGATCTCGTCGGCTGATCCGTTGACGTACAGCACCTGCTGCGCGCTCACCGGTGCGACGAGCCCGATGTGGATGTCGTCGTTGACGAGCAGCCAGCGGCGGCCGGTGATGATGTCCCCCTGCGGGGGCAGGTCGAAGCCCTTGAGGTGCGCGTTGGTGTGCACCTGCTCGTGCTCCGGGGTCATCAGGTCGGCAGGGCCCTCGCTGACGTCCTGCGCGCCCTCGGGCAGGTTGCGGTGATAGATGAGCGATGACGGTCCGCTGAAGCCCTCGCGGCCGAAGAGCTCCTCGTAGGCCACGTGCCCGTTGCTCGAGAAGCGCATGTGGCGCTTGCGAGGAATGTCACCGAGTTGCTTGTAGGGTCGCACCCGGTCAGCCTACCGGTTTGCCGGCGCCCGCCGAGGAGATCTCGACGATCGCCTCGAGCTCGACCGCGGCACCGAGCGGCAGCTGCGCCACACCGATGGCGCTTCGAGCGTGTGCTCCCCGTTCTGCGCCGAGCACCTGGACGAACAGGTCCGACGCGCCGTTGATCACGGCCGACTGCTCGGTGAAGGCCGGTGCGCTGTGGACGAAGCCGGTGATCTTCACGAGTGTCACGTCGTCGAGCGAACCGAGCGCAGCCTGGATCGTCCCGAGGATGTCGAGCGCGGCCAACCGTGCGAGCTCGTATGCGGTCTGCGTGTCCACGTCATCACCGACGGTCCCGGTCCCGACCGCGCCGTCGCGCTTGCCGAGGTGGCCGGAGACGAAGAGCAGGTTGCCGCTGCGCCGCGTGCTGACGTAATTGGCCACCGGTGCGGTCGTCGCCGGAATGACGATGCCGAGTTCCGCGATGCGCTCGGCGACGGTCATCTCAGTAGTCACGCAGATAGTCGCAGTTGTCGGCGAAGCTCATCGCGTCGAAGCCGAACGCGACACGTACCGAGTCGACGCGCGTGATGTTGTTGCGCGAGAGCATGCGCAGCTGGTCGCGCGTCACCGGCGGGTTCGGCAGCACCTTCTCCATCATGAATGCGAGCGGCATCATCATCGGCACCGGCACGTGCGCCAGCTTGCGATGCAGGCCGAGCTCGGCCTTGATGGTGAGGATGATCTCGTCGTAGGTCATCTGGTCCGGTCCGCCGATCTCGTGCACGCGGCCCGACGGCCCGCGCTCGATCGCGAGGACGATGCACCGGGTCACATCCTGGACGGCGATCGGCTGGAACAGTGTCCTGCCGTTGCCGGCGATGGGGATGACCGGCTCGATGCGCATCATCCGGGTCAGCAACGTGAAGAAACCGTCGCCGGGCCCGAAGATCAGCCCGGGACGAAGCGTCGTGTACGGGACCCCGCTCTCGCGCACGGCCTGCTCGGCCGACCACTTGCTCACGAGGTAGGGAAAGCGCGGATCGGGGTCGGCGCCGAGCGCGCTCTGGTAGACGAGGTGGCCGACCTTGGCCTCCTTGGCCGCCTCGGCGACTCGCACCGTCGATTCGCGATTCACACGATCGAAGGTCTGGCGGCCTTTCTCGCGGATCACCGCGACGAGGTGGACCACGGCGTCGCACCCGGCGAAGACTTCCGCGAGCTTCGGGGAGCTGGTGACGTCGGCGCGCACGAAGGTCACGCGCTCGCCCTTCGGCTGCCGGACGGTTCCCCTGGCGACCACCACGACCTCGTGGCCCGCGTCCTTGAGTGCACGCACCGTGTGGATGCCGACGAAGCCGGTACCTCCGGTCACCGCAACGCGCACGCACCACCTCCTCGCCCGGATGGAACCTTCGCCCGCGAGTGTACGGGCAGGGGCGCCGGGCGCGTCTCAGGAATCGCCGGTCAGCGCGGCGATCACCGCCGGCGTGCCCTGCAACCCGGTCCGCTGCATGTAGTGCCTGACGGCGCGCATCCCGCCGAGCTCCTCGCCGCCGCCGGCGCGCCCGGGGCCGCCGTGCACCATCTGGGGGATGGCGCTGCCGTGTCCCGACGACTCGCCGGCGCAGTCGCGGTCGAGCACCAGGAGGCGGCCGTGATGCGGCGCAGCACCAAGGACCACGTCGCGGACGAAATCGGCGTCGTAGGACACGACGGAGCCGACGAGGCTGCCGCCACCGCGGGCGGCGATCTGCGCAACGCCACGCGGGTCGCTGTACGGAATGATCGTGGTCACGGGACCGAACGCCTCCACCTCGTGCGGCTCGGCGCGGTCGACGTCGTTGCAGAGCAGGACCACCGGCGCCATGAACGCGCCTCGCTGCGGATCGCCGTCCACCGGAGCAACCGACGTCGGGTCGCCGTACACGACATCCGCCGCGCGTGTCAGCGCGCTGACGGCATCGCGCACCTCGTTGCGCTGACGCAGGCTGACGAGCGAGCCCATGGTGACCGTCTCGTTGCGCGGGTTGCCGACGACGACTCGGTCGAGCCGTCCACGCAGCCCGGAGAGCACGTCGTCGACCGCTGTCTCGGGCACGAGCGCACGCCGGATGCACGTGCAGCGCTGCCCGGCCTTGGTCGTGATCTCGCGGCCGACCTCCTTGACGAAGAGGTCGAATTCCTGTGTGCCCGCAACAGCATCCGGTCCGAGGATGGAGCAGTTCAATGAGTCGGTCTCGGCGTTGAATCGAGCAGCGCGCGCGGTCACCGCGGCGTTTCCGCGCAGCGCGGCGGCGGTGGACGCGCTGCCGGTGAACGCGATCATGTCCTCGCCCCCGAGGCGATCGAGCAGGTCGCCGACCCCGCCGCAGACGAGTTGCAGCGCACCCTCGGGAAGCGCGCCGGACGCGATGATGTCGCGAACCACCAGCGCGGTCAGGTATGCCGTCTGGCCCGCGGGTTTCACGATGGTCGGCACGCCGGCGAGGATGGCGGGTGCGAGCTTTTCGAGCATGCCCCACACGGGGAAGTTGAATGCGTTGATCTGCAGCACAACACCCGGCAACGACGTGTAGACGTGCCGACCGGCGAACGTCCCCTCCTTGCCGAGGCTCTCGACGTCGCCGTCAACGAGAACGTGTCCGTCGGGGAGCTCGCGCTTCGCGCGGCTGCTGTACACGAACAACGTGCCGATGCCGCCGTCGATATCGCCCGCGCCGTCACGCCGAGTCGCACCGGTTGCGAGCGACAGCTCCTGGTATGCGGCCTTGTTGGCGTCGAGGTGAGCGGCGAGCGCTTTCAGCGCGGCACCGCGAGCCTGAAACGTCAATCCTCGCAGCGCGGGGCCGCCGACGGTGCGTGCGTGGTCGACGAGCGCCGCTGTGTCGAGCCCGGTGCTGGAAACGCGGGCGACGGGCTCGCCGGTGGCAGCGTCGTTGACGATCGTTCCTTGGTCGGCAGCGGTGTACCACGTTCCGGCGACGTAGCTGGCGAGCATCTCTGGCATCCCGTCAGCCTACCGTGGAGGGACTACGATGCATCTCGATCGCTGCTCCTTCTCCGCGCCGGTTGCCCCCGTCCGCCCGCATCGCACTGGCGATACTCGGCGTCGCCGTCGTCACGGGATCTGCCGCGGCTGCCTTCCAGGTCCCGAACGTGCGGCGCGTCGTCGCGTCGATCACGACTCCTGACCCCGTCCCGACCTCACCCCCGTGGTTCGACATGCGCATCGCGAGTGGCGGGCTGAGCTTCTGGATGCCGGCGGTCATGCCCGCGGGTGCGCCGCCGATGCGCGCCCACACCGGCATCCTCGTCGACCTCGATACCGGCGAGATTCTCTGGGCGCGTGAACCGCATCTCGGCGTACCGCCGGCCAGCCTGACGAAGGTGCTGACAGCGCTCGTCGCGCTCGAGAACCTCAGTCCCGGCCAGGAGGTGACGGTCACGGCAGATGCCCTCGGCCAGTCATCAGACGACACGTTGATGGGCCTCAAAGCCGGCCAGACGCTCACCGTCGAGGAGTTGCTCGACGGCATGCTGCTGCCGAGCGGCGACGACGCGGCCAGCGCGATCGCGGCCGACACCGTGGGAACGCCGCGTTTCGTTGCGGCGATGAACGCGCAGGTGGCCGAGCTCGGCCTCCACGATTCGCTGTTCTCAGCAACGGCGGGACTCGACGATTCCCATCTCTACGCGTCCGCGTACGACCTGGCGGTCATCGCGGCGTTCACGTACGACCAGTTCCCACTGTTCGATGAGATCGTCGACACCCGGAGCATCCAGCTCCCAGCCGATGCCGGGCACCCTGCCTTCCACCTTCGCAACTTCGACGGCCTGCTCGAGAATTATCCGGCCGCTGTGGGCATCAAGCCCGGCTGGACCGGGGATGCCGGCGCGTGCCTGATCGGCATGGCCGTGCGCGGCGGGCACCGCCTGCTCGCGGTGCTGATGAACGCCAACTACCCGGCGCGCCTCGAGAGCCGCCTCTTCGACTGGGGGTTTCAGCTTGAGGGACTCGCCCCGCTGCTGCCGCCCGCGACGAGCCCGGCGGCCTAAGCCGCTCGCCTCACGACTCGGTCGCGCTCCAGGAGCCCGTATGCCCGTTCGCGAGGTCGGTGTACGAGCCGGACATGCTCTTGCCGTTCACGGTACCGGTGTACGTCACGACGCCGACCGCTCCGAAGGCGATCGTGCTGCCGGTCAGGGTGCCGTTGATGTGCAGGGTGTCGGGCGGCGACGACAGCTTGATCGTCCCGTCGACGGTGGCACCGGTCTGCGTCCAGGTGAGCGTGAACGTGCCGTTGAACGGCCCGGAGTACTGTCCCGTCCAGCTGCCGGTCAGGTCGACGGTCGGCGGAGCCGGGGTCGGAGTCGGAGCCACGGTGGGAGCGACCGTGGGGGCGACGGTCGGGGTGGCAGTCGAGCCCGAGCCGGGCGTCGGTGAGCCGCTCGTTGAAGACGAGCCGCAGGCGGCGAGCGCGGCGGCGGAGAACACGGCCAGGGCGGCGAGTATGGTGCGAAGCATGTCAGTCTCCTGAGGACCGGATGTCATCGGACGCTTCCGCACACAGGAGGGTGGAGGCCTCTGTGCGGAAGCGTACGCACCAATGGATTATGTCGCCAATCCGGGCCTCGTTGTCGATGCCCTGGAGCCTGTGGCTCACCAGGAATCGACGAGGATCGACGTTGGTGGCGTCGCAGCACCCGTCACCGACGAGAATCATCGCGTGCGCCTGTACCTTTCGTCCTTTCGGGTGGGCAACAGCCCTGACGCGTTGCTGGAGCTCCTCGGGGAGGGCAGGCGTACCGCCGTCATCGCGAACGCGTGCGACTCGTTCGCCCGCGACGCTCGAATCGAGAGCACTCGACAGGAGATGGAGCGCCTTGCCGCGAGCGGACTGCAACCGGAGGAGTTGGACCTGCGCGACTACTTCGGCGCAGAACCGCAAGCCGTCACCACGGCGACTGCGGGCTTTGACCTCGTGTGGCTGCGTGGCGGAAACGCATTCGTCCTGCGCCGCGCGCTCCACCAGAGCGGCGCTGACGTCGCGCTGCTCGCGATGCTGCGAAGCGACACAATCGTATACGGCGGGTACAGTGCGGGCGCCTGCGTGCTGACGCCATCCCTTCGAGGCATCGAAATGGTGGATGACCCGAATGACGTCCCGCCGGGCTACGACGCGGCGATCATGTGGGATGGACTCAATGTGGTGCCATATGCGATTGCACCGCATTACCAATCCGACCATCCCGAGTCCGCCGCGGTCGACAACCTGGTGGCCCACTACACCGAGCAGCGCGTGCCGTTCAAAGCCCTCCGCGACGGACAGGTCGTCGTGATCAACGGCGACACGACACGCATCGAGGGCTAGCTACCGGAGCACGAGCCACTGCTCGCCGTCCCAGGTCCACGCCTGGAGCGGCTGCGGCCGGCCCGGGAACGCGCGGGTGAGCCACCCGAACATGAGCAGTCGCGAGTTGTCGGTGTCCGAGACCTCGGCCTCGATGACGATCTGCTTCGAGTCCGGTGGCGGACTCGCCAGCAGCTCCTCCAGCCAGGACAAGCCCGTCCACTGCCAGCACTTGCTGATGACCTCGACCGGCTCGGAGTACATCGCCAGGCCGCACGCCAGCATCGCGTTGCTGGCCGTGTTGTAAGCCATGGCGCTGATGTCGGGGCCGGAGCGGGTGATGACCTGCCAGCTCGAACCGTCCCACGTCTGCGTGATGCTCTCCCCGTTGTCACTGCCGGGCGCGACCGGACTCACGAGCAGCAGCGTCTTCGAGACAGGGTCGGACGCCAAGACATCCCCGAACACACTCACCGCGAGATTGCCCTTCGGTTCGCGGAGCCAGTGGCCGTCGCTCTGTCCATCGACCCAGACCCAGGTCTCCGCGGTGTTCATCGTGTCGCCGTTGGTCACCAGCACCATATCGCCGGCTGTGGCGTCCCAGGCCATCTGCGCCCCTTGACCTGCCGGCGGCCCGTTCGCGCCGCTGTTGAGCAGGCGCCAGGTCGAGCCGTTCCATCCCCAGGTGTCGTTGACTCCCTTGCCGGCGGCGAGCGTTCCTCCAAAGAGCATCACCATCTTGGTCGCCGGATCGTAGGCGGCCGCAGCGCCGGAGCGGTCCGCCGGGCTGCTGCGGGGATGCGCGAGCGTCCATGACTGGTCGTTGAGCAGCCATGTCCTTGCGTCGCTGTTGAGGCCACCGAACAGCACCACATCATGTGCCGCAGGATCCGCGGCGACGCTGAAGCCGAGTCCGACGACGGGATCGGGCGACACCGGCGGCAGAGTCGGAGCGACGGTCGCGATCGGCGGCACGGTTTTCGCGTGTGGCAGCAACGAGAACGCCACGCCGGCGACGGCGACGACGGCCGCGACCGCGACCAGTCCCAAGGCTGCGCGTCGAGTGCCGCGCTGATCGCCGGTCGGGTGTTCCGCGTCCACGTCCGCAGCGATTCTCCGCCAGTCAACCGTCCCGGATGAGGCTTGCGAATCGAACATCTGTTCGCTACACTGGCGTCCCGCCTCGGCGCTCCTGCTCTCCGTCCCAGTAGGCGATGGCAATTCCCAGTGAGGAGCGATGCCCGATTCCCTGTCCGCCGCTCTGGCGACACTTCGATCCCGCTACGGTCCCCAGGCACTGCGCCGTGGCGGATCCACGGAGGAGCCCGGCGCCTGGTCCACCGCGGTGCCGGTCATCGACGGCGTGCTCACGCCGGGCGGCCTGCCTCGTGGCCGGATCACCCTGCTCGCCGCCGCCGGGCGTGGACCGTCGGGACGGCTGACGCTGCTGCAGTCGCTGGTCGCCCTGGCCAGCCGCTCGCACGACACCGGCTACGTGGACCTTGCCGGCAGCATCGATCCCGGGTTTCTCGCCGACCTCGGGGCCGACCTCGACGCCTGCCTGGTGATCTCCCCCGGTCCCGCGAGATGGGAGCGGGGGCTGGTCATGGCTCGCTCCCTCGTGACCGCCGGCATGCCCTGGGTGGGGGTCGCGATGGGCTGGGAGCAACCGCGGCCGTCGCTCTGGGAGCACGCGCTTGCCGCGCTCACCGAGGCGGTGGCGAAACGCGGTGCGGTGTGCGTCATCGCCACGCCGTTTCCGGCCGCCCTGCCACTGCGCCACGCCTCCTCGCTGACGCTCACCTGCGCGCCAGCGGGCTGGCAGCGTGCCAACGGCGACGTGTCGGCGCTGCGGGTGCAGCTCACCACCAGCAAGAGCAAGCTCGGTGCGCCCGGAGCCACGGCGACCGTGCTGCTCCGCTATCCGCGGCCCTATGCCATCGCCGAGGTGCTCGGGCTGCCGAGCGTGATCGTGCCGCGAGTGCAGCCGGTCATCGTGCCGGGGCTGGACGAGGCGGCCGTGGCGGCTCGAGGTTGAGGTGCGCGTCCTCTGTGCCCGCCACCCGCATCTCGGATTGATCGCCGCTCTGCGCCGCTATCCCGAGCTGCGCGAGGAGCCGGTGATCCTGGGCGGTGCGCCTGAGTTGCGCCTGCCGGTCGTGGCCGCCTCGGCAGCGGCGCTGGCGGCGGGGGTGCGGGTGGGCCAGCCGCTTCGTCAGGCACAGCAATCCTGTCCGGCCGCGGTGTTCGTGCCGCTCGATCCGGCGGGGGTCGGCACGCTGCGCGCCGCCGTCTGCGCCGAGCTCCACCGGCTCTCGCCCACGGTGGAAGGGGGCGACGAGGAGTCCTTCGGCGATCTCTCCGGGCGCCATGCCGAGTTCCCCGACGAGGCGTCCTGGGCATCGGCGCTGGCGCGCGGGCTGCGCGGCGTCCTCGACACGGAGATCGCCGTCGGCGTTGCCGGTTCGCGATTCGTCGCCCGCCTGGCGGCACGGGCCAGCCGTCCCGGCCGGATCCGCCGGGTGCGCAGCGGTGAGGAGGCGGCGTTCCTGGCGCCGCTCCCGCTCGAGGTGCTCCCGATCGACCCCGCCGTCACCGCCAGGCTTGCGGCATTTGGGCTCGACTGCCTCGGCGCGGTGGCCGGCCTGGGACCTGCGGATCTGCAGCGCCAGTTCGGCCCCGACGGGATCCGGCTCCACCGCCTGGCGCGTGGCGAGGACAGCGCCGGCATCCTGCCTGCGCCGGCGCAGCGGACGTGGAGCGAGCGGCTCGTGCTCGACGGGGCGACCGGGGATCTCGAGATCCTGCTTCGCGGCGCCCGGGAGTGCGCCATGACGCTCGGCGGTCGCCTCACCGCCGAGGCGCTGGCCGCCGGCGAGGTGAGCGTGGCCTTCGAGCTCGAGGAGATGGAGCTGATCTCCACCTCGGGAGTGCCGCCGGCGCCGGCGGGCAACGCCGGCGCGCTCTGGACGGCGGCGCTCGGCCTGCTCGGTCTGCTCCAGCCGCCGGCGCCGGTGGCGGCCGTGCGCGTGAGCGTCACCCGGCTCGCCCCGGCCGCGGGACGGCAGGCCGACCTGCTCCGTCCGGGCGACGGCGCGCGGGAGGCGGTGGTCGCCACGGCGGAGCGTCTCCGGTCGCGGTTCGGCGCGGCCACGGTGCGCCGGCCCCGGCTCGCGCTCGACCCCGGCGACCTCCCGGAGCGGCGCTTCACGTGGGAGGTGCCCGTCGTGGCCGGGTTCCGATGACCGAGCTCCTCGAAGGAGTGATCGAGGTGCGCACCGGCGCGGACGGACGCCCGGTCGCGATCCGGACCGCGCAGGGGTGGGGACGGGTGGCCGAGGTGGTGAACGCCTGGCGGGTGGAGACCGACTGGTGGCGCGCCCCGGTGGGCCGGGACTACGTGCGCTGCCTGCTCGAGGACGGGGACTGCATGGACTGCTACCGGGACCTGGAGACCGGTGAGTGGCATCGAGAACGCCGCTATGACTGAGCTCTGCACCCCTCCCTGGTGGCCGCCGGTTGAGGGGAACCGGCGGCCGGGAAAGGGGAGAAGGCCTGTGGTGGTGTGGTGGGCTGACCCGGCTGATAGTTACACAAAATTGTAGTAGTTGTCAAGCCGGTGCCCACGTTCGCAGAGCTCGCCGCCCGATCCCACTATTCCTTCCTGGAAGGCTCCTCCTCACCCCGGCACATGGTGCAGACGGCCGCCCGGCTGGGGATCACCGCCCTCGGTCTCTGCGATCGCAACGGCCTCTATGGAGCGGTCGAGCTGATCCAGTCGGCGAAGGCCGAGGGCATCCACCCGATCATCGGGACCGAGCTCGAGCTTGCGGACGGCTCGCGCCTCCGCCTCCTCGCGCGCAGCCGGACCGGGTACCGCCAGCTCTGCCGCGCCGTGAGCGCCGCCCAGCTCGCGGGGGTGAAGGGCCAGCCCCGCCTGGTGATCGACGGTCTCGACCTCGGCCCTGCCATCCCGGGGCAGCAGCCGCTCGTCATCGACGGGCTGGAGCCACCCGTCGCCAGGCGCACGTCCCGTCCCCGGGCACGACCGACGCTGCCGCCGCCGGAACGACCCGCCGCACTCCGTCCCACCGCCGGCCCGTTCCCCGAGGGCTGGCCCGGCCTTCCGTCCACCACGCTGCTCGTCGAGAGTGCTCCCGCCCGCGTGGATCCCGCCGCACTCGACGACTGCATCGCGATCATCGGCGGGCCGCGCAGCGCGGTGATCGACGCGCTGGTGCACGGCAACCGCCGCGACGCGCTCCGCCACGCGCACCTCGTCCGCGAGTGCTTCGGGCGCGAGCGGACGGCGCTGCTCGTCAGCAACCACCTCCATCCCGCGGATCGCTGGCTCGTCGCGGAATGCGCGGCGATCGCGCGTGCCGCGGACATCCCGCTCGTCGCGAGCGCGACCCCGGACCACGCCACCGCCGAGGACAAGCCGCTGCTCGACGTGCTCACCGCGATCCGGCACCGCACCACGCTCGACCAGGCGGCGGCCCACGGGCTGCTCCTGCCGAACAGCGAGCACCGCCTGCACAGCGAGGCGGTGCTGCGCACGCTGCTCCCCGACCTTCCGGAGGCGTTCGACAACGCGGCCCGCATCGCCGCCGGTTGCGACGTGTCGCTCGATTTCAGTGATGTGCGCTTCCCGGGCTACCCGGTGCCGGCGGGCGAGACGCCGTTCTCGGTGCTGTACAGCCTCTGTCAGGAGTCGGTGCAGCGCAAGTACCACCCCATGACGAGCGTTGTGGCGGCGCGCCTGCAACGCGAGCTCGACGTCATCGAGAAGACGCATCTCGCCGAGTTCTTCCTGATCACGTGGGACATCATGCGGTTCGCGAAAGAGCACGGCATCCCCGGGCAGGGGCGCGGCAGCGCGGCCGACTCGATCGTCGCGTACCTGCTCGGCATCACGCGCGTCGACCCCGTCGCGCACGACCTGCTCTTCGAGCGGTTCCTGCACGAGGACCACCAGGGCACGCCCGACATCGACATCGATTTCTCCACCGACCATCGCGAGCAGGTGCTGCAGTACGTGTACGAGAAGTACGGCGCGGACCGCACCGGGATGGTCGCCAACGTCGTCACCTTCCGCCCGCGCATGGCGATCCGCCAGGTGGGGCTCGCGATGGGCTTTCCGGAAACGCTCATCGAGCAGCTCGGCACGCACACGCACGGCTGGTACATCCACCCCACAGATTCCGCACCCGACCACCGCGAATCTGCGGGGGCCCCGGAGTCGGCCGACATCGACACGACGCTCGGCTCCGCGGCGGCCTCACCGAGCAGCGACATCTCGAACCCGCAGTGGCTGCAGTACGTCGACATCCTGCGCCGCATCGAGGGCACGCCGCGGCATCTGAGCATCCATGTCGGCGGCATGCTCGTCACCGGCGAACCGCTCGTCGACGTGGTGCCCGTGGAGCGCGCGACCATGCCGGGACGTGTCGTCGTGCAGTTCGACAAGGACGACGTCGAGGACCTCGGCCTCATCAAGATGGACCTCCTCGGGTTGCGCACGCTGTCGGCGATCGCGGAGTGTCTGGACCTCATCGAGCAGACCACGGGCACCCGGCCCGACCTCGACGAGCTGCCGCTCGACGATCAGCGCGTCTACGACGTGGTCTGCAAGGTCGACACCATCGGGCTCTTCCAGATCGAGTCGCGCGCGCAGCAGCAGTCGCTCTGGCAATCCCAGCCGCGCTGCTTCAACGACCTCATCGTGCAGGTGGCGATCATCCGGCCGGGCCCGATCCAGGGCGATGCGGTGCATCCCTACCTGCGCCGCCGCCAGGGCCTCGAGCCGGTGACGTACCTGCATCCCAAGTTGGAGCCGATCCTGGCAGAAACATGCGGGGTGGTCCTCTACCAGGAGCAGATCCTGCGCATCGTCATGGAGATCGCGGCGTACACCGCCGGTGAGGCGGACCGCTTCCGTCGAGCGATGAACCGGCACCGTTCGCGGGTCGAGATGGAGGAGCTGCGTGACGGGTTCATCCGCCGCTGCATCGAGCACGACCTCAGCGAGGAGGTCGCGCAGCAGATCTTCAAGAGCGTCGCCGGCTTTGCGGAGTTCGGCTTCTGCAAGTCACACGCCGCCGCGTTCGCCCGCACCGCGTACGAGACCGCGTGGCTGCGCATGACCTATCCGGCCCACTACACGTGCGCGCTGCTCAACGCGCAGCCGATGGGCTTCTACCATCCGTCGGTCCTCGTCGACGACGTCAAGCGCCACGGTGTGCGCGTCCTGCCCGTCGACGTGACCCGGAGCCGCGCCCGTTGCACCGTCGAGGCCGTTGAGGACGCCACGCAACCGTTCGCGATACGGCTCGGGTTCGCGTACGTGCACGGGCTGGGCCCCACCGCGCGTGCAGCGTGCGAGGACGCGATCAACGACGGCGCCAACACGGCGGTCGGCGCGTTCTGGAAGCACACGCTGCTGCCTCGCGTCGCCATGGAGAACCTGATCCGCGTCGGCGCGTTCGACGGTGTCGCCGCGGGACGGTCGCGGCGCCAGCTGCTCTGGGAGCTGAAGGAGGTGGAGGAGGTGCTGCCACCGCGACGGCGCACACGGACGGCGGCATCGCCATCGGAGGGGGCCGCCGTGGTGACCGGTCCGCCGCGCGGCAGCGGCGCCATCGCCGGCAACCGCCTCGGCGACGCGCCGCACGTGCCCCGTGATCCCAGCACCGATCCCGTGCCACCGCTGATGGCACTCCCCGCGACTCCGCCGGTCCTGCCGGCGATGGATGAGCGCACCCGCGTGAACACCGAGTACGCGCTCACCGAGGTGAGCACCGGGCCGCACCTGGTGTCGTTCATGCGGGCCAGGCTCGATGCCCTCGGCTGCGTCCCGCTCGGCAGGGTGCGCGATGGCGCCGACGGCACGCGCATCCGGGTCGCGGGCCTGGTCATCACGCGCCAGCAGCCGTCGACGGCCCGCGGCTTCCGCTTCTTCACGCTGGCAGACGAGGATGCGCACTGCGACCTGGTGTTCCGGCCCGCGGTCGTGCAGCGGACGCTCGAGGTGGCGCGCCACCCGTTGCTCATGGTCGACGGGCGGCTCCAGGTCGAGCACGGCAGGGTCAACGTGCTGGTCGAGCAGGTGACCGCGCTCACCCCGGACGGCGACCCGGTCGCCCGACCCGGGATCCCACCGGACCAGGGCGGCTTCCGCGGCTCGCACGACTATCGCTGACCCGCGCGTCGATATCACCCCTTCGCCTCAGCGTGGCGTGACACATCCGTGACACTCCGGCAGCAGTGCCCTGACATCTGCAGGAACGCGGTGCACGCGGCATAGGCTGGCTCATATCGCGATGGATAAGGGCGCGCCAATGGCGAACGATGACTGATCAGACCACTGAGAACGGCGGACCCTCGCTCTCGTTCGAGAAGGTTCCAGCCCCCTCGCGATCCGAACGCGCTCCCGTGAGCAGCCCGGTCCCTGACAAAGCCGACGCGAGTCTCGCGTTCGAGGCGACGCCGCGCGCACCCGTACCGGCAGCGCCCGCAACGCCCAGATCAGCCGGCGCTGCCGCAACCCGGGCACTCGTCGCCGATGCTCTCGCGGGAGCCACCGCTGCCGAACCCGGGCACCACGCATTCCAGAGGGCACCGGCACCGGCGCCCGCGAACCCTGACCCGGCGCCCGGGCACCATGCATTCCAGGCAGTGCCGGCATCGGCTCCCGCGATCTCCGATCCCGGGTCCAAGCCACACGCGTTCCAGGCGGTGCCCGCGTCCGCGCCGGTCGGCGTGGCGCAGCGCATGTCCACCGCCACGATCGGCTTCCGGCCCCAGGCGGCCGGGGTGACCTCGGTGAGCAGTCCCGGCGGCCAGGGATGGAACATCCGCAGCCAGGACGCGGAGAGCACGACCCGCGGTCGCGCCGAGCCGATCGTCCCAGCATGGTCGCCGCGCACCACGCCGGCGAAGAACAAGGACCGATCGGCATGGGACGTCCCGGCCGCGCCGCGCAGCCGGCATCCGACGGGTCGCGGCGTGGTCGGTGTCTTCCTCACGCTCGTTCTTGTCGCCATCCTGGGATTCGCGGTGTACGCGTACCTCACCGGTCGGGGGCATTCGACGACGATCAAGACCCCCGCGACGGTCGGCACACTCGCTCCGATCGCCACGCCGGCCGCCGCCGTGGTCGCGCAGCAGATGAAGCAGGTGATGCTCGCGTCCGGCGCGACCCAGGTCGTGAGCGGCGTGTACGGGGTGGCGGGTCGTCCGACACTCGTCGTCCTGCTCGCTCAGGGCCCCGACATCGCGACGACGAGCACGCAGTTCTTCAACGACTTCTCGAGTGGTCTGCAGAGGGACGGCGTCACGGTGGACAAAACGCGGATGGTCAAGACGGTGACCGACGGAAGCCAGTTCGTGTGCTCAGCGGCAACACGGCCGGCGCCGCAGACGGCGGTGTCGCTCTGCGGCTGGAGTGACGGCAGCACGATCGGGCTCGTCATGGACGTGAGCGGCGAGCCGGTGAACAAGACCCTCACCGAGGCCGTGCAGGCGAAGACCGCGGGCGAGCACTGACGCCTCCCGTCAGGGAGTGGGGGTGACGTCACCTCGTGGTCGTTCCTCGAGGGGTCCATGCGGTCGATCCGTCCGCGACGACTAGCATGCGACCGTGATCGCTGAACGTCGTGGCTCCGAGCGCCTCCAGGGTCTCCGCGACCGCAGGCGGATCGGTGTGCTGCAGATCCGCGGTGCGATCGGCGGCGCCGTGCGGACCGACGAGCTGATCAAGACCATCGGGAATCTGCGCCGCACCGCGCGGATACGGGCGGTTCTCCTGGAGATCGACTCTCCCGGCGGAACCGCCATCGCCTCCGAGCAGCTGTACGTTGCGGTGCGCCGCCTCGCGGCCCGCAAGCCGGTGGTTGCGTGGATCAAGGGAACCGGCGCGTCCGGCGCGTACTTCCTCGCGTGCGGGGCGACGCGGATCCTCGCGTTTCCAAGCGCGATCGTCGGGTCGATCGGCGTCATCAGCGTGCGTCCGGTGGTCGTCGACGCGTTGCGCCGGGTTGGCGCGCGGATGGTCGTGACGAAGACCGGCCCGTTCAAGGACCTCGGCGCACCGTGGCGCGAGCCCACCGAGGACGATGAGGCCCGCGAGCGCGAGCTCGTCGACGCGATCTTCCGTCGCTTCACCGGTGCGGTCCGAAGCGCGCGCGGCTACGACGACGACGCGCTCGCCCGGATCACCACCGGCGAGGTCTGGCTCGGGACGCGGGCAGTTGAGCTGGGCCTCATCGACGCGCTCGCGGACGACCAGGAGGCGGCGCTGGACGTCGCGGGTGACCTCGCGGGGCTGCCGCACCGGCTCACGCAGCACGTCGGCGGTCGCCGGACGATCTTTCAGCGTCTCGGAGTGCCCGGGGCAGGCATGGGACCGCCGGGTGAGCGATGGCTCATCGAGCTGGAAGGTTGGATGGGCACACCGAGACTCCGAGCGTAGATCAGCGCGCGCGGTTGCGGCTCCTGTCCAGGGTGAAGAGCACGACGATCGCGATGACCAGCAGTGCGGCGAGTCCGCCGATGATGAGCGCAGCGGGAATCCCGCCGCCGGACGTGGCAGGTTGCGACGGTGACGACCCACCCGGCGCCACGGCCGCGAACTCGCCGAGCTGCGTCGATGTCGCGAGAAAGGTGTTGCCACATCCCGAGTTCTGCGTGGTGAGCGGAGTCCACGCGGTTCCGTCGTAGCGATCGATGACGGGCGGCGGAACGGACTTCGTTCCACGCAGCACGATGGTCAGGAGCACGTTCGCGCGTGGTGACTCAGCGACGCCGGCGGCGCTGACCGCGGAGAACTTGTAGACGTTGCCCTCGATGGCGCCGTTGGACGGTTGCACCGCCGGAGCGGCAACGGGGTCGACGCTGACCGTCAGCGCGACGGTGTTGTCGAATGCGCCGCTCTCCATGAGGAGCTGTGCCTGCGGCGGCGTCTCCCCGGTGAAGACCTCGGACGCGGGAAACGGTGTGCTCGTCGCGGGGAAGTGCATCGACGCTCCCTGTGGAGCCGGGCTGCCGCCGAGCGTCACGTACGGGTCGGCGATGCAGTTGCCGTCATAGATCGGCGGCGAGGACGCGGGCAGCACTCGCCAGACCGTTGCGAGCGCAACGACCGACACGAGGACGACGACCGCGCCGGGTCGCCGGGTCACAGCAGCCAGCCCCCGGCGAGGTCGGCGATCAGGTGCGCGATGGCTGGAGCGAGGACGCCACGACTGACCACCCGCAGCCCTCCGAGCAGCAGACCGACCGCGAGGTCGAGGGGGAGGGCGCCGAAACCGTACAGGGGGACGTGCACCGCGGCGAAGAGCACCGTCGTCGCGGCCAGCGCCCAACCGTCGCCACCCCATCCGCGCACCGCGTCGAAGAGCACGCCTCGGAGCACGACCTCCTCGGCGACGGCGATCAGCGCGACCGCGGGAGTCCACGTGGCGATCACGGTGTTCACCGGAGCGAGCTCGACAGCCACGCCGGAGCGTGATGAGAGCCACGCCGCCACGAGCACGGCCCCACCCGCGACGCCGATGCCCACGGCAGCGAGGCTCGGACGCCCGAGGCGCCAGCCTGCACCCGCGGCAAGCGCGAGCAGCGCGAGCGCGAAGACGACGCCGGCCGGCATGGACGCCGCCGTGGCAGACCCACCGACCGCGCTCCGCAGCGCGGTCGCGACGACCACCCCGGCAACGAGGATCAGCGAACGAATCGCACTCCCAGCGCGGCCGGCCGCCCCGGCATGAGCCGGTGCGAAAGCCCCCGCCGCCGTCGGACTACCTCGCCGGTCCGGGCGCTGCCCGGGCCGGGGCCGCCTCGGCGCGTGGGGACGGGTCGGCCGAAGCGGCGATGAGCGCGGGCTCGATCGCCTCAACAGCGACGGTGGCGGTCTCGAGGGCGGCCGGATCGAAGCCGCCGGGAGCGATGCGCTCGCAGACAACGACCGCGAGCACGTGGTCGTCGCGCACCACCGGCAGGAGCATCCGCGACACGGTCTCGATGTTCGTGCGTCGCTGGGCGCGATGCGACGCCGCCTCCGTGATCAGCACCGGGCGCTTGTGCGCGATCACGTGGCCGAGCAGGCCTGGCGGCAGGCCCGGCGATCCGACGCCGCGCGCGGGCAGCAGGAAAGCACGGTCAGCCCCGACGTCGTCCGCGAGTCGGGAGAGGACGGCCTGCACACCCTGGTCGACGGCGATCGCCGCCCAGACCGCAGGGCTCCGGTGGATGAATGCGCGGTTGACGAGGCCGTTGATCACCATCGCGACCACCGCAGCGGCGAGTCCCGCGACAACCGACGCGACGCGGGCGTCGATGAGCAACGCGAAGACCGCGAACATCACGCATCCGCTGAGCAGCGCGAACTCGAGGTAGTGGCGGGGGCCGTGACCGCCGCGGCGCTGGTCGCCGAACGTGAGGCGCCAGTTCATCGCCGTGTTCCAGGCGGCACTGAGACCGAACGCGGGAACGAACGCCACGAGCGGGTTCACCCCGGCGATGCCGATGAGGATCGCGAGGATGGGCAGGAACACGCAGAGCCCGCTGACGCCCACGAGCCCGAACTTCCACACCCGCGCCGACCCGGGGACATCGAAGAACAACGACCACAGGTGGCGCAGGTACAGGAGCCCCTGGCGGGAGGTTGCCTTGCTCTCGCCTGCGGCGCGCGCCGCCTGGGTCATCGGCACGTCCACGACACGCAATTCGGGCAGGCACACGAGGAGCTCGAGGAGGATCTTGAAACCGACGGGGCGGAACTCGATCCCGTCGACGAGCGCGCGCCGGCAGAGGAAGAACCCGGAGAGCGGGTCGCTGCTCTGGCGCGCTTCGCCGAAGAGCAGCCGCGCAACGACGGTCGCTGCGTGACTCACCAGGCGGCGCGTCCCGCCCGCGAGCCCCTCGCGGCTCCCACCTTTCGCGTAGCGGCTGGCGACGACGAGGTCGGCGCCGCGCTCAGCTTCGGCAAGGAGGACCGGGACGAGCTCGGGCGGATGTTGCAGGTCGGCGTCCATGACGCAGACATACCGACCACGGGCCATGCGGAGGCCCGCGACCACGGCGGTGCTCAGGCCGCCCTGCCGATCGGCGCCGTGTCGCAGGAGGCAGCGGATCGTGGGCTCCGTGCGCGCCGGCCGGACAGCGGGCTGCTCCTTCGCCATCGCGAGCAGGAGATCGGCCGTGCCGTCGTCGCTGTCATCGACGAAACAGATCTCGACACGCGTCCCTGCGAGCGCCGCGCTCACGCGCTCGACCAGGGGCTGGAGATTATCTGCCTCGTTGCGAGTCGGGATGACCAGGCTGACGACCGGCCCGGACCCGCGCGCCTCTTCGGGAGTCACGGCCAAAGGATAGGCGTGAAGCGCGCCACGGGGAGCCGATCGTCACGGTTCGGAGTCGCGGCCGGTGGCCGCGCGAACCGATCCGGGTTGCTCAGATGTTGGTTGCGACGAGCAGCGCGATGAGCAGGAGCAGCAGCACCGCGTCGGGAAGCATCGCGAGGGCGACCGCGACGTACGGCGTGACGTCGAAGACCGCGTACACGGCGAGCGTCGTCAGCACGAGGAACCAGGCGAGGAGCGGCAGCGTCAGCCAGGCGACGATCGACTCGCCGGTGCTCCCCGTCCCGAACAGGGCTTCGACGACCGACAGCAACCCGAACGCGACCCAGGGGATGAACGCGAAGCCGCTCACGGCGAGGTACTGACGCCAGCGCCCGGCCTGGCCCGCGAGCCCCGCGCCCGCGTCGATGATGAGGGCGGACGCTCCCCAGTACACGATGAAGAGCACGGGCAGCAGCAGCGATGCCAGCGCACCTGCGTTGCCGCCATGGTCGATCTGGTTGGCGAGCAGCCCGAGGAGCAGCGCGATCAGCCCGCTGCCCAGCACTGCGACGAAGCCGAGGCTGATGCGCGGTGCGTTGGCAAGCGCGGCGAACGTGCTTCGCGGACGCAGCAGGACCCCCATCACCGGCACGGCCACACAGTAGAACAGGAGCGCGACGGCCCGGCAGCGCGTTGTGTCAGCGCCCTCTGACGATGCGTCGCACCCTGCTATACTTTGCTTAGGTCAATCTGACCTAAACTCGTAGAAGCCCTCGAGGCCGGGGGCAGGTGGCGGGGTGATCACAGCAGAACGCGACGCGGCGACCGACGTGGAGCGGGAGGACGGGACCGTGGTGCTGGACCGGATCGAACGCCTGCGGCGTGAGCGCAACGCGGTGATCCTCGCCCACAACTACCAGCGCCCCGAGGTCCAGGACATCGCCGATTTCGTCGGCGACTCGCTGGGTCTGTCACAGCAGGCCGCGGCGACCGACGCCTCGGTGATCGTGTTCTGCGGCGTCCACTTCATGGCGGAGACCGCCGCGATCCTGTCTCCGAAGAAGACGGTGCTGCTGCCGGACCTCGAGGCCGGCTGCTCCCTTGCCGCGACCATCGACGCGGACCAGCTGCGCGAATGGAAGGCGCAGCACCCGGGCGCGGTCGTCGTGTCGTACGTCAACACCACCGCCGAGGTGAAGGCGCTCTCCGACTACTGCTGCACGTCGTCGAACGCCGAGGCCGTGATTCGCTCCATTCCAGCGGATCGCGAGATCCTCTTCTGCCCGGACATGTTCCTCGGCGCCCACCTTGAGCGCGTCACCGGACGCAGGCTGCACATCTGGATGGGCGAGTGCCACGTGCACGCGGGCATCCACCCCGAGCGCCTCGATGTCATGCGGCGCGACAACCCCGACGCGGAGCTGCTCATCCACCCGGAGTGCGGCTGCACGTCGTCGACGCTCTACCGCATGTCGTCCGGCGACCTACGCGGTCCCGCGACCGTGGTCACCTCCACCGAGGGGATGGTCCGGCGCGCCGCCGCCTCACCGTCGAGCACCTTCATCGTGGCGACCGAGGTCGGGATCATCCATCGCATGGAGCTCGAGTCCCCGGGCAAGCGATTTCTCGCCGCGTCCGAGGCCGCCGTGTGCCCGTACATGAAGAAGATCACGCTCGAGAAGGTCGCGTTGTCGCTCGAGCGCATGGCGCCTCGCGTCGTGGTCGATCCGATCGTCGCGGCGCAGGCGCGCGGCGCGATCGACCGGATGCTCGCGATCATCCCGAGCACCGCCGCACCGGTGACCTCCGCGGCCTGAGCCGCGCTGAACGTCCGCGGGGCTGACGCCTATGTCAGCATCCCCCGTCGTGAGCGAACCCCTGGTGCTTGCGGTCGATCAAGGCACCTCCGGGACGACCTGTCTGCTCGTGCGACCCGATGGGCACATCGCGGCACGGGCGCATCGCGACGTGCGGGTCAGCCATCCACACGAGGGGTGGGTCGAGCAGGACCCCATCGAGCTCTGGCAGTCCGTATTGTCGACAGTCGACGGTCTGCTCAGCGAGACAGGTGCGAAGCCGGCCGCGGTCGGCATCACCAACCAGCGCGAGACGCTCGTGGTCTTCGACCGCCGCACGCTCGAGCCGGTCGCACCCGCCATCGTCTGGCAGTGCCGGCGCAGCGCGGGGATCTGCGCGGAGCACCGCGCCCGCGGCGAGGAGGCGGAGATCCGCCGCCGGACCGGGCTGCTGCTCGACCCGTACTTCACGGCAACGAAACTCGACTGGCTGCTCCGTGAGGATGCTGCGCTGGCCGCACGTGCCGAGCGCGGTGAGGTCTGCGCGGGCACGGTCGACACCTGGCTCATCGCACGGCTCACCGCGGGCGCCGTCATCGCCACCGACCCGAGCAACGCGAGCCGGACCCTCCTCTACGACCTCGCCCGCGGCGATTTCGACCCCGAGCTCTGCGCGCTCTTCGGCGTCCCGCCCGGGATCCTGCCGGCAATCCATCCGAGCGCCGGGACGATCGGCACGACAGACCCACGGGCCTTCCTCGGCGTCAGGGCACCGATCAGCGGGGTCGCGGGCGACCAGCAGGCAGCCCTGTTCGGCCAGGCATGCGTCGAGCCCGGTATGTCCAAGAACACGTACGGCACCGGCTCGTTCCTCCTCGTCAACGTCGGCCGGACGGTGCCCGACCCCGGAGCGGGCCTGCTCGCGACCGTCGCCTGGCGCATCGGCGCGGACGACGTCTTCGCGCTCGAGGGGAGCATCTTCGTGACCGGGGCCGCTCTGCAGTGGTTGCGCGATGGGCTCGGGCTGATCGAGTCGGCGGCCGATGCCGGCCCGCTCTTCGAGTCGGTGCCGGACAGCCGCGGCTGCATCTTCGTCCCGGCACTCGCAGGCCTCGGTGCGCCATGGTGGGATCCCGGGGCGCGGGGAGCGTTGCTCGGCCTCACCGCGGGAGTCACCCGTGCCCACGTGGTCCGGGCGGTCGTTGAATCGATGGCCTACCGGACGCGGGATGTGGTGGAGGCGATGGAGCGGGCATCGCAACAGCCGCTCAACGAGCTGCGCGTCGATGGTGGCGCGAGCGCCATGGACTCGCTCTGCCAGTTCCAGGCGGATGTGCTCGGGGTGCCCGTGGCCCGGGCGGCGTCAGCGGAGGCGACCGGCCTCGGGGCCGCGATGCTCGCCGCGGTCGGCGCCGGCCTGGTCAGCGGGCCCGCGGAGTCCGCCGCGACCTGGGAGCCGGGGAAGCGGTTTGCCCCGGCCACCCCGGGAACGCGGCCGCCGGAAGGCTACGCGGCGTGGCTGGATGCGATCGACCGTGTGCGCAGCCGGCCCGTGGGCGTGGCGTGATCCCGAATGGGCAAAGAAAAAGACCGGAGGGGGAACCCTCCGGCCTTTCAGGAAGGGAATGAGTTTCAGATATGCGCTGCCCGTCGGCTGCGGCCTTGACTGTACTGCTCGCCTCTCAGGATAGCAGTAAAGGAACCTTCAATTCTTGTAAATAGATGTCAAGTGAAGTTGTGACTCCTCAGTCTAGCAGGCTTGAGTCGGACGGCGGCGCGCCGCTCGTGCGGGCCGGTCTCCGAGGCTTCCTCGACCTCGGGCGGTTCGATGTGATCGCCGTGATCGCCCTGGTGGTCCTCGCGTTCGGTCTGCGCATCGCGAGCCCCCTCTTCCCCGACTTTTTGAGCGGCGGCGGGACGGTCAGCGCGCTGGGTGTCGGCTACCCGACCACGAGCGGCTCAGCTGCCGAATGCACGACGGTGCCGGTCGGTCCTCCGGGTGTCGTCGGCGGCGTGAAGGTCAATCACACCGACATCAACGTGTGCGGCTACGTCTTCGACGAGGTCTACTTCCCGGTCGACGCCGCGAAAGACCTGCGCCAGCCGGCGGAGTCGTACTTCGATCCAGAGCCTCCTCTTGCGAAGTTGTTGATGGCTCCACCGATCGCGTTCTTCGGTTTCAACAGCTGGACGTGGCGTTTGAGCACGACGCTCTTCGGCAGCCTGCTCGTCGGGATGATCTATCTCATCGCGCTGCGCCTGCGAAAGGATCGGTTCTTTGCGACTGCAGCAGCGCTGTTCGTCTGCTTCGACGGACTCGCGTTCGTCGAGTCGCGCATCGGTGTCATCGACATCATCGCGATCTTCTTCGTCGCCCTCTTCTATTACGTCTTCTTATTACATTGGCAAGCGCGAACACGCGCGCAGTGGCGGACGACGCTGTATGTCATGGCCGGTGTCGCCGGTCTCGCGTTCGGCGCGAAGCTCACCGCGCTCGCGCCGCTCGTCGTCGCCGGTGGGCTCATCCTGGCGCGGGGCATTTCGCCGTACATCGCCGCCTTCGTTCCGTGGCTGCGGCGCATCGCCGGTCCCGGACGCGCCGGGACGATCATGTGGCGTAACGCCGCCGGTCCGCGGGCGGTGCTGCACTACGTGGCCGCGGGCATCGTCGCCGTCGCTATCTTCCTCGCGTGCTTCTCCCGCTACGAGACGATCCAGCACACGGACGTGTACTTCTTCACGGGGTGCAACCCGGCGGTGGCGGGGCTGCCCGGAAATGCGAAGACCCTTGACGTACCAGTCATGCGCGTCGGTCCGCTCACCGTTCCCAACCCCGTCGAAGCGGTCGACAACATCATCCAGATCAACGCCGCCTCACTGCGCTATCACGTCGAGGAATGCCACAGCCATCCGTACTCGTCGCTCTGGTTGACGTGGCCGATCATGGAGCACCCCGTGCTGTTCTACGCCCAGTCCTCGTCGACGAACGGATCGGTGACTGAGATCACCGACATGGGCAACCCGGCGGTCTGGTGGCTCGGCATCCTCGCGATGCTCTACTGCGTCTGGCAGGTGACGCGCGGACCCAACTGGTGGCGGTTGCTCGTCCCCATGATCGGGCTCGTCTCGCTCGTCGCGATGATGATCATCTACCAGGCCGCGGTGCGCTTCCACGATCCCAGCAACTTCAACACGTCCTACACGGCCGCGCAATTCATCGCCAGGTTCCACCAGCAGCCGTCGTCGCAGTACGAGATCTCGCGCACAGCCCCGGGAATCGGGTTCGCGATCGCGTTTGTCGGTGTCGTGATCTACGCGGGACTCGTGACGCTGTCCGCCGTCATCTCGCGACGGTTCGTGCCGGCGTTCATCGTTCTCGGGTACCTCGCTTCCTGGATGATGTGGGCGCCCGGGAACGAGCGTCGCGTGCTCTTCTTCTATCACGCGCTCGGCATGCTGCTGTTCACGGCGCTCGCGCTGGCATATGCGCTCACCGCGATCCGGCGATTGCGTGTTCCGTTCCGCGGCAGGCAGGTCTCGCTCGCGCCCGTCAGCTTTGCGCTGATCGGCGCTGTGCTTGCGGCATTCGTCTTCTTCTATCCGATCTGGACGGCGATGCCACAGAGTCCCGCTGACCAGCAAGCGAGGCTCTGGGTCGACATCGGGTGACCGCGTTCCTCGTCATCCTCGACGCCGCCCTGACGCTTGCCGCCGGGGCTGCGCTCACCGGGATGATTCGGACCCACCTGACGCTCATCGAGCGCGGGCTGATCGGCCTCGTCACCGGCGTCCTCGTCGCGTCCGGGGTGACGTACGGCCTTTCGCTGGTCTTCCAGCTCAGCACGGCGACGGTGCTGGAGGGGCCGCTCATCACCCTCGCCGGGGCGCTTGCGGCCTCGTTGTTAACAGTCGATCCGCGGGGGACGTGGTACGCCTCGTGGGTCGAGTCGCGGGACCTCTGGGCTCAGCGGACCCCCTGGTTCTCCATCATCGCGCTTGCGGTGGGCGGGGCGGCGGTCACCGCCATCTTCGCGCACACCGTCTACACCGACCCGGGGGGGCTCGAGGCGGGCTACCCCACGGTCTGGGCGGACTGGTCGCAGCACCTCACCACGGCGGCAAGCTTTGCGGTGGGCGGCAACGTCCCGCCGATCAACCCGCTCTTCAGCGGCACGACGCTGCTCTATCCCTTCCTTCCCGACTTCCACGCGGCGACACTCATCACGCTCGGGCTGTCGCCCGGGCTGGCGCTGGCGATCCCCGGGGCGGTGCTCATGGTGGTGGTCGGGATGCTCGTGGTCGCGCTCGGCCGCCGTCTCGGTCTCGGAGCGGGGGCCGGGATCATCGCGGCGGCGATCTGCTTCATCGGCGGAGGGCTCGGCTTCATCGGCGTGTTCGCCGATGCCTGCACCAGCCACGGCTTCACCGCGACCCAGTGCACCTTCCAGTACGTCGTCACCCACCCGGGCACCGGTCTGTCGATCATCGGATGGACCCTTCACGACCTCCCGGGAACGATCGCCGCGCAACCGCGTGCCTACGACGGCCTGCCGTCCGACGGCGGCACGGCGCCGCTGCCGGACATGCAGTGGTACACGCCGCTGATGGCGTGGTGGCTGCCGCAGCGAACGCTGCTCTTCGGCTTCGCGGCGGCGATCAGCGTGCTGCTGCTGGTCCTCGCCGGGGCATCGTCCGGAGGCAGGAGCTGGGAGGCGTTCGTGGTCGCCGGCGTGCTCGTCGGGCTCCTGCCGATCGTGCACGTGCAGACGCTCATCGCGCTCTCGATCCTGCTGGTCGTGCTCCTCTGGCGACGGCGGCGGCGTGAGTGGCTGGCGCTCGCCGGGGTGGCGCTGCTGATCGGGGGTGTCCGTCTGGCTCAGCTCGCGCTGACCACGCACGGTTCGTCGGTCAACCCCTACGGCAGCAACGTGTACCCGTGGATCGAGCCCGGCTGGCTCGCCAACACCGGGACGAACTCGGATCCGAGCGGCCGTCTCGACATGTCGGTCGGGAACCTCGTCGGCGGGGCCATCCAGGCCATCCGCATGGTCGGCACCGCGGAGTGGTGGGGCTTCTGGCTCGCCAACCTCGGCATCGCGGTGCCACTTGCCGCGTTCGTCGCGCTCGCGGTGCTGCTGCGCCGAGCCGGTGGCGCGGCCGCGCGGGTGGGGCGGGCCGTGACCTCCGCATTCCCCGTACCCCTTCTGGAACTTGCGCTCGGGGCCCTGATCATCTTTGCGGCATGCAACCTCGTGGTCTTCCAGACCTGGAACTGGGACAACACGAAGCTGCTCGTCTACTGGTATCTCGTCATGGCGCTGCTCGTCGGCGCCCTGGCGGCGCACTGGTGGCGCCGGGTCTGGCCGCGCATCGCCGCGGTCGCGCTCGTCGGGCCGGTCCTGCTCACGGGGGCGCTCGTCGTCCTGCGACTGCTGCCATGGACGCCTCCGGCCGACGCGATCACCGGGCCGTACACGATCGCCGACGCCCAGGAGGTGCAGCTGGC
>Ga0307374_10003347_pt1 | contig 27471 bp, 24 predicted proteins | sample OX3MG_FD_202532 | JGI IMG/M metagenome (GOLD analysis project Ga0307374, IMG submission 202532) | Soil microbial communities from Risofladan, Vaasa, Finland - OX-3 | ecosystem: Environmental > Terrestrial > Soil > Coastal area > Acid sulfate soil | place: Finland: Risofladan, Vaasa | collected...
AAAAGCCATCCAGGAATACTTGGACCGGAACAACCGACAGCCCAAACCCTTTGTGTGGACCGCCCGAGTAGAAGACATTCTGACCAAGGTGAATCACTGTAAAGCTATTTTGAATTCACTACACTAGTGTAGTGCGTCCAACGCTTGTTTACATTTGGTGACCTTCGCAAGGATGCGTTCGACGGAGGCGCTCCAGACGAAGATGCGGGGGTTTTGGTTATGGCTGCTGATGTAATCGCCAATGGCCTGGATCAGCTCCTTCACGTTATGGAAGGAGCCACGACGAAGGCGCTGCTGGGTCCGATTTCGAAACCAGCGTTCGACCAAGTTGAGCCAGGAACAGGACGTGGGCGTAAAGTGCAAGTGAAAGCGCGGGTGGCGACGCAACCAACGCTCAACCCCGGGATGCTTGTGGGTGCCATAATTGTCGACGATCAGGTGCAAGTCCAGCTCGCCAGGCGTCTGCTGGTCGATGCGCTTCAGGAAGCGGGTGAATTCTTGATGCCGGTGCTGCGGCGTACAATCCCCGATGACGGCGCCGTCGAGCGTACTCAGCGCCGCGAACAAGGTCGTGGTGCCGTGGCGCGTGTAGTCGTGCGTCATGGTGCCGCAACGGCCGGGTCGCAGTGGCAGGCCCGGTTGAGTTCGGTCCAGAGCTTGAATCTGGCTCTTTTCATCCACGCACAGCACCAGCGCCTTGACGGGAGGATTCAGGTAAAGGCCGACGACATCGGTGAGCTTTTCCACGAACCGGGGATCGCGACTCACCTTGAACGTCGAGACACGGTGCGGCCTCAAGCTGTGCTGCTTCCAAATTCGCCGCACCGTCGCTTCGCTGACGCCTTGCGTTTTGGCCATCAGCCGAGTGCTCCAGTGGGTGGCGTTGGGCGGTTGGCGGTGCAGCGTGGCTTCCACAATCGCCGCCCTCTTACGGTCGCTGATGGCCGGGATGCGGCCCGGACGAGGAGCGTCCTTCTCCAAACCCGCAGTGCGCAGGGCCAGAAACCGCCCGCGCCAGAGTTGCACCGTCGGTCGCGAGACGCGCAGGTGGCGGGCGATCTCCTGGCTCTCGACTCCCTCGGCGGCCAGCAGAATGATCTGCGCCCGCTGAACGAGGCGCTGCGGCTGACTCCTGGCTCTGGCCCAAGTTCGCAAAGTGGCGCGCTCCTGATCGGAAAGAAGAATCGGTTCGGCTCTTCGGCTCATGTGCGGCAGAATACCCGAAGGCCGACAATAAGTAAAGCTAATTATGACGCACTACACTAGAAAAGACAGGTTCAAGGTCTTTCCGGTAGTACCCTTTGGCGGTTTCTTCTCCTATGCGAACATTGTTGCCGGTGGGGATGGCAAACTCCCTCAGCATCCGCGCGAGCTTGTTTTTCGTAAGCTGGTATTCGGTCTTCCACGGGGCCTCTCCTAGTTCGTTAAGTCGATCTATGATTTGTCCTGAGAAAATCTTCTCCTCTTCGTCCGGCCAGACAGAGAGGATGTCCGCCAAAAGCCTGATGCGAAGCGAGTCGTCAACGTCGCCAGACGCTTTCTGCCCGCAAAGGTGCTCAGCGCAGCGGCGGAGTTCATCAAGGCGCTTTGGATTAACCACGGAGCACGCCGAAAAGAGAGGCAGCCAACAGTCTGCCTCTCTATCCTGTAAGAACTCCAGGTCGGGCAACGCCTCGTAAGGCTCGGCTACATCGGCTTCAATGATTTTCAAGTAGTTGGATAACTCCTCCTTGAGGGCCTTCCCGCCTGGCCTGCCGTGAAAAGCGGCTGGCCTTTTCCGTCCTGGCCTTATGTTGCATGTGTAGAACGATTGAGCGATCTGCCAATGTGTCAGGCAACCGCCCTATGCTGGCAAACGCCTTCGGACAAAAAACACTGAAGTATTCGAGCTTGTCGCCCTTCGCACCCCCGCAGCGGGGAACCATACCACCCGCCTCGAACCCGGCATCCAAGATGGCGATTACAGCCAACGCGTGGTCCGACTTTCGCCCGGAAAGGAATTCCACTTCGTCAAGCAAAAGTGTAGGTTGCCGGTCATTTATCACACGATACAGGACCGCCGGTGAAGGAAAGGTACAGCGGAGCGACGCGCGCGCGAGCAACTCAAGAGTTTTGAGAAGCTGCGTTTTCCCAGCCCGCTTTGTGGGTGAAACAATCGCCAGGTATGGGAAACTCTCAAACTGTCCATACAGGTGCGTTGCCAGAGTCCAGAGCGCAACCGGCAGCAATGTACCGACGGGAAGGATCACGAAGCGGGATATATATTGCTCAACTGCGGAGAGGAGCTGTTCTCCTTGAGCATTTAGAAGTATTTCCGGCTGACCTATCAGCTCGGTCTCAATTCTTGCCTGCTCTCTCGAAAGCAAATCCTACTCCATCCCGATTGGCATCCGACGGCCACTTTTCAAAATTACTTGTCAGCCGCACGCTGGTGATCGAACCCCGCAACTTCATCGTTCCGTATGGCACTGTCACTCTTGATTGGGCAAAATTTCGTTCTGAGGCTTAGTCCAGGTGTGCTTCAGATTGTGGCGGGGCTGGTAACTATTGGAAATACAGAGGCTTAGATGGTGGAAGAATAAGGTCAAGAAAATCTAGCGTTGTCCGCCGAAATTTCGTTGAGCCTCTATAGTATCTCGTTACTTGGTGGGGGAATGAGCTTGAGCATTGCTCTATAGGATTTAGCTTTCCAGTCATATACGATCTGTTTCTCAGAAAATCCAAACAGTTTTTTCAGTCTGTTATTGATGGCCTGCACGCGCTTCTCGATCTTGCGCCATTCGCTTGCTTCCTTGGTGGAGCCGAACGTGCCGCCGTGTTCGGCGAAAGTCCGCAGAACTTCCCAGTTTTGATCGGGCTTCGAGTTTCGCTTTCCCTTTCTTCGGTCTTCGAAGCCCATTTCGATAAAGGTCCTTACTTCTGTGTGGTCGCCCACGCTTATCTGTGATTGGAAGTCGCTGGTGAATCGGATTATCACGTTGGGCCATGTGCTTCCGTCCGGTGTGGGAAAGGGCCGCACAACCCTCTTGCCGGTTGGCGCGGAAAACACATCGAGGGCTCCTCCTAACATCTTTTCGAGCATAACCAAGCCCATCGAGATACCATCCTCGTCAAAGCTTCGCGTGGGATGTGGCCAGCCTCGAACGCCTGCCATTGAGCTGAACTGGATTCTATTGATGTTGTCGTATAAACGCTGCCCGTCTTCGCCGAAGTGAGGAAAAGCAAAAAAGTCCTCCTTCAGGTAGTACAACTCGCCATAGAGATTGCGATAGTGAACCTGTGCCTCAGCAGCCTTTGCATCGAGCCCTTTCGCCTCAACCCTCAACTCCCCGGCCTTGGTTCGGTCAGGCGCGGAGATATCTCCTCTTGATTCAATCTCGTAGGCCGCCCTTTCATTCTCACGTGCTTGTAGACGCAGCGCTCTTGCCTCGGAGATTGTTTCCCGGATTTCCTTGGATAGGGCCAGGATTCTGTTGAGCAAGCTTGCCAGTTGCGCCTTCGGCGGCTCCATGTCCAGCGCCTCCGTGTTCTAGTTTGCTATGGGTGCTCTTGATGGACTGGCACAGGGTAAACTTTCAAAACCTCGTCGCCGTAATGGTTGATAACCTTGATGGCGATTTTTCCGGTTTTGGGCGGGTCGAAGGGGCGGCTGGTGGTGGAATAGAGTGCCGACCAGGCGGCCTCGTCGATTTCGGCTCTCAGGGCGCGCTTCAACTTGTCGTACGGTTCCTCAGCGCCGGTGAAGTAGGCGTGGCGCACAAAGAAGCTCTCGCCGTTGTAATTGGTGTCAATGAACCAGCACGCGATATCGTCGGTTGAGTGGCTGCGGATCTGGCCGGTGGTCGGGTCATAGATGTCCAGGCCCTTCATCTTCACGACAAGCTGACCATCTTTCTGTTTCTTGACTTCTATATCCGGCTCGCCGAAATACATGAAGAGATTGCCCGCGCCGGTCTTCTTCAGCAGGTCGTCGCCCATCGTCAGGTCGTAATTCATGCGCGTGGGCATCACCATGAGCTTGCCGTAGCGTTTGGCCTCTTCGGAAACGAGTGGCTCGAAGGCGAACCCGCAGACGATCAGCAAGTCAAAGCCGATTCCCTGAACGGCCTCCTTGGCAGCCTCCTTAATCTGATCGCGGCCAACCGTGCCATGCTCGGGACCGATGGAAACCGCCACGCGGCGCGTCTTGCCGTCCTTTTCCGTGTATTCGCCGGCAGCTTGAATCCAGGTTCCGGCAAAGGATTCCAGGCGGTCGAACTTGAGGCGTTCGTTTTTGACGGTGTTCTGGACGCCAGTCTTCTTCAGGTTCTCGATAATCATGGTGGCGAATTGCCCGTCTGATGATTCCTTGCGGGCCTCGGATTCGGTCGAGGGCCGTTCTTCGTCGGCTGAGAGCAGGCGATGGGGCGAGAGGCTTTCGACCGTGAAGGGACCGGTCACACGGATGCGCTTGTTGTCCTCGTAAGGCTGGTCGTAGAGGAGTTCGGTATCGGCGTGGCGGGCGATGGCGGCGTCAATCTCATCGCGGCTCATCCCCTCTTTGATGTCGGGATTGTTGGCGATGCTTTTGAGCGTGACGTGCGGGACGCGCTTATAGACAAAGCCCTTCTTGATGTCGCTCTCAGGCTTGGCACCACCAGCCGGAAGCTGGCCGGTAGCCTCCGCTTCCTTTTGAATTCCTTCTGGCGAATCGGCCAGCAGATAGTAAGAGAATTTGGCGGCCATCAGGCGCGTGCGCGCCAGAGCCAGGGACACGCGTCTGGTGTCGCAGGTAATCCAGCGCCGTCCCCACTGCTCCGCCACATAAGCTGTCGTGCCGCTCCCACACGTCGGGTCGAGCACCAAGTCGCCGGGATCGGTGGCCATGAGGAGGCAACGCTCGATAACCTTGGTCGAAGTCTGTACCACATAAACCCGGTCCTCTGTCTGGGTCCCGGTTCCCGTGTCATTCCACGAACTATTCAAGACCACGACGGGAAAATCATCGAAATATCTTTTGTAGCGCAGGGTATCGCCCACAGCAGCCAAGCGCCCTACTGCGCGTAGTTTATTGAGTCCGCTGGCAGAGGTTGACCAATAACGTCCTTTCGGAGTAAACGTCTTGCCCTCAAAGTTGAAGGCCGGACTCTCGTAGAAATGTGACGACGTAAGGTCACTCAAGCCAAACAGTCGCCAGTCTTTCGGAAGAGATTGTGGTGCGAGTTTTTCTTCCTCTTTAAGTCTGCGCCACTTGTTGTTTGGCAACTCAACGCATCCGAACGTATCGGAAGAAACGGATTGGAAGTCTTTCTGGGTAAAAAGCTGGCGATACCTTACGGATTCATGGTTCTTTGCGTACCAGAGGATAAAATCGGACGACGTTGGGAGATAGAGCGCAGTAAGATTACTTGTTTTGCGAAATGAGATGAGCGAAACAAAATTCTCGCTACCGAACACCTCATCCAGTACGTTCCGCACCAGATGCACATTCTCATCTCCTATCTGCACAAAGACGCTGCCGGTCTCGGTTAGCAGTCCACGGGCTACGGTAAGGCGGTCGCGAAGGTAAGCGAGATAGGAGTGAATGCCAAGTTTCCAGGTATCTCGAAAGGCGCGAATCTGCTCCGGCTGGCGGGTCATGTCCTCGCCCTTGCCGTCCTTTACGTCCCGCTTGCGTGTTGAGACCTGCCAGTTCGACCCGAACTTGATGCCGTAGGGCCGGTCAAGGTAGATCATCTGGACCTTGCCCTTGAGACCTTCTTTTTCGGCAAGTGAGGTCATCACCAGGAGCGAATCCCCCAGGATCATGCGGTTCGACCAGTTCTGCTCGTGATGATAGAAATCAATCAGTTCTTCGAATTTGATGCCGTTGAAGTCCGAAAATAAATCGGCCTGACCGGGCTGGCCTTCCTTGGCCATGCGGCGAACGTCCTCAACAATGGCCTGGGGATGAATCTTTTCCTGAATGTAAACGGGGACCACGGGCACTTCGAGGTCTGCCGCATCCTGCTCGTCCTTCCCCTTCCAAACCAGTTGCGGGTCCAGCGATGGATCGCGCGGATAAAGCATCGTCTTGGGCTTCTTTTCGTCCTCCGCGACGAAATCGCGCAGTTCCTCGGTAGGAATGTTCTTACGTTTGTCTTTGTGTTTAACGACCGCAACTTCGACATTGTGTTTTGACGATTTGCTACGCGACATGGATTACTCCATCCAAAAATGATTGCTGGAACACTTACATCAACGCAATTGCCGAGCTCGGTTTAAGATGCGGATCGGGGCTTTCTAGCAACGCCGTGTCCTCTTCTCTTGGCTACTGGCTCACCGGAAAGCACAATAACTTTCGTGTCGGCTCCGAGCCCAGATGTCCGCAAAAGCTGACTCCACTGATATTCTGATTTGATGCGGCGAGTCTCGTAAATTACGTAAAAGAATCTGTCCCACTCCTTTGACACATATCCCCGAGTATCAGCGAGCACTTCTTCCGCGACCCGTTTCGCCTCTCCAAGGCTCGAAATAAACTTGTATTCGATTAGAGTCCGAATTGAAGGAAGGCCTGTATCGGGCTCGAAGTTCTTAATATGCTTGCTAATGGATGGTTTGTGCACTAAGTCGGGGAAAGCGCAACTCAGTACGACTTCTATCCGCTCATGAACTTGGCGCTCATTCTGCGGCGGTTCCGGGAAACATGGAGCGGTAATGGCATGCTGACAATTTTTGAGTATGCCGGTCAGTTGCAACATCACCGTTGTGGAGCCTGGTTCCCCCAGTGTGCTTTCAATTGCACTCAGGAATTGTCGAAGCTCTCCGTCCCAAACCAAGTAGGGTTCGTTGTCTGGGGAGATATCATTTGCAAGGATGTCATTTTTCGCTGCTCGATATGTCTCCTCGGCGTATGCTAACATTCGCAGGAGACCTTGGGCCTCAAGAAAGAACATTGTCTGAAGAAACGCCCGATCCAAGAAATATCGGATCTGGCATTTGTCGTCGCGGCTCAGCTTTATCGATGAGTCAGGCTCCATGGCTTCCCAGAGCACCCTATCAGCCTCTCGCAAAGACTCATTGATACTTGCCAAGATTTCAGAAACTTGTCTCATTCCCACCTCAGTCGCAAGCTCTCAAGGTTAATGTCGAGAGCCCAATGCATGGCCGATCAGGCTTTTTGCATCCCAGGGGTCACCAACCTCGATGAACTCCCAACGTCCGAACCCGCCATGATTATTGACCGATTCGACCCAAAGATCGCGCGCCGTTGAAACCTTGGCCGCTTTATCCTTACGGGCCTCGCCGCTGACTTCCACGATAAGATTCAAGAGATTGTCGCGACCGTGGCTGTCGTCCAGTCGAACAATGAAGTCGGGCACATAATTGTGCTCTTCGCCATTGATGGTGTAAGGAATTGTGAAGCCAAGGTTCTGGTTCTTCACGTAGCAGATTACTTCATCCATATCTTCAAGGGACTGTGCCATCTTCTGTTCCCAGGATTCGGTATCACAAACCACGTAATTGAGGTGGCACTTGTCCTCGCGCGTGGCGTAAACATTTCGCGTAGTATCAAAGTCCACGTAGCGGGTGGAACCAAGATGGTCGTAAGGCCGCAGAATCGGCTTCAGAATCTTGTCCTGATGCGTTGAAGCAACGATGGCCTTGTAGATTTTGTCGGCAGCGTCGTGCCTGTATTCATGCATAAACACCATCTGTGGGAAGGCGTTGTCCTTGCACGTGACGCACTCGGCCAACCAGCGACGGGCAATACCCAGAATCTGCGGAAACATCCACTGCTTCGTGTTGCCGTCATCGTCCCGGAAGTAGTTCTCAAGGACCATTTTGGCCAGCAGGAAAGCAATTTCCTGCTCGCGCTTGTTCTTGAGGCCATCCAATGTGTGGATGCTCGATTCTCCAACAATCGGAGCATTCTCCGTCCTGGTGGGAAGGTCGGCGGTTGAAAGCGCCAGCCTGGAGGCGTCTGAAAAGACCGCCGTCACCCGCTGCGCGGTCCAGTCGAACCGATACCCGATCAGGCGAGGGAAAGTGATCGCGCACTGGATGCGGTCTTCCAGCGCTCGAATTCTCTTTGGCGGAGGACCAGGCTTGGGATCGCGCGCTGACCCCGCCGCAGGAATGAAAGAAAACGGCACACCGTAAACTTCGGCGTATTCGGTCGGGTAGGCCTCGAATTCCACCTGCTTCCCGTTCACTTGAACGACCGATTCTTCCGGCGTGTAGCTGCGACGACGCAAGCCCCGCCCCACAACCTGTTCGCAGAGAAGCTGCGTTCCGAAGGCGCGCACCCCCAAAATGTGGGTGACGGTGTTGGCGTCCCAGCCTTCCGTCAGCATGGAGACGCTGACCACGCATTTGACCTGCTCGCCCAGTTTGCCGGGCTTGCCCACGGTGTTCATGACTTCACGAAGAAGGTCTTCATCGGTCAGTTTTTCTACATCGCGGCCGGGAAAGCGCGTTCGATATTCGTCTTTGAACTCTTCGATTTGAACTTTGGCGATTTTCTTGAATTCGTTGCTCATCGCCTCGCCGCTTTCGAGCTGCTCACTGTCAATCAGGATGGTGTTGGGCCTGCTTGACCACCTGCCGCCTTCAACATTACTGAAAATCTCAAGAGCGCCAGGAACGAGGACGGTCTTCCCTTTCGGGAGTTCCTTTTCCCAGCCTGCCACGTAATCGAACACCAGCTTGGAGACATTGGTATTGTTGCAGACCACGATAAAGACAGGCGGTGTTTGGCCGAACTTTTGCGCGTCCTCGTTGTTCTGCCACGCACGGTAGTACTTTTCGTAGTTTCCATAGAGACTATGGATCGCGCCCTGCAATTCCATGGGCAGCTTGGGCTCGCCGCTGAGGGCATCTGTGCCCCGGCCCTTCTTGGGAAGATGTTCACGGATGCGTAACCAAAGGTCGCGATAGGTGGGCTGCTCGCCGGTCATGCTGTCATCGGCAACCGGAACGCGGGGGACTTTTACAACCCCGCTTTCGATAGCGTCAATCAGGGAGAAATCAGATACGACCCAGGGGAAAAGGGTCCCTTCAGAATAGCCCGAGCCACGCAGGAAAAAAGGTGTCGCCGAAAGGTCATAAACAATCTTGACGCCAAGCTTTGACTTTACGGCTTCAAGGCCCGTAATCCATATCCGTGCGGCCTCTTCACGCTTCTGCGCTTCCTTGCGCTCCTCGCCCTTTAGCTTTTCCTCTCCTTGGGTATCCACGCGGTGGCGGTAACAGTGGTGCGCTTCGTCGTTAATCACGACGATGTTCTTCTTGCTGCCCAATTCCCGGCACACGCGGCGGACCATTTCGTCCGGCGTCTCAGTGAAGCCGTTTTCGCCGGTATCTTTCTTGAGTATTTCCTTTGTGAGCTTTCCCGCCTTAACACGCTCACGTGGTTTGAAGGCGTGAAAGTTGGCAATGATGATCTTGGCCTTCTGCAACTCTTCCATAAGGTCTGGTGGAAGAATGTCTCGTTCGCGATAGTAATTCTGTGGGTCATTGGGCAACAGAACGCGCAAGCGGTCACGAATGGTGATACCGGGCGTAACGATCAGGAACGTGTCAGAGAATCGGGTATCCTGGGGATTCGCCAGCTTGTTGAGGGCCTGCCACGCGATGAGCATTGCCATGACCACAGTCTTCCCACTGCCGGTGGCCATCTTGAAAGCAATGCGCGAGAGTAGCGGATTGGCATGTTCGTTGCCCTCCCGCAATTGAGACGCTATCCACGCATCGCCCTGTTTAGCTGCGACCTCGGTGAGGTATATTGCCGTTCCAGAGCTTCGATCTGGCAGAAGAAGAGCGGCTTCTCACGATGGGGGTTAGTCCAATAGTTTAGAAGCTGGCTGGTTGTCTTCGTAACAGTCGAGCTTGGCCGCCCTCCAAGTCGCCACCGCGCAACCCGTGTCCGAATCTGATTGACGAGCTTGTTTTCCTCAACTCGATCCTGGGTCCATTCCGTGTCAAGAACGAGTTGTTTTCCTCTTTTCTTGGGTTTTGGGATGGGGACGAAGTAGGAACTGGACCGGCGGGACGGAACGATTTCGTTCGTAATCCCCTCGTCGGTGAACTTGAAATGCCGCTTCGGTTCCTCGAACGGTGAGTCGATTACTGGATTTTCGATGACAACTTGTTTCATCCGGTGGCTCGTACCCCCTGTAGCGAACAAAGGCAGGTAACGAGCGAGAGTTTATCACTATTTCCAAGGTTTGTTACTGAGATTCGCTTCTGTGGGAAGCACCTGAATGCTGGCTCGAAAGGATGGTTATTCTAGTTCGTCGTCGATAATCTCGCGGACTAGGTTTGCAACTTCCTTGGTCGTTTCTTCGCCGGATAGTTCGGACTCTAATTCTTCCCTGACCGTTTCTTCGAGGTCGGACTTGAGGCCCGAGTCCCAATAATCTTCGGAAGAGATTTCTCCATCCAGTTTCAATCGCCTTAAGTAATGGGACACTTCGGCAACGCCTTCCCGTATCAGGTTTGCTTTTTGCACCTCGCGTTGCTTACGGGCTTGGCGTTCCTCGATCTGCTCGGATATCTCGCTAATGGTTGGCTCCAGGGCTTCCTTGGCTTCCGCTTCGGATGCATCAATCGGAAGTTCCTCCAGGATCTCTGCACACTCTCTGCGAAGCCGTGCTTCATCGCGGTCGGTCCGTCCCCAATAGGGCAATTCACGGAGTGCCCGCTCAATCAGTCGCTCATCAAGTAACCGTTTTTCGACGGCGACACATAGGGGTTGGATAGCCTCCTGCGCCGCAACGCGCATTTCGCATTCGTCCGTGTCATTGTCGAGGTTTCGGAAAGCATCCCGGGTCGCTGCTGTGACCCTGACTCGTTCTGCTTCCGTTGCTGAGTATGGCAGCTTCGTTAAAGCATGTTGCATGACCCTATTCCGCCTTTCCTGGGCCTCGCGCTGCCGCTGGAAAGGCTCGACCAGCAACTTGAGAATGCGCGTGAGAATGGTCGCCATACGGGGATCATCGGCGGGATGGCGCTTCTCGATTTCGGCCTCCACTGCTTCCAGGATTTTGTTCCGTTGGCCGGGTGAGAGCCAGCTATATTCCGGGGCTGCCAGCGCCGTACCTGCTTTATCTGACCATCGGCGGCGAAAGTCAGTAAGCTCCCTTTCGGCCTCACGTCTTTCCGCCTATTTGATGCGGCCGTGTCTGAGTCGCTCCCGTTCGATTTCAAGCTCGGTTTCACGTTGGGCCGCTGCCTGTTCGCGGGCTTCTGCTTCTGCCTCCTGTCTTTCGGCTTCTACCGGCTCCTCGCGGCGGAGATTCTCCAGTTCGCGCTTTGCCCTGTACTCCTGGGCCTCCAGCGCCAGTTCTTCGATTCGCTCACGGCGGTTTGTTAATACTGGTGAAGGTTCGCGGGACGTGGGGCTATTTGTGCCGGACTGATACCTGCTTAGGCTTTCTGACGTGATTCTCAGGTGTCCGCCCGGCGTTCGGAACGCGCTGATCCGCTTCTGTGCTACCACGCGCCGCAGCGTTGGGACAGATACGCCTAGAACATTCGCTGCGTCACTCAAGGTGTAAGATTCATTCGCCATATAGAAACCTCACGATCACGCTTGTTTCATCGTTTTTGCTCACGTTATTTCTCGGTATCTGCCCGTCATTGGGCACTGAGCATCACCCTTTTACTGGTTTTTGCTTGTTTTTTCGGATTCGCACACCGTTAAACTCCGAGTGATTTCCTGGCGTGTCTTGCTTCCCGTTTCACCAAGTCGGCTCCCCAAACGAGTAAGGCTACGCCACCAATGCCCAACAGCAGGGTTTGCCAGATTGGCAGGCTCTCGCTCAGCAAATTCCTCGTGGCGGTGAGTGTCTGGATTGCGCCTAATGCTTGTGGCCGTTGCAGGGTTTCATGATTGGTGTTGAGGTAGGCCATAGCTAATATTTCCGATCTGTGCCGTGCTCGCGCCTTCTGCGCCAAATTTCCTTCGCGAATTTCGACCGGCGGTCTATCGGGGTTTCGTGAATAATCCGGCCTCCGGCATCGTGTGCGCCGCGACGGTGCTCTAAAACGGCCTCGGTGTACTGCGCCAGTGTTTCAGCGCCGGGGTTAAATTGGCGGGTCCGTATGCCTTGGCCTGTCCGTACCATCGCAAGGCCAAGGCGGGTGTTACAGCTCTTGCAGAGCCATCTCAAGTTTTCGGGTGCGCCGTTCGATTCATCGCCATCAATGTGATCGACCACAAGGAAGCGGGTTGATCCGCAGAGGGCACACTCGGCGGGCGGAGTCGGAAGACACTCCGGCTCATTCGCTCGGTAGCGCTTTGCTCGGTCGGTTATAGCGTTTGCAGGTTTCCGCCAGTTCTCGCCACAGAGCGGGCGGACTAATCTTCCCCCTGGTCGTCGTCCTCGAACTCATCATCCCCGCTGTCGTCCTCTTCGTTCTGGTCGTCCTCTGACGGGGCAGCGATATCCATGATGTCGTCAAGACGTTCTTGTAATGCAGCGTTCTCTTCTTCAAGCTGTTGGACGCGCTGTTCAAGTTCCTGTTTGGTCGGCATAGTCAACGTCTCCTTTTGCGAAGATTTAACCTTCGCTTACGGACTCAGCCTAATGGAGTGGGAAGGCGTAATAAAAGACCGCTGGATTTTTTCGCCGTGAAAAACTCTTTACCTGTTTTTCCTTGTTGGCTCTGTCTTTAGCCAGTGGCGGGTGCCCACAGCGTTACGGAGACGTGCAATTTTTAAGGGGCGCACAGGCTGCGCGAGGGACCTTTATTCGGGGATGCACTTCGCATAAATTTCCTGCCGCTGGACATGCCGGCTCTTCAGCTCGCGCGCGCGGGTCACAGACTCCTCGCGCGGTCGTCTTGGGCGCGGGGGAAGGGAGACCGTTATTCAGCCACATGGAATGTTCCCGAGTGTGCCGTCGTCCAAGCACAACCGTGAGAAATGACAGCGCAGACCACATCCGCGGTTTGGCGACTATACAACCATTTGACGGGAGATCGGCAAATTGTGTGCCGCGAGGGTCTATTTAGGCAGGAGGTCATTTGGGGGAAAGCCGACTGTTCAGGCCGAATCCCTGGTTCGTTACGAGCATCGCCGGCTTGGCGGGGGATACTACTCCGTCTTGGTTTTCCGAAGCTGTGACAACATATCTTTGACGTCGATCAGCTGGTTGTTGAAAATCTCCCGGGCGACATCGAGGAGGCGAAAGATCGCCGGATCGCGCACGGAATAGAACACGTTGCTTGCACTCTTCCGAGCCACGATGAAGTCCCTGTTCCGAAGAATTGCCAGTTGCTGGGAAAGTGTGCTTTGTTCAACGCCCAGCCGGGACGTGAGGTCGCCAACCGTCACCTCTCCGTTGCGGAGGGCGTCGAGTATCCGGATCCGTAAAGGATGCGAAAGCGCTTTGAAGAACTCCGCCTTAAATTGACTCAGCTCCGGCATCGCTGCGACCTCGTCTGTTATTTTAAATGGCGCCGCCCCAGCACTTCCAGAATGCCGGAGAGGAGCATCGCCGGTGACGGCGGACACCCGGGAATATAGCGGTCAACCGGGATCACCGCGTCCACGGCGCCCACGACGGCATGGCTGCCCGCAAAAAGACCGCCGCTGCATCCACACGCGCCCACGGCGACGACAAGCTTGGGCGCGGGGACAGCCTCATAGGTGGCCCGGACGGCGTCCGCCATGTTGCGCGTAACGGGACCGGTGACCAGGAGCATGTCCGCGTGCTTGGGGGAAGCTACGAAGTGGATGCCCCATCGTTCCAGATCGTAATAGGGGTTGGTGAGCGCGGAGATCTCCGCCTCGCAGCCGTTGCATGAACCAGTATCCAGTTGCCGGATATTCAGCGCCCTACCCAGGAGCTTTTGCACGCGCCCGCGAACGGCGTCCGGCTCGGAAGTTTCGGCGGCGATTTCCACGCGACGGCTCAGATCCCACCGGCGCACCAACTGTTCCTTCTCGAGACCCGTCCAGCGGAAGCGTGCGGCGGGGACCAGCGCGCCCTCGCCAACTTCCACACACCGGCCGCAACCAATGCAATGGCCATAGGAGAGCCTCAGGCAACTCCGCCCCTTCCGGTCTTCCGTGGCCAGCGCTCCCGTGGGGCAGACGGCGGAAACGCGCGAGGCAATGTCAACCGTCAGCCGCTCAGGCTGTACGTCAGGCATGCGGCTGCCTTCGCAACTTTCCATCAGAGCCTCAACCGGGATCAGCCGGCTGGGCCGCCGCAGGCTGCGTTGAATAACATCGAGAATCATCGATCACACCCGGAATAGGAAAGATTGAAGCTCTTATTGATAAGCGGGAAATCGGCAATCATATTCTCAACCACGGCAAACGGCATCGCAGGCCAGTTCTGAAAGGAAGGAGACTTGATGTGGCACCGCGTCAGGCGGTCATCCCTGCCTTCGATCCAGTAATAGAGTTCCCCACGGGGCGATTCCACGGCTGATGCTCCGCTGACGGCAGCGGTGAACTGAACGGGCGCCCGGACCGGTCCCGGCGGCAGGGCGTCTGCGGTTTCCCGAATCAGCCGCGCGGAAACGCTGACTTCCTCCACTCGAATCCGCGCCCGCGCCATCACGTCACCGTAGTGGAGTACCGGGACGGTCATCTGGACAAGCTCGTAGTGGCCCGAAGGATGGTCGCGGCGCACGTCAAGATTTACGCCGCTGGCCCGCGCCACCACTCCAACCACGGCCAGATCACGCGCGACATTCTTCTTGAGTATTCCCGCTCCTTCAAAGCGGTTCTGGATGGAGGGGGTTTCCAAAACGACGTGCGCCAGGTCCCTGAACTCCCGCACGGATTCTTCCACGGACCGGGTCAGGCGGGCGACCGCGGCCAAATCCAGATCAAGCCGCAAACCTCCTGGCACAGCCACTCCCCGCCAGTATCGCGTTCCGCAGCAGCGCGCCGAAGCCTGGAGCAGGTCTTCCTTGATTCGTGTTGCCAGCGCCGCGCCCACGATGAAACCCACATCGGTGCAGAGTCCCCCAAAATCGCTGACATGGCAGACCAGCCTTTCCAGTTCCAGGCCGATCAGCCGCAGGGCAGCCGCCCGCGCCGGCAGGCTTGCCGGGCAGGCATTCTCTACGGCCTGGCAATAGGCCACGGCATGCGCGAAGCAGTTATCGCCGGAAACGGATTCCGCCAGCATCACTCCATCACCCGCCGTGCGGCCCTCAAACAATTTCTCCGTGCCCTTGTGGGTGTAGAAGTGGCGCAACTCAAGGTGCAGAACCGTGTCACCCACCACGCTGAATCGGAAGTGGCCCGGCTCGATGATCCCGGCGTGGACCGGTCCCACCGCGACTTCTGTAATGCCTTCGCCCTGCACCTGCAAAAACTGATAATCGCGCTGCGCCCAGGGGACGTCCGTAACATCATCGACCATGGCGTGGACGTTATCCGGCCAGTTGCCATGAAAGACCAGCGGACGAAGGTCGGGGTGCTTGCGGATTTCGAATCCATACTGGTCATGCATTTCACGCTCAAACCACGCCGCGGCCGGCGCCTGGGACACAATCGAAGCCAGGGGAGCGTCCGCCGCAATTTCCGTCACGAAGTAATCGGGCTCACCCTTGTCAAAAACATAACGAACCCGCCTTTGCCCTTCCGGCCCGATGCGTCCAAACAGCGTTACCAGGCGCGCCCGCGAGCCGTCGGCAAGGACTGGAAGGGAGAATGGGGTTTCGCGGTTTTCACTTTTACCCGGTGCCTGCAGGGGTTGTGCGCGCTCGTTCATCTCATCACCGCCGCTGCTTGTTGCAACATGTTATTGAACAGATGGGGGATGTGAATCCCGAACAAAAGGAGACAGGCGACCGCGATGCCGGCAACAATCCATTCCGAAGGCAGCAATCGCGCCGTATCCGGCGTTTGCGCCGGCTCCCCGCAAATCATTCTCATGAAATGGTGCAGGAATCCGCCAAAAACAACGGACAGGGTAACCAGAAGCATCGTGCTCACCAGATAATGGGATTCGGAAAAGGCCTGGCTGAGAATCGCAAACTCGCTGATAAACAGACTGAAAGGGGGCAACCCGACGATGGCCAGGCCGCCGATGGCCAGGATGCCGGTGGTCTGCGGCAGGATGCGCGCCAGGCCTCGAATCCGGTCCATTCGCACCGTTCCGCATTTCTGGCGGACGTTGCCGGCGCCAAAGAAAAGCAGGCTCTTGGCCATGGAGTGATTGAACGTGTGGAGCAGCGCGCCGTAAAGTCCAAGCGGTCCGCCCAGCCCGAAGCCAATCGCCGCGATGCCCATATGCTCGATGCTGCTGTATGCCAGGAGCCGCTTCAGGTCGCGCTGCACGAGAATCAGCAGCCCGGCAACGACAATCGAGAGGAGACCGAAAATCAGGAGCAGGGTGTGGGGAAACGCCGGCCCCACCACGCGCGAGACAATGTTGTCGTAACGCAGCAGAGCATAGAGCGCGCAATTCAACAGCACCGCCGACAGCAGAGCGCTGACGGGAGCCGGAGCTTCCGCGTGCGCATCGGGCAGCCAACTGTGCATCGGAACAAAACCGACCTTGGTTCCATATCCGACGATCACGAAGACGAAGGCAAGCTTCACCAGGTGGGGATCAAGCGCCACGCGTGGAACCGCGTCTGCCAGCAACGCCCAGTCCAGCGCCGCGCTGGGGCTGATGCCGGCGCGGACCGCGGCAAGATAAAGCACGATGGTGCCGAAGAGCGCAAACGCAATCCCCACCGTGCAGACCACCAGGTATTTCCAGCCGGCCTCCACCGCGCCTTCGGTGTTGTAGAAACCCACCAGCAGGGCTGAGGCCAGCGTGGTTCCCTCCATCATGATCCAGAGCAAGCCCAGATTTGCCGACAGGCAGACGCCGAGCATCGTGAACAGAAAGAGAAAGACCAGCGCGTAGAACCAGCGGGGCGAAAAGAAGCGCTCTTCGCCCGCCTCATGCATGTACCCCGAGGCGTAGATCAGCACCAGCCCCGTGGTCAGGCCGAGGTTGATCAGGAAAAAGGCCGTCAGTCCGTCCGCCCGCAGATAATTCCCGCAGGTCAGGGCCCCATGGCGGTACACCTGCCAGGCAATATCACCCAGCACGGCGGATTCTGCCGCGCCCAATACCAGCGCCACTCGCGTGGCCGTTCTGGGGTTCGCCAGACAGAAGAGAACGACCGCTCCGAAAATCGCGATGCCGAGAGGCCAGAGAAGAATCATTGCCTCAGCCTCTCAACTTTCGCATTTTGGAAACGTCCAGGTGGTCAAAGGTGTCGCGGATACGAAACACAAAAAGTCCCATCAAAAGCAGTCCGATCAGCACATCAAAAAAGATTCCGATCTCAATGATCAGCGGCATGCCGAACGTGGTGGTCAGCGCGGCAAGGAAGATTCCGTTCTCCAGCACCAGCAGTCCGATCATCTGCACCAGGGCCTTTCTGCGGCTGATCATCAGAAACGCGCCGGTGAGGATCAGGGCCACCGCAGCGGCCAGGCCGTCTTCGGGCGCATGGACGCCGCCGGCATAAGATCGCACAGCTCCATAGGAAAGCCAGATCATGCCGACCGCAACAAATGCCGATTCGGCGGCGCTTGTCGCGCTGATCACCTCGCGCGGCGACTTCAACTTCTCAATCAGGCGGAAGAACGCGTAAGGAATTCCCACGACCTTCAAGAGCACGATGAGCGCCGCCACCACGTAGGCTTCCATCAACTTCTCGTGATAACCAATCACCGCAACCTGTATGGCGATAATGGCGGATTGGAGGCTGAAAAGAAGCACGTTGGTTGAAAACCGCCGTGCCGCCGCCTGCGCCAGGATCGTCAGAAACAGGAATACAGAGTAGGCGCTCAGAACTCTGGCCGCCGTTGTTTCTAAGATACCCATAATCTCTACCTCTTCATCAGGGCGGTGAAGATGACCGCCAGGGTGCCGAATGCCGCCGCCACGCCCAGGAAGTCGGGCACCGCGTACATGCGCAATTTGGCGATTCCGCTCTCGATAACAGCCAATGCGGCCGCCAGGGCGAACATTTTGGCCAGCATCGCAACAACCGCCAACCCCAACGCCGCTGGAGAAAGGGTCGTGGCCATTCCCCACGGCGCGAAGAGCGCAATCAGCAGACCAACCATGAAACCAAGCTTGATGGCGCTCGCCCATTCAATCAGAGCCAGGTTTGGACCGGAATACTCCAGGACCATTCCTTCATGGATCATCGTCAATTCAAGGTGGGTGGCCGGGTTGTCCACCGGCATGCGTCCGGTCTCAGCCAATGCGACAATGCCCAGCGCCAGAAAGGCCAGCAGGTGGACGGCGGAAATGTTGAAAAAGTTCCGTTCCAGCGCCCACTGGGTCATGCCCACAATACTCGCGCTGGAAGCCTGGATGGCAACCGCCACCAGCCCGAGCAGCAGGGGAGCCTCCGCCAGGCTTGAAACCAGTGCCTCACGGCTGGCGCCCATGCCGCCGAAAGCGCTGCCGCCATCAATTCCCCCCAGGGCCAGGAAGAACCGCCCGAAGGCCAGCAGATAAACCATGAGGATGAAATCACCGGCGGACCCGAGAAGCGCGGAGTTCGTTAGCAGCGGGACAAAGGCCGTCGCGAGAATGCTTGTAACGAGCAGCAGGAGCGGCGCCAGGCCGAACACCCCTGAAGCGGACGGCGGCACCAGGTCTTCCTTGTGAAGAAGCTTCCAGATGTCCGCGTAGGGCCGCCAAATGGGCGCGCCTCGGCGGCGCTGAAGTACGGCTTTCAACCGCCCCACGATACCGCGCAGAAGCGGTGCGCCGATGACCAAAAGGACAACCTGGAGGACGCCCAGGGCGATTGTCATCCCGCAAACCTCAGGTAAAGGAGTAGCGAAACCAATGTCACAACGATGTAGAGCAGGTACACCTGAATATTGCCTGTCTGGAGGCGTCGCAACTGGTTCGCGGCCGCCACCACGCCTTCGACAAAGGGACGGTAGAGTAACCTTTCGTAGGAGGTTGTGCGCACGGAATGGTAGGAAATGGATCCCGGGAAATAAGGTTGATCTGCCGGAAGCACTTCACGTTTCCGGTCCGCCTTGTAAACCCTGCCAAAGACGAAACGGATGGGCTTGGAAAAGGCGGTTGAGGTGTATTGCATCCGGCTTGTCAGCCCCGGAAGGCCGCACGCCCAGGTTGGGGTCTGCCGTTTCGCCCTTTTCAACACGGACACGACAGCCAACAGAGCGAGAAACGCCGCCGCGACCCATGGAATGACGCTGGCGATCAGCAGCGTTTCCGGTGGCGCCGCAGGCGCTCCCACCAGGCTCTGGGCGAGAGAAACGATCGGCCGGAGAAAACCCCCCGGCCAGATTCCGATCGCCACGCACGCCGCCGCCAGCAGCAGCATCCCGGCACGCATGGACAGGGGCGCCTCGCTTGCGTGTTCTGCTTCCTGACTGCGGGGACGCCCTAGAAAGGCTACGCCGAAGACCTTGACAAAGCAGGCCGCCGCCAGCCCTCCGATGAGGGCAAGGACCCCAGCCATCAAGGGCAGAAGGGTCTGTGCATTCGTGTTCAGCAGGGTCGAACCGCCGAGAAAACTTCGAAAGATCATCCACTCGCTGATGAAACCGTTGAAGAGCGGGAGTCCAATGATGGAGCAGCACCCAATCAGGAATACCGCTCCGGTAACAGGCATCCGGCGTTGCAGGCCGCCGAGTTTTTCCAGGTCCACCGTGTGGGTGGAATCAGAAATCGCGCCGGCCCCAAGAAACAGGAGGCTCTTGAAGAGCGCGTGATTAAGGGTGTGCAGCAGCGCTCCGGCCAGGGCCAAAGCCGCCCAGACGCGCGCGTTGTGCGCCATGAAAATCAGGGAGGCGCCAAGCCCCAGATAGATGATTCCGATGTTCTCAACGCTGTGGTACGCAAGCAGCCGCTTGAGGTCATGCTCGGCGATCGCGTAGAGAACCCCCAGGAGTCCGGAGGCCGCCCCGGCCACCAGGACCAGATACCCAAACCAGGCGGGGCCGCCACCCAGAAAATCAAAGGCAAAGCGCACAAATCCATAGACGGCTATCTTCAACATCACCCCGGACATCAAGGCTGAAGCGGGGCTTGGCGCAATCGGGTGAGCCCTCGGCAACCAGAGGTGAAGAGGAATGATTCCAGCCTTCGTCCCGAATCCCGCAAAGGCCAGCAGAAAGAGCGCCATCCGGACACCCGGGGGGAGCGTCGCTCCCGCGGCCCGGATGGCGGCAAAATCCAGGCTGTGCGAGTGTGGCAGAAAAACAAGAAACGCTGCAATCACCGCGGCAGTGCCGGCATGCGTCATCAGCAGATAGATGAAAAGGTTGTGCCGGCGATCACCCGAACTCCCCTCGATCAGGATCAGACCCGCCGAGGCCAGTGACATGATTTCCCAGGAGACCAGGAATGCGAATCCGGAAGAGGCAGCGACCACCCCGGCCATGGAGGCGACAAACAGGAACAGGAGCGCCCAAAGCCATTTCTGCCGCGCCGCGCTGTAATGGCGCCTTACGTATGAAACAGAGAACAGCGCGACCGGAAGTGATACGGCGCAGATCAGGATCAGGAAAAAAAAGCCCAAACGATCGAGCGAAAAGGTGAACGGAAAGGGAGCGAGGAGGGAAGGATTCAACTTGCGGACTTCACTGTTCAATAAGCTGCGGCCGCCAGCGCCACAGGCGCCCAGCGTTGCCACCGCTACCAGCCCCGCGATGAGCCGGCCGGCTTTTCTAAATCGGGGATCGAACAGTGACCTGTCTGATGTCCCTAAGCTTGGTTGAGAGTTGAGCCCCATCATTCCACCCAAAAGGGTGAGCACCCCAGGGCACGCACCTGACCTTGCGCGCCGTGAAGAAAAACCGCCCATCCCCCGCCCGACCTGCTGGTCGCCCTGTTTCCCCTTTAAAAGATGAGGGCAAATGTTTCAACCCTCTTGCAACGGCAACTTCAACTCACGGCTGTCCAAATCGGCTGTGCCAATAGTTGTTGGATGGATTATGCTCTTTGAATTCAGCGGGTACTTCGGCCATCTCGAGATCACGTTCCCATCCTGGCGCCGCGCCGTCCAAATTCGGACCGACCAGCCCGCAATTCCCCGGAAATGGGGCGGACCAAGTCCCTTTTGCATCACCGCCGACTGGGAAGATGGCCAGCGACAGGCAGTGGCTGTCCAAGTTAGGCAAAGCTCTGAAACCTAATGTGGACAAGCCTGATCTCAATTCGCGCCTATCCCGGAGATACGCAGTCGCGAATTACATGTACAGATTTGCATATGCAAATAGCTTTGTCAAATCCCAGAACACTTCTGCCCGCGCAACGGCACACTTGGAAGCTGTGCAGACCGGGTAATATCTTGCATCAAGAATGAAAAACGGTCCTCCCGGAAAACAAGCCGGCGGTGTTTTGAAAGCGGGCAGGACTCATATCGGTCTTGGCATCACCAACAAATAGTCGCTTACTGTTTATCGACGAATCTGCAGTCACAATCATTACTACTTGTGGAAGCAATCGGTCGCAATCCACTTTACGTGTAACGGCCTACTCGTAGAAGTGACCTGCCCCCGCAACCACCCCCCCTCTCTGATTTCCACTGCCAGCAGGAACCTATACCTCGGAAGCATTTCCTGGGGTGGATCTGCGCAACAGCTTTACATCGCCTTCGCACCTTCATAGATCATCCACTCGAATCGCACACACATCGTCTGTCCAAGTGGGACTCGCCTGATTGTCACGCGGGCCTGTTTAGAATCGGTAAATCGGCGAAGGCAAGAAGCTGTCTACGGACGAAATCCGAGTGGGAATGTCTGAGTTTCTGCACCAGGAAGGTTAAACCAGCAGACGCTGCCGCTTACAGGCCTGCAAATGAAGACGGAATTCCTGGCAGATCTCGCTGCGCTCGTCGGCCGAAAGCGCGGCCAGAGCTTCAGCAGGTGTGGGATAGCGGTCGGCAAGGTGATATTTGCCGCTCAGCAGGACGGTAACGGCAATCAGCCCCAGGATTTCCTCGTCCCTCGGTTCGCGGTCTGAAAAGTAAGCGGCAAAACCCTCGGAATCCCTGGAGGATCTCTCCACCAGCATTCGTGCCTGCCGCATGAAATAGTTCCTGATTCTCTTGCCTGCCATAAGAGCCTATAAAGTCCGGGAGCGTGCACCGGCCGCGATTGGGAGATCCTGAAGAAAGAAGCTTGCAGACTGTGGCCGCAGGGGACAACTTATTGTAAGAAAGCCACCCTTTTTCCTTGCGCCTTAACTACAAAAAGTTGGCCGATCCGAACTCCACGCCAGGGCTGGCTTCGATGCCCAGGCGTGCTTTCGGCGCACGAAATTAGCAGGTTATACGCTCCATCCTGAGGGCAAGGTCGCGCAACAGTCCTTCTTCACCCAGTTCTGCCTGGAGTTTCCTACACGAGGGACAAACCAGAATAATGCTGGCGACACGCTCGCCAGCGATCCGTCTAACGTCCCAGCCCCTGCTGACGGCCGCTTCCTCTTCAGGAAGCTTGCAGTCACAATACCAACAGTACCCTTCGCCCGTGCTGCAAATTGCCCGCAAAGCCTCATTCACATCCATAGGACCTCCCAAAACAGAAAAAGGCTGCCTCGCCCACGAAGCAGCCCCCTCTCAACTTTTCTGCATTCGAATCGAAAATGCATTCAAAGGTTGCCTGTGCTCCACAACTCGAGACCAAGGAGTCCGTCTGGCTGACTACTGCGCACTCTGCCAGAGAAATTGCGGAGAAACGGAAGCAGCCCGTTTCTTAATTTTTCAGCCACTCTCCCAATTCCGAAGATTTAACGGCCAACCTGTAATGGTTTCCAAAGTCGTGCACCAGAAGACCCTTGGTTTGCAGTTCTTTGAAACCCTTGAGATAGGCGACAGATATCTTCGGATTCCTATGGTCAAGGAAGTGGTGAGGGCCGGAGGCAACCCACTTTTCAGCGCTGGCGCTTCGCAACAGAAAAACCTCGCCGCGACTTTTCGCCGCGTCCAGAATCTCCTTTGCCTGAAGCGACAACCTTTTTGAGGATCCACCGGACATGTGTGGCAAGCACCCTCCTCCGGAGCTTAGGACTAACCACCCCACATCAAATCAGCCGAACACACAAGCTTTACGCCAAGCAACCCGGATATCTAATGGCTTGAGACCCGGCCATGACGTAACCTGTTATCCGCGTCGGTTCCTTCTGCTGTCGCTCGTGTGCTCTTGAGTATCCGCTTCCCGCGCTCCGCAGGGACCCCGACGCGCAGTACTAAAATAATTATACGATGGAATCCCCTTTGTCAACAACCGAATAGCATCGTGGGCAATTTCCCTTATTTATCTGCACGACAGGCTGTCCCCTTGCCCTAGATTGAACCGACCGGACCGACTTCTATCGGGCCGGAACAACCATGAAATCATACGGGCGAGTGCCCTTATCACCTCCACCACAAGATTTTTTTTACGAACACCCACTGGTTGAACCGCAATTCATGCAACGGTAACACGCCCCGTTGCGAACCATGATGGCGCCACAGTCGGCGCAGGACGGCGCGTCATCGTCCGTCGATTCCACACCGGCCAGCCCAGGCTGGACGGCGGCCCCGGATGATTCTGCAACAGCAAGAGAAAACTGCTGCGCCAGATCGGCGGCCTTCGAGGTTTCCGTGCCGTTGATTGTCTCGATGCTGGCGTTTTCCCGAGGCTGCGCGTCCTTGGGCAGAAACTTGCAGGCCAGCCACCGGAAGATATAGTCCATGACGGACTTGGCATAACGGATTTCCGGATGGGGCGTCCAGCCGCTCGGCTCAAACCGGGTATGGCTGAACTTGTCACACAGGACTTTAAGCGGCACACCATACTGGAGCGCCAGCGAAACCGCAGTGGCAAAGGAATCCATCAGGCCGGAAACGGTTGAACCTTCCTTGGCCATGGTGATGAAGATTTCGCCCGGCTGTCCGTTTTCGTAAAGCCCCACGGTCAGGTAACCTTCATGGCCACCCACGGAAAACTTGTGCGTGATGGCACGGCGCTCATCCGCCAGCTTGTGCCGGAAAGCCTTGCCTTCGGGGACCGTAGCCGGAACTTCTTCCGCTTCTCCGGATGTCCCGGTCGCATGGGCCTTTTCCCGCTTCGCATCGGATGTATTCAAGGGCTGGCTGCGCTTGGAGCCGCTGCGATAGACGGCGATGGCCTTGAGTCCCAGGCGCCAGGCTTCGAGGTAAGCCTTTTCGATGTCCTCGACTGTGGCCTCTTCAGGCAGGTTAGCGGTCTTTGAAATCGCACCGGAAATAAAGGGCTGAACGGCTGCCATCATACGGATATGCCCCATGTAATGAATGAAACGCTTGCCCTTCGCTGGCTTCAACGAACAGTCGAACACCGGCAAATGCTCGGCCTTCAGGTGTGGCGCGCCCTCGATGGTCCCGTTCTGGTCAATATAATTTACAATTTCCGCGGCCTGTTGGTCCGTGTAACCCAGCTTGAGCAGTGACAGAGGAACAATGTTGTTAACAATCTTGATGAGGCCACCGCCCACCAGTTTCTTATATTTCACCAGTGCCAGGTCAGGCTCAACGCCCGTGGTGTCACAATCCATCATGAATCCGATGGTTCCCGTCGGGGCCAGAACTGTCACCTGGGCATTGCGGTAACCATGCCGCACACCGCTGGCCATGCACTCGTCCCAGACCTCATGGCAGCTTTCCATCAGACGCTCCGGAACATTCCGTGCGTTGATGTGCTGAAGAGCATTCCGGTGCATGGAGATCACTTCCAGAAACGGATCCCGGTTCTTCTCATAGCCCGGGCAGGGGCCGATTTCCCCGGCGATACGCGAAGATGTCAGATACGCCTGTCCATGCATCAAGCCGGTGATGGCCGCGGCCAAATCGCGCCCGCCATCGGAATCATAGGGCAGACCGTTGGCCATCAACAGCGCGCCCAGGTTGGCGTAACCCAGCCCCAGAGGTCGAAAATTGTGCGAGTTCTCAGCGATTCTCTCCGTGGGGTAGCTGGCGTTATCAACCAGGATTTCCTGCGCCGCAATCACCACTTCCACCGCGTGCTGGAAGGCCTCAACGTCAAACTTCAAATCCGGGGTCAAATACTTCATCAGGTTCAGCGAGGCCAGGTTGCAGGCAGAGTCATCCAGGAACATGTACTCGCTGCAGGGATTGGAAGCATTGATACGCCCCGTTGTTTTTGATGTGTGCCACCTGTTCACCGTAGTGTCAAACTGCATTCCTGGGTCACCGCACTGCCAGGCGGATTCTGCAATCTTGCGCATCAGATCCTGTGCGCGGTAGGAAGTGATGGGTTCACCGTTGGTAATCCTCCGGGTCACCCAATCTTTGTCTTCCACAACCGCCTCCATAAACTCATCGGTGGCACGCACACTGTTGTTGGCGTTCTGGAAAAAGATGGAACCGTAGGCCTCTCCGTCGATCGCCGAGTCGTAGCCTGCGTCCACAAGCGTCCAGGCTTTCCGCTCTTCTTTGGCCTTGCACTCGATGAAGTCCACGATGTCAGGGTGATCGGCGTTCAGGATCACCATTTTGGCGGCACGTCGCGTTTTACCGCCGGACTTGATGACCCCGGCAAAAGCATCATAACCCTTCATGAAAGAGAGAGGACCCGAGGCCACCCCGCCGCCTGATAGCGTCTCGACTGAGGATCGGAGTGGAGAGAGGTTCGTTCCCGTGCCTGAACCCCACTTGAAGAGCATCCCTTCAGTTTTCGCCAGGGTCAGGATGCTATCGAGGTTGTCCTGAACGGAGTTGATGAAGCAGGCAGACACCTGAGGATGACGATAGGCCTCGGATTCTTTCTTCGCGCCGCCGGTGGCCTCGTCCCAATACCAACCGTTCCCCTTGGAACTGCGCTGATACTTGTGCCAGAGGCCGCAATTGAACCAGACCGGGGAATTGAACGCCGCCTTCTGCCGAACCAGAAGATGCGTCAGCTCATCGTGGAAAATATCCGCATCCACCTCGGTCCGGAAATAGCCGCCTTCCCTGCCCCATTGGGAGATCGTATCCGCGACTCGGCTGACCAGTTGGCGGACGCTTGTTTCGCGCTCGGGAGTTCCCGGCTTGCCGTGAAAATACTTGGAAGCCACGATATTCGTGGCCGTCATCGACCAGTCCTTAGGGACTTCGACGTTCCGCTGCTCAAAAATCGTCTCACCCTTCTCGTTCTGGATGGACGCCGTACGGACTTCCCATTCAATCTCGTCGAACGGATGAACGCCATCCCTGCTGAAAAGCCGCCTCACCTCGATTCCAGCTTGCCCGGGTGTTTTCGAATTTGTCCTGTTTTGAGCTTCCATGGAAAAAGTCTTGCGATCCGGCATCAGTGCCCCCATTCAGTTTTAGTGCTTTGTATTCACCTGTTTAGCTGAGGCCAAGCCGCTGGTCCCAATCGCAGGCGCAGGCGCAGGAGGAGCAGATAAAACCAAGTGCCGCAAATTATCAAGGTTTTGTTCCCGCAAGGCTTGCTCTGCTTCATTAGCAACATCACTTCTTAAAAACAGATCATAAAAGCGCTTCGCGGAATGTAACGCTCAAGGAGGGTCGCTGTCAAGCAAAAACTACAAAAGGTGGGGGATTTTTAATTTCTACCTACAACATCTTGTGCAACTGGGTTTCCAAACAACAGCCCTCCGCACCCCAAAACCTGGCCTGACGCTCATCCAGTCGTATATTTACGATACTCCGGGACAAGGTGGGGCACAAGGGGACCCACAAGCCCCGGAAGGGTCAAGGAGGGGGGCCTGCCTACCACCTGATGAAACGGCCCCTCCCCCTGGACAGGTTGGCTTGAATGCGGTGAAAAAGACTTCAGCTTGGGAGCTGGACTTTCAGGTTCGACCGGGTGAGAGCCTGAACAAGCTCTGTTTCAATGGTCTCTCGCGCGGCGCCCCGGGCAACGGCAATTTCATCTACCAGCAATTGCCAGGACCGGTCGAACATTTTCTTCTCCCGGAATGAGAGGGACTTGCCCTGGCTCAAAACAAGCAGGCTTTTATAAACTTCCGCCACCTGTTGCAGTGAACCGCTTCGCATCTTCTCGGAATTTTCCTTAAAGCGCCCCTTCCAATCCTGCTGGGTTTTACACTGGCCCTTGCGGAGAAACTCCAGGATCGTCTCAACGTCCTTCCCTCGGACGACCTTCCGCAAGCCCACGTTGTTGACGTTGCTGATCGGCACCATCACTCGAAGGCTGCTGGAATTCAGTTTTAACAGGTAGAACATCTCGGGGTGGCCGGTCAGGTTTCGAGTTGAAATTTGCTCGATAATACCTACTCCCTGATTGGGATAGACTACTTTTTCGCCTATTTGGAATGCCATATCAAGATGACCTCGTTTTGGTGCAGGTATGCACCATTCAGATTAGGTCTTCGAATGGCCAAAGTCAAGGAATTGAACTCGATTGGTAGTGTCTCAGTTTCAACTCGGGAAATCTTGACTCAGTTTTGGATGATGCCATAATGGTGTCATGGCAAAGCGTCCGCGCGATCCAAACCAACTCGCAAAGCTGATTGTGGATATTGCTACTGG
>Ga0307374_10003348_pt1 | contig 27470 bp, 21 predicted proteins | sample OX3MG_FD_202532 | JGI IMG/M metagenome (GOLD analysis project Ga0307374, IMG submission 202532) | Soil microbial communities from Risofladan, Vaasa, Finland - OX-3 | ecosystem: Environmental > Terrestrial > Soil > Coastal area > Acid sulfate soil | place: Finland: Risofladan, Vaasa | collected...
GTAACAGGGGCAAAAGGCCGGGCAACGGCGGATTGACGGCGGCGCGATGCGCGGTCGGATGATCACGGTCTTGGTGCGGGTGCGACAAATCGAATCGGAGTGATTGCGGGACTTCCCAGGAAGCGAGGATCACGATTCTGTGGTGTCCATGACGGGGTCGCCACCAGATGTTGATAGAATTGCTACTGACGAGTTGCGCCGCCTGCTGATCGATGCGCTCGGCAAGGTGGCGGGGCTGACGGCGGAGAATTCGGCGCTGCGCGAGGAGATCGCGCGATTGAAGGGCCCATAGGGCTTGCCCGTGACCTCGCGAAGCGCGTCTTGGAGCTGGCCCAGCGTGGACAGGAAGGGGTAGTGCGACGACTGCGCTTCTAGGTCCGCGAATTCCTTCTTGACCTTGCCGAAGGCCTCGGCCGTCTCGATTCCGAGCGCCTTACCCTCGGCGCCGGCCGGCTGCTCATCGAAAAATTCGCGGAAGAATTCCTTGAGCTTGCGCGTCTGTGCCGGCGTGAACTCCACCTGGAGTTCAAGCACGATGTTGCCGAGGGCGTGAGCGTTCTGGAGGCCGCGCAGCAAGGCTTCGCCTTCCAACGGACTGCCGTCCGAACGCGCTTCGATCTTGCCGCGGCCAAGCAGGCTGGCCGTGGTGCAGAGGATAGCGGCGTAGGACCAGCCATAGGGCTTGCGCTCGAACCGCTCGGCGACGGCCTTCACCGTCGTCCTGATGCCATTGCGCGCGTTCGCCTGGGCGAAGTTGAGAATCTCTTGCTCTGCCTCGGTGAGATTGGCGCCGTCCTCGCCGAACATGCCGTCATTGCCCTGAGTGAGGAACCGGCCGATCTCGTTTTCGGAATAGGCGACGCCGCGCAGCATGCCGAGATTGACATAAACCTTGTCGACAAGGGTCTGGAACGCGCGCTCGATCCTGGCTTGAGCATCCTCCGAACGAACTTCGATTTCCTCGCCGCGCACGAAAAGCCGGGCATCGCCTACCAAGGCGCGGGCCTTGAGCGTCAGATCACGCTGTCGGCCGTTGTTCTGCTCGCCCTTCTCGCGGACGATGCGCTCGATGCTCGGTTGCTGCGTCACGGAGCGCGCCTGACGGACATATTTGTCCGTCCGCTTGAACATCATCAGGTCGCCAACAAAGCGGCTGTCGGCATTGAGAACGATGGCGAGCTCATCCCTTGACATCGTGCGCATGGCAATCGCCCCGACGTTGCCGCTTTGCTCATGAAATGGCGTGATGACGTTGATCGCTAGCTCGTAGTCGCGGCCGAGCGGCCGATCATCGAGATAGCGCGCAAAAGCGTAGTCCTGCGACGACGCCTCGTGACGGATCTTGCGGCTCTTGATGACGCCGTCGAAGATCAGCGTCTCCAGTTCCTTGGCGATCTCGGTCGTGTCGACTTCGATCGCCTTGATCTCCTGTTCGACGTCCTTTTCCTCATCGGTCAGGAACTCGTACAGTTCGCCATTGCGCTGGATGTAGGTGTTCTGCTCAAGCAGACTTAGCGCCTCATCGACCCGCCGCTTGTGTTTCGTCAGGTCGGTGTCGAACCCCTCCAGCATCAGGATCGCGACGTTGCGAGCTGTCGGCTTGAAGGCTTTGACGTATTTAACCAGAAACAGCGCCTTCAGAACCCGCGTGGCGAACTCGTCACCGAGGTTCTTCTCGGCGATCAGAATCGATTGCTGAACATTCGATTTTAGTGCGGTGCGAATGCCCTCGAACATCCGATCGAAGGTCGCGAGGCCGCCGACCGGAAGATTTGCGAGCCGGATCGCGACCTCCTGGAAGACGCCCAGCATAGATCTCTCACCGACCGAGCTGTGCTTTCCCTCGAAAGCATTGTGCTGGGACAGATTCTGGATCGCCAATTGGAACAGCGGATACTGGTAAGGAATAAAGGGATAGCTGTGAATGAAATGATCACGGTCGCGGAAGTTTTCCAACCGGATTGAGCCGTCCGAAAAATCGAACAGCGTCTTCAGGTTGTTCGACTCGCGACGATAGAGCTCGGACAGGATGCTGATGCCGGAATCGGTCTTCTTAAGCAGCCGCCTTTGGATCACTTCGGCGACATCGGCGCTGTTGAGCGGCATCCGGTTAGCGAAGCGCGCCTGAATTTTGGAGAAGTCGTTCTCCTGCCGCTGATTCATATCGCCGATGACGGACGCCATATCTTGCTGCGCCGTCACCATGATCCAGGCCCGACCTCGGCACTTGGTGTTCAGGCTCTCCGCGATCGTTTGAAGGTTCGTCATGAGCTTGACGTTGTCGGCGATGTACTGGCCAACCTCATCGACGAAGAAGTTCAGCCGGAAGCCCGGCTTCTGAGCGTCGATGTAAGCCTTCACCTTTTCGGCGAAGTCCTCGATCGACGACCGGAAATCCTGACGATACCGCGTCAGGATGCCTTCGCCCTCGGACGGCTTGGCGCCGGTGGCCTGGGAATAGGCTCTGGCGACATTCGCATTCTCCAGAAGCGCCTGCTCGCGTCCGCGCTCCCACGGCTTCCCGGCGACAGACTGATAGGCATCTTTGAACGCCTGGAGCACCCCGCGACTGTCTAGATCGCGCTCGAACTGCGCGATGTGCGGCTGCTTGCCATAGTAGCCGCCCATTTCGTCGAAGACTTTCTGGAACACGGAAAGCAGCGCGTCGGTCTGCCCCTTCGAGATGACGTCGGCCTTCTGGTCTATATTGAACAAGATGCTCTTCGACGGGATCGACACGGCCTTGCGCAGGTCGGCCGCGAGGATCTCATTGTCGGCGCATTTCTGCTTGAAAAGCTCATAGGCGGGGCTTCCACCGACATCCCGGTTCTCCAAAAGGAGCGCCAGCATTTTCAGCAAATGCGATTTGCCCGAGCCAAAGAAGCCGGAGATCCAGACCCCGTTGGCCGTGCCGTAATTGTTGTAGGCATCGAGGAACTTCTCGAACTGACGCTCGATCTCGTTCGTGATGACGTACTCCTCGAGTTCGACCCGGAGGCTGGCTTCGTCATCGGCCTTGATGACCCCTTCGATCGCGCGATCGACGGGCTTTTCGAAGATGTCGCGAAGTGTGGTCATGCCCCCCTCAGATCTCATAATGCGTTATGTCGAATGCCCGGTAGTATTTGTCGTCGTGCAGAATTCCGAACAAATCGAGCGACGCGCCGGTATCCAGGCTCTGCGTGTATTTCCCCGGAAAGAACATCACCGTCGGCTTTTCCTTGGCGGTGCTCTGAAGATTATTCAATACATTGTGGGACCGGATATAGGGATAAACCTCGCCGACCCCCGACAGGAACAGGACATCGAATTCCTGCCCCGCAAGAAGCGCCCCAATTTTCGGGATGAGATGGGTTTCCGGATCGAGAACCCCTTGCAGCAGTTCCTTGAGTTCGTCCTTCCCGATCCCTGGCTCCGCCGCGAGAACGTCATCCCAGATGCCGCGCTCGCGCAGCAGGGCAACGCTGAGGTCGTAAAGGTTGATCTCGACCACGCGTACACCGCGATTTTCGAGTTGTTTCACCAGGCTGGTGCGCATCGCCTCCATGCCGACCGCTTCCTCGGCCGGATAGGGGCAGATAAAGAACGGCACCTCATTGCCGAGGCCCTGTTTCTTGAGAAATCTGTCGCTCGCGATCACCTTGAGGAGATGGTCGAAGCGGTCCTTGGCGGTCGCCGTTTTACTCAGCCGCGCCATTATCCCTTCCTCCCCGCCTGTCGTTCAGCGCCAGGGAAGTATCGAAGTTCATCGGCGTTTCCGGCCTCGATGACGGTCAGCACACGCGGCGATAACATCGCCCCGAGTATCCGGTTATCCCGCGACAGTATCTCGGCGTCGCGCATCAGGCGAAACAGCACCGCGCGAAGCTTGGCGCGCGTGGAGATCGACAAAGTCGCCAGCTTAGGGGACCATTCCTCCTTCGCGGACAGAAAGCCGTCAAAATCGTCGTAAGTCAGGGCCGTGCGCAGCGACAGGAACCTGTCGCTGAGCACCTCGACGGCGAATTCCGCTATGAACCTGTACGCGCGGCAGGCCGCAAGCCACAGCAGCGCCGCTTGTTCGCTCCGCTCGCCCTCAATGAGCAACACCAGTTCGTCGGAGGACAGATGCTTCAGGCGATTTACGATTTCCCGAATGGAGCGGCGCGCCGAACTGGCCTTACGAACCGGGAAGGCCCCTCGTTCCTGGGCATCGATCATGGTCGATTCCCAATCGCGGTCAGCGACGTGCAAACGGGCGATGGCCACACTTTCGTTGATGTAGAGACCGCCGGTCCCGAAGGACATCAGGTAGGGCTGTTCCCGCCGGTGCTCCATCAAGCATCTCCAACCTGTTTTGGAGTCTGCTCGACCTCGCCGAACTCAAAATCTGCGCGCCGCAACGCACGCTCAGTTTCATGAGCATTGAGCGCGACAATATGTTGGGCGCGCGGGTTCTGCTGGCTTGCGTCGCCTAAGAGACCCAGCCGCTTCAGCACATAAAACAGCATCGCGTAGCGAACCGAGAGGACGGCGCGCTCATTCGTCATGCCATAGTCCTTCGCGACTACCGCGCGTTGACTCGGGGTTAGCCTCGGATGCGGACCGATCTCAATGTCGAAGGTCTTCTTCCACAAGGCGTCCTGATCACCGCCTGGGCCAGGCACATCCATGTGGCGCACGTCGAGAATGCGCGGCAGCAGGAAATCCTTGTATTTTTCATCGATATGGCAATAGGCGCGAACATGCCATCGGAAGCCGTCGTAGCCGAAGGCATGAGGAGTCATCCGACGCCATGTCGGATCGGTTCGCCGGCTCCCCATGGACTGATAATAGACTTCGATCGAGCGGTTCTCGCGCACAGCCTGGAGAACCGCCTTCAACACGTCCGCATCCACCTTGCGGCGCGGCGTTAGCGCAATGTCGGTCTCAGGCGGGGTCGCAATCCACGAGTCGCCGAGATCGGCGAGCCCTTCCGCCAGAGACCGCAGACGCGAGAGATAGCCATCAGGGTCCGGCTTTAAGAAAATCGGGGAGAACTGTGAGCTTGCGACATAGCGTTTCGCGCTCTTGTCATAGACCGCGTTTTGAGGCGCGCGTTCCTGATAGAGGGTGAGATCCTTCGACGCCTGGGGCACGGACACATCGAACATGGCGATGATGTCGGAGCGATTGACCCCGCCCTCCCAAAACAGCCGGAACTCGATGAACTCAAGCCGGCGCTCCACTCCCCATTTCAAAGCCGCAACGGCCTCTGACATCGCCCTTCGCCTCCGCGCTCCGATAGGGATAGAAACTATATGGACATACCGATACGATCCGTGTAATTATTATTCCCATTAGAGGCTTGCGTCAATGGGCGATCAAACACGGACAAGCGGGCAAGACATGCAACGACACAGCTCGAAACGTCATATCACCAGTAGGCAGGCCGCAGTCGCCGGCGCGGCGACCCAAAAATAAGCGACACCGGAAGGAGAGCGGCCATGACCATCGCGCATCGATCGACCCTGGTCGTTCACGGCCGCCTCGCCATGCGGGAGGGCCGGCTGGCGGCGGGCCGTGACGGTTGTCACGGCCTCCAGGTCATGTCCTTCGAGCAGGCCGCCGTCCGGCTGGCCGGCGGCTTCATCCGCCCCATCGACGATGAGAGCCTGCGCGCCGCCATCCAGGCGGCGCTGCCCGCGACGCCGATGGGCGAGCTGGAGAGCATCAAGGCTCTTCCCGGCATGATCGACGCGGCGGCCGACACACTCCACAAAGCCTGGCGCGCCGGCATCGACCTGGCCGCGCGCGCTGCCGATCATCCGCGTCTCGGCGCCATCGCGCGCCTGGAAGCGGCCGTCCTCGACCAGCTTCCGTCGGGCATGATGCGCCCCCTGGACATCGTCGCCGCCGCAACCGCCCGCATCGGACATGCGTCGGCGGTCCTCGGTCCGATGGAGATCACTGGCCTCACCGAACTCTCGCCCTGCTGGCGGCCGCTGCTCCGCGCCCTCACCGCCCATATCCCGGTGCAATGGACCGCCGGCCCGAGAAGCGTTCCCGCATGGCTGGACGGCGCCGGCGTCACCATCGCGCGCGCGCCGGCGCAGACGCCGGACATCAGCGCCGTGAGCGCGGCGACGGCCTATCACGAGGCCATCGAGGCTATGCGCTGGGTGCGAAGCCTGCTCGCCTCGGGTGTCTCGCCCTCGGAGATCGCCATCGCGACCGCGTCGCCCGCCGACTATGACGATCATTTCCAGGCCCTTCGCGCCGACGCCAATATCGACCTGCACTTCGTTCATGGCGTGCGAACTGTCATCACGCGCGACAGGCAGGCGGCCGCGGCACTGGCCGACATCGTCGTGCGCGGCCTGTCGCAGTCGCGGCTCCGCCGCGTGGCGGCGCTGTGCCGGGACAGCGGGCCTTTCGAGACCCTGCCTGACGGCTGGCTGCGCGTCCTGCCGACCGATGCGCCGCTTTCGACACCGGGGGCATGGAACCGCCTGCTCGCCGGCCTGACGCCCGAAGATTGGCCAGACGGCGCCGATCACGCGCCAGCGCTGCGCGCAGCGGTCGAGACCCTGGCGAAAGGACCGGACGCCGCAGCCGAGATCGGCGAAGCCTTCTTCAAGGGGCGGGCGCTCGCGATCTGGCGCAAGGCGCTGCTCGCCGGCCCCGCCGCCTCGATCGACGCGACGCTGGAGACCCTGAAGCAGGACGATGGGCTGGAAGCGTGCGTCTCCGTCGCCTGGATGCCGGCCAGCGCGCTCGCAGCGTCGCCCCGACGCTTCGTGCGGCTCCTGGGCCTCAACTCCTCGCGCTGGCCGCGCGGCATCGCCGAGGACCGGCTGATCCCGGACCATATCATCCCGACCCCGGTGCTCGATCCGCTGCCGGTCAACCTCGCCGACCGCCGCGACTTCGAGACGATCCTCGCCACAACGGCCGAGACCATCGTTCTCTCTCGCGCCCGGCGCGACAGCGACGGGCGTCTCCTGGGACGCAGCCCGCTGCTCGCCGGGCGTGGCGACGAGACCTACCTCCGCCGCAACGCGACGCCGGCGCACGCCTTCAGCGAGACCGACCGGCTCATGGCCCGGCCCCAGGAGTTCGCCGCCGATCCGCAGGCGGTTTGCGCGCAGGGTTGCTGGCGCGATTGGCGGCAGGCGGAGATCACTCCGCATGACGGGCTCGTGCGGGCGGATCATCCGCTCGTTCTCGCCATCCTCGGCCGCACCCAGTCGGCCAGCTCGCTTCGCCGCCTGCTGCGCAATCCGCTCAGCTTCGTGTGGGTCTATGCTTTCGGCTGGCGCGAACCGCAGAGCAGCGCCGAACCGCTCGTGCTCGACGCGCTCGGGATCGGCGACCTCGTCCACATGGTTCTCGACCGCGCCTTGCGCGACCTTGAGGCCGGAGGCGGGCTCGCTGCCGCCGACGCGGAGACCGTCGAAGCGGCGGTGGCCCGCGCCGCGCAAGCCGTCGCCGGCGATTGGGAAAGCGAGCGTCCGGTTCCGCCGGCCGTCATCTGGAGCCGCACCCTCGACGACGCCCGCTTAATGGCGGGCCGCGCCCTGACCTATGGCGATGATGTCCTGCCCGGCGCGCGCGCATACGGCGAAGTGCCGTTCGGCGGCTCGGAGCCGAAATCCGACGCGCAGACGCCTTGGGATGCGAGCGCGCCGGTCACGATTCCCGACACCGGCTTCAACATCGCCGGCTATATCGACCGGCTCGACATTTCGGGCGATGGCAAGCGCGCGCTCGTGCGCGACTACAAAACAGGCAGGCCGCCGCGCGGCGACATCCGGCTGAACGGCGGACGCGAGCTTCAGCGTTGCCTCTACGCCTTCGCGGTGAAGGCGCTCCTCGGCGACGACGTCGCCATCAGCGCCTCGCTGCTCTACCCTCGCGAGCCGATCGACCTCCAGCTCGACGATCCCGAGGCGGTGCTGACGGAGATCACCGGCTACCTTCGTGCGGCGAGGACCAGCCTCTCCGGCGGCGCGGCCCTGCCTGGCCCGGACACCGGCGGCGACTACGACGACCTCGCCTTCGCCCTGCCGGCGAACGCCAGCGCCACATATTGCAAACGCAAGCTCCCGGCCGCGACGGAACGGCTGGGCGAAGTCGCTCAGGTCTGGGAGGCGGAATAATGAGCAGCGTGTCCAAGGTGCTGAAGGACGACGGCGCGCGCCGCGATGCAATCAGCCTCCATGATCGGTCGATCCTGGTCGAGGCTGGCGCGGGTTCGGGCAAGACCGCCGTCATGGCCGGCCGCATCGCCGTCATGCTCGCCGAAGGCGTCTCCCCGCGCGCCATTGCCGCCGTCACCTTCACCGAACTCGCCGCGAGCGAGCTGCTGTCGCGCGTCCGGGAGTTTGTCGCCGACCTCACGGCCGGCAGGATCGCGCCCGAACTGCGCGTGGCGCTGCCCAATGGTCTGTCCCAGACCCAGCGCGACAACCTCGCCGCCGCCAGCGCCGCGATCGACGAGATCACCTGCTCGACCATCCACGGCTTCTGCCAGCGGCTGATCAAACCCTATCCGGCGGAGGCCGACATCGATCCCGGCGCCGGCGTCATGGACCGCAACCAGGCCGATCTCACCTTCCTCGAAATCGTCGACGGCTGGCTGCGCGAGCGCCTGTCCGGCGGCCAGGGCGGCATCCTGGCCGAGATGGTGCTGCACAGCCCCGGCGAGACCGTGGCGCTCGTCCATAAGATCGCCGAGAATCTGCGCCGCCGCCGCACGCTCTCGGCTCCGCCCGTCTCCCCGCCTGGCGGCCACCTGACAGCGTTCCGCCAGGCTGCGGCCGACTTTGCGGGCTTCATGGATGGCGCGGCGGCGGCCGAACCAGAAACGGCGGCGATCGTCGAGCGGCTGGCCGAGATGGCGACCGCCTTGGCCAACGGCCCCGATCCCGCAACGCCTGTGGGCCTCGTCCGGCTCCTGACCTCGCGTCCCCATCCGGACCTTTGCACCAAGGCTGGCGCGTTCGCCTCCTACCGCAAGAAGGGCAAATGGGCCGCCGCGGCGAAAGAGGTCGGCCTCTCCAAGGCCGACGGCGATCGGCTGAACGACGCCGCCGAGGTCCACTACACCGCCTGCTGCGGTGCCTGGGTCTCGCTTGTGCAGGCCGCCGCCGGTCACACCCTGGCGGCGCTGATCGACGAGGCGCGTCCGATCCTGCAACGCTATCGCGACCACAAGCGCGCCAGCGCCCAGCTCGATTTCGACGATCTGATTTTCGCCGCGCGCGATCTGCTGCGCGACCATGACGACGTCCGCCGGGCGCTCGGGAAGAGTTTCGCCCACGTCCTCGTCGACGAGTTCCAGGACACCGATCCCCTGCAAACCGAGATCTTCTGGCGCCTTTGCGGCGAGCCGGCCGATGGCGTGGACGGCTGGACCGGGTTCCGCATCCGGCCGGGCGCGCTCTTCCTGGTCGGCGACCCCAAGCAGGCGATCTATCGCTTCCGGGGCGCCGATGTCGGCGCCTATGTGCAGGCGCGCGACGCCTTCCGCTACCAGGACCCCGGCAGCTTCCTGTCGATCTCCACCAATTTCCGCTCCTGCGCCTCGATCCTCACCTTCGTCAACGAGCGCTTCGAGGTCGCGCTCTCGGCCGGCGGGCAGCCGGGCTTCACCGCGCTCGACCCGTTCCATGACGATCGCAGCGGCCTGTGCGTGGCGGCCCTCGACATCGCCGTGGCCGATGAAAACGGCAAGGCCACCGCCGAGCAGCAGCGTGACGCCGAAGCCGACGCCATCGCCGATCTGTGCGCCCGGCTGATCGAAAGCCACCCCATCATCGATCGTCGCAGCGGCGCGGAGCGCCCCTGCCAGCCGGGCGACATCGCCTTGCTGGCGCCGACCGGCGGGGAGCTGTGGCGCTATGAGGAAGCCTTGGAGCGCCGCGGCGTCCCCGTGGCGACCCAGGCCGGCAAGGGGCTGTTCCGCCGCCAGGAGGTCCAGGACCTGATCGCGCTGACCCGCGTCCTCGCCGATCGCCGCGACACGCTGGCGCTCGGCGCGCTGCTCCGCGGGCCTCTGGTCGGCCTCACCGAGGAAGAACTCCTGGACATCGTGTGGGGGCTCCCGCGCTCGGAGGAGAAGCCCGATCGGATTCCGCGTCTGGACCTCAGCATCGACCCCGCCGTCATCGGGCATCCGCTCGCGCGCGAGGTCATCGAGCGGCTGCAATCGCTTTCCCGGCGCGGCAACAGCACGACCCCGCACGAGTTGCTGTCGCAGGCCGTGGACGTGATGCGCGTGCGTCCGCTCCTCCTCGAACGCCATCGCGGCCAGGCCGAGCGCGCGCTCGCCAATGTCGATCTCTATCTCAGCCTGTCGACCGGCTACGCCGTGCGCGGCCTGCGCGCCTTCGCCGAGGCGATGACGGCGGCGTGGTCCGACGAGGCGCGCGCCGTCGAGGGACGGCCCGACGCGCAGGAGGAAGCGGTCGCGCTCTTCACCATGCACGCCGCCAAGGGGCTGGAATGGCCGATCGTCATTCCGGTCAACACCATGACCGGCGTCATGCCGCCCGAGAGCGCGGTCATCGACCGCCAGACGGAGACCTTCTATTGCCCGGTCTTGGGCGTCCCGCCCGAGGGCTACGACGCTGCGCGTGACGCGGAAAAGGACGAGCTGGACCGCGAACGCATCCGGCTCTGGTATGTCGCGGCCACCCGCGCTCGCGAACTTCTCGTCCTGCCCCGGCTCGACGCCACGCCTTCTAAATCCGCCTGGATCGGTCTCGTCGATCTGTCGCTCGCCGCGCTGCCCGGACTGGACGTCTCCCATTTGCCCGCCGGTTTCACGGCGACGGCGGCCGGAGCGGCCAACGCCCAGACGCGCGCGAGCTTCGCGGCCGAAGCCGAAACCATCGCTGCCGGGCAAACACGGCTGACCTGGCTCGCCCCTAGCCGCGACGAAAACGCCGCCGGGAGCGTGCTGCGGGAAGAAGAGGCGGCCCTCTGGACAGGATCGGCCGACGACCAGCCCCCCGAGCTGGACGCCGCCGCCCCGGTGCAGGGCGGCCGCGAGCGCGGGCTGATTCTGCACAAGCTCATGGAAGAGGTGCTGACCGGCGAAACCCAAGAGGCCGAGGCCGCCCTGGCGGAACGCGCCGCCGACCTCATCCGCGCCCTCGGCCGGTCTCCGGTCGCCGACCCGGCGACGGGGCTGTCCGCCGAGGAACTGGCGGCCTGTGTCACCCGGACCCTGGCTCTGCCCGACATCGCGGCCCTGCGGCCGGGTCTTCTGGCCGAATTTCCCGTCTATGCAGCACAGGCGTCCGATGACGTGGAAACCGCAACGGCCGGGATCGCGGACGCGCTGACTGTTGGCGAGAATGGCCGGCCCGACGTGGTCGTCGACTGGAAGAGCGACGTGGACCCCGAGGCTCAGACACTCGATCACTATCGGGCTCAGGTCCGCGCCTATCTCGACATGACCGGCGCCGAGCGGGGACTCATCGTTCTGATGACGAGGGGAACGGTGATTGCCGTCTCACCCTCGCCGTAGACAGTGGCGGAGCGACTCGCGCCATGAAGCTGAAAGTTATTAGCAGTCAATGATTTCGTGCAGCATCGGCAATCTTCTTAATCAGCAAGTTCGACCACGCCCTGGGGGGCAGTCTTCGTGTCATCTTTCGGGTTCACCTTTTTGTCGCGCAAGGCGTTGGGCCAGGCTGAGCAGATGATGTTCGGCGGCGCAGCAGGGGTGCGCGATGAGGTCGGGTTCCTCATCGTCCACCAGCGCTATGCCGATCACTTCTTCCCCGGCACATCGGTTCTGCACACACGACTGCGCTACGCGCTTCTCATCCCCTGGCTTTACCAAAGCCTGCGGACGAAGCGCCCTGTCCCCAAGGATTTTGGCCAAGCCTTTTCCGATCTCGAGCACGAACTGACCGGCCGTCTCAAATTTGTCGACGGCGTGGGCGGCGAGAAAGGTGGCGTGATCGGCGGGGAAGTCTTCCCCCGAGTTATCAGCCAGCCGCCAGCCTATGTCTATTGGACGGCCCTCGCTAAGTGGGGATTGATCGGCACCCGCCCTGATGGCCGGCCGTGGAGCCGCCCGGATATGGCGAAGCTCTTGGCGGCGGCCGGCAAGCGCCCCCTCCATGACGATGACGGGAAGCCCTTTGAGACGGTGGCCTGGCCAATCTCGGGGTTGATCGATGCCCCCGGCGACTGGGATGGCGGCGGAAAACTCACGCTCGACCTTTCACCGCCGGAGCAGATCTATCTGGCGACCAAGCTGCGCGCCGTTCGCTCGCCGACCGATCCCGGCGAGCCGTCGCTCTTGTCGAAACTGGTCGGAAAGCCGCTCGGCGAGGTGGATCACTGCTGGAACGGCGAAATTCTCGCGCTCGCCGGTAAGGAAGCCGCCATGCTGCGGCGAGCTGGCCAGGCGGCGGCGCTATCGGCCATTGGCAGGGCGCTTTACGCGGCCCAGGTCGAGACGCTCAAGGAAACACGCGACAAGCGGCCGCAGCCAAATTTGCATCGCGCCGGGCTGAAAGACGCGGTCGAGCAATGGGGCGGGCTGGCCGCTCGGCTGGATATGAACCTGTTTCTCGCTGAAATCGGCCACCTGCCGGCCGCGGTTGAAGGCGTGCTGAAGGAGACTGCGGCCTGGGTTCGGGCGAATGGCAGGGATCCGATGCAGTTGCTCGACGTGTACGCGCGGGCGGAGGTCAGCAGGAAGAATGATCGCGCGCGCCTCGCCAGCAATCAGTTTGGCGTGGATCGGCGCATGGAATGGCAAGGCGAGCGCCATGGTCGCGCCGAGCCGCTCCATTATCGCTGGGGAAATGTGAAGAGGCTCCTGCGAGATCTGGAAGACGTCGTATGAGCGATCGCCAAGCTTGGCACGGCCAGCCCTACCTCGACGAGCTGCGGCCTGGGCGATTGGATACGGTCAAGCTCGCATTGTTCGCTACCTACTCGGTCGACCTGTCTGCGGTCGCGGCGGCGTTGCTAGCCCTGATTGGTCGCAACAATGACAAGGGCAGCGGAACGGCGGTCGATTTTGCCGAAGCGATCGACAGGCTGCGCGATCACGTCAGGATCATCATTCAGCGCGGGCGGATCGCGCGCCCGGTGGCGCTCCCCCGTATCGCGGGCATCCTCGATCAGTTCATCGTCGAGCAACCCTACGATGAACGAGAGCGCAGCTGGCATCCGAAGATTGCCCTGGTCGCCTATAGCTGCCCCAAAGGGGAAACGCGCTGGAAGCTCTGGATTGGCAGCCGGAACCTCACACGATCTCAGGATCTCGACGCGGGCGTTTTGCTGGATGGGCTGCGGGCGTCTATCCGGCGGGCAAATGCGGACCCCACATCTTCCGACACGCGCGCGCTGTCGAGTTGCTGCGCGGGGCGGTCTCCCAAAAGATGATCGGTGACCTGCTGGGGCACCGATCGACCGAAGCAACGATCCCATACCTCAAGCTGGCAACGGAAGATCTGCGTGCAATCGCACTCGACGTGCCGGGCCGGGAGGCGCTGTCATGATCGCGTGGCCCGACAGCGAACGCCGCGTGATCGCGGACTATGTGCGAGACCTCGGCATGCGGACAGAGCTTGCCCGCACGGTCTATCGGCAGATCCTGGACAGCTTCCAGACGGTGGTGGAGCGTCATGCCATCATCGACCGATCGACCCTCAAGGCGTGGCTCAGCGAGCGAACACGATACTGGGCGCCCTCGACGATGGATCATCACGCCAGGGTCGTCGACCGCTTCCTCAGCTACTTGGCGGGAGAAGCGGTGATCGCCGCCAATCCGATCGACGTTCTGCGCACCGATTATGAGATCAGGACGCGCCGCTCGATCTGGCGGGCCCTCGCGACTACCAACCCGGATGCAGCGCTGGCGGCGCTTCGTCGGCCCAAGCCGTTCGGCAGCGTCCTCGGCGCCATGATGCGCGATCATATCGCGCTGATGCGGAACCGAGGTTATCGCTACACCACGCAGGCGACCTGGTGCTTGCGGTTCGACCGGTACCTCCAAGCTCATCCCGATCTGGCCTCGCAGCCGATGGAGGTGGTGCTCGAGAGCTGGCGCGCAGCGCGATCGACCCGCAACCATGCTGCCGAGTGCGAGCGCCTAGAAGGCATAATGGCGAAGGCGTTGCGCCACAAAGACCCGGCTCTCAAAGCCCGCCGGCCCAACCCGAAGCCCCTTCAGGAGGTAGCCCGGCACTGGCGTCGTCCGCACATCTACAGTCCTGCCGACGTCCGGCGCATGCTCGATCTGGCCCGATCCTATCCGTCGCCGCGCGCGCCGCTCAGACCGCTCACCATCTATACGATGCTGCTGCTCGCCTACTGTGCGGGTCTTAGGCGCAGCGAGATCGCGCGGCTCGACCTGGGTGACGTCGATCTAGGCGCTTGCACGATCACGATCCGGGAAACCAAGTTCTTCAAAACCCGAATCTTGCCGTTGTCCGAAAGCGTCATGGCCGAGCTCGTCGCCTATATGGATGCGCGGCGGCGCGGCGGCGGCTCGCAGGATCAGGGATCTGGGCTCTTCTGGCACGAGCAAGGCGACCACCGGTATACGCCCACGGCCACCGCGTGGCTGCTAGTGGACATTCTTCGCCGAGCTGACCTCAAGCCCTGGCGGGGCAAGGTCGGTCCACGTCTCCACGATCTGCGCCACTCAATGGTCGTCAACCGGATCCTCGAATGGTACCGGACCGGCATCAATCCCCAGGATCGGCTGCCGTTCCTCGCGACCTACATGGGCCACCGCGATATCCACTCGACGCTGGTCTACATCACGGTCACGCAGGATCTGCTCCAGGAAGCCAGCGAGCGGTTCCGGGTCTTGGGAGCACCGTGCCTGACTCTGACGCAGGAGGGACGGTCATGACCAACGCCGATCCGTTCCCAGCGCTGCTACGGTCGTTCTTCTACGAGTGGTTGGTCGATCAGCGTAACGCCTCGGTCCACACGGTGCGCTCGTATCGGGACACTTGGCGACTGTTCCTCCGGTTCGTCGCCGGGCGTGAGAAGCGCCAGGTTGTGCGATTACGACTGGCCGACCTTACCGCCGCTCAGGTCATCGCGTTCCTGCATCATGCCGAGCATGATCGGCATGGCACGATCGGTACGCGTAACTGTCGGCTCGCGGCGATCCGCAGCTTCTTCACGTTCGTGGCGAGCAAGGAGCCGGCGGCAATCGCGCAATGCACCGCGATCCTCAGCACGCCGGTAAAGCGCGGATCGGTGCCGGCTCCTTGCTATCTTGAGCCGGCGGAGGTGGAGGCGATCCTCGCTCAGCCCGATCGATCGAACCTGGAAGGTGCTCGCGATCACGCATTGCTATCGTTCCTCTACAATAGTGGCGCGAGAATCCAAGAGGCGCTCGATCTGTGCCCAGCTGCTATCCGGTTCGAGGCGCCAAGGTGCGTGAAGCTGTTCGGCAAGGGCAGGAAGGAGCGGATATGCCCACTCTGGCCCGAGACGATTATGCTGCTCAAAGGGCTTCTGGAGCGGCAACCCCGAGCCGATCATGAGCGGCTCTTCGTCAACCGCTATGGCGATCCGCTCGGCGCGTCCGGGGTCCGATACAAGCTCGCTGCCTATGTGGAGGCCGCGGCGAAAACAACACCCTCGCTCCGATCGAAGACGGTCACCCCACACAGCTTCCGCCACGCCACTGCCGTCCATCTGGTATCTGCGGGCGTCGATATTACCGTGATCCGCAGTTGGCTCGGTCATGTGAGCCTCGATACCACCAACCACTACGCCCAGGCCGATCTGACGGCCAAGCGAAAGGCGCTTGAACAGGTTGGCACCCCGTCCGCATCGACCAAACCATCGCCCTGGAAGAAAGACGCCAGTGTGCTGGCTTGGCTCGACGCGCTCTAAAATAATGCGAAGGACGCTCGCCACGAACCGGTGAAAACCGCGGAACGGCGGCGTTCCTTCACATTATCAGCTGCTCGCGATTATTGACCTTATGCCGAGCTCGGCATAACGCCAACCAGGAACCGAGGTAGTCGGCGTGGCGCACCGTCGGCACGATGCCGAGCGAGGCGCACACGAAGGCGCTGGTCATTTCGGCGACCAACTCTTCCTTGGCATAGAGAGCCGATCCGAACATGCCCGACAGGTCGCGAGCCAGGCGTGAGGGATGGCCGACCCAGTGACCGAGCTCATGGAGCGCCGTCCGGTGCCAGTTGATCGGCTCGAAGTAGGCGTCAGGCCGGGGCACCTGCACGTAATCCTGCGCGGGGCTGTAGAAGGCCCGGTCGCCGCCGATGCGAAAATTGGCACCGGTCGCGGCGATCAGCGCCTCGGCCTCGGGGAGGATCAGACCCTCGGCCACAGGCGATGGGGCGGTGACCAATTCGCCGGGCAGGTTCTCGCACTGATCAGTGTTGAACACGGTAAATCGCTTGAGGAACGGAATCGCCCCGGGTTCGTCACCGTCGCGCTCCGCCCGCTTGCGTTCCTCGTCGGGGATGAAGCGGTCGGCGTAGACGACGGTGGTGCCGTGTTCGCCTTTGCGCACGTTGCTGCCAAGGCTCAAGGCCTGGCGAAACGTTAGCCAGCTCTGGCCGGCGAAGCCCCGTCCGATGACGGCCCCCCAAAGAATGAGAATATTGACGCCCGAGTAGCGGCGCTGCGTCGCCGCGTTCTTCGGCATCGCGACCGGCGCCTTGGCCGCCGACGTCCCCCAGGGTTGGACCCACGGCACGCGGCCGGCTTCCAGCTCGGCGACGATCTTGTCGGTGATTTCGGAATAGAGGCTCGTCCGGTCGTGGCCGGCGCGAGCGCGAGCGGCTGAATGTGACATCGCGGGTCTCCGCGACGGGCGCCGCGAGCCTCTCTCGCGACCTCCAAACCCGTCACGGCCTACCCGGCCCTGCTCTCCCTCTACGCCGCGGGCGCCGGCTGCGCGGTGGCTAGACTAACCGGCTGTCCAACGGTCCGCCCGAGCCGATCTGTGCCTGCGGGCAGCAGTCACGCCGCCAACCGCCGCAGGCGATGCGCTCTTCGCGGTTGGCGATATGCGTCGATCCTCGTCAGCGCGTCGGCCATACAGGCTTGACAAAACCAGCAACACAACGATATTGTTGTGTTATGCTTCCAGGGTGCGATTCGTCGACTGGCTACCTCCCTCCCGGCGTCCATTTGACGGGGTGGCACGAGGTCGCGTCCCGGTTCGGCGGGAATGGCCACCGATCGCGCCTGATCGGTGGCCTCCTCGCCGCCATTCATAACTTGGCGGGCGCCGGCTGCCGATCGGTACTGCTCGATGGAAGTTTCGTCTCTGAAAAGGAATTGCCGGACGACTACGACGGAGCCTGGGACACGAAAGGGGTCGACCCCATGCGGCTCGACCCGGTCTTGCTCGACTTCTCAAACGGCCGGGCGGCCATGAAATCCAAGTATCTGGGCGAGCTCTTTCCGGCAACCGCCGCCGCCGCCCCGGGCGTCCTCTACCGTGACTTCTTCATGAAGGACCGGAATGGCGTGCCCAAGGGCGTCGTGCAAATCGATCTCGGGAGCCTGCCATGATCACCAACGAACGCCAGTACAAGATCACCCGCAGCGAGGCCGACCGCTTCCGCCGCGCGATCGGAGAGCTGGCAGCCAATCCAGCTGTTCGCGTGGATATCCACCCGCGGCTAGTCCAGGCCGAACGGGAAGCTATGGAAAGCCAGCTCGCCGACCTTCAGGCAGAGCTGGCCGAATATGATCGGCTGAAGTCCTCGGACCTGTCTGTCATCTCCATCGGTTCATTTGATAAACTCGCCGATGGCTTGATCAAGGCTCGAATCGCCAGCGGCCTCAGCCAGAGGGCGCTCGCCGAACGGCTTGGCCTCAAGGAGCAGCAGATCCAGCGCTATGAGGCCGAACGCTACGCTTCGGCGAGTTACCAACGTCTGCGCCAGATTGCGGACGCGCTCGGCGTGCGCATCACGAACGACATCCTTTTACCTGTTGCCCCTGGGAATTTCCGCGAGTTAGTGAGCAAGCTTCGGCAAGTTGGTCTCGACCGCGATTTTCTTCTCGCTCGCCTTTTGCCGTCAGCAGACGCCGTGCGAGCGAGCGGAGAGGTCGGAATGGAGGATGACGATGCGGCGCTGACTGCCAAGGCAGCCGCCGTGGTGGAGCAGGTATTCGGCTGGACGCGCGACAATGTGTTTGGTGCGCAAGCGCTCCAGGCGCCGCGATTTGCGGCTGCCGAGGCACGATTCAAGATGCCGGCAGGGCGCAATCAGGCAACGTCAGGTCTTTACGCGGCCTATGCCAACTATTTGGCCGTCGTTGCGCTAAATGGTGCCCGCACGCTGCCCAAGGCAGAAATTCCCACTGACGCGGGAACTATGCGTCGATGCCTTGTCGAGCGGCATGGCGTAATCGACCTCAAGAGTGCGCTTCATCTGGCGTGGGATTTCGGAGTGGTCGTGCTGCCGCTCCGCGATCGGGGAACATTCCATGGCGCGTGCTGGCGGTATGAGGGTCGCAACGCGATCGTGCTGAAGCAAACGTCGGGGCATGAAGCCAGGTGGCTCTTCGACCTTTTGCACGAGCTATTCCACGCCGGTCAGCATCCCGAGAGTGAGACGCTGGAGGTGATAGAGGCTGACGAAACCTCGACTGAGCGTCGCAATTCCGATGAGGAGATCGCGGCTAGCCAGTTCGCCGGCGATGTCGTCCTCGACGGCAAGGCTGAGAACCTGGCCCAAGCATGCGTTCACGCCGCGAGAAACTCCATCGAGCGGCTGAAAAGCGTTGTTCCGAAAATCGCCACCCAGCATGGCGTGGGCGTGGGCGAGCTCGCCAATTATCTCGCGTTCCGCCTGTCTTGGCAGGGTGTCAATTGGTGGGGTGCTGCCGCCAATCTCCAGGCAGACGACGCTGATCCGTGGGCGATCGCGCGCGACGTCTTCATCGAACGCTTTCCCTATCACATCGAGAGCGATCTCGATCGACAATTGCTCGACCGAGCGCTGCACTGAGGTTCGCCATGACCGCGTTCCAGAAGCCACCACCGCTAGACATCAAATGCACTTCTGTTGACTGCGACAATGATCTGCATTGTTTCAAGCAGCTCAGGAAGATGACGCCCGACCAGAGAGGGCGCTGCCGGGCTTGCGGTGCGGACCTGGTGGATTGGGACCGCCTCCATCGCCGGGATGAGAGCGATGCTCGCCACACGTTCGAGGCGCTTCAGCGCGAGTTGATCCGTCACCACTTCTTTCACAAGCCGGTCGACGATATGGCCATGCGCCACGCGCAGCGAAAGGGTCGGGTTCTGCTGAAGCAGGCTGCCCGAGATCGCCTTCAGAAGTATCTTTCGCCTGCCAATCCGTCGCGGGACGGACGGCAAACGCCGCTCGAAGGCAACGCAATCTATTATGCCCAGCATGCAACGGCCACCTGCTGCCGCACCTGCCTAGAATACTGGCACGACATCCCGAAGGGACGCCCGCTGACGCCGCAAGAATCCGAGTACTGCGCCACGCTCGTTGACCTGTTCCTCGACGAGAAATTGCCGGACTTGGCGGACGAACCGATCAGGGTTCCACCGCGCCGCCAAGGTCTCGTGCCCGAGCCGGAGCCCATTCATCCATGACCGCTGCGGCCAAGCCCATCGACACAGTGCGCTTCGCCCAGCATCTGCGCGAACGGGCGATCGATGTTCCGGGCCGCCGCGTGCTGATTTCGCGTCTTGCCGGATCGGGCCAAGAAGTCGATCTGACCCTCCCGGCCAACTGCAACGGCTACGGCCGCGTGCGTCATTTCAGGCTGGCGACCGCGGCAGGGTGGCCGACAAATCCCTTACCAATCGTGCCGGCCTGCCGGGCGCTGGGCATCGCGCCGCCGCCAGAGCTGATGACGGCCCTGGTATTCCAGAACGCCGCCTGCGCTTGGCGATGCTGGTACTGCTTCGTGCCCGAGGAGCTTCTGAAGGCTGATCCGGAGCGGTCGGCCTGGTTTACGGCTGACGACCTTGTCGCGCTGTATCGCGAGATCCCGGACGCACCGCGCATCATTGATCTGTCGGGCGGGTCCCCTGACCTCGTCCCCGAGTGGACACCTTGGATGATGCGGGCGTTGCGGGACGCGGGGCTCGACGGGTCAACCTATCTCTGGACTGACGACAATCTGAGCACGACCTATCTGTTCGACGCGCTCTCGACAGCCGATCGGGACATGCTTTGCGGCTACCGGAATTATGGCAGGGTCTGCTGCATCAAGGGCTTCGACGCTCGGTCGTTCGCATTCAACACGCGCGCGGCGCCCGAAGACTACGACCGGCAGTTCGACATTCTGGGGCGCGTCCTCGCGCTAGGGATCGACGTCTACGGCTATGTGACCCTCACTTCGCCGTACGAAGACGGTGTCGAGCAGGGTGTTTGCGATCTCATAGACCGTCTGCAGGCGATCGATCGCAATTTTCCGCTTCGGATGGTCCCGCTTCGGATTCATGTTTTCACACCCGTCGAACAGCGGCTTTCGAAGGACAATGATCGCGAGCGAAGCCTGATCGTGCAGGAGCAAGCGATCGCCTCCTGGAATGCCGAGATCGAGCGGCGTTTCGACGAGGCACTTCGGGCGCGGCCTATCGGCGAGGTACCGCTTGGAGGGAGCCGGCCGTGACCGCTCAATGCCGAGCTGATGAAATTGCTGCATTTCGTGCCTTTGTCGACTGCTCGGTTTCTGCCGCTGTCGTTTCGGGCTTCACAACATTCACGTCTCTGCTGCGGCATCTCCCCTCGGTTTATCCAACGGAGCTGCTGGCCTCGCTCAACCGATTGGACCGACTGGGCGCAATCAATCATGACGTCGTTCGGGTCATCCGGTGCCAAATTTCGGCTCGCCCAACGGAGCCGCCGGAAGGGCGATCGCTGCTTCCGTTGCCGCACCCGCTCGATTTTGAATGGCGCTTCACGCCCGATGTGTCGCGCGATTTGCTGGACGCTGCGTGTGCGTTGACCCACGCGAATGGCCAGATTCTGTTGTTCGGGACACCTGGCCTCGCGGTCGAGGCGCTCTCGCTGCCGATCAGCAGGCCCATCTCATTCCTCGGCGAGGACAATTGCGTAACGCGGCGGCTCATTGCGCTCAATCAGGCGATCGGATCTCCGCTGTCGGTCACGCTCTGCAGTGCGGGGCTTCCGCTTGAGAGCGCGGATGCCATTTTGCTGGACCCGCCATGGTACATGGATTTCATTCGGCCAATGCTGAGTGCCGCCTCAGCGGCCTGCCGGCGGGGCGGCGTGGTGTTGGTCAGCCTTCCGTCGGTCGGCACGCGGCCGAGCGTGCTGGCGGACCGAGAGAAGGTGTTGCGTTTCGCCGGTAGGCTCGGTCTTGACCTGGTGGAGGTTCGGACGCTGGCGATTGCCTATGATACGCCGTTCTTCGAGACGAACGCCCTCAGCGCGGCAGGCGTCTTTGCGCCGTCGCGGTGGCGGCGCGGTGATCTTGTGATCCTACGAAAGTCGCGCAGGTCCGCTCGGCTATCGAGTGGCGCGAGTGGGCGGCGGCGCGAGTGGGTCGAAGTGCTAATTGGCCGGATGCGACTGTTCATCAGGGCTGATCGGTCCGCAAGCGGCCTGCCGAGGCTCATACCGCTCGTATCTGGCGGCATCTTGCCCTCGGTGAGTCGGCGGGACCCGCGGCGGCAGCCAGCACAGGTGTGGACGTCGGGCAATCGAGTGTTCCGGACCGACAACCCGGAGCTCGTGATTGAGGCGGCACTAGCGGCCAGTGGAGCGGAGATCGGCCCTGGTGTTCAGCCCCGGCTGTGGGGCAATGTGGCTGAACGCGACGCGGTCGAGCGACTCGGTTTTGAACTCGAAGCCCTGTCCGCGAAGGAGGCCGCAGAGGAACGTGGGTCGTCGACGAGTGCGATGGAATGGGGAATGCCTTGGAGGTCGAGTTCGACGAGCTGTTACGACAAGTTGCCGGCCACAGTTTCTGGCTGAGCTATCTGACTGACGCTGCGAAACCGGCCAGTCCGATCGGGATACACCTTGCCATCTTTTCCGAACCCTTCCTCTCTCTCGTTTTCTCAGGGAAAAAAACGGTCGAGTCCCGCTTCAGTCGCAACCGCTGCGCTCCCTATGGTGAGATCGGCGACGGCGACATCATCCTGATAAAGGAGGTTGCCGGCCCGATCTGCGGCGTCGCGCTGGCCAAACGAACGTGGTGCTATGATCTTCTCACTGAGCCCATCGATCGTATCAGGGAGCGCTTCGATGCAGGCATATGCGCGGACGACGATTTCTGGTTGTCGCGAGCTAACGCGCTCTACGCTACTCTGATCGAACTGGCTGCAATCGCGTCGATCGCACCGGTTTACTGCGACAAACGCGATAGGCGGGGTTGGGTGTCTCTTCGGTCTCGGCAATTGGCTTTCGTCTTCACATGACGGTACTCGTTTGCTTTTCGGGTCAGATTGGGAGCGGCAAGTCGTCCGTGAGCGTTGCAGTAGCGACTTCCCTTGGTTGGTCGCGCACAGGTTTTGGGGATTATCTGAGAGCGCGGATCTTGCAAGCGGGAGGTGATCCTCATTCTCGTGAGACGCTGCAGGATCTTGGGCAACGCCTTGTCGAAGCCGATCCTGAGGAGTTTTGTCGATCAGTTTTGACCGACGGCGGCTTCAAGCCGGGTGAGGATTTCCTCATCGATGGTGTCCGTCACGTTGCAATCTTTCGCATCCTAGCCCACATTGCTGCACCCTCCGCCGCCCGCCTGCTCTTTCTAAGTGCAAACGAAGCGCTGCGATTGGACCGTATCGCCGATCGCCCCGACAAAGACGATTTCGCTCGCGCAGCGACGCACCGGGCTGAAGCAGAATTGCGTGACGACTTGCCGGCCGTCGCCGACAAAATCATCGACGCATCCCGCCCATTCGGTGACGTCGTTGCCGATTGTACGGAAGCCATCAAAGCGTGGAGGGACCCGTGCGGACCAGAGTCGACGCCTGGCATGCAAACCCCAAGATAGCAGGTTGGGGTCGGACTTCGGCCGCCGCGGGTCCACGACGGATCGTGCGGCCGCCCCATACTTTCCGGATCAGGACAGCGGCGCCGACCGACATCGCTTCACGGAGCGGCGGATGGTGTATTCGCACGCGTCAGGATTTGCAACTGGCGGCACGGGGGCGTTGCGGGGGTGTCCCCCGCAGAAGGGGGTGCGCCGGCGATGTAAGTGCCGGCCAGGGGGAAGGCATTCCCCTCGCGACAACGAACGGCGCTCACATGTAGAAGCGATACGATGGGTTCGGAGTCTGGTTGTCGCCCATCTCGGTCATGATCGTGCCGACTTTCTTAGCGAACGACAGCGTGATCGGATGTCGCGCGATGCCCTCGGCGGAATTCCAGTTCATCTTGCTCAGTGCCAGGATCTCCCTGGCGCGTTCTCGCATGTCAGTGTCGCCCGCTGAACCGATCTGAAGCGGTGCTGGCACATGAGGGCCTGGATATTCATCCCAATAGGGGACGTAACCCGTCGTAAATAGGTAGTGTTCCGATTCTCCAATGGTGCAAAGCGTACCGCGCCAAGGTTCTTGCATCCCCTTCCGCAGCAAGCGAAATGATGTCTCTCCCAGCCAAATCAGATCACAGGCTGGGACCCGTTTGAGGGCAGCACCGCGGAAGCCTGCCTCCTCCTCAGGTGCGTAACGGCTGGACTTGTGGATGACGACCCTCGTGGGCGGTGTTCCCGCTTGAGCCTCATACGCGTCGATCACCCGATCGACGAGCACTGCTGCCTGCTCTTCGGTGAGATAGGGCTGGCGGTCGTGCTTCTGATCCGGAGGGATAGATGCGCCTCTGAGCGCGAACGGATCGATCTCGTTTGAAAATGCCTGGGCAACGCTGGCGCAAACGATTTCGCCTGCCCGGCGCTTCAAGTGATGGAAGGAAATGCCAACAAAGCAGGTATCCGCCCGCAGGCCGGTCGGGCGCCAGGGAATGCGACCAGATTTGTAGTAAAGCGAGACGGCGAGGTTCCACGCCCGGGTCGCCTCACTTTGCTTCGCATCCGCCTCCACGTAGGTGTGACGGCGTATCACCTGAATTGGGATGGGATTACTGTCGGACATGACGCGCGCCTTCAGCGCGCGATAGAAGCTTCGGAACAAAAGTTCTTCTGCCTGCGGCCGAAGCTCGGCAGCGAGACGTTCTTCCTCCGGTGTTGCGCTGAACAGCGAAAGCTGTGGGCTGTCTTCCTCGGCCTGCAAGCGCTCGAGGGCCCGACGCTCAGCCTCGTTCAGGCGCGGGTTGGCGATCCGCATCGTCGCGAGTTCTTCTGGCAAACAGACGAGGATGCAATCGGGACGCTTATCAGCAAACAGGCTCGAGATGCGACCGCCGTAGAGTTCGAGGAGATTTTCGAACCTGTCGCCACCCGGACGGCTGGCAAGCGCAAATTGCAGGCGCGAATCGTCGAGCAGCCGAATGAACCGTGAATCAACCTCGAAACGGGCGGCGAATGCACGTGGCGCGCCGGGATAGTCGCGAAATCGACGGCTGTTGCCTTCTGTGCTCACGAGAAGTCCATTGAGCCGCGGTAGCCATCCGCGCGCAGCTTCGACCTCGGCGGCCGGTCCGACCAATCCGAGACGGATTATCTCCGGTGACTCCTGCCGATCGAGCGGGCCGTTGGTTTTGAGGACGCGCTTCGGCTCGGGTCCGAGGCCACCGCCACCAAACTCCAGGTCTGGCTCAGGCAGGCATTCGATCCGCACATCCATCTTCATCGTCCAGCAATCCGATTTCGGGAACTTCGATGGTCAGGAACGCCGCATCGACGACGAGGTCGTCGATGTCGAGACCGCCGAGACTGATCGTGGTTTGGCCGCCAGCCAAGAAGCGGCTCCAGAATGTCAGATCGTCATCTACGTTCTTGTTGCGATCGAATTTGATGCGCCGCGTCGCACGCCGGGTCCGTTCGAAGCCTGGCAACGGAGTTGCTCCATCGCGCCCGGTGAACATGTAAAAGGGCTTGACGCGAACGGCCCATTGGCCGCCGCTGAAGACGATCTGATAGCCGATCCCTTCGTTCTCGTGCCATTTGCCTTCGGCACGCGGCTTGACGACCTCGCGCTTAATGCCGCGCCGTTTCGGAGAGTCGTATTCGATTAGAGACTTGCGGCCATTGGTCTTACGGAAGAACGCTCGGTCCTTCTTTCGTTCGATGAACAAGCCATTGTCCCTGAAGCGCCGTAGATGCCCCTCCCAATGCTTGCGCAGCATCCAAGACAATACGCGGCGTGTGTCCGGGTCGGCCTCAAGTTCGGTACGGGCGACCTCGCGCACCGGTCCCGCGAGCCTATCAGCGAGTTTCAGACCAAAGAGAGTGGCCGGAGCGAAGGACCAAAGATCGTCGCCACGACTGATGAATTGGGGCAGCTCGGAAAGATCCTCCTGGAACAAGGTACGAATACGCCCTGGCTTCAAGGTGGCGATCGATACCATCTCCGGGAGTACAGTGATCGGGAGGCTGTTCAGGACATACAGCCCAAGCGGCGTGATCGGGCGCGCGACTGCGTTGAGACCAGGCGCCGCCTGAAGCGGTTGGTAAAGGAAGGCGTGGAAAAGGTGGTGGTGGGGCTCGACGCTGAAGGCGGCGTCACCGCCCGTGCGCCGCATTTCATCTTCAACGTCCGCGAGGCCCGTGCCTGCGCGTTCCATCGATCGCATGCCGAAAAACACGTCGGCAATCGAGGGGTTCCGGATCTGGCTAAGCGTTCGTATCGGGCGAAAACGGCCCTGCTCGTCGAACTGCAGCCGCTCACGGAGCTCATTGGCGATTATGCCCGGATTTGTGAACCGCATTGACTGACCCGCGATGACGTCGATCTCGGCCAGCTCCTGGCGCTCATAGTCTCGGTGGACGAGCAGATTGATCACCAATTCCATGATTGCGCGGGACGCGTAAGCGGTGCGTTCCTCGTAAGCGCGTTTCCCCTTGACTTTGAGTCTGGGATTGAGGTCCGGACCATCGAGTAGATCGATCAGTTCGCGGCGTTGCTGGATTAGGTTTCCGGTAACGATTGTGCGCCCTTTGCCGGAACGTGTGATCGCAACTGCCGCGTGGCGGAAGTCATCGGGCAGGTCGCTCGCAAACAGCAGGCAGCACCCGATCGTGGGCGTGTCACCTGCTGTGCCGTCTCGCACGAGGCCGAGCTCCCGCAAAAGAGCCGGCAACGTATCCAAGGTTACCGGTGCGCGGCCAACCGTACGGCAATATTCCCCGAGGCTTGAGAGCATCAACTCCTGATCGAGGTCATCGAGGGAGAGATTCGCGAGAGGCTGCTCGTCAAATGCTTGTGGTGGCTGCTGTGCCGCGGCTGATGGCCGACCAGACGAATAGGCATCCTCGCCCTTCAGTTCGATGGCGAGTTCGGTCATCAGCTCGTCGAAGCCATCGATCTCTAGGCGATGGAAGTTGCGGCCAATAGCTCGTGCAAGGCGCTCGACGTTCGGATGGAGGGATTCGCCCCGGCGAACGCACCAATAAATCCCGCGCCGGTAGTTCTGGCTCGATGCAATCCCTGCGGTGAGGAGATCGTCCATCACCGATGGCTCGGCGCCACGGTACCCGATGACGATCAAAGGTGAATCATCGACAAGTGGGCGCAGACGCGAGACCAGGGCGTCGCCGAGGTGTGCAACTTCATCTCGGAGATTACGATCCGTATATTGCTCGGCGCGGCCGTGGAGCCAGACAACCTGCCGGCGCTCAAACACGCTAAACTCGGCGAAGTCGTCGCGCCCGCGATTGACTTCAGCGACGCGCTTCATGTGTGGCTGCTTGGCCTGGAGCGCGCGTGGTAGGCATGGGTCGAAATTCGTCGTGAGGATAGTCCAGACCAGGCCGCGCAACATGAAGTCGGCGAGATGGTGGTAGCCAGCACTGACGCCGTTAATCGGCTCCATGAGGTCGAGCAATACCTCCCGGCGGAACTCGTCCGGCGTTAGGAGGTGCTCGACCGCGAGTGGGAAGTTTTCAGCGAGACGGTCCTCGCCCTTAATGAACCAGTTCTGGCCGGTCAGCCAAGGCATCCACTGGCTGAGCTTGAGTTGCGAGGGGTGGACGCGGCCGCCGAGTTCCCGGCGAAGGTAGGCGGCCTTCGCGATGCGTTTGACCGCTTCAGCAGCCATTGGCACGCCCGAGCGGAATGACACGCCGGCCCCGAGGAGAACCAAGGGCCGGATCTCATTCGATGCCCGGAAAAGGGCCGAAAGGGTCTTCGTAGCCGATGCCGGAGGCGGGACTGACATCATCGAATCCATGCCGAACTGCGTATCCTGCCACAATATACAGCATCCTGGGGCGCTTCGGCCACAAAATGCTGAGCGTCTTGATGAGCCCGGAGGTAGAGTATGGGTCTTCAAGTAGCGCAGGGGATTTGGCCAAACGCGGCGCTGCCCAGCAGCGTGACGAATGCGAAGCGAAAGGTGGACTGAGCCAATTTAAGGTCTTATATACGATCCCGTATGCCGCAATTGGGC
>Ga0307374_10003350_pt1 | contig 27460 bp, 19 predicted proteins | sample OX3MG_FD_202532 | JGI IMG/M metagenome (GOLD analysis project Ga0307374, IMG submission 202532) | Soil microbial communities from Risofladan, Vaasa, Finland - OX-3 | ecosystem: Environmental > Terrestrial > Soil > Coastal area > Acid sulfate soil | place: Finland: Risofladan, Vaasa | collected...
CCAGCTTCCAAGCTGGCGCTACGGGGGACGGGCGCCAGCTTGGAAGCTGGCGCTACGGGGGACGGGCGCCAGTGTATCGTGCTTCAATCAACGTCTGGTATACTGTTCGCAGGGTGGCGCCTGGCAATAGAGCGCACTGCCTGCAACGTCATCTACATGTCTGAATGATGAACGCTAGAAAGCTGGTTTCTTTATGGGACACGACGGGAATGGCGAATCTGGTTCCCCGCACGATCTCGGTCATCCACCTATCCCACAGCCGTTCGGCGCCCCGCAGCCCCATCCCCAGGCGCCTACGCCGCAACCAGCGCCGCCCGTTGGCGCGCAGCCCAATCCGCCGACGCCGGGCCAGCAGCCAGTTCTGCCGGTGATGCGGCAGGCGGGGGCGCAGGCGCCTGGGCAGCCGCCCGCAGGCGCGCCCGGGTATTCGCCCTATGTTCCCTACCCACCTTATCCGCCGCAGTATTATCCGCAACCGGGGAACCCCGCCTATCCAGCGTATCCTGGGTACCCGGCGCCGGGGCCATACCCCCAACCGGGCCAGCAAGGCTATGCGCCGCCAGGCTATGCGCCGCCAGGCTATGCGCCGCCAGGCTATGCGCCAGGGCAGGCGCATCCTGGCGCGATTGGCGTCGCGGCGCCGCCGACGGTTCCGTTTCCGCCATCACCCACATCGCCGCCCGCCACGCCACCTGCGCCACGCAAACCCACTGGCCGACGCGCGTTGATCGGTGGTGGTGTGGGCATGGCGCTGGTGATTGTGTTGCTGATCATTGGGGTGGTGGTGTACTCATTTGTCGGCGCCATTGCCTATCACGTTGGCCCGTTTGTCGTCGGGCCGTATGAGCGCATCAGCGGCGCAATTTACGGCCAGAGCCTCGCCGATGTGTCGCAGGGCGCCGCCACGCCGGGCATGCTGCCCGTCGCCGCCAGTGTCACCTGCGCAGGCGTGACGGCGCACGCCAACGCGCAGGGGGCCTACGCGCTCTCGCTGCCCGCCGCCGCGACCTACACCTGCGTCGCCAGCGCGCCCCAATACGCGCCGCAGACCATCCAGTTGACGGGCCACGGCGCGCAGTCCATCACACTCGACATCGGGCCAAAGACGACCAGCGCCTGCCCGCCCGATAGCGGATTACTCAGCGTCACCTGCGCGTCGCTGACGCTGGCCCCGGCGACGCTGACGGGCGCCGTCACCGATGTCGCCACTGGCCAGGGCATCCCTGGCGCCTCGGTGTCGTGCTGGAACGACGACGCCGCGCTCATCGTCAGCCAGCGGGCCACGCCCACACTGACAGCCATCGCCGACGGGACGGGCGCGTATACGCTGCATGGGCTGGCGCCCAGCCACTACGCCTGCGCCGCCGATCAGACCGGCGCGCTCACCCGTTTCAGCGTGACGGCAGGCCAGGGCATGCGGCAGAACTTCGCCGTCTGCACGACCCACTGCTCCGGCATGGCGTATCACGATGGGCAGGTCATGCACACCCTCAAGGCGTTTGTCGTCTTCTGGCTACCAAAAGGCCAGACCTTCGCGCCCGGTGAAAGCGACGCCACCTTCGAGTCGCTGGTGGAGCAATACTTCAAGGATGTCGGCGGTACGTCGTTCTACCATCTGCTGACGCAGTATTGGGATAGCAACGGCCCTGTGCGGAATGTCGAGCAGTATGGCGGCGCCTACGTAGACACCACGCCGTATCCGCACGCGGGCTCGATGAGCGATCCACTGACCGATACGGACATCCAGGACGCCGTCTCGCGCGCCGTCACCGCCAATCGCTGGCCCGACGATCATCAGAGCGACGAGGTGTTTGTCGTGACGGGCTACAACATCGAGGAGTGTAGCGGGGGCGCCTGCACATTCCCACAGGGAACGACTAGCGGAGGCTTTTGCGGCTACCACGATACCACCGCCGATGGGACGATCTATACGTTCGTCGGCGATAGCCTCTACACGTACCTGGGGAATTATGTGTACTCATGCGTGCCACCGTCGTTTGGCGTCTACGGCCCCACGCCCAAAGGCCCTATCCTCTACGGGAACGCCTACGCCGATGTCGTCATCAATGTGCTCTCGCATGAGGAGTTTGAGTCGGTAACGGACCCCGTCAACGCTTCCGGCTGGACCGTCAATAGCCGCACCGAGGGCGAGATCGGCGACCTCTGCTTCACCACGTTCGGCCCCATCAACTCTCAGGGCGCCACTGTGACGCTGGCGCACGGCCACGGCTACAACCTCCAGAAGGAGTTCAGCAATCTGACTAATGGCTGCTCGTATAGTTGATGGCTGGTTGCCGCTCAGCGCTCTCGGCCAGCGTGGCGGCGTGGTCTGCGCCCGCAGCGTCCCCTACGGCAAAACATGCTACACTCTCTGTATGAGAGGACGTCGCGTACCTACAGACCAAACGGTAAGCTAGAGCCACGCGAGGCAAGGTGTGGCAAGCGCGAACGGAGGGATGATCGTGCAGCATGAGCGTTCGGAGGCGCTGTTTGCGCGGGCGCGCCAGGTGATCCCCGGCGGGGTCAATAGCCCTGTGCGCGCGTTTCGCGCAGTGGGTGGGCAACCCATCTTCATCGATCATGGCGAGGGGGCGTACCTCTTCGACGTAGACGGCAATCGCTATATCGATTATGTTGGCTCGTGGGGGCCGTTGATTCTGGGCCACGCGCATCCGCAGGTGGTGGCGGCGGTGACGGCGGCGGCGCAACGCGGCACGAGCTATGGCGCGCCGACCGAGGCCGAGGTATGGCTGGCCGAGCTGGTGATCGCGGCGGTCCCCAGCATCGAACTGGTGCGTTTCGTCAACTCCGGTACGGAGGCGACGATGAGCGCGCTGCGGGTGGCGCGGGCCTACACCGGACGCAATAAAATCATCAAGTTTGCCGGTGGCTACCACGGCCACGCTGATATGCTGCTGGTGGCGGCTGGCTCCGGCGCACTGACGCTGGGGCTGCCCGATAGCCCCGGCGTGCCACCCACCGCCACCGCTGAGACACTCGTCGCGCCGTACAACGATCTGGCCGCAGTGCAGGAACTCTACGCCCGCTTCCCCGACGAGATCGCAGCAATCATCGTCGAGCCAGTGGCGGGCAACATGGGCTGCGTGCCGCCCGCCACCGGCTTCCTCGAAGGGCTACGCGAGGTCACACAGACGCAGGGCAGCGTCTTGATCTTCGACGAGGTGATGACGGGCTTCCGCGTGGCGTATGGCGGTGCGCAGGCAATCTACGGCGTGACGCCCGACATGACCTGCCTGGGCAAGATCGTCGGCGGTGGCCTGCCAGCGGCGGCGTATGGGGGACGGCGCGACATCCTCTCGCTGGTCTCGCCCGCCGGGCCAGTCTATCAGGCGGGCACGCTCTCTGGCAATCCGCTGGCGATGGCTGCCGGTGCGGCGCAACTGGAGATGCTGCGCGAGCCGGGCGTCTACGAGCGACTGGAGCGCCTCTCGGCGACGCTGGCCGAGGGCGTCGGCGCGGCGGCGCGTGCGGCGGGCGTCCCGCTGTATCAGACGCGGGTCGGTTCGATGTTCTGCGCGTTCTTCACCGAGGGGCCAGTCACCGATGAGGCCACGGCGAAGCAATCGGATACGCGCGCCTTCGCCACGTACTTCCGCGCCATGTTGGAGCAAGGCGTCTATCTCGCGCCATCGCAGTTCGAGGCGGGCTTTCTCTCGCTGGCGCATAGCGACGCCGACATCGCGCACACCATCGCAGCGGCGCGCGTCGCCTTCGGGCGCGTCGCGGCTGAGGCGCGGGCGGGCGGGCAGCCAGCGTAGCCGTCGCGCTGGGCTGGCCCACTGTTGCGCTACCCCACACCGACTGCCAACTGGCGGCGTGGCTGGCATATATCGTGCGTTCTCAGCTAGCGCTCATCCTGGACATTCTGGACATCCCATATTGCCCTTTGCTGCTGCCTGTTTCGATGTTCTCCGCCACCAGCCATTGGCCGTCCGGTGAGAGACGGGAGGCTTCGCCATGCTCGATTATCCATCCGCACGCGATCCGTTCGACGCGCTGCTCGCCTCCGGCGCGTCCGACTCCGACGCGCCCGGTCTTGCGCCAGGGCCTACATCGGCGCCTAAACATCGCGCGAGCGAAACCGGTGCGGCTAGGGGGACCGATGCCACAGCGCCTGACGCTGCTCCATCCAGCGCCACGGCGACCGTCTCGCCCGCAGATTCACTGTCGGCGGCGTTGGCGGAGATTGCGCGCTTGCGGTCTGAGGTGACGCGCCTGCGGTTGGAGGTTGCCGAGCAGGGGCAGGCCCGCGACGCCTTCATTTCGCTGGCCGCGCATGAGTTGCGTAGCCCACTGACGACTGTGAAGGGCTATGCGCAGTTGTTGCTGCGGCAGGCGCGCAGGACGCCGTTGCCGCCCGCGATGGCGCGTTCGGTGGCGGCGATTGATGAGCAGACGGCGCGCATGTCGGATATGGTGGGCGAGTTGCACGACGCCACGCGGATCCGCCGGGGCGACTTCGAGGTGATCTGCACGCACGTCGATCTGGTCGCGCTGGCCGAGGCGGAGGTGGAGCGGCGGCGTCCGCTGGCGCCGGAGCATACGCTGCTGCTGCTGGCCGAGGCGCCAGCCCTGATGGGCCAGTGGGACGGCGCTCGGCTCGCTCAAGTGATTCGCGATCTGCTCGAAAACGCCATCCGCTTCAGTCCGGAGGGTGGCGTCGTCGTCCTGCGGCTGGCGGAGGTGGATGGCATGGCGACGCTGTCCGTGCGCGACCAGGGCGTCGGCGTTGCGCCCGCCGACCACGAGCGCATCTTCGAGTATCTGTATCGCGCGCCCGACGCCGAGCGGCGCAACCTCAGTGGCGTCGGGCTGGGCCTCTACGTCAGCCGCGCCATCGCCGAGCGCCTGGGCGGGCGCCTCTGGCTCGCCGCGTCGGACACCAACGGCGGCGGCAGCGAGTTTCGCCTGGCATTGCCGCTTGACGCTTCCCTTGGGTACATGGTACAGTTATGAGTGTCTGGACCATCCGTTCAGACCGCGATTATTTTTCCTTGGGGCAATGGCCCCACCCGTCTCTACCAGGCGACCAACGCCGTCGCCCGACGCTGAGATGAAGCGCATCTAGGGTTCCGCTCTCTGCCTGCTCGCCATGTGTGTTGCGCGTCAGTTCGCGCATCATGGCAGAGCGCCCAAAAGGCTGGAGAGGCTGGTCCGAGCGATGCAGGCGCGAACGGTCCCGCTTAGCTCCGCCACGAGATGACGGAGCGATGGTACTGCCCGCGCTACACCACGGGGACGAAAAGCCCGGATGGGTAGGTTCAACTCGAGAGAGCAACCACCTGGCCGGGCTTTACCCATTTTTGTGGTGTGGCGCGGGCAGTTGCGTTGTGACTCGCGCTTGGTCGACATGGCTGTGCTGGCTTTCGCCTGGGATCGTCTGATTGTCTTCCCGTATTCATTCAGGAGAACACCCTGCATGGCGACCACAGAGGTCACAGACACTGCCCAGCCAACTACTGCTGAGCGGCGCGGTTTCTTCGCCGACGTGCTCCATCCGGCGCGACGCGGCAGTTCGCATCGTATCGAGTTCATCGCGGGGCTGACGACCTTCGTCACGATGGCGTACATCATCTTCGTCAACACCTCCATCATGGAGGCCGCCGGACTGAACCCCACGGCGCTGATCATCGGCACCATCTTCGCCGCCATCGTGCCAACGCTCTTCATGGGCATCTGGGCCGATCTGCCTTGGGCGCTGGCCCCCGGCCTGGGCTACAACGCGCTCTTCGCCTACACCGTCGTCGATCAGCACAAGTTCCCTGTCGGCGCAGCGCTGGCGCTGGTCTTCCTTGATGGCCTCGTCTTCTTGCTGGTGGTCGCTGGCCCCTGGCGCGAGCAGATCATCAAGGGGATACCGTTGCCGATCAAGCTGGCGGCAGGCGCGGGCATCGGCTTCTTCATCGCATTCATAGGCCTGACCAACGCCGACATCATCAAGTTCAACTCGTTCGCCGCCCTCCCTGCCAACCAGTTTATCCCCATCGGCAACGCATTTGGGTTGCCCGCGCTCAGCCCGCTCAACGATCCGCTGGTGCTGGTCGCCTTTGCCGGGTTGCTCGTCACGGGGCTGCTGATGGCGTGGAAGGTGCGCGGCGCACTGCTGCTGGGCATCCTGCTGACGGCGGGAATCGCCTGGGGTACGGCGCTGATCGACCCGGCGACGCGCCCGGCGCTGCTACCTGGCATCTCCAATCCGACGGGGATGAGCAGCTTCGTCGGTTTCCCCGACTTTGCGACATTCTTCCATAAGGGCGTGGGACTGATTGATTTCCCGTCGCTCTTCAGTGGCCATCTGGCGTCAGGCGCGATCCTGCTGTTCTTCGTCACCTTCCTCGTCACCGACATGATGGACTCCTTCGGCACCTTCAGCGGATTGGCGTCGAAGCTGGGCATCCTGCGTGAGGACGGCAACTTCCCCGGCTCCGGGCGCGCATTGGTTGTGGACGCCGCCGCCGGCATGTGGGGTCCGCTGACCGGCAACGCCACCATCGCCACGTTCATCGAGAGCGCGGCGGGCGTGGGCGAGGGCGGCAAGACGGGCCTCACCGCCGTCTGGGTCGCGTTCTTCTTCGCGCTGGCGTTGTTCTTTACGCCACTGATCGGCCTCGTGCCAGCGGTGGCGACGGCGCCAACGCTGATCATCGTCGGCTTCCTGATGATCGAGCCAATCGTCAAGATCGGCTTCACCGACATCACCGACGGCCTTCCGGCGTTCCTGACGCTGCTGGCGATGCCGCTGACGTTCTCCATCGCCGACGGCATGTTCATCGGCATCACGAGCTATGTCGTGCTCAAGGTCGTGCGTGGCAAAATCCGTGAGGTGAGTTGGGTGATGTGGCTCTTCGCCGCCTTACTGGTTCTCGCCAAAGTCCTCGACGCGATCAGTTGACAACGGTTTCCAGCGAAACATAGACATCAGCGCCGACCACCACCTTGCAAGGTGGTGGTCGGCGCTGATGTCATCAGGATGGCCGCTATGCGGTGGGCGCGCCGGTGAGGATGGGGGTCGCCTCGGCGGTGGGCGATGGCAGCGGCGTGCGCAATGTCGTGGCCAGCGCACGGCTCAGTTGGCCCGCACGCTGGCGCGACTTCAGGCGGAGGGGAGCCTGCGGCCAGATGAGGCCCAGCGTCCCCAGCGCGACGACCAGCAGCGCCCAGAGTAGTCCGACGGCCAGCGTCAGGATGCGCTCACGCCCGGCGCCCAGGTAGGCGCGGGTGAAGTAACGTGCGCTCTGGAAGCCATAGAGGCGGCGCTGGACGCGCGCCGGGTCGCGGTTCGCCTCGCCTCCCAGGTGGACGATGGTGGAGACGGGCGCGTAGGTGATGCGATAGCCGGCCCGCCGGATGCGGTAGCAGAGGTCGGCGTCCTCGAAGTACAGAAAGTAGTTGGGGTCGAAGCCACCCACCTCCTGCAAGACGCGCATGGGAGCCAACAGATAGCAGCCGGCAAGCGCGCCGACATCACGTACCTCGGCGTGGTCCCACCCCGCCAGCCGCTGCCGCTGAACGATCCCCGGTCGCAGCCCGGCGTAGGCCAGCGTATAGGCCGCGATCAGCCCAGGAAGCGTCCACCGTTCGCGGCACGTCAACTGGATGCGCTCGTCGGTGTTGAGGACACGCCCGCCGAGCGCGCCGCAGGCGGGGCCGATCTCGTCGGCCATCTCCACCAGCGCGTCCAGTGGTTCGCGGAGAATGGTGTCGGCGTTGAGGAAGAGGACATAGCGCCCCCGGCAGTACGGCAGCGCGCGGTTATTGCCGACGCCAAAGCCAGCGTTGTCGTCGCTGAAGACGCAGTGGACCTGCGGGTTCGCCTGGGCGACCTGGGCCAGCCATTCGCGTGAGCCATCGGTCGAGCCGTTCTCCGAGATGATCACCTCGTAGCGGCAGCGCGTTCCGGTGGCGGCGAGCGTGCGCAGGCACTGCTCCAGCAGGTCGCGGCTATTCCAACTGACGATCACGATTGACAGGTCCATGCGCGCCTCCACAAGCCTCCACAAGCCTCCACAGCAAGCCAGTACGCCAGATTGATTTGAGTGGGTGGACGATGGCGCCGAATGGCCCACCCCACATACTGAGACGAATGCCCTGTGTGCGCATAACTGGGTAGATGTATGGCCCGTCTACGCGCAACGCGCAGGCGGGCCATACGACGAGACGAGCGTACGAGCAAGCCGCTAGACGCGAATCTCGTCGAGCATCGAGAGGTTGATGAACACGTCGCAGCTCTGGCGCAGGATCATTGCCGCCGAATCCTCGAACGCGGCCACCTCGCAGCGCACTCCATGATCCGAGCAGTATTCCAGCACCGGCAGGAAGTCGCTATCGCCGCTGACCAGCGCGATGGTGTCGAGCGCCTTCGCCTCCACCAGCCGCACGATGTCCATGCAGAGATCGAGGTCGAGGTCGGCTTTCTTCGCGCCACTGGCGAACGTCTTGTAGTTCTTCGTCGTGATGCGATAGCCCAGGCCTTTCACCGCCGTGAGGAAGGATTGATCGGCGCTTGGCTCGGGGCTGGTGGGCGCGTAGGCGTGCGCGCGGATCAGGCGCCGGTTGCCGCGTAGGAACTCCAGCAGGCGCCCGAAGTCTACCGTGATGCGTTGGTTGCGCGCCGAATACAGCACGTTCGCCACATCCACGAAGACGCCGACGCGCTCGGCTGAGGGCATCGCCGGGAAGGCGACCGTCATCGTCGGCGGCGTCACCGTGCGGCGCATCTCGGTCAGCAGGCGGTCGGTCTGCTGCTGGAACGTCTCGCGGGCGTCGCGGATGGCGGCGTTGACCTGGCTCGTCACCAGCGCGCCCTCGCCGTTACGTTCACCGTTGCGCTCGCCGTTGCGCCCGTTGCGGGTGTAGGGCGGCGTGTATTGGTCGCGCGTTGACGAGGCGACACCGTTGGGCTGCGGCCCGAAGCCGCGCGCAAAGGCAGGCTCCGGCGAACCGTAAGGGGTGGTTGGCGCGGGCGGGTTGGCGTTGCGCCCGGAAGTCGGCGCGCCGCCGCGTGGCGCGTTCCCTTGCCACGGGCCTGCGTTCTGCCCAGCGGGCGCGCGTCCGCCGGGGGTATACGGCGCGGGCGCAAAGGAGGGTGGCGCAGGCGGCGTATAGGCTGCGGGCGGCGCGTAGGGCGCGGGCGTGAAGGGCGCAGGGGCGTATGGCTCACCATACGACTCCGGCCCGGCAAACTCGCCATACTCGGCGTTATAGTCGCGGCCATAGCCACGGTCATAGGTGGGGGCGTAGCCCTGCCCATATCCCGGCGCATAGCCATTCGCCAGCTCCTCGTCGGGGGCTGCGGCGTAGGCGTCGGGCGCGTCTTCATAGACGTCCGCAGGCGCTACGTCGGCGTCGGCGCGCTCATCGGACTCGGCGTTCGCGCGCGTGCTGCTCTTGTGGCGGCGACGGTTGCGCCCACGGCGTGACGCAGAGCCGCGCGACTGTGCGGTGGTCTCGGCGTCTTCCTCGTCGCCCACGCCGTTCTCGTCGCCGACGATCTCCGCTGAAGGCTCTGGCTCGTCAAACGCGGCGGTCGCGCCGGTCGTATCAACCTGGCCGCCGGTGGGCGCGCTGGCGTTTGCCGCGAACGTCGCCGGTTGAGTCACCGCTGCGGGCGCGACGCGCTCCACCGGCGTGGCGGGAGCAGTGGCGGCGCCGAACGGCTCGACTCGTATGCGACGTGGCGCGCCGAACCGGCGTGGCCTGCCCTCGGTGGCTGGCGTCTCGCTACGCGGCGCTGCGGCAGTCGTCTCGGGCGCCACGGCTTCTGGTGTTGCGGTCGCTGTGATGGGTGTTTCCGCGATGGGTGTTTCCGCGTCTGGCGCAATGGTTGCGCTGGTTTCCGGCGCGGTCGGCGTAGCCTGAGCCACGGATGCGGCGGCGGGCGCGATGGTGGGCGTCGTGTAGAGGCCACTTAGCCGCTCTTCGTGCGGCTGCGCGAAGCCACCCGGCTGTGGGGCGACACGCGCGCGGCGGTCAAAGCGGTAGCGGCTGGGAGCCACATCCGGCTGCGCCGTCGCCTGGGTCGGCGTGGATGCTGCGACAGCAGGCGCCACCGGTTGCTCCGCTGCGAAGTGGGCTGCGGGCGCCACATCGTCGGCAGTTGACGATTGTTCCAGCGTGATGGTCAGCGGGGTGGCGGCGCTATCGGGGGTCTCGGGGGCTTCGATGGTCGTGTCGGCGTGGCGCCCACGACCGCCGCGATGGGCGCCACGCCCCGTGCGGCCTGTGCGCGCGTGGGCCTCCTGCGTGGTGACAGGAACGATGAGTGGCGCATTGGAGTTGGCCCCACCGTCCTGCGCCTCGCTGCCCGCGTGGGCTGCCCGCGGCTCCGTCGGCTGGCCAGTTGGCTCGGCTGCCGATTGGCCGGATGTGGCCTGTGGCGCCGGGCGGTTGGTGTTCGTGGCGGCGGGCGCGGTGGCTGTCCCGGGTTTGCCGAGCGGCGCGGTCTTGTTGGCCTTGGCCACCCTGGCGGGTTTCTCGCCCTGCATGGCTTGCTCGGCGGTGTTGGCGCGGCGGGGTGCGTTGCGGCCACGGCGGGGCGCAGACGCGCCCTCGGCCTCGGTTGCGGCGCTCTGCTCGCTCTGCGCGGATGGCGGGGGCGGCGTGATGGCGCCGACGGCGGGTTGTGCGCCGGTTGGCTCTTTGCTGTCCTTCGACTCGTTGGCGTTCGTTGCGGGTGTGGCGCCGGGCGTCGTCGCTTTGGCGCGGGCGCGCTGCGACTGGCGCCGACGATTGGGTGTATGAATCGGCGCCGCCACTGTGGCGGCGGATGCGCTGGCCGCGCTTTGTGCGCTCAGGGCCGTTGCGCGTTCGTCTCTGGACCCTTCAGAGGGGGTCAGGTTGGCGTCAGATGGTATCTGGCTCATAGGTATCTTCGTGTCTCCTGCATCGTAAATGTGTGGTGGGAAGGGTAGGCGCCTGGTGGAGGGTGAGGGCCGGGCGATATGCGAATACCACAGTGGGCCATGCGCGGATAATCGCAGCATAGCCGCTTGCCTATCCAATGCATACACGCTCAATCCGGTTGCTCGTGAGCGTATTGCGTCACACTGCGTCGCGCGTGTCATTGGCGTGTCGTCCACAGGGGACAACCGGTAGTCTGCTGCGCCTATGCGCTGCCAATGTCATGCGACGCGCGCTGTCGCGCCCCTACACCACTCTCCCCCAGCTCTTCCGGTCTTCCGCTTTCCGTCGCGTACATCTTCCCTCGTCGGATCAATCAATCGTTTCTGCGGCGCCTGCGTCTGCCCAGATCAGACGTAAGCGTCATCAGAGGCGCTCTCCCGGTGTAGCCGCCGGAGCGCCAGGGCGATTGGAATGCTCGAGGTGCTCGAGATGATTGAAATGATTGGTCGGGCTGATCTGTTCGTCGTCGTGCGCTCGCTCAGTGTGTTCAGTTGTTGACATGCGTGGGCGAGTGCGTGGTTGCGGCGCGTTCTGTTGGGTGGTCGTCTGGCTCTCCATCGCCGACGCGCTCGCCGGTGCGCTCGCCGCCTGCCGCGACAGCATCCGATAGACATCAAAGATGCGTTGCGTCGAGGTAAACACGCTGGTCAGCGCCAGCAACAGCAGCGTCCACGGGAGCCAGGCGGCGGCGCCAATGATCAGTCCGGCGGCGAGCAATACGACGCGCTCCGGGCGCGCCATCAGGCCGGTCTTCAGACTGAGGCCCAGCCCTTCGGCGCGGGCGCGAGTGTAACTCACCATCAAGGAGCCGAGCGCGGCGATGTAGGCCAGCGTGACCACCCAGGCGTGCGTCGTCGAGGACGGCGCACGCAGAGCGTAGATAATGACGCCTAGCAAGATCACGCCCTCGGCGTAGCGATCAATGGTCGAATCGAAAAACGCGCCAAAGGTGGTTTGCTGGCTGCGCACGCGCGCCAGCGCGCCGTCTACCATATCAAACGCGCCAGCAATGAGCAACGCCACACCGCCGACACGTAGGCTACCACTGGCGATCAGCGCCGCCGCGCCACAGTTCAGCAGCAAGCCGATCAGCGTCGCCATGTTCGGAGTGAGGCCGATGGCGGCCAGCGGCCAGACCATCAGCTCCATCATGCGTCGCGCATACTGTTGAATGCGTGGCCCGAACATGCGCCCACCTCGTTCTACGCTACCCGTATTGTACCACTGATGTCCATAGGATTGCCCGTGGCGGTTGGCGCTTGGCGGATAAACCCGCAGCTAAGGGCGTGCGCGCCACGAAGGCCGCCGACGCGGCCTGGGATTCTGCAGCCCGCCGTCGCGGGCTTTGTGGCGCGCACGCCCTTAGCTGCGGGTTTATCCGCCCTGGCTACTCGATGGCAGGCAGGCCAACGGGCGCCACCGGCGCGAGCGCCCCGCGCGAAGTTGAACTGCTGGTGGTTGGCGCGGCGCCCGCCGACGCCGGGCGCCGCGAGATGGCGCTCTGTCGGCTCGTTACGTCGCGCCGCTCTGTGCGCTCTGTGCGCTCCGCCCGTGCCTGGATGAGCCACCGCGCCCGCACCTGCTCGTAATAGTCCTCGACCTCGCCGCCCACATGCCCCCATCCAAACGCTTCGGCGCGCTGTCGCCCGGCCACGCCCAGGCGAGCGCGTTCGCTCTCGTTGCCCAAAAGGTGGCAGATCGCCCAGGCAAGTTCCTCATGGTCGCTCGGCGTGACCAACAAACCATCGCGCTGGTGTTCGATTACCGAGCGATAGCCGGCGATGTTGCTGGCGACCACTGCCCGCCCTGACGCCATCGCCTCCAGCAATACGATTCCCTGGCCCTCACCGCCGGTGCTGGGCGCACAGAAGATGTGCGCCGAGGTGTAGAGTGATGGCAACTCGTCGGCGGGGACGCGCCCCAGAAAGACGACATCCGGCCAGCCCGCGCGCTCAACCAGCTTCTCGAACGCCTCGCGCAGTGGCCCATCGCTGCCAATCAGGAAGCGGGTGTTGGGGAAGTGTTCGCGGATCAGCGGGATGGCGCGTAGCAGGAACTTGAGGCCCTTGCGTTGCTCGATGCGCCCATGATACAGCACATTCAATTTGCCATCCATGAAGCGTGGCTGCGGCGGCACGGCTGGGTTGAACATCGTCGTATCAACCCCATTGGGGATGATACGATACTCGCCGGGAAAGAACCGCGAGACGAACTCGGCGGAGTCGGGCGAGACGGCGATCCGGCCATCCAGGCGCTTGAAGTAGCGCCCCAGGAACGCGCGGGCCGAGGTATACGCCCAACCCGGCGGCGAGGTCAGCCCGGCTCGCGCCCAGGCGTGAAAGGTGCCGATATGCGTCGCGCCCGTAATCTCCGCCAGATGCAGAATCGAGAGCGAGAGCGCCGACGCCAATGGCTCGTGCAGGTGAATGACATCAAATTGCTCACGCAGCAAGACGTTGCGCAGGCGCCCGGTGAAGTCGGGCGCCACGGCGATGCGCGCCACCGAGCCGTTGACATGCAGCGGCGCCGCCCAGCCCAGCTTATACACCCCATACTCGACGACCCGCGAGCGTGGGCCTGTGGCGGGAGTGAGGATACGTACATGGTGGCCACGCGCGCGAAGCTCCGTGGCCAGCCGCAGGATGTGATCCTGCACGCCGCCCGGATAGCTCCAATCGTAGGGTGAGACCAATCCGATTTTCACGACTCTCTCGCTCCAACAGGGCGCGCTGGCCCATAAACACACACGTATCAGCGTCGCATCAGACGACGAGTGGTTCGCGTTCCAGCGCCTGTACGATCAGGTCGTCCTGGCGGCGCAGTTGCGCGCGGCGGGCGGCTATCTCGCCTTTGTGCGCGCGGGTATAGGCGATGAGATGGCGATACTCGCGCAGCCGCCAGTAGCCGCCGCGCGCCTCGGTCTGCCGCTGCATGATCGCCTGCCGCAGGTCCACGACGCCGGAGCCGGGATACGCCGTGCGGGCCGAACCAATCGCGGTTGGCGTGTGGGCGTCGCTATTGCCGGTCTCCGCCCAGTGGTAGCGTTCGCGAGTGACGCGCGTCGCCAGGCCGTAGCAGCCGATCCCCGCGAAGCTGGCGTTGAGTGTCTCGACGCCGTCGGGGTGAACCTCCGGTTGCCGCCAGAGGCGCTCCATCACCTCGCGCTGTACACTAAAACGGAACAGCCGATGGAACGGATGCGCTACAATCGCCAGGCCGCCTTGCGCGTGCGCCAGCTCGATGCTGCGCTCGATGCTCAGGCCGGGGGGGATGCGCTTGTTCAAGAAGAGCGTTAGCAGGTGGCCTTCGCGTGTGCTGACCTCCTCGCCGACAATCACCTCGAAGGGATAGTCGTGTTTGGCGGCCAGGTCGCGCGCCCGCAACGCGCCCTCGATGGTGTCGTGGTCGGTGATGGCGATCACGTCCAGCGGGGTGTGATCCTGAATGCGCGCCAGGACCTCCTCGACCGTGGCGGCGCCGTCGCTATACGTGGTGTGCATGTGCAGGTCGGCCAGGCCGGTGTGGCGCTGCTGCCCCACTAGGCGCTCGACGATGAGCGGATCGTTCATGTCGTGTGTCGGCTGGTTGTGCAGGGATGGGTTGGAAATGGGAAAGCTCCTTCATGCGCTTGCGCTAGATTGGGTCTCGCTATGTTTAACGTGTCTGACGCCGTTTGTTACCGCGCCTGCGTGGCGTCGGTAGTTCATAGGTGTCTGTCGCCTGGTGTGTTGGTTGCGGTGAGCGCGCTTCGCTCGGCGTCGCCACTGGCGTCGCCACTGGCGCCGTCGCTGGCGCCAGTGTTGTCATCATCCCACACCTGTGTCAGCGCCGAGAGCCACTGCTCCGGATGGGCGGCGATCTGGCGCTCGATGGCGGCGATGACGACGGTCATCGCTTGACGTACTGCGTGATCTCCTTGATCTACGGATGAGGCGACCTGTGGTTGTCCATTCGGTCCCGTGGCGGCGGTGAGGGCTGACGACGTGAGATTGATCGACACGCAGACGCCTGCCGACTGTCGCGGCCCCGCGCGCCATGAGGTCAGCAGCATGACAGGCGCTTTGTGGCGCAGGGCAAAGCTGACCGGCGTGGTGGGCAGCCGCGCGGGCGCGCCAAACAGCGAGAACTGCGCGCTGGCCCCCATGACGTAGCGGTCCACCGCGAAGAGCACGATCTCGTTGCGCCTGAGCGCGCTGATCATCTCGCGCAGCGTCTCGCGGCTATCGCCCGGTATCATGCGCGTGCCGTGATGATCGCGCAGGCGTACCACTAACTCCCGCAAGGGCGCCGGGGTGAGCGGCTCGGCGGGGGTGATCATGCGGTAGCCCAACGTCCCCAGGCACGACGCCGCCGCCTCGAAGTCGCCCAGATGCGCGGAGAAGCAGATCAGCCCGCGCCCCTGCGCCAGCAGCGCGGCCATCACGTCGAGGCCCTCCACCGCTATCCGCCCGCCCTCGCGTGTCCACGGCGCCACCGCCTGCTCCGCCGTGAGGAAGCGCCCGCGAAAGAAGGCGAGGTAGTTGAGCGCCGACGTGATGAAGACGCCGCGCGTGGCCCGGCGCAACGCCTGTGGGTCCGCCGCCAGCCCCGGGATGTGGCGCAGGTTCGCCTCCGCCCGCCGTCGCATGCCGCCCGCCAGCGCCCACGCCGCCGTCGCGCCGCCCACCGTGGCGGGCCGCGCCAGCCACAGCGGCACGCGGGGTACGATAATCGCCGCCGCCTGGAAGAGCCGATACTTCAGTTGAATGCGGTCGCCCCAGCCGCTCAGTCGCCCGGCCAGCCAGCCGCCCGCTACCGCCAGCCGCTCCACTACGCCAATCGTCTTCGCCGCCGCAGGCGCCACGTCGCTCCGCGCCGGGGCAAGGGGAGCGGGCGTCGTAGGCGCCAGCGTTGTCACGACGTTGCGTTGCTCATAGGTGGGCTGGTTGGCGGAGAGGTCGGTCATGCGTCGGCCCTCCCAGTATCGGTGATGGGCATGGCGTCGGGCGCTGGGCCTGATGTGGCGGCGAGTGGAGCATCGGCGGCGACCGGCGCCACCCGCCGCACGCGCCCCGCTGGCTGCTCCTCGATCAGCGCATCTGCTGCGGTATGGGCTGTCGTCTCGGCTGCCGTGTGCGCTGCCGCCTTCTCGGCTGTCGCGGTGGCGCCTGCGGCTGATGCGTCTATGCTGGCGTTCGCGTGACCAGCGTCGGTCGTCGCCTCGGTCGCTTCGTCGGGCCAGAAGGGGCGAAACATCGCCCACTGTTCGGGGCGCTCACGGAGTGTGCGCTCGAAGGCGTCGTAGATGCGCTGCGTCAGCCGCTGGGTGTCGGCCTGGCGGTCGCCGGTTGATTCCGGGTAAAATGGCTCATCCAGAAACCCATAGTAGGCGTCGGAGTAGTTGGCGTCGTACCAGGCGTAGCCGGGGGCGATGGCTGCGCCGGTGAGCAGCGCCATCTGCGCGACGCCACCCGGCACGTAGCAGTGCCTACCAAAGAATGTGACTGGCGTCCCCTCGCCCTTGGGCAACGGGCGGTCCGCGACGATGGCGACCGTACCATTGTCCTTCAACACTCGCAAGATGGCGCGCGGCGATTTCTCCACGCGCATGACCTCCATCCCCAGGTCGCGCCGTTGCGTCTGGATCAGCTCGTCCATGCGGGGGTCGTCGAAGGAGTCTACAAGGACATGGAGCGGGGTATGCGCGCCGACCAGCACGCCCGCCACATCCCACGCGCCGAAGTGCATGGTGGCGATGATCAGCCCTTTGCCATGCGCCCGCGCCGCGTCAATGCGCCCGTAAGCGCCCGGCGGCGGCGTCATGTCGCGCAGGCGCGCCAGCACGGCTTTGGGGGTCGTGTTGGGTAGGTAGAAGAAGTCAGAGAGGTAGCGCCCGTAGTTGCGCCAGGAGTGGCGCGCCAGTCGCCGGGCGCGGGGATCATTGGGCGCGACGCCCAACACCTGCGCCATGTTGGCGATGGTGACGCGCCGCTTGTCCGCCCAGAGGTAGTAGACCAGCGTCGTCAGCGGACCCGCCACCGCCAGCCGCACGGGGCGCGGAACACGCCCCGCCAGCCAGGTCGCAGCGCGAGTAAGCCAATAGACCATGTCATCTACTCCTCTGACGTTGTTTGTAACGTTGTGTGTTGGCCCTTGCAGGCGCCAACACACAACGTTACAGCTTTAGTCCTCCACCGGGGCCAGTGCGCCGAGTTCGCGGGCGTCGGCGGGCTGGGCGGCCTCGTGGTGGCCGTTTGTCTTGACGGCGGCCTTCGCGGGCTGCGGCTCCGTTGGCGTGGCTGCGGGCGTCGTCTCGGTGGTGGTGGGGGTCAGCGCGTATTCGCGGATGAACTCCTCGACCATCAGGCGCGCCTGCTCGTCGGTGTATTGGATGGCGGGCGACTTCATGAAGTAGGCCGAGGGGCCGAGCAGCTCGCCACCGATGCCTGCGTCCTTCGCCAGCTTGGCGCAGCGCACGGCGTCAATCACCACGCCCGCCGAGTTCGGCGAGTCCCACACTTCTAGCTTGAGTTCCAGGTTCAGCGGCACGTCGCCAAACGTGCGACCTTCCAGGCGGATGTGCGCCCACTTGCGATCTTCCAACCACGGCACATAGTCACTTGGTCCGATGTGGACGTTGGTGGCGCCCATGTCGTAGTCGAGCTGGCTGGTGACGGCGTTGGTCTTGGAGATTTTCTTGGATTCGAGGCGCTCGCGCTCCAGCATGTTCAGGAAGTCGGTGTTGCCGCCGATGTTGAGCTGCGAGGTGCGCTCCAATTTCACGCCGCGCTCGCGGAAGAGCCGCACCAGCGTGCGATGGACGATGGTGGCGCCGACCTGGCTCTTGATGTCGTCGCCGACGATCGGCAGGTTGGCCTCCTCGAAGCGTTTGCGCCAGTAGTCTTCGCGGCCAATGAAGACGGGGATGCAGTTGACCATGCCACAGCCCGCCTGCAAAATCTGCTCGACGTACCACTTAGTCGCCGTCTCGCTGCCGACCGGCAGGTAGTTGATCACGATGTCGGTCCCAGTGTCGCGCAGGATGCGGACCACGTCGTCGGTGGGGCCGGGCGCTTTGGTGATGACCTGCGAGAGGTACTTGCCCAGGCCGTCGTGCGTCATGCCGCGCGCGACCTTGACGCCCAGATTAGGAACCTCGGCAAACTTATAGGTGTTGTTCAGGCCGCCATAGATGGCCTCGCTCAGGTCTTTGCCGACCTTCGTCGCATCTACGTCGAAGGCGGCGGTGAACTCGATGTCGCTGATGTGATAGCCACCCAGGTTGACGTGCATCAGCCCCGGCACGAAGTCGGTGTCGGCGGCGTTGCGGTAGAACTGCACGCCCTGGATCAGCGACGAGGCGCAGTTCCCAACGCCAACAATCGCAACCCGCACTTTGTCTTTGCCCAAGATCGCATACCTCCAATGAATGAAAGACCGTTTGTATGGACTCTTCTATCGCTACGCGCCTGCCTGACCGATCAGTCGGGCGCGATGAGCGTCAACATCGCCAGGGCGCGGCTCGTCGCACGACGCCCTGGCCTAGCCGACCGGGCGCGCTTTGGGCCGGACGGCGACCGGATGCAACACGCCCGACGCGGCAGGTTGCGCTGCCCCAGTGGGGTCGGGCTGCGCGCCCGGCTCGATCACCTTGCCCAGCATACGCAGGCACAGTTTGTAGTGATTGAGATCGAGCGAGCAATACACTTGCCGCCCCTGCCGCCGCGTCTGCGCCAGCCCCACCCGCTTGAGCGCGCCCAGGTGCCACGAGATCAGCGGCTGGCTGACGGCGAGCGTCTCCGCGAGATCGGTGACGGTGATCTCGCCGCCACTGGCGAGTGTATGGACGATATTCAGCCGCACCTCATCGCCCAGCGTCTTCAGTATTTTCTTGAGTTCGAGGTAATCCTGACGCGCGGCGCGGCCCGCAGCAGCGCGGGACTCTCGTTCACCTTCTCGCATGGTCGTCTAATGCCTTCTCGTCTCGCCTGTGTCTGGCCAGCTCGTGACGCTAGCGCCGTCGCCGGAAACTGCCCGGCGTCGGCAGGATAGGCCGCATGTCGTCCACCGCCGACCACAGTGTCGCGCGGCGAAACACATAAATGCGCCCTATATAAATCTCGCTTTATATATACCCAAGAATGGGATGGCGTGTCAAGGGGGCGCGATGGCAAGTTGGGGGCTAATGATGGTAAACTGGCGATGGTAAACTGGCGATGGTATTTCGCGGTAGCTACCGCAGCTTTCCAAGAGGGAGAACGACACCATGCCCTATCCGCTAGAGTTTCTCAGGATTCAGGTGACTTTCGCGCAACGCATGGCTGCAATTTCCGGTCAAGCCTTGAGTGACTCGGTACTGCACACTACTGCGCTCTATCGTATTCTGGGATTGGACTGGAGTTTGGATCCGAGTCATCCGGTGTGGCGACAGTTCGTTGGCGAGTTGCGTGAAGACGGGACGGGATTCGACGCAGCATACCGCGTGTATGTCGAACGCTATGCGACCGGCGCCATCCCCGACTATGACACGAGTCGTCCACACTGGGGCTGCTTCTCATACGAGTATCATCCTGACGCCCAGGTTGTGCGCCTTCACTTCTCAAACAGAGACACGAGTGGCGCTGGTCCTTTGAGTTCTCAACGGCAAGAGACTCGGGTGGCTGAGTTGCGAACAATGTTCGACTGCATCCGTCGAGAACAGCCAGACGCCCAGGTGGTCAAAGGTGGATCGTGGTTATATAACCGCCGGGAATATCAGCGGCTATTTCCCACGCAGTATGCGCTGTCCGCTCAGGTTGACCATCCTCATCTGATCGCGCGCGGACTCTGGGGACAATTCCTACGCCACGGCAATCGCATGAATGACGATGTGGTGGCGCTTTTCTTAGATCGCCTCGCTGAACTGCATGACGCTACCGCGTATGCGGTTTGCTTCCCCTACCAAAACCTACTCACCGAGGCCCCTATTTCCTCCTTCTACACGTTTTATGGCATTGGCGCGCCATAGCCATACACACTGACTCTATGTTGTGCGCCGTAGTGCGACGTAACTGCGTTGCACAGTGCGATGCGGAACACAACCGCTGCAGACATGTGCTATACTGCTGTCGTCCGGCAAGCGTTCGAGGCGAAACGCGAGCAGTGATGCGCAGACCGGCGAGCGGCGAAAGGCTGATGTGGCGTATGTGGCGTAGACGTGTGGGCGTGCGAATGGTAGCGGTGAGCGAGGGCGTCGGCGAGACGTTACGCGCTCGCCCCGTCGCCGTGCGCGCCAGCCTGCCATGCGCTGCCACGACGATCATTCCTCGCCATCAGCTTGCCACGACCCTGGCCCGATCTGCGTCCCTCACATCCTTCACTTCCCGCAGCGACCTGCGAGAAGGGCTTACCCCTACCCTGCGGTTGACCGCGATTCCAGCGTCCGCCCTGGCCGCCCAAGATCAGCTCACCGCACGGTATCCACAGGATTCCCAGCGTCCGCCGCCGTAGCCTGCCCACACCCCATCCCTGATTGCTGTTTCGTATGCTGCGGCGGCGCCACGAGAAGTGGCGCCGTTTTTCGTGCCTGTTGGGGGGCGCCGTACCGCTGGGCTCCAGCCCGGCGCGTGCCTGATGGGGTGTTGCGGAGGCGCCATTGGTGGGGTGAACCGATCTGGTAGGGCGCGAGACACGCGCCGGGCTGGAGCCCAGCGGTACGCCAGAAAGCGCCCGCGCATCTGGAACGTGTGTTGTTGTTTGTGTTCATTGCCTGCTGGCGGTCGTTTCGGGCCGCGTGCGCAGGAGAAAGGAGGGTATCCTGATGGCGACATTCGAGGTCGATGTCTTGCCGTTGCGCGATGTCGAGGCGCATCCCAACGCGGACCGGCTCGACCTGGCGGTGGTGGGGAACTACCGCATCATCATCCCCAAGGATCACTTTCACGCGGGTGATCTGGTGGCGTACATCCCCGAGGCGGCGTTGCTGCCCGACTGGCTGATTGACGAGTTGGGCGTGCGCGGCTACCTGGCGGGTCCGCAGAAGAACCGCGTCAAGGCGACAAAGCTGCGTGGCGCGCTGAGCCAGGGGCTGGTCTATCCCGCGCGCCCCGCCTGGCAGGCCGGGCAGGATGTGACCGCCGAACTGGAGATCACCAAGTGGGAGCCGGAGGTCCCGCTGGGCATGTCGGGCAATCCCAAGCCGGGACCGGCCTGGTGGCATGGCTACGATGTGGAGGCGTACAACCGCTATCCCGATCTGCTGGTGGATGGCGAGCCGGTCTACGTCACCGAGAAGATACATGGGACGTGCGGCATTTTCGGCGCGGGCCAGGGCGAACACTACGTCTCGTCCAAGGGCTTCTCGGACCGTCATCTCGTGTTGGAGCGCGACGAGTCCAACCTCTACTGGAAGGCGGCGCTGGCCTACAACGTCCATCAGGCCATCGAGGCGGAGTGGGGGACTGTAAGCCCCGTGCAGGTCTTCGCCGAGGTCTATGGCGCGCAGACGCCCAACGGCAAGCGCGTCCAGGACCTGACGTACAATCCGGCGCTGGGGCTGCGCATCGCCGTCTTCGACATCATGGTGGACCGCGAGTTCCTGCCGTATGCGGCGGCAATGGCGGCGGCGCAGCGGATGGGCCTGCCGTTCGTGCCGCTGCTCTACCACGGGCCGTTCGAGCGGGCGCAGGTGTTGGCGCTGGCCGAGGGGATGGAGGCCGTCTCCGGCTCATCCGCCAACATCCGCGAAGGCGTCGTGATCCGCCCAGAACAGCCGCGCGACGACGAAGAGATCGGGCGTGTTGTGCTGAAGTTCGTCGGCGGGGCGTATCTGACGCGCAAGGGCGATGTGCCCGAGTACAACTGAATGGCGATGCCTCTCGCCCATAGGGTGAGAGGCGTTTCCCACAACCAGTGAGAGGTCCTATGGGAACTGGCAAAACCGGCGCGGATGGGGTATACTAAATGGTGGCGATGGGCATGTGCTGTTATACATCGCCCCTCGCACGAAGTAACATCGTCGAGGGAAGAAGTCGAGAACCATGATTCATTACGTGAACCCAAACACCGGGGCGGTAGCTCACCTGGGCCGCACGGGCGGAGGCTTCTATGTCGAAGCTCGTCACCCAGATTTTCCGCTCCCATTCCGCAAGACCTACGAGTGGCATCAGCAAGACCTGGCCACACGCGACTTCGAACTGTTACGCGCCGTCGTTGGAGCCGGACGCCAAGAGCAGGAAGAGGTCGTGACCGAGCAAGAGTCAGCGATTGCCCGCTAGCCGAGCGGTTAGCGCACACAATCGCCAGCGTCGCGTCTAGCTACAGGGATGGCAATGGGCCGCTTCCGAGCCACTTCCCTCACGGCTGGAGGCCCGCTACGCACGAGGCGTACAACGAGGTACACTTTCGTCATCATTGGATGGCTCTTCATATGCGCGATACAAGGTCCTGTTAGAAACGCCCGCCGTCACGTTGAACGGCGGGCGTTTTGCGCGCCCCCACCCTCGCTTGGCCCTGCGGGCCGGCGCATTTCCCTCCCCCGTACCGGGAGAGGGAGGCAGAGCAGAAGTGGCGCGGCGGTCGGCGCGGCGGTCGGCGCGCCGCCTGCTCTCCCCTGTCCGTCTGTCTCCCCTTCCCACACCTGTGGGAAGGGGCTGGGGGTTAGGCCAGTGGCGGCAGGTCGTAGATGCGCTCGAACTTTTGGGTGAGGTAGCGCTCGAAATACTTGGGGTTGGGCGCTTCGCCGGTGACGCGCGTCATCAGCTCCTCCGGCTGGTAGATCGCGCCGTAGCGATACATGCGCTCGCGTAGCCAGCCGAGCACGAATGCGGTATCGCCATGCGCCAGTCGCTCGTCGAAATCCGGGAAGGCTTTGCGCAGCGTCGCGTAGATTTGCGCGCCGTAGAGGTTGCCCAGCGTATACGTCGGGAAGTAGCCGAAGCCGCTCGTCCAGTGGATGTCTTGCAGGATGCCGTCGGCGTCGTTGGGTGGGGTGATCCCCAGGTACTCCTGGTAGCGTTCGTTCCACAGGCGCGGCAGCGAGTTGACATCCACCTCGCCGTTGACCATCTGCTTCTCCATCTCGAAGCGGATGATGATATGCAGGTTGTACGTCACCTCGTCGGCCTCCACGCGAATCAGGCTCGGCTCGACGTGGTTGAGCGCGCGGGCGAACGCGGTCGGTTCGACATCCTTGAACTGCGCGCGGAAGACCTTGCGCACAGCGTCGAACTGTCCCAGCCAGAACGCCTCCGAGCGCCCGATGGCGTTCTCCCACAGCCGCGACTGCGACTCGTGGACGCCCATCGAGGCGCCACCCGCGACGGGCGTGCGCGAGAGCGTCGGCGCGCTACCCTGCTCGTAGACCGCGTGGCCGCCTTCGTGGATCGCCGCCATCAGCGCCGCCTGCACGAACTGCTTATCCGGGCGGATGGTGACGCGCACATCGTAGGGCGTGCCAAACTCGGTGGTGAAGGGGTGGGGCGATTCCGCGATGGCGCCGCGCGTGAAGTCGTAGCCCATGCGCCGCAGGATCGCCTCGCTCAGCCGAAACTGCTTCTCCGCCGGGAAATTGCCGGAGAGCATACTGGCGTCCACCGTATGCCCGCTGGCCTGGATGCGCTGCAACGTCTTCACGCTGATCTTGCGGACGGCGCTGAAGAGCTTCTCCACGCGCGCCGCCGTCAGCCCTGGCTCATACAGATCGAGCAGGGCGTCGTAGCGTGTGGCCTGGTAGCCGTAGCGGTCGGCCACCTCGCGCTGCAAGGCGATGGTCTTCGCCAGCCAGGGCGCGAAGAGCGCGAAGTCGTTGGTGGCGCGGGCCTTGCGCCATGCCTCGAAGGCGGCGGAGCCGACGCGCGTGATCTCCTGCACGAGCTTGTGCGGCAGCTTGGTCGCGTGGGTGTAGTTGCGGCGCGTCTGGCGCACCAGCCCACGGTCGGCGTCGGTGAAGCGCGCGTCGCCGATGGTCGGCTCCAGGTCGTCCAGCAGTTCACCAAAGCGCAGGTTGATCTCGCGGTCGTGGATGATCCCCTGGATGGTGGTGAGCTGGGCGCCGCGCACGTCGGCGGCGCCCTCGGGCTGGGCGGTGTTCTGGTCCCACTCGGCCAGCGCGCGGAGGGCGCCCAGGTCGGCGAGTTCGGCGCTCAGCGCCAGCAGCTCGCCGATGCGCGCGTCGCTACGGGTGAAGTCAATGGTCTCGTCGGCGCCGTTCGCGGTCGTCATCTTCGGTGGCTCTTTGGTCATGACCATGCGGGTATCCTCGGATTTCTGCTATCGTGCGGGTTATTACGGATGGGGATGGCTATCTTTGTATGGTATCATAGCTTGCGTATACGCAGAGCACGTTTCGCCTGATGGTACCAGGGCTGCGGCTTGTGCGATCATCTGCAGTTGGATACGCAGAGACGCAGTGGTGAGCTTCGCGCGTACCCAGCGACTGAGAAAGGTTACATCCTCTAATGGCCGAGATATGGACCCAGATCGCCGATGGCTTTTCGTTTCCCACCAGCCTGGCCTGCGCCCCCGACGGGACACTCTATCTTGCGGAGGCCGGGCTACCGTTTGGCGGCGCGGCTCCAGGCGGCGTCATCTGGCAGGTGGCGCCCGATGGAACCCGTACCCGCCTGCTGGATGGGCTACGCCCGCCGGTGAATGGGCTGATGTACCATGAGGGAAACCTCTACATCTCGGAGGCCGGGCATCCGGCGCGCATCACCCGCCTCAACCCGGCGACCGGCGAGGTGACAGTTATTCTCGATGGGTTGCCCGGCCCCGGCAACTATCACACCAATATGGTCGTGTTTGGCCCCGATGGACTGCTGTATTTTGGGCAGGGCGCGATGACGAATCTGGGCATTGTTGGCCTGGACGCCTACGAACTGGGTTGGCTGCGTCGGCTCCCACACCAACACGACCTTCCCGGCTACCCCATCACGCTGACCGGCGTCAACGTCACTACCGCGAATCCGCTGGTAGATGACCCCAACGCCCAGATTGCCACTGGATCGTTCCAACCGTTTGGCACGCCATGCGCCCCCGGTCAGCGCATCGAGGCGAACCTGCCCGCCACCTCGGCGATCATGCGCTGTCGCCCCGATGGCTCCAACCTGGAACTCGTCGCGTGGGGTGTGCGCAACGCCTTCGCGCTGGGCTTCCTGCCTGACGGGCGCCTGCTCGCCATTGACCAGGGCGCCGACGATCGTGGCAGCCGCCCTATCGGCGATGCGCCGGACCTGTTGTTTGAGATACAGGCGGGCAAGTGGTATGGATGGCCCGATTACATCGGCGGCGTTCCCGTCACAGACCCTGGCTTTGTTCCCACACGCGGCCCGGCGCCGACGTTTCTGTTGGCCAACCACGATGAACTGCCGCCACCGGAGCAGGCGTTGTTGCGATTCCCGCCGCATGTCGCGGCGGTCAAGTTTGCCATCGCACCGCCCGACTTCGACCAGTACAGCGGCCAGCTCTTCGTCGCGCTGTTTGGCGACGAGGCGCCGATGACGGCGCCCGCCGATCATCCGCGCGTTGGTCGGTCGCTGGCGCGCGTCGATCCGACCGACTGGAGCCTGCATCCGGTGGCGACCGGTCCGTTGCGCCGCCCAATCGATGTGCAGGTCGTCCCCGGTCAGCAGGCGCTGTACGTCCTCGACTTCGGCGACTTCGAGATGACCGAGCGAGGCGTCTCGGCAAAAGCGCAAAGTGGTGGCGTCTGGCGCTTCGATCTGTAAGCTGGGATGTGATCCGCATCACTCTCAGGTCTAATTCACGGTACTTTCATCCAGTTTTCAGCTTGCCAGGCCTTGACCTGAGAGAAATATCTGCTACAATAGCGTTGAGTGGGGCGCAAGCCGCGTGGTTGACGTGGGGTATGTGTGGTGTGGAAATGCGCATGCCCCCAGCCATGCGCCTGCGCCCTTTTTGGCGTCGGCGAAGTTCATTCGCATGCCACTCGTCGCGCGTCTCATCTGGCCGATGTAATCGCCAGTCAGACGAGACATCCGCACGAGGGGCCAGCGTCATGAAGGACTGCACCCGATGAAGTCTTCCCTGCCCTATGCGCCTGACTATACCGACAATACCTATACCGTGTCTTCGGCGCCGGAGACGCGCGACGCCGCGAACGTCGCTATCCACGACGCCGCGCGTGACGGATCGTTGCTCTACCAGCGTGGTGGGGTGGGACGTGGTGGACGTACGCTTTGGCGCAGTGGCGGCGCGACGGGCAGGGAACGTGGCGACGAGCGTACGCCGTCCGCGAACACTGCTGTCGCCGAGCCGCAGCCGCGCCCGCTGGGTGGGCGTCGCCAGCGCCACGCGATGATCCTGATCGTCGAGAACGAAGCGAACAACCGCTGCCTGATGGAACAGGTACTTTTATACGCCGGCTACCAGACCCGCTCCGCCCACAATGGACTCGAAGCCCTTAACCTCCTCGATAGCGAACACATTGACCTCGTGTTGACCGACCTCTCCATGCCTGTGCTGGATGGCTACCGCGCCACTGAACAGATGCGCCGCCGCCCAGGCGCCGCCACACTGCCCATCATCGCCGTCACCGCCCACGCCATGAGCGACGACCGCGAGCTTGCGCTGCGGTCCGGTTGCACCGACTACCTCGTCAAACCCTATCGTCCGCGCGAATTGGTGCGGATGGTCGAGCGATGGTTGCGCGCCCACCACGCTTGATTGCCTCTCTCTTGCCATCAGCCAACACGCTCACGCGACTGACGCCCACATGGTTGCCAGGCATAGTATACTGAAAAGAACACGGCATGCTCTGCGCAACAGAACAGGGTGGATTGCGCGGCGGCATGCGTTTGTGTTTTCTGTCGGGTTTGTTGGGCATAAGGGAAGGCAGAGACAGCATGGCAGTATCGGCGGGCGCGATGGGCAAGTTGGGAGCAACGGCAAATACGCGAGTGGATGTGAAAGTCAGCACGCGGGATGTGCAGCAGTTCACGGGAGACGCGCTGGCGGTGGGCGTCTTCTCCGACGATGACGGGTTACAGGGTCCGGCGGCGGCATTGGATGAGGCGCTGGCGGGCGTGATCTCGGCGCTACGGGCCAGCGGCGAGATCACGGGAGCCGCCGACGAGACGACGCTGCTGCATACGCTGGGCAAGATTGAGCCGACGCATGTGCTGATCGTCGGCCTGGGGCCACGCGCACGCTGCACAGCGGATCGCCTGCGCCGGGCGGCGGCCATCGCCAGCCGCACGCTACGCAAGGCAGGCGCGCGCCATGTCGGCCTCGCCTTCGCCTGGATCGAGTCGGGCCTGAACCTGGCGCTGGCGGCGCGCGCCGCCAGCGAGGGCGCGCTGCTCGGCCTCTACGAGTTCACCCGCTACAAATCCAGTAAGGCGGCGAAAGGTCAGCAGACGGCGGACGGAGCAGCCAGTGATGCGACCGACGGAGCAGGGGCGGCGACCGCAGCGGATGTGGCCAGCCAGAACGGCGCGTTACCCGCGCGCCGACGGCTGACGACCATCACCATCATCGGGCGCGGACGTGAGCAGGCGATCCGCGCCGCCGTGGAGCGCGGACGCATCCTCGCCGAGTCGGCCAACTTCGCGCGCGACCT
>Ga0307374_10003352_pt1 | contig 27456 bp, 23 predicted proteins | sample OX3MG_FD_202532 | JGI IMG/M metagenome (GOLD analysis project Ga0307374, IMG submission 202532) | Soil microbial communities from Risofladan, Vaasa, Finland - OX-3 | ecosystem: Environmental > Terrestrial > Soil > Coastal area > Acid sulfate soil | place: Finland: Risofladan, Vaasa | collected...
ACGAGCCGCGGGGTTCGCGTGGTCATCGAACATGTCGGTCCTCCCTCGGATGGTCACAGTGAGAGTCTGGCGTTATGAGGTGACGATCATTCCTCCGTCGGCAGGCCAGGAGACGTAGCCGCGATCGCCCTGGGCGTAGGGGGTGCCATTGCGGGAGCGGGGCGCTTGGGCGTGGACGACGAGCCGGTCGCCGCTCTCGCAGGAGACGACGAGCTCGATGCGCGAGCCGAGGAACGTGACGGCCTCGATGCGCGCCGGCAAGGCGTTGAGATCATCGCGGTCGGCGGGCGCGGCGTCGCCGAAGTGGAGCTCCTCGGGACGGATCGCCAGGGAGACCTCGTCTTCGGGCGCGGCGTGCTGGACACCGACGCGGATCTCGAGTCCGCCGCCCGTCTGGAAGCGCCCCGGCGCGACGAGGCGTCCGGAGAAGAAGTTGGACTTGCCGATGAAATCGGCGACGAAGCGCGTGAGCGGTCTGCTGTAGACCTCGAGCGGCGTGCCAACCTGCTGGATCACGCCGTGATCCATGACGGCCAGCCGGTCGGCCATGGTCAGCGCCTCCTCTTGATCGTGCGTGACGAAGATGGTGGTGAGGCGCAGGCGCTGCTGGAGCTGACGGATCTCCAGGCGCACCTCGTTGCGGAGCTTGGCGTCGAGGTTGGAGAGCGGCTCGTCGAGCAGCAGGACGTCGGGCTCGACGACGAGCGCGCGGGCCAGCGCGACGCGCTGCTGCTGGCCGCCGGAGAGCTGGGCGGGCATGCGCTGCGCGAATTGCTCCAGGCGGACGAGCTGGAGCGCCTCGCCCACCTTCGCCTGCACCCGCGCACGCGGGAGCTTGCGCATCCGCAAGCCGAAGGCGACGTTGTCGAAGACGCTCATGTGCGGGAAGAGGGCATAGCCCTGAAAGACCATGCCGGTGTTGCGATGGTTGGGCGGAAGGTGCGTGACGTCGCGGTCGCCGATGAGGATCCGGCCTGCGGTGGCGTCGATGAAGCCGGCCACCATCCGCAGCGTGGTGGTCTTGCCGCAGCCGCTGGGACCGAGCAAGCCCAGGAGCTCGCCGTCGGCGACCTCGAGCGAGAGGTCGCTCACGGCGGTAACGGCGCCATAGCGCTTGACGAGACTGCGGAGGCTGACTGCCGACACGGTGCTTTCCTCAGACGATGGCGGTGATGCGTACGAAGCGGTTGGTGACGAGCATGGCCGCTCCGACGATGCAGATCTCCACGACGGAGACGGCGGCGATCGTGGGATCGAGGTTGAACGAGAGATATTGCAGGATCGCGATGGGCAGCGTGGTGCGGCCGGGGCCGACCAGGAAGAGCGACATCTCGAGATTGCCGAACGAGACGATGAAGCTGAAAAGGGCGCCGGCCACGATGCCGGGGCGGATGAGCGGCAGCGTGATGCGCAGGAAGGTGACCCAGCGGCTGGCGCCGAGGTTCATCGCGGCCTCTTCGACGGAGCGGTCGATGCCCAGGAGGCTGGCGGAGATGAGCCGCACCGTCCACGGAATGGTGAGTGTGACGTGCGCCAGCACGAGGCCCGGCAAGGTGGCCATGAGCGCCAGGCCAACGCTCTTCTCGATTTGGACGAAGAAAACGTAGAGCGCGGTGCCGGCGACGATGCCAGGCACGAGCAGCGGCGAGAGCAAGAGCGTGTTGAAGAAGTCGCGGCCGGGGAAGCGGTAGCGCGTGAGGGCGATCGCCGCGAGCGTGCCCAAGACCACGCCGGCGACCATCGCGAAGATCGCGACTTGGAAGCTCATGGCGAAGCCCTGGACGAATTGGATCTGTTGGAGGATGTTGAGGTACCAGCGAAGCGTGTAGCCGTGCGCCGGAAACGAGATGATCTCGTTGGTGAAGAAGCTGATCATGGTGACGAAGATCAGCGGCAGGAAGATGAAGAGGTAGACGAGAGCGGCAGCGGCGAGCAGGGCGACGCGGCCCGGACGGATGGCACCGCCTGGCTTTCGGCGCATGGCGCCGCCCGTCTCGAGCATTCCGTGCCCTCCCCCTCGTCGGGTACTTCCGACATACCGTAGCGCCGGAATATAAAGAAGCCTCGGCTGACCGATACTTATTTGATATACTAGTTCAAGAGTGGATTGGCGAAGGCGGCAGGGAGGCCCTGCTGCTCGGGCCGCCGGGATGCGAGATTCCGCAGGCCGGCTGCGCTGCGCCGCACGCCGGGAGGCTGACCATGGAGCTGCGGAGCTTGAGGTACTTTTTGGCCGTGGCCGAGGAGCAGCACTTCGGGCGCGCGGCCGCCCGCCTACATATGGCGCAACCGCCGCTGAGCCAGGCCATCAAGCGCCTGGAGCAAGAGCTGGGGGTCGCGCTCTTCGACCGCAGTTCGCGCCCGATCATCGTGACGCGCGCGGGTCGCGCCCTGCTCAACGAGATCCGTCCGGTCATCGAGCAGACGGAGTACGCGATCGAGTCGGCGCGGCGCGAGGGACGCACCGCGGGAGGGCGGCTCGAAGTCGGGACCGTGGGATCCGCGGCGTTCCTCACCGTGCCGCGCATCTTGCGGACGTTTCGGGAGGCGTTTCCCGAGGTGCACCTCGGAGTGACCGAGCTGACCACGCCTCGGCAGGCCGACGCGCTGCGCGCCGGCACCATCGACGTGGCGCTGCTCCGTCCGCCGGTCCCCGACGAGACGTTGACGTCGCTCGTGATCCAACGCGAGCCCTTCCTGCTGGCCCTGCCGAGCGCGCATCCGCTGGCTCTACGGGAGGCGCAGGGGGGCGAGCCGATCGATCTCCGGGAGGTGCGCGAAGAGCCGTTCGTCCTCTTCGAGCGCATGGTCTCGCCGGTGTTCTACGATCGCATCGTGGGCCTGTGCCGCGCGGCGGGATTCCGGCCGCGCATCGAGCAGCACGCCAATCTCTTTCCGACCATCGTGGCGTTGGTGGCCGCGGGCCTGGGCGTGGCCATCGTTCCCGCATCCATTCGATGCGTGCAGATGGACGGCGTCGCCTTCCGCACGATCGCAGGCGATGCCATGGGGGCGGAGCTGGCCGTCGCGTGGCGGACGGGCGAGCGCTCTCCGGCCGTGCTGCAGCTGGTCGAGGTGGCGCGGAGCCTTGGCGGGGCGTGAACCCTGTCGCTTCCGGAGAGCCACGGCCAAACTGCAACCGGGGTCGCTGACCGGTAGCGGCGCCGGCTCTACGCTACGGCCATGCATGAACTCGTCGGCGCGACGACGCCGCGCCATCACGACATCTACGAGGCGCTGGGCCGGGTCATCGATCCCGAGCTCGGAATCGCGATCACGGAACTGGGGCTCGTCTACAAGATCGGCGTCGAAGGCGACGGGGTTGGCGTGGTGATGACCCTCACGGTGCCCGGATGCCCCATGCACGCAACGATCCGCGGCGACGTCGAGCAAGCCGTGCGCGCCGTCTCGTGGGTGCGCAGCGTGGCCGTGGAGGTCACGTTCGAGCCGCCCTGGACGCCGGATCGCATGAGCCAGGAGGCGCGCCGCCAACTGGGGCGCTGAGCCAGCTCGCGAGACGCGGTGAACACTCAGGATTCTCTCAGCACTTCCGGCGCCGAACTCCCGTTGTCATCGGCATAGGAGGTGCACCATGGATCGAATCGCTCACCTGAACTCCAAGCTCGGCGCGCTGAGCGCAGCCGCCGCCTTCTCGCTCGTGGCGGTGCTCGCGGCGCTGACGCCGACGCTGGCCGATCAGCCCCAACGCCAGTGGCAGAACCAGGGCGGCTATCAGCACCAGTGGGAGGGCGACGCCCGGCCCGGCCGCAGCGTCGGCGAGGATCGAGGCGGCCACGGGAATCGGCATCAAGGCCGCTACGCCGTCCGGAATCAAGGCTGGCACGTGAGCTGGCGGCAAAAGGACTACGGCAACCGGTATCGCGGGGGGCGGCGCGACTCGGGTCGCGATCACCGCGACGATCGCGCGTGGGGGCATGACGGCAGGTAGCCGCGGTCGCGCGACGGGAGAAGGCGCGCGTGCGCAGAAGCACCGGCCACCGACGGAGGATGAGCATCGATGGATGGCCAGGAGTACCTCTTCCGCTACTCGCGGGACTTTGCGCCCTTCGTGGTGGAACGCGCTCAGGGCTCGTGGCTCTGGACGACGGATGGCCGCAAGGTGCTGGACTTCACCTCGGGACAGATCTGCTCGACGCTCGGCCACAATCATCCGCGCATCGTCGAGGCGATCGCGCGCTCGCTGGAGAGCGTGATCCATCTGAACTCGTGGATGCTCTCGGAGCCGGTGCTGGCGCTGGCCCGGCGCTTCGCGGAGATCTTTCCGGCGCCGCTGCGGCGCTCGCTGTTCCTGACGACGGGGGGCGAGGCCAACGAAGCCGCTTTCAAGATCGCCAAGATGCACACCGAGCGCTTCGAGATCGCGGGGCTGGCGCGGGCGTGGCACGGCATGAGCAGCGCCGCGCTCTCGGTCAACTACGCCGCCGGGCGGCACGGCGTTGGCCCGATGATGCCGGGGACGCTGATGCTGCCGGCCCCGCACCAATACCGCTGCCCGATCCGTCACTGCTCGGGGAGCTGCGACAAGACGTGCCTGGACGTGGGCTTCGAACTCCTCGACCAGCAATCCACCGGGGAGCTGGCCGCCGTGATCGCCGAGCCCGTGCTCTCCGCGGGCGGCATCATCGTTCCGCCGCCGGGCTACCTGGCACACCTGCAGGAGAAATGCCGCGAGCGAGGCGCGCTGCTGATCGTCGACGAGTGCCAGACCGGCTTTGGACGCTTGGGCACGATGTTCGGCTTCGAGGGCGACGGCATCGTGCCGGACGTGGTCACGGTCTCCAAGACGCTGGGCGGCGGCATTCCCATCGCGGCCGTGGTGACGACGGCGGCGATCGAGCGGGACTGCTACGACAAGGGCTTCTTGCAGATCACCTCGCACGAGAGCGATCCGCTGCCGGCGGCCGCGGCGCTGGCCGTGATCGACGTGGTGGTGGAAGAGGACCTGGCCACGCGCGCCCGGCTGCGCGGCGAGTACCTGATGCGCCGGCTGAGCGAGCTGCAAGGGCGCTACGAGCAGATCGGCGACGTGCGCGGGCGCGGGCTGCTGGTGGGCATGGAGCTGGTGAAGGACCGCGAGACCAAGGAGCCCGCCGGCGAGCTGGGGCATGCCGTGATGGAGGAGTGCCTGCGCTGCGGACTCTCGATGAACATCGTGCGCTCCGGAGCCGACACCCTCGGGGCGAACTGCTTTCGGATGGCGCCGCCGCTCTCGGTCAGCGAGGAGGAGATCGACACCGCCGTCGAGATCCTCGACCAGGCGATGCAGCGCGTGCTGGCCAAGCCGGCGGCAACGCGCTAGCGGCGCGCGTTAGGCGGGCCGCGCGCTAGGCGATGCCGTCGTAGCGCTTACGGGAGAGCCAGCGCATCACTTCGGCGCGCCGCTTCTCCAGTTCGTGCTCCGAGGCCGTGGGCAGCGTGTTGCCGAAGCGCTGGTTCAAGGTCGCGTGGATCTTTCGGTGATCGACGTTGAATTGCGCGCTTGCGACGTTGACGAGCTGGTTCACGGCCTTGCGCAGCTTGGCTTTGGCGTCGGCCCGCAGGACCACGTCACCGGCCCCGCGCTTGCGGCGCTGGGAGACGCGGGTGGAGCGCGCGCTGACGGGGTCGGTGTTGCCGACGGAGGATTCGGCCGCCGCGTCTTCGGCGGGGAAGAGCGGGTCCATGGCGGTGCCGCCGTGGATGACGCCGCGCTCAACGGCGACGGCGGCGATGCCGCTGAAGAGGTCGGGCTCGTGCGGATTCGGCGCGGAAGGGAGGTGCTGCGGCTGCTGCGAGACGATGCGGCGGTCGCGCTCGCGGAGATGGTGGTCGACCTCGGCGTGGATCGCGTCCGCAAGGGGTCGCAGATAGGGGTCGTCGGGGACGAAGACGTAGGCGCGCTGCTCGCCCGGCACGCTTGCCTGCATGCGGACGAAGCGCCCGCAGAACTGCCGGAAGTACATCGGCGTCGTCACATTGGTGGCGTAGACGCCCACGCGCAGTCGGGGAATGTCGACACCCTCGCTGACCATGTGGACGGCGACGATCCAAGGGTGGCGCGCATTGGCGAAGCGGCGGATCTTGGCGGAGGCCGCGTCGTCCTCGGAGACGACCACGACGGGCTTGACGCCCACGTAACGCTCCATGACGTCGGCCACGTAGTGCGCGTGCTGCTGGTTCATCGCCACCACGAGGCCGCCGGCGTCCGCGTGACCTTGGGCACGCACGTCGTGGAGAGCGCGGTGCGCCTGGGAAACGACCTCACCCATCCAGCCGTCTTGCGTCAGCGCGGTACGGAGCCGCTCGCTCTCTTGCTGCCGGCTTTCGAGCGCCGCCTCGAAGTCGGCCTGGATGATCGTGCCGTCGCGGCTGATCCATTCGGCGGCGCCGCCGTGGAGCGGGAAGACCAGCGGGCGGCAGACGCCGTCGGCGAGCGCGCCGGGATAGTCGTAGACGTAGTCGGCGTTGCACACGCCCAGTTCGTAGCGCACGAAGGGGATGGCAGCGCCGTCGCTGCGGAAGGGCGTTCCCGACATGGCGACGCGGTGCGCCGATTGCTCGAACGCGCGCTTGAGCGCCTTGCCCCACGTGGCGTTGTCGCCTGCGTGGTGGACCTCGTCGAGGATGACGAGGGTCCGCGGTCCGGAAAGACGCGCGTAGACGTGCGGGGCGAACGCGACCTGCTGGTAGCTGACCACGGCGCCGTGCATGTCTGCTGCGAGGCGCCCGACGGCATTCTCGAAGCGCGGGTCGAGATGGATGCCGGCTTCTGCCATCGCGCGCGCGACCTGGGCCTTCAAGTGGTCCTTCGGAACCACCACGACGATGCGATCGACCAAACCCTCGGCGACGAGCGCGTGGGCGAGACGGGCGGCGAAGCGCGTCTTGCCCGCTCCGGGGCAGGCCACGATCAGCGCGTCCCGCGGCTTGGTCTGCCACCACGTGGCGCAGGCTTCGCGTTGCCATGCGCGCAGGGGCAGCGTCCACTGCGGGATACGGCTCGACACGGGTACTCCTTGGCTCCGGGGCAAGGCGCGCTCGTTACGCCGCGCGGAGGCCCCGACCCTTTCTCGGTCGCGGCGGGTTCCGCGGCGCAAGAGCGCGAATGCGCGGGAGTGATGCGCATCTACTTGGCCACGGGAAACGCGGGGAAGCTGCGCGAGTTCCAAGCGCTGCTGGGCAATGCAGTGGAATTGGTGATGCCCGAGGCGTACGCGGCTCCCGAGGAGAACCAAGATACCTACGAGGGCAACGCCGCGATCAAGGCGCGTGCGCTGGCTGCCCAGGTGAGAGCGCGCGATCCGGAGGCAATGGTGCTCTCCGACGACTCCGGTATCTCGGTCGACGCGCTCGGAGGGGCGCCGGGCGTGCATTCGGCGGACTTCGGCGGCGAGGCGCTCTCGTGGAGCGAGCGCCGCGAGGCGCTGTTGCGCGCGCTGGAGGGCGTGCCCGAGGAGCTGCGCACGGCGCGTTTCGTCGACGTGCTCTACCTCGATCGCCCGCGTGCCGCGCCGCTGGTCGTGCGCGGCGAGGTCGAAGGCATCGTGCCGTTGCGGGAGCACGGCGAAGGCGGATTTTCGTTCGACGCCGTGTTCTACTATCCGCCGCTGGGGCGGACGTTCGCCGAGCTCACGGAGGAGGAGAAGAACCGCGTCTCGCATCGCGGCATCGCCGTGCGCCGTCTGCTGGCGATGCTCGGATCCGAGTCGTGAACCTCGCGGAGGTGCGCATCGAGCGTGCCGGCGTCGACCTGGCCGTGCGGGCGGCGCGCGCCGTCTCGCTGACGTGGCAGCGCGCGTGGATCGAGCACCTGATGAGCGAGCCCGACGGCTGCGCGTTCGTCGCGTCGCGCGAGGGCGACGCGCTCGGCGTGGCGATAGGTTATCGTCGGGGTGAGCGGTGGACGCTGGCCCATCTCGCGGTGCGCGAGGGTTTGCGTGGTGAAGGCTTGGGCGGCGCGCTGATGGGTGCCGCGATCGCCCCGTACGAAGAGTGCGCGCGCACGGCGGTGGTCCCCGTAGGAGCGGCCGATGCGCTCTCGTTGGTGGCGCGCCGGGCGATGGTGCCGCAAGCGGCGTTGCTCGAAGTCTCGGGAGCGATGCCGGGAGAGCGCGCGCTGGCGGAGCTCGCGGCGGGACAGTACCGATTCGCCACCGCACCGATCGCGCTCGAGGAGGGCGTGCTGCGCGCGGCATCGGCGCTGGATGCGCTCGACGCCGAGACGCGGGGGGCGGCCCACGCGGTGGACCATGCCTGGTTCGCCGAGCAGGCCACGGGCGTGCTGATCTCGTTGGAGGGCGAGGCAGTGGGGTACGCCTACGTCTGGCCCGACGGCATCGTCGGGCCGGTGGCGGCGGCGTCGGCCGCCTACCTGCCGCAGATCATGGCCTTCGCGCTCCACGCGGCGGCTCGGGCCTATCGTGCCACCTGGACCCGCCTGCTCATCCCGGGGGCCTGCGGCCGGGCGCTGCGCCTGCTCCTGCGCCTGGACCTGCGCATAGGCGCTTCCTGGTGGTGGTGCGCGGAGACCGCCCCACCCGATCTTTCGCGGTACGTGGCCTTTCGCCCAGAGGCGCCGTGATGCTATACTGCTGTTCGTCGCCGGGGCGTAGCTCAGCTTGGTAGAGCGCGTGCTTTGGGAGCACGAAGCCGCAGGTTCAAATCCTGTCGCCCCGACCACTCGCGTGGCATGCGCGCCCGGTGAGACTCGAACTCACAACCCCGCGCTTAGAAGGCGCGTGCTCTGTCCGGTTGAGCTACGGGCGCACGTTCCGCGTTATCATAGCCGAGTGCGGGTCCCGGGGCAACTCCAGGGGAGACTGTTGCGGTGATCGTCAACCTCTCCGCGTTGCGTCACAACGCCGATGCCTGGCGGGCGTTCGCCGGCGGCCGGCGCCTCTACGCCGTCGTCAAGGCCGACGCCTACGGGATCGGCACCGCGCGGGCAGTCGGCGCCTTGGACGATCGCGTCGACGCGTGGTGCGTCACGAGCCTCGAGGAAGCGCGCTCCGTTCGCGCATGCTCGCCGCGCAGAATCATCTGCATCGCCGCGCTTCCGGAGCAGCACGTGGACGAGGCCGTGGCACTCGGCGTCGAGCCGTCCATCGGCTCTCCGGCCGACGTCCGCGCGCTCGAGCGCGTGGCCTCGACGCTGGGCGTCCGCGTGCGGGCGCAACTGGCGATCCGGAGCGTCGCGGGGTGGGTCGGCGTGGCCCCCGATGATGCCGCAGAGCTGGCGCGGGAGATCGTCGGCGGGCGCGCGATCGAGATCGTCGAGGCGTGGACGCACCTCTCCGGGGAGCCGGAGTCGAAGGCGCAAGCGGCGGCGTTCCAGCGCGCGCAGGACGCGATGCGCACCGCGGGACTGCACGTAGCGGACCACCACGTCGCCTCGACCGCGCCGACGCTGTGGTTCGACGGCGCGCCGCCCGGTGGGGCGGTGCGAATCGGGATCGGGCTCTTCGGCTCGACCATGGGGGCGGCGGGGCGTCGGGCTCCGAGTTTGAGCCAGGCGCTCGAAGTGCGGTGTCCGATCGAGCGCGTCGAGGAAATCGAGGCCGGCGTCGGGGTCGGCTACGGGGCCGCGTACACCACGCGCGAAGGAGACCGCCTCGTGACTGCCCGCTTCGGCTACGCCGACGGGATGCCGCGGGCGTTCGTCGCGGCATCACCGACCGTCGCCACCGCGACGACCGACGTGCGGGTGGTGGCCATGGGAATGCAGTTTCTCACCTGCGTCGGCACGGCACGCCCGAGCGAAGCCGTGGAGATCCTCGGCCCGCGACGGCCGCTCGACGACGTGGCGCGCGCGGCCGGCGTCTTGCCGCACGAGTTGGTGCTTTCGCTTGCGACCGCGGCGGTCGCGTCGGGGACATTGGTTGACAGCCACGCGGGAGCCGGGTACACTACTTCCGGCGCTTCGCGGTGAATGTAGCTCAGTTGGTTAGAGCGCCGGTCTGTGGCACCGGAGGCCGGGGGTTCAAGTCCCCTCATTCACCCCACCTCGCCCTCAGCGGAATCTTCTCAATCTCACCCGAGCCGGCCCGCGCGCCCTTAGCTCAGTCGGTAGAGCACCGGCCTTTTAAGCCGTGGGTCCTGGGTTCGAGTCCCAGAGGGCGCAGAGCCCGCTCGGCGCAGGGGTTGCAGACGTGGGTTTCGGTATGATACTCTCTCACGTGCGCACCGCTAGCTCAATGGTAGAGCAGGTGACTCTTAATCACTTGGTTCGGGGTTCGAGTCCCTGGCGGTGCACCACTCTTACGAGGCGAGTCGAACGACTCGCCTCGTCTCGTCTTCGGCTCGCTTGACGGCGCTTCGCTCGTTTGGTAGTATTCTTCGAGTCTCGAGTCGTAGCCACGGGCAAGTGGCGGAATTGGTAGACGCGCTGGATTTAGGTTCCAGTGGGGCAACCCGTCAGAGTTCGAGCCTCTGCTTGCCCACCAATCCTAGCGACGCAGAGGCGCCGTTCAGGCGACGCGCGGAAGTAGCTCAGCGGTAGAGCATCGCCTTGCCAAGGCGAGGGTCGCGAGTTCAAATCTCGTCTTCCGCTCCAGTCTCTCGAAAGAGGGCGGGCCCCAGCGGGTCCGCCCTCTCCATTGTTCGCGAGGAGTCTGCCTCGCATCAAAGAAATCCGTGGCTCTTCCATAAAAGGGGAGGATCCGTAGCCCGAGTGAGCGCGACTCTAAGACAGATCGACCCGACGTGCGTCGAACTCGAGATCGAGATACCGAAGGAGATGCTGGAGGCGGCCGAAGAGCGCGCCTTCCGTCGCTTGGTCAAAGGCGCCCGGATTCCGGGATTCCGGCCGGGGCGCATCCCGCGCCGCATCTTCGAACAGCACTACGGTCACGCGGAGATCCACGACCGGGCCATGGAAGATGTGGTGCCCAGCGCCTACACCATGGCGCTCAAGGAGCACGACCTCGACCCGGTGGACCGCCCGCAGATGGAGTTTCTCCCGGCCAAGGAAGGGGAACACGACGGCGCGCTGCGCCTCAAGGCGACGGTCTTCGTTCGGCCGGCGATCGCGCTCGGCGCGTACAAGGGACTCGATCTCGAGGCCCCGGAGGCCACCGTCGAGGAAAGCGAGGTCGACCGGACGCTGGAGGCCCTCCGCCGGCAGGTCGCCGAGGTCGTCCCCGTCGACCGCCCCGTCCGACTAGGTGACATCGTCACCGCCGATTTCGTCGGCACGATCGACGGCGTCGCCTTCGAGGGCGGCAGCGGGGAGAACCAGACCCTCGAGATCGATGTCGAACGCTTCGTCCCGGGCTTCGCCGAGGGCTTCGTGGGCATGATGCCCGGGGAGACCAAGGAAGTTCAAGCCACCTTCCCCTCCGACTACGGCAAGGAAGACCTGGCAGGCAAGACGGCGATCTTCACGATCACGGTCCACGAGGTGAAGGAAGCGCGCCCCCCTGAACTCGACGATGCCTTCGCCGAGTCCGTCTCCAACAGCACCACCCTCGAGGCGCTCAAGGAGGACATCCGCAACCGCCTGCGCAGCGTGGCGGAGGCCAAGGTGAAGAAGGAGCTCTCCAACCAGCTCCTGGGCATCCTTGTGGAGCAGCACGAGTTCCCGTTGCCCCCCGTGCTCGTCGATGGCGAGGTGGAGAGCCTCCTCGAGGACACCAAGTCCTACGTCCGCCAGATGGGCCGCTCGTGGGACGACTACCTGACGGAGCGCGAGAAGAGCGAAAAAGAGATCCGCGAGGAGGTCCGCAAGGAGGCCGAGCAGCGGGTCAAGACCACGCTCCTGATCGAGGCCATCGCCAAGGCCGAGAACGTCGAGGTAACCACGGCCGAGGTGGACGCCGAGATTCGCAACCTCGCCGAACAGTATGGCCAGCCGAAGGAGCGCATCCTCGAGATGCTGCGTCACAACGTCTCGGCGCTGATCGACGGCGTGCGCCGCAGCAAGACCATCGAGCTCCTCTTGGAGCACGCCAAGGTCTCGCCGCGGCGTGCCTCGTCCTCGGCCGGCTAGGGACACCAAGCCCCCGCCGCGGCCACGCAACCGCGGGGTCCGGAGCGGGTTCTTGAGCCCTAGCACGCCGGCCGGGACCGCCGCGCAAGCGCACGTCGCTCGCCAAGTAAAGAAGAAGGAACGGAGCACAATGGGTCATCTTGTCCCGATGGTCGTCGAGCAGAGTGCCCGCGGGGAACGGGCGTTCGACATCTATTCACGTCTGCTCAAGGAGCGGATCGTCTTCGTCGGCGGCCCCATCGACGATACCCTGGCGAACCTCGTGATCGCCCAGTTGCTCTTCCTCGAGCGCGAGGACGCCGACCGTGACATCGACCTTTACATCAATAGCCCCGGCGGCAGCGTGACCGCCGGCCTGGCGATCTACGACACCATGCAGATCATCAAGCCGGACGTCGCCACCATCTGCGCCGGGATGGCCGCCTCCGCGGCGTCCGTCCTCCTGACGGGCGGGGCCAAGGGAAAGCGCATGGCGCTCCCCAGCAGCAAGATCCTCATCCACCAGCCCTGGGTCCAGCAGGTGGGGGGGCAGGCCACGGACGTCGAAATCCACGCCCGCGAGTTGGTGGCGACGCGCCGCAAACTCGCCGAAATCTATCAGGAGACGACGGGGCAGGGCCTCGACAAAGTGCTTCAGGACATCGAACGCGACTACTTCATGACCGCCGGCGAAGCGAAGGACTACGGCATCATCGACTCGGTGGTCACGAAGGAACAGCGCATCGTCTCACCGCTCACGCAGTCGTCGCCGTAAGCGGATCGACGTAGCGGCAAACGGGGTATCCCATGTTTCGATTCGGAGACGAAAAGGGCCAGCTCAAATGCAGCTTCTGCGGGAAGTCGCAGGAGCAAGTTCGCAAGCTGATCGCCGGCCCCGGCGTCTACATCTGCGACGAGTGCATCGAGCTCTGCAACGAGATCATCGAAGAGGAGCTCTACAAGAACGTCGACGAGAACCTCCGTCTCCGGAACATTCCGAAGCCCAAAGAGATCGATCACATCCTCAATCAGTATGTGATCGGCCAGGAGCGGGCCAAGAAGTCGCTGGCGGTTGCCGTCTACAACCACTACAAGCGCGTCAACGCCGGCGCCAGCAGCGATGACGTGGAGCTGCAGAAGTCAAACATCCTGCTGGTCGGCCCCACGGGCTCCGGCAAGACCTACCTCGCCCAGACGCTCGCCAAGATCCTGGACGTGCCGCTGGCCATGGCCGACGCCACCAGCCTCACCGAGGCGGGCTACGTGGGCGAGGACGTGGAGAACATCCTCCTCAAGCTCATTCAGGCCGCCGACTACGACGTCAAGCGCGCCGAGAAGGGCATCGTCTACATCGACGAGATCGACAAGATCGCCCGCAAGAGCGAGAACCCCTCGATCACACGCGACGTCTCCGGTGAGGGCGTCCAGCAGGCGCTCCTAAAGATCCTGGAGGGTACGACGGCCAACGTGCCGCCGCAGGGCGGGCGCAAGCACCCGCACCAAGAGTTCATCCAGATCGACACCACCAACGTCCTCTTCATCTGCGGCGGCGCCTTCGACGGCCTCGACAAGATCATCGAGGGCCGCGTGGCCTCCAACGCGCTGGGCTTCCGCGCCCAGCCGGAGTCGAAGAAGGAGGAGCGCATCGGCCGCCTGCTCCAGCAATTGATGCCGGAGGATCTGCTCAAGTTCGGCCTGATCCCCGAGTTCATCGGCCGCCTGCCCATCGTCGTGACGCTCGACGCGCTCGACGAGCTGGCTCTGCGCCGCATCTTGGTCGAGCCGCGCAACGCGCTGGTGCGTCAATACCAGAAGATCTTCGGGATGGACGGCGTCGAGCTGGCCTTCACCAAGGACGCGCTGATCGCTGTCGCCATCAAGGCGCAGTCGCGCAAGACCGGAGCGCGCGGTCTGCGCTCGATCCTCGAAGAGATCATGCTCGACATCATGTACGATCTGCCGTCGATGACGGGCGTCAAGAAGTGCGTGATCAACAAGGACGTCGTCGAGAAGGCCGAGGAACCGACGCTGGTCTACGCCGACAAGCCCAAGGAGATGCCCGCGTAGGCGCCACGGCGCCACCTCAAAGACGTGCGCCTAGCGCTGCGGCACCCCGGTATCCGCGCTCGGGACGATCACCACGCGGTAGACCGCGCTGCGCACGGGACCATTGTGCTCCCACGGACGCACGTAGGCCATCGTGAGTGTGGTCTCGCCCGACGTGACGGGCATGAAGCGGAAACGCTGTGCGGCGGAGTCCAGATGCGCCACGGCCGCAGCCCCGTTGCCGCCAAGCGGCGAAGATGCCACATGCGCCCGCCCTCTAGACGAACCCGCTGGCTTGCGTGGCTCCCTTGCGCTTGAGCTCCATCTGACGCAGCTCGACGCGGCGGATCTTCCCGCTCGACGTCTTGGGCAGGTCCGCCACGAACTCGATCTCGCGCGGGTACTTATAAGGCGCCGTCTCGCGCTTGCAGTGCTCTTGCAGCTCGGCCGCCAGCTCCGGCGTTCCCGCATATCCCTCGCGCAGCACCACGAACGCCTTGACCAGATTGCCGCGATCGGCGTCCGGCGAGCCGACCACCGCCGACTCCTTGACCGCGGGGTGCGTCAGCAGCGCGCTCTCCACCTCGAAGGGGCCGATGCGGTACCCGGCCGAGGAGATCACGTCGTCGGCGCGCCCCACGAACCACAGGTAGCCGTCGGCGTCGCGCGTGGCGCGGTCGCCCGTGAGGTAGTACGCGCCACGATAGGAGCGCTGCGTCTCCTCCGGGTTCTTGTAGTACTCCTGGAAAAGCGTCGGCGGATGGTCCTTCAAGCCGATGTCGCCCACCACGCCCTCGGCGCAGACGTTGCCGTCCTCGTCGATGATCTCCACCTCGTGGCCCGGCGTCGGCTTGCCCATCGAGCCAGGGCGCACGTCCATGCCGGGCAAGTTGGCCACCAGCAACGAGTTCTCGGTCTGGCCGTAGCCGTCGTAGATCGTCATGGCGTAGGCGTCCTTGAACGCCTTGATGACTTCGGGGTTGAGCGGCTCGCCCGCCGAGACCGCGTGGCGCAGCTTCGGCAGCTTCCAGCGCGTGCCCAAGCCCTCCAGCTTCGCCTCCAGGCGGTACTCGGTGGGCGCCTGACAGAGCACGCTCACGCCCAGGCGTTCCAGCAGATCCATCCGCTCCACGGGATCGAAGCCGCCTTCGTGAAGCACGATCGCGGAGCCGCACGACCACGGCCCCAGCAGCACGTTCCACAGCGACTTCGCCCAGCCGGTGCCCGCGGTGCACCACACCAGATCCTGGGGCTTGGCGTCCAGCCAGAGCTGGGCCTGACTGCGCTTGGCGTAGGTGTAGGCCTGCACGTGGAGCACGCCCTTGGGATCCTTGGTGGTCCCCGAGGTGTAGACCAGGTACGCCGGGTCGTTTGCCAGCGTCTCCGTGCCCGCCCAGCCCTCGCCGGCGGCGGCGGCCAGCGGCTCCAAGGCGGTCCATCCGGGGCGCTCTCCGCCCAGCATCAGGAACGCGCGCAGGCTCGCCGCACCCTCGCGCATCGCGTCGAACTCTCCCGCCTGCGCGAAGTAGGAGATGGCCGCGGTCGCCTCGCCGTGGTTGGCGCGGAAGAGCAGGTCCTTCGCGCGCAGCTGCTCGCTGGACGGCACCGCCACGGCCCCGATGCGCAAGAGCGCCAGCATCGAGAAGAGCCACTCCGGGCGCTTGGGGATCACCACCAGCACCTTCTCGCCCTTGCCGATCCCTTGGTCGCGCAGGGCCGCGGCGTAACGCTTGGACTCGCGTGCGATCTCGGGAAACGAGTAGCGGCGCTCGTGGCCAGCCTTGTCCAGGAAGACCAGGCCCAGACGGTCCTCGCGGGCCAGCGCGTCGATCACGTCGCGCGCGAAATTGAACCGCTCGGGAACGTTCCAGTACGAGTTGGCGGTCGCGGTCTGCGCCATCTGCGGCATCCTCCCCTGGCTGCGCTCTAACGCCGTTCCTTTGCGCTGTCCCCGGCGAGGGCACCTCTCCGCGCTGCAGGCAGCCGGGCTCGCCCGTAGGTCCGGCGGCACGGTCGCGCGAACGCCCGGCCATTGGTGAGGAAGAGTTCGCCGCCGGGCTGGAGGGGCACGCACCCTTGGCGGCGATCTGCCTGCGGCAGCGAGCCGCCGTCGTCTCGCTCCTCGAGGCGCGCGGCCTCCGTCCTTGACCCTCCCTAGTACCATAGAACGGAGATGGAGCAGCGCGCGGAGCCGGCCAAGGCGTACGATCCCCGGGAAGTCGAGCAGCGGTGGTACCGCCGCTGGGAGGAGTCCGGCGTCTTCCACGAGGAGCCCGACGCCGATCCCAGCCGCCCGAAGTTCGTCATCGCCATGCCCCCGCCCAACATCACGGGGCGCGCCCACCTGGGCCACGGCTCCACCTACACGGCGCAGGACATCCTGGTGCGCTTCCACCGCATGCGTGGCGAGAACGCCGTCTGGATCCCCGGGCTCGATCACGCCGCCATCGCCACGCAGGCCGTCCTCGACCGCGAGCTGGCGAAAGAGGGGAAGACCCGCCACGACCTGGGACGCGAGAAGTTCCTCGAGCGCGCCCGCGCCTGGAAGGACGAGTACGGCGGCATCATCGACCAGCAGTTCCGCCTGCTGGGCTTCGGCCCCGATTGGGCGCGCGAGCGCTACACCATGGACCCCGAGCTCTCCGCCGCCGTGGTCAAGGTCTTCGTCGACCTTTACCGCGAGGGGCTGATCTACCGCGGCAACCGCCTGGTCAACTGGTGCCCCACCTGCGCCTCCACGCTCTCCGACGCCGAGGTGGAGCACGACGAGCGCGACGGTAGCCTCTGGCACATCCGTTACCCGTTCGCGAGCGACGCGAAGGAATCGTCCTCGAACGATTCCGCTCCCGAAGGGACTTCCCATCAATCGGGGTCCCCAGCGAGTCTACGAGCGGGGGTCATCGTGGCGACCACGCGCCCGGAGACGATGCTCGGCGACACGGCCGTCGCCGTCCATCCCGACGACGAGCGTTACCGCGCCCTCGTCGGCAAGCAGGTGCTGCTGCCGCTGCAGAACCGCCCCATCCCCGTCGTCGCCGACGCCGCCGTGGAGCGCGAGTTCGGCACGGGCGCCGTCAAGGTGACCCCGGCGCACGACCAGACCGACTACGAGATCGGCGTGCGCCATGCGCTGCCGATGCCCAGCGTGATCGGCCTCGACGCCAAGATGACCGCCGAGGCGGGCACCGCCTACGCGGGCCTCGACCGCAACGAGGCGCGCGCGCGCGTGGTGCGCGATCTGCAGGCGCAAGGCTTCCTCGTGAAGACGGAGCCGCACCACCACAACGTCGCGCTCTGCTCGCGCTGCGGCACGGTGATCGAGCCGCTGCTCTCGCTGCAGTGGTTCGTCAAGATGGAGTCGCTGGCCAAGCCCGGGCTCGAAGCACTCAGAGACGGGCGCCTGCGCTTCGTCCCCGAGCGCCACGGCCGCACCTACGCGCAGTGGCTGGAGAACATCCGCGACTGGAACATTTCGCGCCAGGTGTGGTGGGGTCACCGCCTCCCCGTCTGGTACACGCCCGAGGGCGCGGTCATCGTCGCGGAGAGCGAGGACGAGGCCCGGCGCATCGCGCGCGCGGAGCACGCCACCGACGAGATCGCGCGCGACGAGGACACGCTGGACACCTGGTTCTCCAGCGGCCTCTGGCCGTTCTCGATCCTGGGCTGGCCCAAGCAGACCAAAGAGCTCGAGGCCTGGTATCCCACGCAGGTGCTCATCACGGCCCAGGAGATCATCTTCCTGTGGGTGGCGCGCATGGTGATGCTGGGGATGCACTTCGTGGACCCCGAGCGCCCGCCGTTCCGCGACGTGCTGATCACCCCGCTGGTCTTCGACCAGCAGGGGCGCAAGATGTCGAAGTCGCTGGGCAACTCCATCGATCCGCTCGATCTCATCGAGAAATACGGCGCCGACGCCACACGTCTGGGCATCATCCGCCAGATGCACTTGGAGTCGCAGGAGCTGCGCTTCAGCGAGTCGCGCTGCGAGGAGTCGCGCAACTTCAACAACAAGATCTGGAACGCTGCGCGCTTCGCGCTCTCCATCGCGCAGGAGGACCGCCGCGCGACGCACGCGCTTCCGCCCGCCGGCGAGCTGACGCTGGCCGACCGCTGGATCCTCACGCGCCTGCGCGAGACCATCGACGTGGTCACCAAGGCCTACGAGGCGTACGAGTTCTCCACCGCCGCCGACCGGCTCTGGAAGTTCCTCTGGAACGAGTACTGCGACTGGTATCTCGAGGCCGCCAAGGAGCCCACGCCCAGCCGCGCCGCCGTGCTCACCACCGTGCTCGACGCCGCGCTGCGCCTGCTCCATCCCATCGCGCCGTTCGTCACCGAGGAGATCTGGCAGATGCTCCCGCAGCGCACGGGCGCGCCGGACGAGACGATCGTGCGCGCGCCCTGGCCGGCAGCGCAAGCATACCCCGCCGACGCCGCGGCGGCGGCGCGCTTCGAGGCGCTCATGGAGGCCGTCGTCGCGCTACGCCGCCTGAAGGCCGACGCGGGGCTCCCGCCGCGCGAGACCCCGGAGGCCGCGATCGTGGGCGCCTCGCTCCGCCCCGAGGAGTCGGCCTTGATCGGCCGCCTCGCGCGCGTGCGCGTCCTCGACTCCGCGCAAGCTGTCGGGCTCGCCTCGGCCGGCACCACCATCTCCGACCGGGTCTCGCTGGGCGAGGTGCACGTCCAGCTCGGTGCCGACGCCGTGGCTCAGGAGATCGCGCGCCTGGAGGCCGAGGAGCGGCGCCTGCGCGGCGAGGTCGAGCGGCTGGAGAAGAAGCTCGCCAACGCGTCGTTCGCGCTGAAGGCGCCCCCGGAGATCGTCCAGAAGGAGCGCGAGAAGCTCGCCGGGTATGCCGGAGAGCTGCAGCGCACGCGCACCCGAACGACGGAGTTGAGAACCACCCAGTGATCACCCCCACGCAGCCAAAGCGCACGCTGATGGGCGCCGAGATGATCGAGCGAGCCATCGCCCGCATGGCCCACCAGATCGTGGAGCCCGAGAGCGCGCAGGAGGGCGTCCTGCTGATCGGCATCCGCCGCGGCGGCGAGGCTCTGGTCCACCGGCTGGCCGCGCAGATCGCCCAGATCACCGGCAAGGCACCCAAGGTCGGCTTCCTCAACGTCCAGCTCTACCGCGACGACGACGTGATGCGCGAGATCCCCGAAACGGAAGTCTACGACGACGTCACCAACCGCGAGGTGGTTGTCGTGGACGACGTGCTCTACACGGGGCGCACCGTGCGCAGCGCCCTCGACGCCGTCACCGATCTCGGCCGCCCGCGCGCCGTGCGTCTGGCCGTGCTGGTCGACCGCGGCCTGCGCGAGCTCCCGATCCAGCCGGACTACGTGGGCCGCTACGTGCCCAGCTCCCGGCGGGAGCACATCGAAGTGCGCCTCTCGCCCGAACCCGCTCCCGAGGACTCCGTCGTCATCACGGTCCGCGAGGACGATGCCTCCTCGTAACCTGCTCGACCTCGACGATCTCTCCGCCGAGGAGCTCGTCGCGCTCCTCGACCGGGCCGAAGCCTTCCATCGCGACCCCTCTCCCCGCCGCGCCCTGGCCGGCATCCCCGTCGTCAACCTCTTCTTCGAGCCCTCCACGCGCACGCAGACCAGCTTCGCCATCGCGGAGCACCGCCTGGGCGCCGAGGTGGTCACCATCGACCCGCGCGAGTCCTCGATGGTCAAAGGCGAGTCGATCGCCGACACCGCGATCACGCTCTCGGCCATGGGCGTGGGAACGGTGGTGGTCCGACACGGTGAGTCGGGTTTCCCCTACGCGCTGGCGCGCAGCTTTCCGGGGCACGTGGTCAACGCCGGCGACGGCACCCACGCCCACCCCACGCAAGCGCTCCTCGACGTGATGACGCTGCGCCAAGAGTTTGGCCGCATCGCCGGCCTGCGCGTGGCCATCGTCGGCGACGTCGCCCACTCGCGCGTCGCGCGCTCGAACATCCTGGGCCTGCGGGCGCTGGGCGCCGAGATCGTGCTGGTGGGGCCGCGCACGCTGCTGCCCGACGCCATGGCGCAAGAAGGCGTTCGCGTCGAGCGCGATCTCGACGAAGTCCTGCCCACCGTCAACGCCGTGATGCTGCTGCGCATCCAGCGCGAGCGTCTGGACAGCGCGCTGGTTCCCAGCGTGGCGGCGTACGCCGCCCAATACCAGCTCAACGCGCGGCGCCTGGAGCGCCTGCGCGACGGCGCCGTCGTGATGCACCCCGGGCCCTACAACCGCGGCGTCGAGCTCACCGACGACGTGCTCGCCTTCTCCGGCTGCCGCTACGTCAACCAAGTCGCCAACGGCGTCTTCGCGCGCATGGCTGTGCTGGAGGCGCTCTGCGCATGAGCGAGCGGGCCATTCTCCTGCGCGGCGGCCGCGTGATCGACCCGGCCCAAGGCCTCGACGCCCTGCGCGACGTGCTGATCGAGCGCGGATGCATCGCCAAGATCGCCGAGCGCATCGACGACGCGGAGGCGGCCGGGGCACTCGAGCTGGACGTGCGCGGCGCGGTCGTGGCGCCGGGCTTCATCGATCCGCACGTGCACCTGCGCGAGCCGGGGCAAAGCCACAAGGAGACCATCGCCTCGGGCTGCGCGGCCGCGGTCGCCGGAGGCTTCACCGCCGTGGCGGCCATGCCCAACACGCAGCCCGCCATCGACTCGCCGCAGATCGTGCGCGAGGTCATCGAGCGCGCGCGCGCCGCGGGGCTGGCGCGCGTCTACCCGATCGGAGCCATCACGCGCCGGCGGGAAGGCAAGGAGCTCGCGCCCTACGGTTTGCTGGCGCAGGCGGGGGCCGTGGCCTTCAGCGACGACGGCAGCACCGTCGACGACGCGCGCGTCCTGCGCCGCGCCGCCCTCTATGCCCGCGATCTCGAAGCGCCGTTCATCTCGCACTGCGAGGAGGCGGCCCTGCGCGCCGGCGGCGTGATGAACGAGGGCGCCACCAGCGCGCGGCTGGGCATCGCGGGCTCGCCGCGCCTGGCCGAGGACGTCGTCGTGGCGCGCGACCTGCTGATCGCCGGCGACACCGGCAAGCGCTGGCACATCGCGCACCTCTCCACCGGCCGCGGACTCGAGCTGGTGAAGTGGGCGCGCTCACAAGGCATCCGCGCCACCTGCGAGGTCTCGCCGCACCACCTCGTCTTCACGGACCGCCTCTTCGAAGGCTTCACCGCGCGCGGGCGCGTCTGCCCGCCGCTGCGCGTCGAGGACGACATCGCCGCCCTGCGCGCCGGGGTGCGCGACGGCTCGGTCGACGTGCTTGCGACCGATCACGCGCCGCACACCGCCGGCGACAAGGCGGGTCCGCTCTCGGAGACCGCCGTCGGCTTCACGGGCTTGGAGATCGCCGTGGGCGCGTACGCCCACGCGCTCCCCGACCTCCCGCTGGAGCGCATGGTGGCCTTGCTCTCCACCAACGTGGCGCGGCTGCTCGACGTGCCGGGCGGCACGCTGGCGATCGGCTCGGCGGCCGACGTGACGGTGCTGCGCGACGAGTCGTGGCTGGTCGACCCCGAGGCCTTCCAGTCGATGGGGCGCATCACGCCGTTCGCGGGCATGCGCCTGCCGCGGCGCGCCGTGGCAACCATCGTGGACGGGCGCGTGGTCTACGATGCGCTGGGAGGCTCGCCGCGCGTACTGCGCGGGAGCCCCGACGGGCGGACGGGCGCCGCCACTCTTGGGTAGGAACGGAATGAAGGCTCTACTGCTGCTGGAAGACGGTCAACGCTACGAAGGCGAGGGCGCCGGCGCCGAGGGTTTGGTGACGGGCGAAGCGGTCTTCTTCACGGGGATGACCGGGTACGAAGAGGCCCTCACCGATCCCTCGTACAACGCGCAGATCCTCGTTTTCACCTACCCGATGATCGGCAACTACGGCATCAGCCGCACGGCGATGCAGCACGGCACCGCGTGCGCCGCCGGAGCCGTCGTCAAGCGTCTCTGCGCTCACCCCTCCCATCACCAGAGCAAGCTCGACCTCGACGCATGGATGAAGGAGCAGGGCATGCCGGCGATCGTCGGCATCGATACGCGCGCCCTCACCATGCACCTGCGCGAGCACGGCACCATGAAGGCGGTGCTCGCCGTGGGCGGCGAGGCGGTCGCGCGCGCCCCCGAGGCGCTGCGCGCCTACTGCGCCAAGCCGCCCGAGAACCTGGTGGCCCCCGTCTCGATTTCCGCGCCGATGCAGCGCGGACCCCGCGGCGCGGCCAAGCGGCTCGTGCTCATCGACTGCGGGTTGAAAGAAGGCATCCTGCAGGCGCTGGGAGAGTTGGACGTCTCGGTCACCGTGCTGCCGTGGGACGCCACCCGCGAGGAGATCCTGGAGCAGCAACCCGACGCGATCCTCGTTTCCAACGGCCCCGGTGACCCCCAAGATCTCCCGAGCGTGATCGCAACCCTGCGCTCGTTCATCGGCGAGCTCCCGCTCTTCGGCATCTGCCTGGGGCACCAGTTGCTGGCCTCCGCCTGCGGCGCCACGACCTTCAAGCTGCCCTACGGCCACCGCGGCGGCAACCAGCCCGTGAAGGACCTGGAGAACGGCAAGGTGCTCGTCACCGCGCACAACCACGGCTACGCCGTGGACCGCGCTACGCTGCCCGCGCACCTCGCGGAGACGATGATCAACCTCAACGACCAGACGAACGAAGGGTTCCGCCACCGCACGCTCCCGATCGCGGCGGTGCAGTTCCACCCGGAGGCCTCCCCCGGACCGAGCGACGCGCGCTACCTCTTCGAGCGGTGGCTCGCCGAAGTGTAGGTCCGGCATCGCGAGCGCTCGTGCTGGCGCTCGTGCTCGCCGCGTGCCTGGGCGCGCGGGGCGACGCCTACCGCGTGCTCCACGTGCGCGCGCTGACGATCTCGGTGGATCGCACGCACGTCCCTCTGGGCCAGGCGCTTCACCTCACGGTGCGCGCCGTGGTCGGCGAGCGCGTCCAAGCGCTCCCCGAGCTCATCCTCCCCGACCTGACCGCGTTCCAAGTGCTGGCCGACAGCGAGCGGCTCGACCGGCAGGCCGATGCCACCACCTACGTGGCCGTGCTGACCATCACACCCAACCTCCCCGGGCCCGCCGTCATCGGTCCCGCCTACATCGACGCCATCGATCCGCGCAGCCGCCAGCCCCTGCGATACCGCTCCAACACGGTGACCGTGGTCGCCCTTGCCGCTGCCCCCGGCGAAGCGGGCGGCATCCTGACCCGCCTGAAGGCTCTGGCGCTCGGCGGCCTCGCGCTGGTGGGCCTGGCCACCGCGGCTCTGGCCCTGGGTGCCCTGGCACTGGCCCGGAGGCGGCGCCCGGCAGCCGCCGCGGACCACGCCCTCGAGCCCTTCGCCCCGGCGCTTCCGCCCGGTGAGGCCCTGGCGGCATGGGTCGCGCGGCTACGCCACGCCCCGAGCCGGGCCAACGCCGTGGGCGCGCGGGCGGCGCTCTGGGAGCGGCTGGGCGCCGGGGAGCGCGAGACGGCGGAGGACGTCGCCGCGCGCACGTCCGATGCGCGCTGGCGCCGGGCCGTGGCGGCAGCCGAGCGGGCCGCATTCGTCGAACCCGGCGGTGAGGCGGCCTCCGCGCTGCACCTCGCCGACGCACTGGAGGTCGTCTGCCGTTGAACGTTGAGCCGCTGGTCGTCCGCTCCGAGCTCGCCAAGGCGATCGTCGGACAAGACGAGATGGTCGATGGACTCTTGCTGGCCCTGATCGCAGGGGGGCACGCCTTGCTCGAAGGCACCCCGGGCCTCGCCAAGACGCTGGCCTGCACGAGCCTCGCCTGCCTGATCGGCGGCGCCTTCCGGCGCGTGCAGTTCACGCCCGACCTGCTCCCCTCCGACGTGGTCGGCACTCGCATCTACGATCAGCGCGCTGGCGAGTTTCGCGTGGAGCTGGGGCCGGCGTTCGCCAACCTGCTCCTGGCCGACGAGATCAACCGCGCCCCCGCCAAGGTCCAGAGCGCCCTGCTCGAGGCGATGCAGGAGCGCCAGGTGACCATCGCGGGCGAGACGCACGCGCTCCCGGCGCCCTTCGTGGTGCTGGCCACGCAGAATCCCCTCGACGGAGAGGGGACCTATCCGCTCCCCGTAGCCCAGCTCGACCGCTTTCTGGTGAAGATCCGCGTCGCCCCGCCCACGCGCGAGCAAGAGCTGGAGATCGTGGCGCGCTACGGCGACCATCCGCCCACGCTGAGCGCGGCCGCCGCCCTCGACGACGTCCGCGCCTGGCAGGAGCGCGCCCGCGCCGTCCACGTGGAGCCGCCCCTGCGCGCCTACGCCGTCGACCTGGTACGCGCCACCCGCAGCCATCCGTTGATCGAGGCGGGGGCCTCGCCGCGCGCCTCGCTGGCGCTGGTGGCCCTGGCGCGGGCCCGCTCGGTCCTCCAAGGGCGCTCGTTCGCCACCCCCGACGACGTGCGCGCGGTGGCCCCCGCGGCGCTGCGCCACCGGGTGGCGTGGTCGTACCGGGTCGCAGCCGAGGAGCGCGACCCCGAGCGCGAGCTGCGGGAGCTCGTGGCCGCCGTTTCGCCGCCGTAAGGCGCCCCTACGGCATTCCGTAAGGCCTGCCGATACCTGAAGCGTGCGGTTCTACGGAAGGGTCAGCGCTACATGGACGTAGCACGGCTCGCAACGTCGGACGACGAGGAACGGTTACTCGTCGTCTACGCCATTCAACGTTTGCTCGCGCTCGCGCCGGATGAGCGAACGCTCCTGCGCGAGTGTTGCGCGTTGCTGGCGCGCTATCGCCACTATCTGCTCGTGTGGTCGGGCGCCGTGGAGGACGACGGCGCCGTCTCCGTCACCGCGCGCGCCGGCAGCGCCTCCACGTTCATCGACGGCGTCCGCGCGCGCTGGGACGACACGATCGAAGGCCAGGGCAACGTGGGCTGGGTCATCCGAACCGGGCAGGCGCGCGTCACGCGCGTCACCGATCCGCTCTACGGCCACTGGCGCACGCGGGCGCAGCCCTTCGGCATCGGCTCGGTGCTCACGCTCCCGCTCTCGCTCGACGGCAAGGTGGTTCGCGTGCTGGCCGCCTACTCCGACGAGCCCAACGGGTTCGAGGAGAAAGAGCGCCGCCTGCTCGAGGGCCTCGCCGACGACATCGCCCGCACGGTGCAGCTGCTGCGCATGCGCGCCACCGCGGCCAGCGAGGTGGCGCGCTCCCGCGGCCGCCTTGCGCGCCTCGAGACCGTCCGCCGCCTCTTCGCCTCCGCCGGCGGCGAGATCGAGGCGCGTCGCGCCGTCCTCCTCTCCGAGGGCACGCGCGCGCTGGACCTGGATTTCGGCGCGATCGGCGTAGTCGACGACAACGCGCTGGTCTTCGATGCGCACCTCGTCGACGAGACCACGTCGCAGACGCGCGCCAGCATTCCGCTGGAGTCGTCGATCGCCGGGCGCGTTCTCCACGAGGGACGGACGCGCTCGTGGCACGACTTCGCCGACGACCGCACCCTCGACGGCTCGCACGCGCTCGTCCAGCGGGGCTACCGCACGGCCATCGCCACGCCGTTCTCGGTGGACGACCGCCGTTACGTGCTGCTGTTCGCCGGACGCCGCCCACACGCCGCGTCGTTCCAGGAGGAGGACCACGTCTATGTGGAGCTCCTCGCCTCGCTTTTCGTGGAGTTCCTGCGCCACAGCGATCAGCAGGAGAAGATCGAGATCCTGAGGACCGTCGACCAGCTCACGGGGCTGCCCAACCGCACCAGCCTCGAGGAGCAGTTGGCCGAGATGACGGCGGCGCGCGATGCCGCCGAGAGGCCGTTCGCCGTGCTGGCCATCGACATCGACCGCTTCCGCGGCATCAACTCGGCCCTCGGCTTCGCCGTGGGTGACCACATCTTGTGCGAGGTGGCGCGCCGTCTGCGATCCCTCTTGCGCGAAGGGGACGTGCTGGCGCGCATCGGCGGCGACTGCTTTGGGATCGTGGCCGGCACGCGCACGCCGGATGCCGCCGCCGATCTCGCCCGACGCCTCTGCGAGCGCTTGAGCGAGCCGACGGCCGTCGACGGCAACGAGATCCATCTCAGCGCCAGCGTGGGCATCGCGCTCTACCCCACGGACGCCGCCGAACCGACGGAGCTGATCTCCTGCGTCAGCGAGGCCATCGCCACCGTGCGCGCCGAGGGCGGCGGACGCTACCGGTTCTACAGTCACGAGATCGGCGAGCAGCTCGAGGCCAAGCGGCGCTTCCACCGCGACGTCATGCGCGCGCGCGAGCGCAACGAGTTCCGCCTCTACTACCAGCCGGAGGTGGATCTGGCCAGCGGGCGCGTGGTGGGTGCCGAGGCCCTGCTGCGCTGGTTTCCCGCCGAGGGCGCGATGCGCCGCGCCGCGGAGTTCATCCCCTTGGCGGAGGACACGGGCCTCATCGCCTCGCTCGACCAGTGGGCCCTGCGCGAAGCGGTCAGCCAGATCCGCCGCTGGGAGCTCAGCGGGCGCGACGTCGTGCTGGCGTGCAACCTCTCCGGCCGCAGCATGCACGAGCCGGCGCTCCTGGACGAGCTGCGCGAGCTGGTTTCGCGCAGCGGCATCGATCCCGCGCATCTTCAGATCGAGGTCACCGAAACGGTGGCCATGCGCGACGTGGCGCGCACCAGCGAGTTGCTCCAGGGCCTGCGCGCCCTCGGCATCTCCGTCGCGCTCGACGATTTCGGCACGGGATACTCCTCCCTCATGCATCTGAAGAGCCTGCCGATCGACGTGATCAAGATCGACGGGAGCTTCGTGCAGGCGCTCCCGCACCGGCGGGAAGACGTGGCGATCGTGCGGGCGACGATCGCGCTTGGTCACTCCTTGGGGCGGCGCATCGTCGCCGAGTGCGTCGAGGAGGAGGAGCAGGTCCGCTGGCTGGCGGCGCAGGGATGCGACTTCGCCCAAGGATACTGGTACGGCGAGGCGATGCCGGCTGAGGACTTCGAAGCATGGATGGACGCGAGGTAGACGAGCGCAGGGAGCGCGCCAGCGACGACGCGCGCCGGCTGCAAGTGGTCTACGCCATCCAACGTCTCCTGGCTTTGCTGCAGGACGAGCCGACGGTGTTGCGCGAGTCCTGCGAGCTCTTAGCGCAGTACCGCGGGTACGCGGGCGTCGCCATCACCTACGCCCTCCCCGAGGGCGGGGAAGAGGTGGTGGCCGCAACGGGCGTGCGCCCCGTCTCCGACGACGCCACGGAGCTGGCCATCCGCACCTGCGAGCCCGCGGTGCTGGCCCTGGCCGATCCGCTCGTCGGCGCGGTGGGCGCGGTCCCGCTGCGCATCGCCGAAGACGTCGCCGGCGCGCTGACCGCCTACCTCCCGCGCGGCTTGACCTTCGACGCCAAGGAGCTCCAGCTGCTCGTGGGGATCGCCGAGGACATCGGGCGGGCCGTCGAGTCGGTGCGCATGCGCGTCCTGCTGGCCGAGAGCGCCGCGCGCTCGCACAGCTCGCTGGGCCGCCTCGAGACCCACAGGC